>Ga0070717_10003380_pt1 | contig 11404 bp, 9 predicted proteins | sample LARL113metaG_FD_71366 | JGI IMG/M metagenome (GOLD analysis project Ga0070717, IMG submission 71366) | Corn, switchgrass and miscanthus rhizosphere microbial communities from Kellogg Biological Station, Michigan, USA - LAR L11-3 metaG | ecosystem: Host-associated > Plants > Roots > Rhizosphere ...
GAATGGGACACGGTGAAGAACCAGAAAACCATGGGTAAAATCTTCACCGCTATGGATTGGTTTCTGGGTGGTGTGGGTCTGGTCACGCTGGCCTTGGGAGCAATCGGGATCATCAACATCATGTTGGTCGCGGTGACCGAGCGTACCCGCGAGATCGGATTGCGCAAGGCATTGGGTGCCACCAACCGCGACATTCTGCTTCAATTTTTCCTCGAGGGCGCGTTCCTCACACTCCTGAGCGGAATGCTCGGAGTGGGCGGGGCGATGCTACTCATCCATATGCTCTCGGGGGTAAATCTCCCGCAAGGCTTTGATACGCCGCGAATCGTGCCGTTATCCGCCATCGGAGCGGTGCTGTCGCTGGCACTGGCTGGCATCACAGCCGGCCTTTACCCGGCCCGCAAAGCCGCTATGCTCGAACCGGTGGAGGCATTGCGCCAGGAGTAGATTATGACGCGTGATTTGTTGAAGGAAGCTATCAACGCAATGCAGCACAATCGCCGTCGCACCACGTTAACCATGCTGGGGATGGCCTGGGGGATTGCCACCGTTGTGATACTGCTGGCATTCGGCTCGGGCTTCGAGCGCGCGATCGGCATCATTTTCAGTTCTTGGGGAACCGACGTGATCGGGGCTTTTCCCGGTCGAACCTCACTCCAGGCGGGAGGCGCCAAGGCGGGAAGCGAAATCAGGCTCCAGATCGCCGATGTCGACTATGTCCGGAACGAAGTGCCGATGGTCAAGGGCGTGACTCCCATTTTCGACCGGCGAAATGCAACCATTCAGCACGATACGCGCACCTTCACCAATCTGTTCCTCACTGGCGTCTATCCCGTCTACGACCGCATCCGAGGTTTTTCTGTCGCCACCGGTCGGGGACTCAGTGAAGAAGATCAACTTCAGCGCGCCCGTGTGGTGGTGATCGGCGACGAAGCCAGGCGCAGGCTTTTCTCCGGCGAGCCGCCGCTGGGAAAATCCATTCGCATCAACGGCCTGAGTTTTGAGGTTGTAGGTGTCTATCAGCGCAAGGTTCAAGGCGGCGACGACAACGATAACACCCTCGTGTCCATTCCCTTCAGCACCATGGGAGATCTCTACGACACGAGATACATCACCGGTATCTTCATGGACTATGAGGGGGAGAACCACCAACAACTAGCTCGCGTTGTGCGTTCGGTGCTCGCCGGACACCATAACTTCCGCCCTGACGACCGCCGCGCTGTATTCATCGCTGATTTCAAGCAAGATTTCGACGAGTTCAACGTCGTCACCACCGCCCTCAAGATTTTATTAGCGTTCATCGGTACTCTCACGCTTGGAATCGGCGGAATCGGACTGATGAACATCATGCTGGTCTCGGTGCAGCAACGCACGCGCGAAATCGGCATAGAGAAGGCTCTGGGCGCGCACAAAGGCCACATCCTGTTCCAGTTTCTTGCGGAAGCCCTGGCCATCACCTTCGCCGGAGGTCTGTGGGGGATCGGGATTGCTTACATCATTTCGTGGGTCGTAGGTGCGCTGCCACTCATGAGCGTCTTTGGCGACGGCCTCCAGGCTGCGGATATTCACCTCCAGATCAACGTCGGCAGTCTGGTTGTAGCAACTATGATTCTGAGCCTGGTGGGCATTATCAGCGGGATGGTACCGGCAATCCGAGCAGCTCGCCTCGACCCGATCGAGAGCCTGCGATACGAATAAGCTGGTGCAGGGTCGCTGCGATCACATGGTTGGGCGTTTGGGACCATGCGCCGCAGCAGAAGGTCGCGTGCTCTTCTGCACACGTTCGAAACGTTCCCGCGCGGCGTCGCGCTCTAGCACGTGTGCCTCGGCCCAGCGACAAAGGATTCGCAGCGGTTTGATTACGCTCCGTCCCATTTTCGTCAGTTTGTATTCCACGTGGGGAGGCGCTACTGGGCGCATCATGCGCTCGACCCGCCCATCGCGCTCCATACCGCGAAGAGTTTGGGTCAGCATTTTAGGTGACACCTGCCGCATGGCGCTCTGCAGTTCGTGCGTGCGAAGCAATCGCCTCTCGAGCACGTGAAGGATAGGAATTCTCCACTTATCGGCGACAAGTTGGAACTCGCTCATCGATTCGGCTCAACGCCTATTTGCGCCACCAACGGCGATGCTGTCGCGCAGATGACAGCGATATCATTTTTCAGACCGGAACATTTGGGAGCGGCCATCTTCTCGCTGGCGCTTTTTCCAGCAACGCCGGTATCAATTTTGAAAACATAAAGTGGAAGCCGCGATTAGGCACGCGGGTGGACTACTCCAGTGGCGATTCGGATCGCAGTGGACCCAATCTGAATACTTTCAATCCGCTCTTCCCAAATCCTGTCTATTCGAGCCTCTCGGCCTTGCTTGGGCCTTCCAATATCACTGATGTGGGGCCAACCGTTCGTTTTGCAATTGGTTCCAAGACTCGGCTGGGTCTGGAATCTCCGTTTTATTGGCGGAACTCTCTGCAAGACGGTATTTATGGTTTCGCTGGAAATCTGATCCGTCCTGCGGGGCCCAGCATGTCCCGCTATGTCGGGAGTCAGCCCGGTATCACCGTGGATCACAGCTATACGTCGCACCTTTCAAGCAGCATTGCATACTTTCGCTTTTTCACCGGAGACTTTCTCCGGCAAATGCCTCCTGGAAAGAATGTCGGATTCCTTATATGCCATGCTCACGTGTCGCTACTGAGAGGAATTTGTGCCGTTGCGGAAAATCGAGTGTAGGCTGCCCTTTTTCCCGGGTTGCGTACGGCAGCAGGCATCAACCGGCGAGTTCGTGCTCGGCGCCGCGGAATAGGGCGCGCATGGCGCGGATTACCCAGCGTGTAAGGAGCACGATGATAACTACGAAGATTGTGGCGAGCGTGCCCGCTACGTAGGGATGGCGCGTGGCTAGCCAGGTTAGGGCGATGGCGAGGATGTCTTCGGCCACGCTTAGCGTGATGTTCGAGAATGGTTCAGGCGAAGGCGTGACAGCGGCGCGGGCCGCGGTTTTGCCGCTGTGGGCGATCAGGGCTACGGCGGCGCCCAGCAGCGTGGCCAGCAATTGGTGCTCGGGCGAGAGTTGATTAGTAGCCTGGTAGGCCAGCAGTCCGGCAACGGGGACGCGGATGAAAGTGTGCAGAGCGTTCCAGAGCAGGTCGAAGGCGGGGACTTTGTCGGCGAAGAACTCGAGGGTGAACAGCGCGAGGCTGGCGATGATGACGGGCCATCCTGCTAGCAGTAGTAAGCCCGGAGGTAGCGGCAGATGTCCGAAGCGAGCGAGCAGGCCCAGGACGGCGACTGTGGCGTAGAGATTGAGTCCGGCGGCGAAGCCGATCGCGGCCAGTAGGGAGAAGAGTTCGGCGGGCGGGATTTTCAGGACGTCTAACATGGGCCTTCCGGCTTTCGGGGTCGGCGCGCAGCAGTGCCCGCCCCACACGATCCTAAAACCTAAGACGTAAGCGGGCAAAGAAAAAGGGTCGCTCCTCCATTTCATGAAGGAGCGACCCTCAAATTCCTGCCGCTGCTGGCTTACAGCGTGGACTCGATTTCGAATCCCCAGGCTTCCAGAAGAGGCTCGGGGATGTACTTGGAATTCTTGTTGCGGCGGGCCCACTCGCGCAGACGGGTGGAGCGCAGATATTGGTCGGGAGAGAGCTTGTACTCGCGCACAACCTGTTCGAACTCGGTGATGGTTGGAGTAATGGGCCCAATCGGCTCGGGCTTGCCCCAATTTGGATTTCCGCGTCGCTTAGCCATGACAAAGATGCCTTTCCACTTAAGGGGATAAAACCGCAATATCACTTAACTATTTGATTCTCCGCGGCGTCTACAGGATGCAACTTGGAACGCAGGCTTCGCGTGGACAGAACTGGCCCTAAGACGGATCCGCAAAGCTGATCGGAGAACGAAAATAGTATCGTCGATTTAGCCGAAAGTCAATGGAAATTTGGCGGCGATACAGGGGCGTGACCCGGTCAAGCACTTAGAAACAAAACACTTGGGGGAGCTGGTTAGGTCTTAGGTTTGGGTCTAAGGCAACGAAGAATAAGCTTGCCATCCTCGGGAGTCTCGGCTTCCAGGGCTGAAATCCCCGCTGCGCGCTGGATTTCGGGATGTAGCCCCAAAATCTAAAACCTGCGAGCTAAGGCCTGTTGAATCGGCGCTGAGAGGAAAGGACTTGCAGATTACGACCGTAACCAGTCCCACGGGAGAGCCATTGATCCGTCGCGTCGATGGACATAGAGTGCAGACAGGGAGTCCCGTAGAGCGGTCCCAGGCTGTCTCATGCCCGCGGAAGAGATTTGCCTGCAAGCGGGATCCTTGAGTTCGCTGCATAGAGATAGGCCCCATGAGTTTGAAAGCGCTGCTGCTGTGTTCGGACGCAAAGATCGTGCGAGTATCGCGCCGTGTGCTGGGCGATCTGGATATTGCAGTGGAGTTGTGCGCCGATGCTGACAGCGCGTTGCGCAAGCTGACTCGCCAGCGGTTTGAGGCGATCATTGTGGATTGCGCCGACGACGGGGCCAACGATGTGCTGAAGAGCGCGCGCAGCGCTCCTTGTAATAAGCAGGCGGTGGCGGTAGCGATCGTGGAACCCATCGTCGGCCTGAAGGCTGTGTTTGATGTAGGAGCGCATTTCGTGCTCTACAAGCCGGTATCGAGTGAACGCGCCAAGTCAAGTTTCCGGGCGGCGCGTGCGTTGATGAAGAGCGAGCGCCGGCGCAACGTGCGGGTGCCGGTGCAGATTCCGGTGGTGATCCGCGGTTCGGCTGCTGGCAGCAACATGCGGGTGACGACCATTGACTTAAGCGAGGGCGGGATGGCGGTTAAAATCCCGCGCGGGCGACGTCCCACAGGACGCTGGCAAATCGCTTTCACCCTGCCGGGATCGCAGACTAGTCTGGAGCTGGCCGCGGAGTTTGCCTGGGAAGGCACGGCAGACCAGGCGGGACTGCGCTTCCAGGGGATCTCGCCGGAAGCGGCGCGAGAGTTGCGGGAGTGGCTCAAGAAGAATTCTCCGGAGGCGGAACAGGATGATCCGCCGATTCGTTGCCAACTTACCGATCTGAGTTTGGGTGGATGCTATTTAGAGATTGCATCGCCATTTCCGGCATCGAGTCGAGTGGCGCTGTCGATGCGCGCCGGCGGCGTGGAAGTGCGGGCGCAAGGCGTGGTACGGGTCATGCATCCGGATAAAGGGATGGGGGTTGAGTTTACGCAAGCGACGCCGGAACATCACGCCGCCGTGGAAAGGTTCCTGGGAGTACTGCACGAAAACCGCACGCTGTCGCCCGAGTTGCTGGTGGAGCCTGAAGGATTGGATGCGGAACCGAGCAACGCGCCAAGGACGTTGGCATATGCAGATGACCCATTGCTTCAGTTGTTCTATGGCGAGAAGCTGAGCGCGGAAGAGTTTCATGAAGCGATGCGCAAGCAGCGAGCGATCCCACCTGAGGTCACAGACAGCGCATCGGCTGCGGCGCACGCCTAGGCCTTTCAGGGCCCGGCGTTCTAGCGGGCGGCGTTTCGGCGGCGACGTTTTCTCCGAAAGACATTCCCGGCTTCTTCTAATGACATTCCGCAGCCGCAGCGCTACGCTAGAATGAACGCGAGCCGAGATGGCGAAATTGGCAGGCGCAGTGGACCTAAAAGTAAGCAGTATCCATCTTAAGGGAAAGTAACAAAATAAGTTGCATGTGTATCAGCAGACGAAGGGGATTTTCCAAGACTAAGTCTCTTCGGGAACTCGCCATATAGAATTACACAAATTTCAGGGGACTTAGATGGCAGCCCCGAGGCAAGCCGGAGAGACACGAGTCGCGAGGGTGTTGAACGGATGAAAGCCAATTCTGACCCTGAACCAATTATGGGTCGCTCGTGATCCGGGACCCCTCCGCGAAGTCTCGAGGAATGTCCGCAATCATCCCGCAGTGAATAAATTTGGCAATGAAGGCGCCCCTCACGGCTAAAGGATGCCAGATCGCCCCGCCCATCTAGCGATGCAGCTCTGAGGAACAGAATGAAGTCTTCGGTGCCTGATGGGAGCTGTCTGCCGCGATTCCGAATCTGATGGAATTCCAAGGTTGCCACCGGATTGATCAGGCGACTCATCAAGACTCGCCGATTTCGGCAGGCTGGCAATCCAAAGGACGGAATAACCGCGACGCCTTCCCCAACCTCAACCATTGCGATTTGTAGATCGAGAGAAGTGACAACAATGGTCGATTGAGGAACGATCTTGGCCAGCGCGAGATGCTTGCTGATGACCTGCTGTAGCGGGCTGGTCGATGGCAGGACAATGAACCTGTTGTGCTTGAGCCCGGACCACGTGTTGAGGCACGACGAAGCGCCGAATCGTCATCGGGCCGTATGACCATTAGCGAAAAGCGAAGGAATGGCGTGCGCCAAACACCAGGCGCGGTCCCAACGATGCCCAAACCATATCGAGGCTTCCGGCTTGAACGCTTTCCAGGCTACGGCCAGCTGCCTTTCGGCAAACCGCCGCTGGTGTGGAGGTCATGTCCGCTGAAGCACCTTCGAAGGATGCTTTTGTGCTGAGATCGAAGGCATAATTGTTTAGGCTGGACCGCACCGGCAGCACGAATCCAGATTGAGTGGGTGTGAGTGGCTCGAATGTGGTGTGCTCAGACGGTGATACGTTTGCCTGAAGGGATTAGTACGAGAACTTAAACTGAGCTTTGCATCACTACCTCATACGGGACTACACTGCTGGGTCGTCGGTAAACGATTTCTAGCATTCCGCTCCTCGAGGAATCCATGAATCGGAATGAATCCAGCAGGGCGGGTAGGATGATCGTGAGAACGACGATCAATCTTGCATTTGCGCTTGTACTGCTATTTCTTAGTTCGCTCGGCGTAAGCCTGGCTGTGGCTCAGCAAGCCCAGCCACACACTCCTTCATCAAGGCCCCAAGGCCCCTGTGATATCTACGCCGCTGCCGGCGATCCCTGTGTGGCGGCCCACAGCACCACGCGCGCACTGTACTACTCGTACAACGGTCCGCTTTATCAAGTTCTGCGCCAGTCGGACGGCAAGACCTTGAACATAGGGGTCGTCCAGCCGAGCGTATCGCCTGTCGCCGACTCTGGCGGCTATGCCGACGCGGCAGCGCAAGACGTATTCTGTGCCAACACCTACTGTTGGATCACCACGATCTATGACCAGTCTCCCAAGCATAACGACTTAATTCAAGCGCCTCGCGGAGGATTCAGCGGCCCGGCCGTGGGTGGGTTTAACAACATCCCAATCGCCGACATGGCACCTATCACGATCATGGGCCACAAAGTGTACGGCGTTTTCATTGCTCCCGGCATGGGTCTGCGTCAGAACGACGCCAAGGGCACAGCGGTCGACGACCAAGCGGAGGGACAGTACTGGGTTGTCAACGGCCACCACTACAACTCCGGTTGCTGTTTCGATTACGGTAACGCGGAGACCGACAGCCGCGACGACGACAACGGCACGATGGAAACGACCTACTACGGGAACGCTCCATGGTGGTACCACGGAAATCCTCCGGGACCTTGGGTAATGACGGATCAGGAAAACAACTTGGCTGGGTGTGTCAATCCGGACGGATCCAAGCTCTGCCCGAATCTGCCGAATATCAAGTGGCGATTCGTGACCGGCATTGCCAAAGGCGAACCGCATCACTGGACTTCCATGGGGGGAGATGGACGAGAGGGCCCGTTGTCGGTGATGTTCGACGGACCGCGAGTAAATGCCACCTATGACCCGATGCGCAAACAGGGAGCCATCCTCCTCGGTAATGGCGGGGATAACAGCGTCGGCTCGCAAGGCACCTTTTATGAAGGAGCGATGACAGCCGCGGGCACATTCCCAACAGATGCTACCGACCAGTTAGTGCAAGCGAACATCGTGGCTGCTCAGTATGATGTGCCCAGGCTGAGCATGGCGCCGCCATCGGCAGCCGCCACTCCCCCAGGGCTTCAGACGTTCACGCCGGGATCTTCGCAAGAGATCACCCTCACATTCACAAATACAACAGGTGCTCCCGCCACCAACGTCCAGCTGGGCATTTCGGTACCCAGACAGTGGACCTCCGTCATTTCGGGTACCACGGAGACCTCGAGGAAGTTTTCTGATGCTGTTGCACCGGGTGCTAGCGTAAGCGCGACCTTTAAGGTCACCTCAGGACCGATGGTGTTCAACGGCGATTTGGTCGGCCATGCCACGTGGAGCGCAACCAGCGGCGATAAACAATCTGAAACAGCGGTCGAGAAAGTGCGGAACGCCAGCGCGGTAAAGATCAATGAATTTCGAATCAGTTCCGGTCCTGTCATCAACTCAACGGACTCGTTCATCGAGCTCTACAACGCCAGTGCCCAAAGCGTTGACGTCTCCAACTGGACCCTAACCGAGCACGCGGCCCGGCAAGCTATCTTGTCGAGTGTGAAGATCCCAGCCGGAACGAAGCTCGCCGCTGGCGGTTTCTACCTGCTTGGTCTTTCTAATTCTGGACTGGCGGTTCCTGCGCGGGCGCGCGATAAGACCATCCATGTCAGAAGGACGACTGGCATGTTGGCCCAAGATACGATCAGCATCGATACCGGCTCCAACGTCGAGACCCGCAAGGTCGCAAGCATGGGGACGGCGGCAAGCAACCATACAACGCTGTGGCAACCGCTACCCGATGGTCCAGTAATCACAATTCCTGCGGGTTCCACCAATGTACCTGTCACGAGCGCGTCGGGCTTCGTAGTGGGCGAGAAGATCGCGCTCGGCTATGGTGCCACCTACCCTGCGGTTGCAAGAGGGTTTGAACGATTCGAGGTGGCAACGGTAACCGCGGTTGGCAAGCCGGGCACGCAAGCTTATCTGGCGGCGGACGCTGCCGCAGGCGCGACCAATATCAAGGTGACGTCCGTTGCCAACATCTCAGCCGGTGACAAGATCAGGTTGGATATCGACAGTGTCAGTCACGGGATTGAGACCGTCACAGTCGCGAGCGTCGGCGCGCAGGCAAACCGCACGAATCTGGCGGCCGGTGCGAGCGCAGGTGCGACCAATATCAAGGTCCGCAACGTAAACGGTTTCGCTGTAGGAACGACGATAAACATTGGCACACCGGCGAACGAGCAAAGAGTTACTGTCCGTGCGGTCGGCACTTCGGGTCCGACCGGCACCGGGATAGACTTCAGCCCTGCCCTTGCCCAGTCGCATATTGATAGCGAGACCGTAGTCGACCCGGGTACGGGCCTTGGGCTCGCTGCCCCGTTGAAGTTCAATCATGCGGCCAACATCCCATTCAGCTGCCGAGGAACCGGGATCAGCTTTCAACCCGCGACGGCCTTTGCCCACTCAAGCAACGAGCCCATCCAGGCACTCGGCACCGGCATAACGCTAGACGCACCGCTAAGGAAAGCGCACGAGATCAACGCTGTGGTGCGCGACACCGCGGTTACCACTGCAGGTTATCAAGGCACGCATGCGCCGAATCAGTGGTTCGGAGGCCCGGAGCTGACCACCACGGACGACCTCTTCGGCAGAACTATTGTCGTAAGGGAAGGCAGCATTGTTCTGCGTGACCCTTCGGGAATTGTTGTCGACAGCTTAAACTACGGCGGCCTCGTCGACCCATGGGCGTCGGAAGGTTACCAGGCGAGTTCGGGATTCGAGCAGGGAGGCTGCTTTGTTACGGCCCCGGGGTCGGAAGGTGGGTTCGGGGCGGTCGCTTCCGGAGCCGATACGAGCGCTGGCCGCTTTCCAGATGGCGCCGACACCGACAGCAACTGCACCGACTTCGTGACGGAGCCCGCCACCTCTTTGGCGGCCCCTTCAGTCGCGGGCGCGACCAATATCAAAGTCGCCAGCGTGACAGGTCTTAGCGCAGGAGAGACCATCCGAGTGGATTCAGGCGCGAACGTCGAAACATCTGTGATCACGACGGTTGGCACGGCTGGTGCTTCAACCATAACCACCGCCACCACAGCTGGGACTACTGTCATCCCAGTCGCCAGCGTGACTGGCTTCAACACAGGTGAGACCGTCACTATTGCTGACGGCGCGAACTCCGAGGCTGCGGTTGTTACTTCCACCAGGAGGTTTGGGGCTCCCACGATCACAGTCACGTCGCCACTTACTCATGCGCATGGGATCGGTGTACAGGTCTCTGGCACCGGCCTTACTCTCAGCACTGAACTAACTCGGGATCATGCGAGCGCGACGCCGGTCGCAGGCCATGCTTCCACGCCCGGCGCGCCGAACCAGTATCAGGGGAGGTCCCGGCGACAATGAAAAACTCCCGCACCTGACCGGCCATCGTGCGCGGCGAGAACCTTGGTGTGACGGTGATGAGAGTGAAGGGTACCAGCACGAATCGGGTCGAGCATTTTTCATCTCCGGCGGGCATTTCACCAGATGCATACTGGCAAAACCTTAGCCTTGATTTATGAAAGCTCCTCGGACAGGAATGAATCTTCTTAATCCGGTTTTTCCTGCCTACCGAACAGCCGAAAAGTCGGACAGTACCTACCCGTTTCGAACCACGAAGTAAGGCTGGCCAGAGAGAAAAACACCGAAACCTGGGTACAGTGCCGCTGATTCTGGCGTTTCCTTCAGCTCGAAGTAGTATTGCAGTGGGAACGGGCTCTGCGTGTACTCAGATGAAATTGTGCTCGTCCACACGCGCCCATTGACTAGCATCGACTCCCTCTGCCAATGATCGGCCTGATTCACGTGCCGATAGCGCAGGTCTATAGAAGAATATTCTTTGTCGGCATCGAATTTCACCTGGAAGGGTTGTCCGGCATGAAACCTTGAGGGCAGAGTGTGAGCTCCAGCAACAACCGGTCGTTGTGGTTGGCCAAGAGCCTCGGTGATAGCGCGGGCGATCGGCCCGTCTGTCTGCGCCGCCTTGGCGGAATCCATCTTCGCTCCAATGGCTGCGATGTCGACATCGATATCTGCTAACCGGTTGGCCCAGTGGCCCCGCAATTGGCGCTGTTCTCCCACTGTGATGTCGTTCGCGTAGACGCCCTTGGTGTGAGCGATGATTCCTGCCCACGCTTCACGCGCCTCTTTATACATCTCCAGTGACCTTTCTAGAGCGGCGCGATCACTGGTCCGCTCGAAGATGCGATACAGAACTCCCCCGCGCAACTTCGCGCCGAAGAAGCGACCAAGCGCCGCAGCTCCAGCAATGTCGATAGTCAATCGCCGATACTCAGCCCCGTTCCTCTTTGTTGCCCGAGTTTCGGCACGGGCCAGCGACATCGTCGCCGAGGCGGCGTAGTCCTCAATCCACTTCGCCACTTCGATGGGCGTGTACTTGCCGCTGCGTTCGCCTCTGAGCAAGTCGTCGGCAAAGTCGTCGATGCGATAGAACAACTGCGGATCGAGCGGGCTCACAGTCCCAAAGACTCGTGGCA
>Ga0070717_10003381_pt1 | contig 11404 bp, 7 predicted proteins | sample LARL113metaG_FD_71366 | JGI IMG/M metagenome (GOLD analysis project Ga0070717, IMG submission 71366) | Corn, switchgrass and miscanthus rhizosphere microbial communities from Kellogg Biological Station, Michigan, USA - LAR L11-3 metaG | ecosystem: Host-associated > Plants > Roots > Rhizosphere ...
TCGCCGGAGACGAAGACGCCGCCGCCGTCTGCCAGGTCGTCGACCTCGCGCCCGCGGGCGACGGCACGATCGTGCACCTGAGGCTGCTTCCCGGGCTGGTCGATGACTACCGGCAGCTCGTCAAACGGGCACTGGCAAGCTAGCGGTCCGGCCAGGCCTCATCTGCCGGCCAGACACAGTGGCCGCAACGACCGCCGCCGGAGAGCCGATCGCGTGCTCCGGGCATCGGCATCACCCGCCCCCAGCGTTTCCCGGCGGCCCGGACGGGCAGTCCGCGCCCGATACGCGCCCGGGCAGGACATCCGCGGGCACGTTTCCGCAGGCCAGAGGCGTACACAGCAACCCTCTCCGGAGCCGTGAGCGCAGGTTCGAATCCTGCTGGGGGCGCGGGTCAGAGGCATGAATTCGAACACTCTGACAATCTTGGGCCGATTGAGTGCCAGGCCCGTGACCTGCAGAAACGCAAACGCGTTCCGGACCTTACCCCCGAGCCGCCCCCGGAAGCAGGACCCCAGCCGCGGAAAGCCCAGCTCAGCAGCCAATCATAACGACGGCCGCCAGGCCGTTGCCCTGACCGGAGGCCGTTGCTCTTCCACCAAAATCCGCAGCTACACCAGCGTAAGTGGAGGTTTGTCAAGCTCTGCCCGGGAGTTTTCTGATGCTGTCGCGGGTGGCTTGTGAGCTGGGGGTTCTGCTCCGGCTGGTGCCCGCGTGGCAGGGGCCCCGGGGGTGGGGTCCTGGCTGCGGGCATGCCGGCGTCCCGCGGCGGGAAGGACGGGCCTTCGCCAGCGCGGTCCCGGGCGCCCGTCACTCGGGTCTTCTCGCTCCACGTAGTGCAAGCGGGCTCGGCCTGCGGGCCGCGGGCAGCGGCCGGGCCTGCCCCGACAGCGCTCAACCGAGCTGGTGAGAAGCTCCGGGCGACCGGGGGAGAGCTGCCCAGGGTGTCGCCCGGGGTGATCCCCGACGCCGGGACGGGCTCGCTCTCCCCCTCATCGGGGGGGGAAGGTCAAGGGCACCCGCAGCGGTGCGGGCGGACGGAAGCGCTGGTCAGGCCACCTCCAGCTGGCAGTGAGGGGCATGCGGGCAGTGGGGGGCATGCTGGCAGCCGGCGTCGCCGGAGGCGGCCGCGGCGTCCCAGCTGGTGCCGTGGACGGCCATGGAGTAGATCCAGCGCAGCAGCGCGGCCGCGCACGCGACGCGGGCCCGGGCCCGCCGGGCGCGGGCCGCGGCGGTATCGGCGTCACCGGCGCCGGTCATCGCCTGGTACTTGGCGGCCATCACCGGGTTGAACCGGAGCATCGGCCATACCGCGCGCCAGGCGGCCAGCCGCAGGCCGGGCCGGCCGCGGCGGGAGATCCGCGGCCGGCCGGCGAAGGCGCCGGAGGCGTTCTCGGAAGGGGCCAGGCCGGCGTGCTTGACCAGCGACGATGAGCTGTCATAGCGGCGCGGGTCACCGGTCTCGGCCAAGATCGCGGCCGCGCCGACAGCGGTCAGGCCCGGGATGCCGCCCAGCCGGGACAGGCCCAGCTCGTCCAGCACCGCCACCATGTCCGCCTCCACGACGCGCAGCTGGGCCCGGGCTCGCTGCAGGTCGCCCAGCTCATCGGCGCACCGGCGGAACAGGCCGCGGCGGCAGGAGACGACCACGCCCTCGGTGTCGGTCAGCGCGGCGAAGACGCGGCCGCAGATCGTGCCCCAGGCCCGCTGGCCGCCCCAGCCCGGCACCGCGCCGCGGACCAGGGCGGTGAACGCCTCCGGCCGCCCGACAGCCAGCTTGTCCGGCTGCCCGCCGCACCGGACCGTCACCACCTGCAGGGCCGCCAGCCAGGTATGAGACCGCAGCGGCTCGGCGCACGTCTCCAGCACCGTCGGCCAGGCCACCGACAAGAAGTCCCCGATCCGCTGCACCGACGCCGTCGCCGCCGTGATCAGCTGCGCCCGGCGCCGGCCCAGGTGCCGCAGGTGCGCCCACGTCTCATCCAGCTCCTCCGGGACATAGCAATGCAGCTCGATCGCCAGCCGGGCGATCATCACGCAATCCGATTCATCGGTCTTGTGCGTCGTGTAATCCTGCTGCTCCCGGGCGATATGGGAGATCAGCGGCTGGATGCACACCAGCGGCAGCCCGCGCTCGGCGCACAGCCGCTGCACCTGCAGCCACCGCGGCCCGGTCGGCTCGCACGCCACCGTCACCGCCGAAAACCCCTTCGCCCCGGCCGCCGCCACCGCCCAGTCCAGCGCCCCGCCCAGCCGGAACGCCTTCACCCGCACCGTCTTCCGGGCCAGCACCCGCACATCGTGATCAACCACCGCGATCGCCTGCTTGTCCTCGGCCAGGTCGATCCCGATCACCACGCCATCACGCGGCAGCAGCCCGCGCAGCCGCTCCCGCCGGGCATTCCGCCGCCGGTCACCCCGCGTCATGCCTCCGCCACTACCCTTGCCCACAGGACGTCCTCCCTGGTCGCGTTTGGGACACCAAGCCCGCACTATCGCACCAGGAGGACGTCCCCGCCCCAGCAGCACCACACAAAACGGGCGCCTCCCAGGTTCGTCCTATTACTACGCCGAAAATCGGGAAAGAATTTCTGCGCGCGCGCTGGCGTGGCCCGCAGTGTCGGCGACCGCCCGGCCCCCGACGCCCCGACTAGCACGGGCTGACCATGATCGCCGCGCCGCGCAAGCGCCGCGACCGGTCCGGCCGCTCTCCTTGATCTATGCCGCCGGTTTGCTTGTCGTGCTGGCCTGGCCTGCCGGGGCCGGCCGGGCTGCCGGGTCCCGGAGGGCTCGGACACCGGGGATGGCCAGCAGGGCAGCGGTACCGGCCACGAACCAGCCGACAGCAAGCCACAGCGCGCCGTTGATGCCGAGAGTCGCTGACAGCACGCCGACCAGGGCGTAGCCGAGCGGGAGGAAGGCAACCGAGCCGAACCAGTCATAGGCGCTGACCCGGGACAGGATGGCGGGCGGGATCTCGCGCTGCATCGTCGTGGTCCACAACGTGCCGAACACCGACCCGCCCGCCCCCGACAGGCAAGCACCCAGAGCGATCGCCACGACCGGGGCGCGGAAGACGAGCAGCACGATGGGCACGACCATCATGGCCGAGGACACCTGGGCGACCACCAGCGGCCTGGCCGGCCGGTACCGCAGCATGACCAGCCCGGCGGCCACGCCGCCGACCCCGGTCGCGGCGAGGATGGCCCCCCACGCCCCGGACCCGCCGAGGTCGGCTTTTGCGATCACCGCTCCCAGGACCATGTACGGGGCGAGGACGATCAGGTGGAAGATGGCATAGAACCCGACGATCGACCACAGCCAGGTCCGCGCCCGGAACTCAACCCATCCCTGCGCCAGGTCGGCCCGGAACGACGCGCCCGGCCGCTTGGTGACGGCCGGCACCTGCAGCCGTCCCAGGCACCACGCGCTGACCAGATAGGTCAGCGCATCGGCGAGGATCGCCCAGCCGGGATTCGCCAACGCGACAATCACCCCGGCGACCGCAGGGCCGCCGATCGACCCGAGCGATTCAGCCAGGCCCACCAGGGCGTTGGCGGGCTGCAGCCGGCCCGCGCTGACCACCTCGGGGATCAGCCCCGTCATCGCTGGCCCCGACACCGCCAGGCCTGCGCCGAGGACGGCCAGCAGGACCATGAACTCCGACAGCGCCGGCCGGCCAGTCAGCACCAGGACGGCGAGCGAAAGCTGGCTGCCAGCCTGGCTCAGGTCACTGGCCAGCATTACCGCACGACGCGAGAACCGGTCCGCGACCACCCCGCCAGCCAGCAAGAACACCACCAGCGGGATCGTCTCGGCGGCAAGAACATAACCCACATCCGCCGCGCCACCGCCGGCATCGAGCACCGCGAAGGTGACCGCCACCGGAGTCATCGCGCTGCCGAACACCGACGTGGCGTAGCCGGTGATGAACAGCCGGAATCCGCGTTCGCCTGGCGGCCCCAGCCGCTGCCTTACCGAACCCCGGATCACAACCGCCAAACCCTACGCCCGGTATCTTCTCGGGCGATACCCCGGTTTCCCTGGCGGGCCAGGGCTGTGGCATCCGGCCCGGTCGTTGCCTATAACGCCGTCTTCGGCATCCAAACCTAGACTGAATTACCGCACCGGGAATCGGGCTAACGGGGGCAAATGCAGCCCGCGAATTCGCCACGAACATTTCGCGAGGCGGATGTGCTCGGTCACCGGGCCCCGCCGCCGTTAGGCTGCCCGAGCGTGACGCAATTCGCGCGGGAGCAATGACGCCATTCCGGCCTCGGCGCGGGGCGTCCGTATTGCCCGGGGGGCGTGATGACGATGCGGCCGCGAGCGCGCTGGAGCCGCGGACTTCTGGCGCTGAGCACGGCGCTCGCCGTGGGACTCGCGGGGTACTGCGGGACGCGCCCGGCCGGGGCCGGGACCTCCGCCGCGACCGCCGCCGCGGTGAGGCTGGCCGCCGCCAGCGGCCCGGCCGCGGCCGGGCTGTGCTCGTCCAAGACGCATCCCAGGCTGGCAGCGGGGATCGCGCGCGGCATCGCCGGCGCCCTGCGCGGCAGGTCGTCGGTCGTGGCGCTCACCGTGGACGACCCGGCGGAGCAGATCACCTGCGCGTACCACACGTGGTGGCGGTTCCCGTCGGCCAGCGTGGTCAAGGTCATCATCCTGGGCACGCTGCTGCGCGAACTGCAGGCCCGGCACCAGCACATCGGGCCCGGGCAGGCCGCGCTCGCCCGGATCATGATCACGCAGTCGGACAACCATGCGGCGACCGTGCTGTGGAACGACGTCGGCCCGGCCCGGCTGCAGGGCTTCCTGACCGCGGCCGGGATGAACCACACCGTGCTGGACCCGGACGGGTTCTGGGGGATGACGCTGGTGAACGCCCACGACGAGATGGTGCTGCTGCGGCTGCTCGTCACGCCCAACAAGGTCCTGGACCGCGCGAGCCGCGCCTACGCGCTGCGGCTGATGGCCAGCGTCATCCCGGCGCAGCGCTGGGGGGTCCCGGCGGGCGCGCCCGCGAACGTCACCGTGCACGTGAAGAACGGCTGGCTGCCGGTCCCGTCGCTCTGGGTGATCAACAGCATCGGCGACTTCACGCAAGCCGCGGGCGCCTACTCGATCGCGGTCCTGACCAGGGACAACCCGAGCATGGCCTACGGGGTGGACACGGTCGAGCGGGTCGCCAGCCCGGTCAACCGCGGGCTGGCCGCGTACGCCAGGTGGGCGGCCCGGGGGTCGCCGCGCGGATGATGATGATCGCGGTGAAAGCCACCCGGTCAGCCTGCCAGGAGTAGCAGCCAGGAGAGGCGCCGTTGCTGGTCGCGGACCGTTCACGAGCCCGATCGGCTGCGGCGCCGAGCCAGCCAGGCCCGCGCGATGAGCACCGCCAGCAGCGGAAGGCCGACAGCCAGGACCGCGGTTCTGTCCGCGGTGCCAGCCAAGAGCATGGTGTAGATGAGGACATAAACGGCCGCGAGCGGCACGTTCAGGCGGTACCGGCCAAGCGGTCGCCAGCGCGGAGGCCGCCACGTCAGGAACGGTCCGCGGATTTTCGAGATCACCGCCAGCGTGAGACCCTCTGTGAAGATCACGCCGCACCAGGCAAGCGCACTCAGCAGGCCCGACCAGAGCTGGGGGCCGTTTGGGCTGTCCAGGCCGACGATCAGGCCGCCGAGGGAAGCAAGCGTGACGAGCGTGAGGAAACTCACCACCGCATACCGGCCGAACCGGATTGATTCGGGATCGAGCGCAGCCGCGTACCGCTTCCGCTCCCGGTCCCCCATGCCAGCCAATCGCTTGTCGATCAGCTCAAGGCGCGCCTTCAGCGGCGACGGGCACGCAGGATGGTGCATGAGCCGGGCCCGCACGAGGTTGTACTGGTTAGCAGGATCGCGCCGCGAGTATCGCTCCAGCCAGATGAGGCTCCGCGGTCCCAGGTCGACCCGGGAAGCGAGCGCGGCGTGCACGGACGGCGTCGGGTCGGCGAAGATCTGCCGTGCCGCCACCCGGACCGGAACCGATGGGTTCAGCAGGAAAGCGTTGCGGACATTGGCGTAGCGATCCCGCCTGAGCATTTTGTAAGCAGCCTTCGGGCAGGACCGGTTCGAAGCCACACCAATCCGGACCCAGAGGTTGTCAGAGTCCCGGGCCAGCCGCACCAGGACGCGGGGCGGACACCCGGGATTGCCCGCGACGGCCGTCCGCACCGGCGGCTCGTGCTTCGCCAGCTCGGCGAGGACATCGGGCGGGCACGCGGGATTCGCGGCGACCCGACGCCGGGTTTCCGTGTCGTGATGTGATCCGAGGGCTGGCGGCAGGACCTCGTTATGCCTCAGCGCCTTCTGCTGCACACCTTCATCGGGGTGGTAGCGGACGAGGTCCCACAATGTGGCGTCACAGGCCGGATTCGCGCCAACCTGATACTGACCGAAGGCAGCAAGACCGATGAGCACGGCACGATCCGTCGAGGTCCTGGCCAGCTCGGCGCGTGCGTTCGCGGCGCGGCCGATAGCTTGTGCCGCGGTCGTGACCGCTGCGAGGTCATCAGGGAACGCTGCCGCGACCGCACCCAGGGACTCGACCAGTGGCAGCCAGTCCGGCGCCGCGCCGCCGAGAGCTATCAGCACCTCAGCGGCCTGGGGATCGAGCCGCTGACCCTGCCGGTCCGTCACGATCAGGCTTGGGCCTGCGAGCTGGACCTGGATCTTCCGCCGACCGACGGTGAAGGACGTCGGCTCGCTGCCGTTGCCGGGTGTCATGTGCGTCTCGGTCAGCCTCGCCGGCGGCGCAACAGGCCGGCCCGGTCCATCACCGGAGCCAGCGAGCCGACGGCCTGGGGCAGCGCATCGACTCCAGGTGGCATGCAGCGGGCCAGCGAGCGGGCAGCGACCGCTGCCACGTCTGCCGAGCCGCGCGCGACCGCCTGCTCCACCACCTGGAACGCCACCTCCCACCGCTCTTTCGTCGGATTCGCCGCCACGGCGGCCGCAAGCGCACCGAGGACCGCGAACTGCCGGTCCCCTCGCTCAGGCAGCCGGAACGACGACGGATCCGCGAGCACGCTCTCTGGATCAGGGAGATCGGCATCCCGGGTCCAGGTGAGCAGCTCCCGTGCGGCCCCGGGGCCGACGCACCCGGCGATCAGCTGCAACACAACGTCGTCACCGTGTCCCAGCGCGTCCGCGGTCGACCACAGCGTCGCGGCCATGTCCCAGCTACGCGGGCTCGGCCAGCCACGGCTCGCCGACGTGACATCCTCGGGCATCTGGTACAGCAGCATCGGCCTGCTTCGGAGGAATCCGCCCAATGCCGACTTCACCTTGATCGCCGTGTCGCTGGCCGAGCCATTCTCAAGCTGACCCAGCCGCGCCGTCGGCCAGCCGGAGGTCAGTGCTTCGAGGAATCGGTCGGTATCGACGGGCCAGTCCAGGTGACAGAACCGGTTAGCCAGCGGCGGGCTCAGATCCCACCCGCCGGCCGCTATATCTGGCGGATTAGCCGCCGCGACAACGCTTACCTCGGGCGGGAGGCAGATGTCGCCGACTACCCGCTCCAGCACGACCCGCAGCAGCGCCGCCTGGACCGCGGGCGGCGCGGTCGTGATCTCGTCAAGGAACAGGATCCCGCCGCCGGAAGCGAGCAGTTCCCTGGTCCACGAAGGTTCCGCCAGCCGGATCGAGCCATCTGCGCCCACCACAGGAAGCCCGGCGAAATCCGCGGGTTCGCGCAGGGAAGCAATGACCGTCACGACCGGCAGGTCCATTGATGCACCGAGCGACCGGATGACTGCTGACTTGCCGGTACCAGGACCTCCCCACAGGAGCACCGGCTGCCGTGCCTGGACCGCGATGGCCAGGGCTTGTGAGGCGGTCGCTTGGCTTGTCATGGGCAAAGGGTTTCACAGCTACCGCTGACACCGAGGCGGCATGGGTTCAGTCGGCACCGTCGGCGGCGACGGGCACCCGGACGAAGCGAGCCCAGCGCGGCGGCTCTGGCCCTTCCCCGATCAGCGCCACAACCACCACGCCGGCCGGCCGTTGCTCTGGCCACGGCGTGAAGCCATCGGTTGCCACTACCACGAGATCGGGGCGCGGCCGCAGCTCAAAAGCGGCATCAAGGCCCACCCGCATGTCCGTACCGCCGCCGCCGGCAAGCCGGACCTGAGCTGCCGAGAAGACAGCCTGGGTCGTCCTGATCATCGTGTCGCAGGCCAGCACGGCCAGGCGGGTGCGGACCGCGCTGGTGGACTGCAGCAGTCCTTTGATCTCTGCCAGAGCACGCTCGAGAGCAGCCGCCGACATCGATCCGGAGGTGTCCACGACGACAGCGACCGTGGGCAGGGGCTGCACCAGAGCTGGCAGGATTACAGCCCTGCCGACCGGTGTGCCATTGCGCCGGCTCGGGCGGCGGTAGCTGTAGTCCACTCCGCCCGACACCGTGTTGATGCCAGCCCGGATCTGTGCCCTCAGTTCCCGGCGCCAGTCCACCGCGGGTTGCAAAAAGGCACGTGCCCAGCGCTCAAGCCCAGCCGGGACATGACCGCCATGCTGGACGGCCTCGCGGATGCCAGCCGCCAGTTGCTGCCGAATGAGTTCGGCTTCCACCGGTTCGACGGCCTGATCGTCGAGGTCAGCGCGCTCCCAGGGCTGTCGGACGCCATGCGCGCCAGAGCCGCACTGAGCGGTCATCGGGGATCTGGCAGATTCGAGCAATATGTAGTAGGTCTCGGCGATCCCGCCGGGCTCGAAGCCGAAGCGCTCGGGGTCGACGCCCCCGGGTGGTAGTTGAAGATCTCTGAGGTCATCGTTGATCTCACAATCCGCCGCCACGTTGAAGCGCGTCTTTTCAGCCGGTCCGACACCGAGAGTTTCCGCCCGGTCCGCGTGCGCGCGGATCAGGTGGTTCACCTCGTGTATGAGCACAGAGCCGAGCTCTTCAACGGACCAGCGATCGGCGGCGGCGGGGTCGATGTACAACCGCCAGTGCCGGTCGACGCCTGCGGTTCCCAGTCCTGGCGCCGGGCTGAACGACATGGCGAACAGCGCCGTGGCCAGGTATGGAGCCTGGCTGGCGGCCCAGAGCCTGGCCGCCGCAAACTGATCGCCGACCTGCACGGGATCATTCTCCGATCAGCGGTTCAGCAGGCCGCGGTCGGCTTCGTGGCCGAGCAGCTGGCGGGACAGCCGGTTGAGCAGCTCAGCCAGCTCGGCGTGCTGCTCGGGTGACCAGTCGGCGATCAGCGTCTGCATCATGTCGTGCCGCGCGGCGAACAGCCGGTCCGCCGCCGCGTGCCCGGCGGGGGTGAGCTGCAGCGTGCCGTCCGCCCTGGTGACCAGCCCGCGCTGGACGAGCTGATCCACGTAGGGCCGGCCGTACTCGACGGTCACGCCCGCCTGGCGGGCGAGCTCGGCCCCGGAGACGTGATCCTGCTTGGCCAGGTTGGTCAGCACCCACGCGCCGGCCGCGGGCAGGTCGAGGCCGGCCATCTCCGCCATCCGCTCGTAGCCGCGGCGGCGCAGGTCGGTGCGGGACAGGTGGACCAGCGCCCGCTCGAGCTCGTCCGCCGACGACCGCTGCGCCGACCCCGCGCCGAGGCCGTCGCCGACGTCGGCCGGATTGACCGCCGCGCCGACCGCGTTGCGCAGCGGCACCTCGCGCAGGAACCAGCTGAGCACGAACGCCAGCAGGGCCACCGGGACCGCGGCCAGGAACACCGCCTGGATGGACAGCGTGAACGCGTGCAGGACGTCGGCGCGCACGGGCCCGGGCAGCAGCCGGATCAGCTTCGGGTTGCCGCGCGCCGCGGCCGGGCTGAACCCGGGCGGCAGCCGCACGCCGCGCAGCTGCGCGGCGGTCTCGGTGGCCAGCCGGTTGGAGAAGATCGCGCCGAAGATCGCGACACCGAATGAGCCGCCGATCGAGCGGAAGAACGTGGCGCCGGACGTGGCCGCGCCGAGGTCGGCGTAGTCGGCGGAGTTCTGCACCGCGATGATGAGCACCTGCAGGATCAGCCCGAGGCCGAGCCCGAGCACGAGGAAGTACAGCCACATGAGCGCCGTGGGCGTGGTCTCGGTCAGCCGGGACAGCAGGAACAGCGCCACGGACGCCAGCGCGGTCCCCACGATCGGGAACACCTTGTACCGGCCCGTCTTGGTGATCAGCTGGCCGGACAGCACCGACGTCGCCAGCAGGCCGAGCACCATGGGCAGCAGGTACACCCCGGACAGCGTGGCCGACACCCCGCGGACCACCTGCAGGTACAGCGGGAGGAACGCGAGCGCGCCGAACATCGCGAACCCGGCGCAGAACCCGACCGCCGACGACACCCGGAACACGGGGTTGGCGAACAGCCGCGGCGGGAGCACCGGCTCGGCCGCGCGGTGCGCGGACCGCCACCAGGCGACGGCCAGCACCACCGCGCCGACGCCGAGGCCGATGATCACGCCCGAGCCCCAAGGGAACGTCGTGCCGCCCCACGAGGTCAGCAGCACGACGCAGGTGGCCGCCCCGCCCAGCAGCAGGGTGCCGAGGTAGTCGATCTTGTGCTTCTGCCGGGACGAGCGGGCCGGCAGCGCCACGGCGATGACCGCGAGCGCGAGGACGCCCACCGGCAGGTTGATGTAGAACACCCAGCGCCAGCTCAGGTTGTCCACGAAGAACCCGCCGATCAGCGGGCCGGCCACGCTGGCCACGCCGAACACCGCGCCGAACACTCCCTGGTACCGGCCCCGTTCCCGGGGCGGCACCACGTCGCCGACGATCGCCTGGGCCAGCACGATGAGCCCGCCGCCGCCCAGGCCCTGCAGCGCCCGGAACGCGATCAGCTCGTTCATGTTCTGCGACAGCCCGCACAGCGCCGACCCGATCAGGAAGATCACGATCGCGGCCTGGAACAGCGTCTTGCGCCCGTACTGGTCGCCGAGCTTGCCCCACAGCGGCGTGGACACCGTCGTGGCCAGGATGTACGCGGTGACCACCCAGGACAGCCGGTTCAGCCCGCCGAGGTCGCCGACGATCGTCGGCAGCGCGGTCGAGACGATCGTCTGGTCGAGCGCGGCGAGCAGGATCGCTAGCATCAGCGCGGCGAAGATGACCAGCAACCCGCGCCCCGACCGCCCGTCCTGCCCTGGCTGCGCGGCGGGCGCCCGCTGCGCGTCCGTCGTCATCTGGCCATATTGACACGCCGGCCGCGGCCGGAGGCCGCACCCCGGGTCAGCGGGCGGCCGCGCCCCGGATCAGCCGGCGATGCGCTGGCACAGCCAGGCCAGCGACATCGGGTAGCGGTAGTCGATCCCGCCGTGCCCGCCGTCGAACAGCTCGAACCGGATCACGTCCTCGGCCACGCCGTGCTCGAGCAGCGCCGCGCGGAACGCCGAGGCGCCGAGGTCGAGGAACCACTCGTCCC
>Ga0070717_10003382_pt1 | contig 11403 bp, 8 predicted proteins | sample LARL113metaG_FD_71366 | JGI IMG/M metagenome (GOLD analysis project Ga0070717, IMG submission 71366) | Corn, switchgrass and miscanthus rhizosphere microbial communities from Kellogg Biological Station, Michigan, USA - LAR L11-3 metaG | ecosystem: Host-associated > Plants > Roots > Rhizosphere ...
GGACTCCAGATCCTCTTGCGCGCACTGCTCGGAGGCGGCTCGCTGGTTCTCTCGGCAGCGGCGGAAGCACCGGCGGATTTCATGTCGAGGGCCGGCAAGCGCACAGCCACGCATGTCACGGGAACACCATCCCATTGGCGACGGGCGCTGATGAGCGGCGCGGTGCGATTCCTGTCGCCGACCTACGCGCGACTTTCCGGCGAGATCGCGGACCAGGGAGTGATCGATCAACTCCAGGGTGCTTTCCCTCACGCCAGGGTCGCGCACGCGTTCGCGTCGACGGAGGCCGGGGTGGCATTCGAAGTGACGGATGGACGCGCCGGGTTTCCGGCGGCCCTGCTGTCGCCTAACGACTCCGGCGTGAGCATCACGATTGAAGACGACACCCTCCGCATCCGATCGGCGCGCACGGCGCTCCGCTATCTCGGCCGCGCCGAGCCGCTCCTCGATCCCGATGGGTTCGTCGACACTGGTGACGTCGTGGAGCGACGGAGCGATCGATACTACTTCGTGGGCCGGCGCGGTGGCATCATCAACGTGGGCGGGCTCAAGATCCATCCCGAGGAAGTGGAAGCGGTGATCAATCGCCATCCACGCGTACGCATGTCGCTCGTGACGGCCCGCAGGAATCCGATCACCGGCGCGGTGGTCGCCGCCGACGTCGTGCTCACGAATTCCGAGGTGGACAGAGCGGAGCCATCGATGGTGGAGAGCACGAGGTCGGAAATCATCGCGACGTGCCGTCGCAGCCTTCCGGCGTACAAAGTTCCCGCCTCCATTCGCATCGTGCCGTCGCTGGAGGTCGGGCCATCGGGCAAGCTCGGGCGCCGCGATGCCTAACGGCAACATCGCCGCCTGTGAGCCAATGATCGACGCGGCGACGTTTCGAAGGGTGATGAGCCGTTTCGCATCCGGGATCGCAATCATCACGACGTGTGACGGCGAACAGGATTACGGGATGACGGTGAATGCCTTTTGCTCGGTGAGTCTTTCACCGCCACTCGTCCTCGTCTGTGTGGACCATCAGGCCACGATGCACGACCTGTTGCTCCAGCACCCGAAGCTGGGCATCAGCATCATGGCGGCCGAGCACGAAGCCCATTGTCGCCGCTTCGCCGACCGAAGTGAGACGCGTCGTTTCGAGGGCGTGGCCTGTCGGCGCGGTGAGAGCGCCGTAATGCTGCTCGAGGACGCAATGGCTCACCTGGAGTGTCAGCTCGTGCACCACTGCGAGGCTGGCGATCACACCATCTTCATCGCGGAGGTTCAACGCGCCGCCATGCGCGACGGGCGGCCGCTTCTCTTTTTCGGCGGGCAGTTCGCGCAGCTCGCCGGCTAGAAGCCTTCTTCCACGGTGGCGGGAATTGGCTCGAGCGCGGCTGGCGCCTCTTCGGCTCGCATCGGGGTGTGGCGCTTGAGTGAGAGTAGAGGCTGCTCGATCAAATACCACGACACGAGCGTCGGAACCAGCGAGACGAGGAGCGCCGAGGGAATCAGCCATGCGCCGAGGTGCGGCGTGAGTGGCGCGAGCACCGCGATACCGGTCATGTGCCAGAGATACAGGCCGTAGCTCACCTTACCGATTTGCGTGAGCCAGGCGAAGCGCAGGGGCGAGGGTTCGTACAGGATGGCGATCGCAACGAGGCAGGCAGCACCGACCGCGATCGCTGGATAGCCCGCCATGACCATCCCCTTCGACCAATAATAGGAGCTCCCGAAGTGGAGCATGACGGCAATGATGCAGAGCGCCGAGGTGAAGAGCGCAGGCCAGACAAATCGGCGAATGATCGCAATGCCATTCGGATGGCGGATCAGCGCCGCGAGCAAGGCGCCCCACGCCAGCAGATCGGCACGCGTCGGCATCAGCACGTACAGCGTACTCACGCTGACTCCCGCGCGCGCGAGGATCGCGCGCGCCATTGCCGCCAGCAAGATGAGGATGAGACAGAGCTGAAGCAGGCGCCCCGTAGTGAGTCGCCTAACGACGGACGGCCAGATGAGATAAAACTGCTCCTCCACGGCGAGTGACCAGAGGGGAGCGGTTTGCGGAATGACGCCGGCCCAACCGTAAGTGGCGATCAGCGCATTGGTGAAGAACGTCCAATACCACCTCTCATGGGACGTGAGAAGGACGTGCGCCGCCGGAGTCTGACCGGTGAGCTTCGGCACGACCGACAATGTGAGCATGAGCGTGACAAACGCCGGCGCGATGCGGAGCAGTCGTCGACCGTAGAAGCCGCCATAGTACAACCGGGACGGCGCTCCCCGAGCATCGAGGAGAATACCAGTGATGAGATAGCCGGACAGGACGAAGAACAGGTCGACGCCCATCCAGCCCCAACTGCCGGCGATGTGCCATGGTCCCTGGAGCTGGAGCGAGCAGTGGAACAACAGGACCGCGAGAACGGCAATGCCGCGAACGCCGTCGAGTGCTTCAACACGCTTCCGTCGCGGTCCGACGTCGGACACCACCTACCTCGTAGCGGAAATGCGCTCCGTCACCGCATGATCCACACCCTCTCGATCAGAACCCGAGGATGACGCCGCGTTAAGAAGTCGAGCATCCGACACGAGCGGCGTGCGACCCGATCGAGTTCTTTCGAACCGCGCACGGAAGGCAAGCGCCGGACGTTCAATGGCGTAGTACGAGATGAGAGCACAGACTATCGCGAGCAGAACGGAGAGTGGGAAACGTGCCATGGCCGCGTCGGACGTGCGATTGATGAAAGGTTGCTGCCAGAGATAGAGCGAATAGCTCAACACACCCAGGAAGGCGATGGGTTTGGTGTTGAGAATTCTCCCAACAAACCCTTTGTCGTATCGCACACACCAATCGATCGTCGCGGCGATACAGAGATTGGACAGGCTGATGCCGAGGGCGAACTCGATGCGTGGCCGCGAGAGCGCACTGAGGGCCAACGGAATGAGCGGTACGACGACGAACCAGCGCGACGTCAACAGCCGCCGATAGCGTGCATCGCGCCAGAGCGCCTCGCGCGCGCACGCCAGCACACAGCCGGTGGCAAGCGCGTCGGCGACCGTCTCGAAGGAATTCCCGATCAGATCATGCATTCCCGCGTACCACTCGACGAGCCGCACGAGTGGTACCAGCGCGATGACCGCGATGAGTGCCTTGAAGCCACGCTCTGGCCGGAGCAACAGGAGCGCGGCTGGCCAGAGGAGGTAGAATTGCTCCTCGACGGCGAGCGACCAGGTATGGCCCAGCGGCCACGCGCGGTCCGCATGATAGTTCATCGTATACGTCACGGCATGGAGGAGATCGCCAGGGCGGAGGTCGAGCCGTCCGAGGGCAGCCGCGACGCCGATGCACAGCAGCATGGCATAGTAGGGCGGGAATATCCGGAGCGTGCGGCGCAAGTAAAAGCGAGGCAGCGAGATCGTACCGGTCTTGTCGATCTCCCGAAGCAGCAGGCCGGTGATGAGAAAACCTGAAATCACGAAGAACACCCGCACGCCGAGCTCCGCGACACCGAAGTAGCTCACGGCGCGCGCCGGAATGGGGAAACCAGCTGTGCCGCCGAGATGGCCGAGCAAAACGAAGGCGATCGAGAGAGCCCGAAGACCGTCCAGAGAGGGGACGCGAGTCGGTTGCCGTTCCGGCATCGGATCGTCAGGTGGCATCGCCGAGCGTGATGGATGCCGAGTGCGCCATGTGAGGCATCGTACGGAGCGTACGCAGCGGCGCCCCTTCTATAGAGTAGTAAAGACGGGGCTCAGCGCCGCTGCTGGCCGCTACGACTCGGCTGTGAAGGAGTCGACCATGCGCAATGCGCCTATCAATGCGGTGGCGCTCATGGCGTTGTTCGTCGGAACGCTGAGCGCTTGCGCGCCAAAGTCCACGCTCACCGGCACCAACGGCGGCCCTCCCCCCGACACCGGCGCTATAAAGCTTCCTCCGCCGCCCGCTGGACCAAACGCACCCGAGGCGCCGCGCGCGTATCTCGATACACACTATTCTGCGCCGACGGGTCACACGATTGCCGTCGCGGCAGGTGGGGATTTTCAAGCTGCTCTCAACGCGGCGCAGCCATGTGATGTGATCACACTGGCCGCCGGAGCCACCTTCACCGGCTCCTTCACGCTCCCAGCAAAGAGTGGCACGTGCTGGATCACGATCCGTTCGTCGGCGCCCGACGCGAGCCTGCCTGCTGAGGGGGCTCGCATGACCCCATCGTTCAGCAACGTCCTCCCGAAGATCGTCACCGGCACGACGCAGCCTGCGCTGCAGGCGGCGGCTGGCGCGCAATACTATCGCATCATGGAAGTCGAAATCACCGCGGCATCCAGCGTCACTCAGAATTACGGGCTGGTTACGCTGGGGCAGGGGACTGAGACCGCGATCGCGCAGCTGCCGGCGAATATCATCCTCGATCGCGTCTACATTCACGGCACCTCGACAGTGAACGTCAGCCGGTGCGTTGCGCTGAATGACGCCGCGTCGGCCGTCATCGATTCCTACCTCTCCGAGTGTCACGCGCAAGGATTCGACAGTCAGGCGATCTGCGGCTGGAATGGACCGGGGCCATTCAAGATCGCGAATGACTACCTCGAGGGCGCCGGCGAGATCGTCATGTTCGGCGGCGCGGATCCGACGATCGCGAACCTCACACCGTCGGACATCGAGATTCGGCATAACCACTTCACCCGTCCGACGTCGTGGAAGGGCGTCTGGTCGGTGAAGAATCTCCTCGAGTTCAAGAACGCGCGCCGCGTCCAGATCGAGGGGAATGTCTTCGAGAACAACTGGCCCGACGCACAGGATGGATTTGCCGTGGTGTGGAAATCGTCGAACGAGACCGGCGCGGCTCCGTGGAGCGTCACTCGCGATGTGATCTTCCGCTACAATCGTCTTCGGAACTCCGCGGGAGGGGTGAACATCGCCGCCCATCCGGGGACATATCCGGTCGAGCCGCTTTCGCGCGTGCTCATTTCGAACAACGTGTTCGACAACATCAACACCGGCGTGTTCACCGGCCACGGGCGTTTGTATCAAACGCTCAACGGACCTGCCGACGTCACGATCGAGCACAACACGACTATCAACAGCGATGCCTCGAACGCCGCGTTCACGATGGATGTCACGCCGCCGCTGGCGGCGAACTTCGTATTCCGCGACAATGTGATCACGCGCGGGCAATATGGGTTCTTTGGGAGCGGCGCCGGCGAAGGAACCGCCGCGTTGAATTACTACATGTCGCCCGGCTACGTCTTTCAGCGCAATCTCATCGTCGCCGCAAACAGCGGGCTGTATCCCGCAGATAATTCGTTCCCCGCAACGCTGGCAGCGATTGGCTTCGTCGACGCAGCGAATGGCAACTACCAGTTGGCGTCGAGCAGCAGATACATCGGCACCGCTACCGACGGCAAAGACCCGGGTGCGGACATCGCCACGGTCAATAGCGCGACCGCGGGGGTCGTACTGCCGTAGCCGGGAAGGGTCGTCGAAGCCCGTCACACAGAGGGGCGGCGCTGCTCGTCGAGCCGGCGAGCGGGTCGCTTGGGCAGGAGATCGGCGAAGCCACTGACCCACGCCTCGAAGGCGAGCGACGACCGGTGTGTCGTGTCCACCCAGCGAGGCAGGAGCAGCGGGTGGTCGTTAGGCGATGCGAGCCCGGGCGCGCACGTGGTCGCGTATCGAACGCCGGCCTCACGCAACCACGGGAGAAATGATGTGTTGCAAACACCGCTCGGGTAGCAGAAGTGCGTCAGCCTCGCCTCATGGCCGCGCAGCGCACGAATCGAGGAGGCGTTGTCTCGCAATTCACGCAGGAACAGGTCACGGTTGAGCGGGGTGCGATGGCGATGCGTATGCAGTTGCACATCGACAAGCTCCCGCGGAAGGGCTGCCACGGTGTCTGGCGTCATGATGCGCAGCACTCCACTCGCCAGCACTTCGCCATAGTTCACACCAACGACCCCCGCCACCCGGGCAACGAGCGCGTCCTTCGCGCCGACGTCCAGCTCGCGAGCGCGGGCGTACTCGACCAACGTCGCGTGGGCATGCTGCCGCTCGGGCGGCGTCTGGGCCCATAGCGGCTCGCTGCGGTCACAGAGAGGAGCAAGATCCACTCGGCGCTCACGGCCACGCCAGAGAACATACGAAAGCACGACGTCGAAGACGGGGAGGCCAATATCCGAGTAGTACGTGGTGAGATATACCGTCGCCGGTGCGTCGAGCTCGCGCAGAATAGGCAGCGCAACCGCTGCGAAATCGGCCGCGCCGTCGTCGAACGTGAGTGCGACGCTGCGCGGCGGCAGCGTTCCGTTTTGCAATCGCTCACATCCCTCGGCCAATCGCAGGATGTTGTAACCCGACGCGCGAAGATACTCCAGGCGTTGACGGAGGAGATTGGGAGGTATGTACAGCTCGGCGTTCCATTCATGCTCATCACGCATGGAGACGCCGTGATAGCACAGGATGAGCAACCGGCGCCGCCGCCACTCGCTGCTACTCGTCGATCGCAGAATACCGGTGCGCTTCGCGCCCGAGAAGACGATCTCCTTCGCTCTCACGAATCACTCCGTGCTAACGAGAACGGACGTGCTCGCAGCGCGCTCCGGCTTGTCGTCGGCAACACGACGAAACCACAGCTCGAGCATGAGCAGTTGCCACAGTCGGTGATCATGATTGGCGGTGCCCGATCGGTGTTCGCGCCACAGGCGGTCGACCTCTCTCTGACGAAACAGTCCACGTGCCGCGAGCTGTCCGTCGCACAAGAGATCAGAGGTCATGTCAGCGAGCGGCCCACCGAGCCACTGCGCGATAGGGGCGGCGAATCCCTGCTTCCGGCGCTCGAGAATTGACCGCGGCACGCGGCGCTCGAGGAGACGGCGAAGCAGATACTTGCTCGTTCCATTCTTCAGCTTGAGTGAGGACGGTACGGCTGCTGCCCGTTCGAGCAGCTTGTGATCGAGCAGCGGCTCGCGGGCTTCGAGCGAGACCGCCATGCTCATGCGATCCACTTTCGTCATGATGTCGTCGGGCAAGTACGTCTTGAAGTCGACGTACATCGCGCGATCCACCGGGTCGGATGACGTGCAGTTCCGCCAGTAGGCGCGGAATGGCTCGAAGGGATCAGCGTCGCCCACCGCCGCGTCAAAGTCGTCGGAGTACAGAGCGCGTTTGGCAATCGGCTCGAACAAACCGTAGGCGTGTTGCCGTGCGTACCAGTCGTCAGGCGCGAGATCGATGGTTCGGAGGAGGCGAGCGCCTTTGACGCGGAGTGGTACGGCGCGAGCAGCCGCGGCAGCGATGGGCGCCACGGGCCCAAGGGTCCTTCGTGCCCACGCTCTCCAGTGTTGAACGCGATGCCGAGCGTATCCCGCCCAGAGCTCATCGCCACCGTCTCCCGACAGAGCGACGGTCACCAGCGAACGAGCCGCCGCGGAGACATAGTATGTCGGTACGGCGGAGGAGTCGGCGAACGGCTCGTCGAAATGCCAAGCCAGCTTGGGCAGCAGCGACTCGACCTGCGGGTTCGCGAGCTGCGGGTGAAACGCACAACCGAGATGCTTTGCGACCGCCTCGGCGTGTTCGAGCTCGCTAAAGTCGGCCTGCTCGAAGCCGACGCTGGTCGTGACGACGGGTGCGTCGCTCAGCTCCATCATGTACGACACCACGGCGGAGGAGTCGATACCACCGGAGAGAAACGCGCCGAGCGCCACATCGCTGATCAGACGCAGGCTAACAGAGTCGCGGAGCGCCTGGTCGATTTCCCGCAGGTGTTCGCCCACGTCGTCGTGGCGTTGCAGCCGCGCGGCCGGATCATCGAACTCGAGATCCCAATAGCTCCGCATCGTGATGGCGCCATTCTCCACCACGAGATAGTGGGCCGGCGGCAGCTTCTTGATGGCGTGAAAAACGGTCGCCGGCGCGGGAATGTACAGTAGAGTGAGATAAGCATCGATTGCCTCGGCGCTCCAATCGCGGGGAACCTCGGGATCGCGTAACAGCGATTTGATCTCCGATCCGAAGACGATCGATCCGGGCAGGGCGGCGTAATGCAATGGTTTGACGCCAACCCGATCGCGTGCGAGGAGCAAGCGTCGCCTTGGCTCATCCCACAGCGCGAAAGCGAACATGCCACGAAATCGCTCGACGACGCCGTCACCCCATTCCTCATATCCGTGGACGATGACTTCCGTGTCGGTGCGCGTGCGGAAGATGTGCCCACGCGACTCGAGTGTCAGGCGGAGCTCCTCGAAGTTGTAGATCTCGCCGTTGAAAATGACTTGAATCGATCCATCCTCGTTCGCGAGCGGCTGGTCTCCGCTCACGAGGTCGATGATACGAAGGCGACGATGGCCGAGACCAATGCCTGGTCCGAGGTAATAGCCGCAGGCGTCCGGCCCGCGGTGAATCACCGCGTCGGTCATGGACTGCAGCAACACGGGATCAACGCGTGCAGCGCTGTCGTAGATGAATTTGCCAGCGATGCCGCACATTCTCAGGACTCTCCAGTGCCGGCAAGGGGCGGAGCGGCATCCGCCATTGCCGCCTGCGGGCGCCTAACGCGAGCGACAGCCAAGCGGCGGTAAAGCGCGACCCACCGTCCACGCACGACGTCCCACTGATACGAGTCGCAGCTCGCCAGCGCGGCGCCGGTCAATCGATCGACTAACGCTTGATCACGGATCAGGCGGAGGACCTGTCGCGCGACGGCTTCGTGATCTCCCACGGGAGCGAGAAGGCCGTGCACCTCCTCGGTGAGCACGGCTGGAACGCCGCCGGCATTGGTCGATACGACTGGCAATCCGCTGGCGAACGCCTCGAGAACGGAGGACGGCATGTTATCGATGTTCGGCGTCTGCAGATAGATGTCCGCCTCGGCATAGCGATGGCAGATCTCATCTGGCTTCACCGGACCGACGAACGTGACGTGGCGAAGGCCGAGCACTGCGGCCAGTTGCCGCAGGCGCTGTTCCTGAGAGCCGGCGCCAACGAGTGTCAGTGAAGCGTCAGGACATTGGCGCTGGATAATCTGAAACGCGCGCAGCGTGCATTCGACGTTATACAGCGGTTCGAAGTTGCGCGTCGAAAGAAGTCGTGGTCGAATAGGGCGACGGGCCACGAACCGGAACTGCGTGAGATCGACGACGTTGGGAATGATTTCGGCGGGAATGCGGAATTGGGCGAATACGTCACGGAGGAATCGAGAGGGAACGACGTTGGCGTCGGTGCGCTTCAAGACGGCTCGCGCGATGCGCGATCTCGACAAGTGATCGGGCGCTTCGCCGCTTCGGTAGTTAATGAAGACCGGCTTGCCGAGGAGTCGAGCGACGAGAAAGGCTGGAAGCGGCGAAAGGAGGAAAGAGGAGTACGATGCGGAAAAGACGTGGACGACATCGGCGCGGCGCAATTCTCGGACGAGTAGCGGCCAGTAGCAAAGCTGCGTGAGAAGAGTTCGCACATACTTCACCTTCGCGGCGCGCGCCAGGAAATTCGGCGGGAGCGGATTGATCGGCACGAGCCAGGCGTCGATGTCCGCATCGTTCTTCCAGGCACGCAGGAGTCGATCGGCCTGGACCGCTTGCCCTCCGAGGATGCGCAGCGACGGAGCGACGATGGCGACTTGCGTCGAAGGTGCTGCGCGGGACGGCATCTGCATCGGCGAAGGGATGTGGAACGTCGGGGCAAGTGGTGAGCCACGATGCCGCCCCGATCCGCGTGATTCGCGTTTGATAATCGAAACTCTCTACCGGCGCGTCACACGCGCCGTTGCAGAATCGAGTTGCGCGATATCGGCGCCGATGTCACGCCCGTCCGTAGCGGCGTGCTTGTAGGGACTGTCCTGCCGAAGACGATAGTTCGCGCCATCAACATCGGCGAAACCGACGTCGCTGGGATGCAGGGGAAAGAAATTTCCTTCGGGATAGAGATCGGTTCGCGCGCCGATGATGACGTTGTGCGTCACGCTGTAATGCCTGAGGTAATAGTCGATCGACGGCCGCCCCTCGCTCTGGCCACTCCCGAAGATCCCGTACTCGCCGCGCCTGACGATATTGTCGCGTATCGTTACGAAGGTCTTCTGCAGCTCATCGAGGGTGAGGAAAGCATACGAAGCGAATCCGGTGTTGTGTACGAAGCCGACAGCGCTCGGATCGCCGACGAGCTGCCAGAGCCGGCCGCCGCCGCCCATCTCGGGCATTCCAATTCGATCGAAGACGTTGTCTTCGACGAGGATGTGGTTCGCGGAGTTGTCGGTGTTGCCCGAACTGCCAAGAATATTCACGCCATTTGCAACATTGATGACGCGGTTATGGCGCAGGGTGACGTCTCGCGTGACCGACCACGGCGCCCCTCCATCCTGGTTCGTCGATTTCAGAAGGAGGGCGAAACCATCTTGAGCATCCACCCAATTGTTCTGGAAGACGTTGCCCTCGACGAGAACTCGCTGAGCATTCTTCAGCTCGAAGAGGTTCTTGACGGTCCACCGGCCCTTCCAGGCGAGCGGCTTGAAGAAATAGTTGCGTCGAAGCTCGATGTCCGACGGAACCAAACCCGAAATTCCCGGATCGCCGCCACCGAACATCACGTTCTCGCCCGCCCCTTCCAGATAGTTATTCACAATCTTGAACGGGCCAGGACCATTCCATCCACATATCGCCTGGCTATCCGGGCCACGGTCGTGGCAGTCGGATATGTAGGAATCGATTACCGCGGTCGAGGCGCTGTTGAGCGCGATGCAGCGGCGCGTGCGAAGTGATGCGTGGCCGTGGACATACGAGCGGTCGACGATCAGGTGATGCGGAACTTCGTCCGGCGCTCGCTGTGACCGCCGGTCGCCCCCGAGCTGTAGGAGCGCCGAATTGCTGGTGACGTTCGCGGCCGCGGTGATCTCCAACCCTACTATACGGTAGTGATGCGCCCCCGGCGCGGTGCTCAACGCCGGGACGTCGGAAGTCGTCACGAGCTTCGGGAAGCTGGTCGACGCAGCAGGATCGATGCGTGTCCCCTCAGCGGGCAAGCCTGCCTCGTCCGATGATTGAATTGTGATCCAGCTGGTACCGGTCTTTCTCGGCAGCACGAAGCTGCCGAGGTACTCCGCGCCCGGTTGGAGCAGGATGACATCACCAGGCTGCGCGCCGTCCAGCGCCCGCTGCAAATCGTCGCCGGGTCCTACGGTGACTCGGCGGCCCGGCGATGGAATCTGCCTCGTGTCGAGAAAGACTCGCGGCAATTCGGGCGGCGCGCTGTCGCTCAGGGCCAGTGCGGCGTGTCCGCCGCTGTTTGCTCCTACCTCGCCCGATGCGTTCGCACGGGAGTCGTTAACGGCACAGCCAACGCAGAGCAGGAGCGCGGCGAAGGCAACGCGCGATGCCCTATCCGATGTCCTCTTCATTGAACGACAACACAGTGTCCATGCTCAATCGTTAGGTTCG
>Ga0070717_10003386_pt1 | contig 11399 bp, 6 predicted proteins | sample LARL113metaG_FD_71366 | JGI IMG/M metagenome (GOLD analysis project Ga0070717, IMG submission 71366) | Corn, switchgrass and miscanthus rhizosphere microbial communities from Kellogg Biological Station, Michigan, USA - LAR L11-3 metaG | ecosystem: Host-associated > Plants > Roots > Rhizosphere ...
GGCGCCCGAGCCCGAGCCAGCCCCGGCCCGCCGCCCGACCGCCCAAGAACCGGCGGCGGAGCCCGGCCCAGACGCCACTGAGCCGGCCCGCACTGGTTGATCCCCGGAACACAGATCGAACCAGAAGTACGGCCCCTGCAGACAAGGGACTTGTCTGCAGGGGCGTCTCCCTTCCTTAAGGTGTATCCGGCCTCACGGAGCAGGAGGTCGATTATGTTGACCCGGGTTTCCGCCTCGCTGTAGTCGTGAGTGTCGCGCCGCTGCTCATTGGCCGCTTTGGCAGCCCTGATTTCGTCCCGCAGGCGCTGCACTTCATCGTCGAGGTCTCGGCTGCGCCGCCGCTCCTTGGCCAGTTCTTCCTGCTGAGCGGCGACCTGCTCCGCCATCTCCTGCAACTCGGCGAGCTTCTTCTGCCGGACCGCCGCTGGTTGAGGCACAGGGATAAGCGAGGCGTCGAATCCCAGCGAGGAAGGCGGGACGTTGGCTTCATTCCTGGCGTAATTACAGGCGAGCCAGTACATCACGTGGAAGAGTTCGGCCGCCGACCGGATCGCGTCGTTGCTCTGGACGGGCCTGGTCGAGTGCACCGCCAGGTTTCCCTGCCGACGAATCACGTCCATCTTCATCCGCAACGCCGGGCCAACCAGGCTGGCGCAGCAGCTCGGAGGCGGCCTGGTTGGACACGCCGAGCCGGGCGCGCAGCGCTGTGCTTGCCGAAAATCCTATCCGCCCAGGTGGGAGTGGCTATCTGGTTTCGGCGGGGGCCGGATGAGCTGGTTGCTCGGCGGCGGTCCGCTCGCTGCAGCATGATGGACGGTTGTGCTGCTGCGACTGGCCTACCTGGCTGTGACGAACGTGTTCGCGGCTTCTTCCCGCGAGCGACCGGGATAAAGACGCCGAGATCCTGGCGCTACGGCACCAGGTCACCGTCCTGCGGCGGCAGCTGGGCACGAACCGGCCGCGGTTCTCCCCCGCCGACCGGGCGTTCCTGGCCGCCCTGCTGCACCGCCTCCCACGCGACGTGCTCGGCAGGTTCCGGCTGCCGATCCAGCCGGACACGGTGCTGCGCTGGCACCGGAACCTGCTGGCCCGCCGCCACGCGGCCAGATCCCGGCCCAGGCGCCCCGGCCGGCCCCGCACCGTCCGCTCCATCCGCCTGCTGGTGCTGCGCCTGGCACGGGAGAACCCGTCCTGGGGCTATAGGCGCATCCACGGCGAACTCCTCGTCCTCGGCATCAAGACCGCCGCCTCCACCGTATGGCAGATCCTCCACGACGCCGGGATCGACCCGGCACCCGACCGCACCACTGCCACCTGGGCCAGCTTCCTCCGCTCCCAGGCCGACGCCCTGCTCGCCTGCGATTTCTTCGAGACGGTCACCGTGACAGGCGCGCACCTGTTCGTGCTGGCGGTCATCGAGCACGCCATCCGCCGCATCAGGGTCCTGGGCGCAACCGCTCACCCGACTGCGACCTGGGTCGTCCAGGCCGCGAGGAACCTGGTCATGGATCTTGAGGACGCCGGCAGCCGGGCACGGTTCCTGATCCGGGACCGCGACGGCAAGTTCCCCGCCCTGTTCGACGAGGTACTCAAGGACGCGGGTATCGAGATCGTGCTCAGCGGGATCCAGATGCCCAGAATGAACGCCGTCATGGAACGCTGGGTACTCACCTGCCGCCGCGAGCTACTCGACCGGACCCTGATCTGGAACCAGGCGCACCTGCTCCACACCCTGCGCGAGTTCGAGCAGTTCTATAACTCCCACCGGCCGCACCAAGGAATCGCCAACGCCCGGCCATTGCAGGCACTGCCCCCGCCAATCCCCGAGCCGCACGCCACCACCCGGCTTCACATCCGCAGACAAGACCACCTCGGCGGCATCCTCCACGAATACCGGCACGCCGCCTGACCAGCATGGATGAGGTTTTCGACAAGGACAACGTCAATGAGGAGGTGACCAGCCGGTACCGCAGCCCCGGCCGCGCCGCCATCACGGCAGTCGTCGTGCTGGCCGTGATCTACACGCTGTGCACGGCGGGCCTGCAGGGCACCGTCCCGGCGAAGGCCCTTCAGGACAACGCGGCCTCGGCGCTGGTCTACACCGCCCAGGCTATCGGCGGCCCCGGCTGGGCCAAGGCGATGGCTCTGGCGCTGGCCCTGTCGGTCATCGCCACCACCGGGACCGGGATCGTGCTGTCCGCCCGGATCATCTACCGCATGGCCAGCCGCCGCGTGCTGCCGCCGGTCCTGGGCAACGTGTCCGCGCGGTTCGCCACGCCGGCCTGGGCGAGCGTCCTGGCCGGGGTGCTGATCATCGCCCTGACCTGGGTCTACCTGCTCGCCACGTCGGTGCAGGACGCGTTTACCGACGTGGTGGACGTGACCGGGCTGCTGTTCGCCATCTTCTACGCGCTGACCGCGCTGGCCACCGTGGCGTACTACCGGCGGCGGATCATCTCCGGCCTGGCTGACGCGCTCACCCTGGGAGTCCTCCCGCTCGGCGCGGTCGGGTTCCTGGCCTGGGTGCTCGCCAGGACGCTCAGCACGGCCCCGGCCGCGCAGGTCTGGTCACTGGCCGGGATCGGCGGCGCCGGCGTGGTGATGATGCTGGCCGCGCGGATCTTCCTGCGGCCGGGATTCTTCTCCCTGCCCAGGGAAAGCGACGCGAGCAGGCACTGAACCCCGGCCGCTGAGCGCCGCCGCAGCGGGCAGGGAGCGCTCTGCCCGAAGGCGGCATGGCCGTACGACCATGCCAGTTAGCCTCGATCTTTCGCGCTTATGAGGTGGCGGCCTGAGGCGCTGGCCAGAGGCTGGTTTTCAGCGTGCGGTCGTGCCTGGCGGGCGGCTCAGGGGTACCAGCGGGCGACGTCGCGGGTGGCGGTGAAGATTTCGTTGAGGAGGGCGGTGCCGTCTAGGGTGAACACTGGGACGATTGGGGCGAGTCCTCGCAGCAGCGTTGGGCGGCCGGCCTCGCCGGCATCGCTTAGCCACTGGTCGGCTCCCGCGGTTAGCCAGGAGCGTAGCTCGGCCGCCGATTCCGGATCGCTGAGGGCGAGGTGGTAACGCTCCCAGTCGGGGTCGACCCGGGTCGGGTCGAATTCCTCTACTAGCTGTCCGCCTAGCGCCAGGAGCTGGTCCATGTTCGCGTCCCGTTCCGCGAACTGGGCGGCATGCTGCTCCAGCTGCGCCCGCAGGGAGGGGGGCAGCCGATCGGGGATGCGGCTGAGGGCCAGCAGCCGTTCGGCTTCGTCGGTCATGGTGAGGGCTGCGGCGACGATCGCGTCGGTCAGTGTGACTGGCAGGTGCGGCGCGAGCGACCGCAGGTAGTCCGCCCGGGCGGCCTCGGGTTCAATCCGGTAGCTGAGCGCGAGCGCCTCCTGGTGCAAGCCGGCCGGCAGCAGGGCGGCGAGTTGACGCATCATGCGCGGCGCCATGTGCCCCTCGTCGGAGCCGTTGTCCACCGCGGCGGTCAGCAGCGTGAATGCCTCACTGACAGCGCGCGTCCGGGCATCGGCAGCGAGATGGCCGACCGCGCGGGCGATGACACTGAGGCGCTGCTCCGGGTCGGCCCAGCCGGCCGCTGCCTCCAGTGCTTCGCCCGCCACGTCGGCCGGGACGTCGCGGGCCAGGCTCAGCAGCGTTCGCCAGATCCCCGGATCTTCGGCGGAGCGCTCGCGCACGGCGGTCATCAGCTCGGCGAAACGGTCCGCCTCGAGGTGGTCGGCGAGCCGGCACCACAGCCGCCACAGCAGCGCCCCGTCACCGATTGACCGGTACAAGGCCAGCACCCGCGCCAGCACCGCCGCCCGCCGCGCCCGCGGCAGGTGCCTGGCCACGTGGATCAGCGCGCGCGCCCGGGCCATCCCCGAGGTGTCACCGTGCGTGTCAAGGAACCTGGAAATGCCGTCAAGCAAGGAGAGCGCGGACCGCTGACTCGAAACCGTCACGGCATCGGCGGCTGCAAGCGCGGCGTCGATCGCCTCGGCCCGCAGCTCATCGGGCAGCAAGGGCGCGATGTAGGTGAGCGCGTGCGCGCGCTGCCATGGGTCGGTCAGTTCCAGGACGGTGGTCAGCGTGGTCCGGGCCAGCTGTGGCGGAAACAGCGCGTCGAGGTGTGCCAGGGCGTCCACCCGGTCCGTCTCCGCTGGCAGCCGCAGGGCGACGTGCAGCAGCACCTCTTTCTGCTCCGCGGGCAGCGCCCGGAACATCGGGCCCAGCATGTCCAGCTGGCGCCATTGCCGGAAGCACAACGCCGGCAGCCCCGCCTCGGCATCGGTGTCAGCGAGCTTGTGCGGATTGTGGATGCGATCCCAGCAGGCGGTGAACAGCAACCCGAACGCCCGTTGCTTCTCTGCCGCAGGAAGGGTTGCCAGGCAGGTGGCGAGCAGCTGCGTGTCGGCCAGGCCCCAGTCCGCTGGCACCAGCTGGCGCAGCACGTCGTCGATAATCGGTGCCACCTCTGCGGCCGGCAGGTGGGTGGCGAGACTGACCCACGCGGCTGATTCCTGGTCGGGCCCGGCAATTTCCTGTGTCGCGCCGACGGCTTCCCACATGACGTCGGGCCGTGCCTGCTCGGGTAGCGCTTGGACCACGTTCGCCAGCACGTGCACCCGCCAAAACGGGTCGGCGAGGCGCCGGGCCTGGACGAGCAGCCGGTCAAGGAAGGACGCTGGCACGTGCCGGGCGAGCCCCAGAACCGCCGCCGCGATCAGCAGGTCGCCCACGCCAGCCTCTGCCGCCGCACTGGCCGCCGCGGCGCGCAGGTCGTCCGGCACGGCGCGCAGTGCGGCATCGATGGCGGCAGCTGCCCGTTCGGACTCGGCTGCCCACCGCGACCGGAGCTCGGCCGTGGGCAGCAGGCTGCCCAGGTTCGGCAGGCGCCGGCGCACGTCGAGCAGCACGCAGGCGAGGTCGCCGATGTCGCGACCGATCCGCAGAGCTTGCGTGGCGTCGGACGAGAGAGCGCCGGACAGGTTCGCGGACAGCGCCTGCATGCTCGTCAGGGTCTGCGTGGCCGCGTTCATGAACGCATCGCGCGCCGCCGGGGACAGCTGGCCCAGCTCCGGGTAGAGCGTACGGAACACACCACCTGGGTTGAGGCCGCCCGCCACCTCCCGCAGCACCGCCCGCAGCACCGTGGCCTGCACCGCGTCAGGCAGCTCAGCGACCTCGCCCAGCAGCCGGGTGAACACCAGGTACCCGCCGAGCGAGAGCGTATTGCGCCAGGCCGTTGAGCCGAGCGTCGCCTCCGGCTGGTGCCGCAGGAAGGCGCCGACGACCTCCGCGTACCCCGAGCCGTCGACCAGGTAGGCCGTCCGGGCCAGGTACGCGTCAAGCTGATCGAGTGGCAGGCAGGCGGCAAGGGCCCGCAGTCCGGGCGCCTGCCCGGCTTCGCCTTGTGCCTGGACGTGCTGCAGCGCGGTGCCCGCCTGGCCAGCGTCGAGCCGGGGGGCGAGCCCGGCCAGGGCCTCGAACCGCCGCCCGGCGTCGCTGACGCGCAGCACCGCCTCGAGTGCCGCGCTGACGCGCTCCGCGGGCAAGGCCGCGGCGAGAGCCCCGAACAGCACGGTGCGCTCCGCGGGATCGCCGATATCTCCCGCTACCACTGGCTCCAGCAGGTGAGCGAAGAACTCCGCGAACCGCGGCGGTGTCAGGTCGCGGGCGTGCACTCGCAGCAGGTGCGGGATGAACAGGTCGAGCAGCCTGCGCCGGCTCTCGGTGACCATCTGGTGGTCCAAGACGACGACCGCTGCGAAGGCGCGCAGGCCATAGCTCCAGGCGTCAAACAGCAGCGCCTCAGGCACGTACGGCGCGAGGGCGAGCGCGGCGCGTCCGCGGTCCTTGGGGTCTGCCAGGCTGGCTGCCAGGCGGGCCGCCGCGGGCCCGGCGCTGTCCGGCAGTGACGGGGCGATCGCTTCCAGCGCCGCGGCGCGGGCGCTCTCGCTCGAAAGCTGGGCCGCGTTGGCTATCGCGGCGGTTGCCGTCCACTGCCCAGACTCGAGCAGCCCGGACACGAGCTCGGCAGGCAGATGGGCGGCCATCGCCGTAAGGCTCGCGTCGATGAGGACGTAGCGGGCGAGCCGGGCCAGGGAGGCGGCCCCGGCGTCTTCGTAGGCCGTCCAGGCCTGCTGCAGGTCCTCCAGGTACGGTGCGTACGTGCCGTTCCTGCGGTACTGCGCCTCGGCCCAGCGCTGCTGCGCGTCGCCCGCCGCCACCAGGTCATGCAGTTCGTCGCGGCGGCCGGCCGCCGCCAGGTGCGCGGCCAGGTACTGGAACGGATACGCCTCCTGCACGTCGTCCCAGTTCACCTCGTGCCAGGTGGGTGCCGTGCCGCGGTAGTAGCCGGCTATCCGGTCGTGATACGTGCGCCCGTCGAGCTCGAAGTCCCGGTTCCTTGCCGGGTCAAGCAGGTACTCGGCGAAGGAACTGTGGTACAGCCGGAACCGCTGCTCGCCGTCCGGATCGCCGGCCTCGGTAGTCCGGTCAACAAACTGCCCGAGTTCAGCGATGATGGAGTCGACATAGGCCTGCTCCACGCCGGCGAACGCGGCGAGGCGGCGGCGGCTCAGCGCCTCGAAGGCCACCGCCAGCACACCGAGCAGCGGCAGGTACTTCTCCGCCCACAAGGTGGCCGACATGCCCTTCTCGACCGCGACATCGTCGTCGGCGAGGTCCAGGCCGGAGGTCAGCACGGCGCGCAGAACCTTCATCAGGACGCGGTCGGCATCGGCGGTGCGGACGACGATCGCCAGTTGACCGGCGGAAGCTTGATCGCCCGAAGCTGTGAGCGACGCGGCCTCAACGCCGTCGATCTGCGATATGACCCCGCAAACCCGCCGGGCCTGCTCGGTGAGCGCGGCCGGGTCCGCGGCCGCCGCGTCCGGCGCGCGAAGAACCAGCCTGATCACATCGCCGACCGGACGGCGGATCTTGGCTATCGCGAACGCCCGGTAGATTTCGTCCAGCTCGGCGGGCACCCGCAGCTCGCGCAGGTCACCGCGCTCCGCCGCCGCGGCCGCCTCGGCCAGGACGAAGCGCAGGTACAGGAAGTTTCCGTCGCCGTAGCGCACCAGGTCCTCGCGGAAGGTATCGGCTTCCTCCGCCGGCCAGTCGCCTACAGCCTCGGCAAGCGGCGGCTCGGCCAGGCGGCGGCGCACATAACGGCGGGTGTCGTCCTGGCTGGCCTGCCAGTACCCGCGTTCGCGGTCGTCAAGGTACAGCTGATCGCGGTCGGCGAACTCGGCTAGGTGATCTCCGCGCCGGGAGGTCATCAGCAGCCTCAGGTTCGACGGGAAGTCCGCATCGCCGGCCCTGGGGATGACGTCTTGAATCCGGACTCCGGCACCGCGCTTTGCCTCGTCCAGCGCGTCGATCAGGACAACGGCGGTCTCATCCGGGTACAGCGCGCTGAGCTGGTGCAACGGCGCCAGCAGCGCGGCGTGCAGCAGCGTTGCCTCGTCCAGCGCGTAGCTGATGTCGACCAGGCGCCGGACGTGCTCACCGACCACCCGGCTCTGCCCAGTGGCGGCGACCACGCTGACCTGGACCTCCCGGTCGTGCAGCGGGAGGAACGGCAGCGTGTGCAGCTCATCGACCAGCCGGCCAACGATCTCGGCCTTGTCGCGCGTCAACCCGGCCGTCACCCGGGTCACGCCGGGCGCCGCGTGATCGAAGATCCCGGCACCGTATTTCTGGAAGAGCTGCGCGCCAAGACCGATAAGCGCAGCACGGACGCTCTGCCCGATCACCCCGCCGACATGATCGGCCCGGACAAAATGCCGCGGCGCGTTCCAGGTTTCAGCCAGGTAAGCGACGAAGGCCGACTTACCGCTGCCCGGCTCGCCGACGATCAGCAATTGGCTGCGCTCGGGATCGTCGCGAAAACGGGCAGCTTCCGCGACCAGCCATTCCCGGCCGACAAAGGAATCCGGTGGATAGCGGCGGTAGATTACGTCGCGCGCCGCCGTGATCTCGCCGAAAACACTGGTCAACTGGCCCCCCTGGCTCGCCGCGCCACCGTTTGTGCCTATGGGGTATTTTGCTTCCCTCGGGGAGCGCCGCGCCAGCCCCAGACCTTAGCATTTCCGCCGGCCTTGCCGACGGCGACCGTTACGTCGCCTGGCTGCTCGTGACCGCCATCCACGCCGATGACCTCGGCGGCACCCCGGACGTGCTTAGCCTTAACCGCGACGCTTGTTCCCTTCTGTTTACCCGTGTCCGCTGATTCCTGCTTCGCGGGCTGGGCGAGGAACAAGGCGGCACACCCAGCCGCCGTCGCGACCACGCTCACTACCGAGGTCGCGACGGCCGAACTGGTCGTGGCGTAGATCACCGCACCGAGCACGCAGACCGCAAAGAAAACGGCAAGGACTCGAACCCCGGGTCTGGACATGGCTCCCCTTGCTGTGTCGCGCAGTCATCGACAACGGCGAATTTGTCGGTATTACCATGATTATCGCGCGGCCGGCGGAAATGCCAAGGTCATGGACCGCCCGCGGCGCACGCCACCGGGTCAGCTCGTGCGACAGGCCACGGGCCAGGCCGGTGACCCGCATCGTCTCCCACAGCGGGACAGACCCGGCCTGGGACACCAGGCCCCGGCCGTCAGCCGGCACCGCCACACGGGTGCCGCGTGCGCTATTCCTCACCACAAAGGTGCCTTCGACTCGGTGCAGACAAGACTCTCGACAAGCCCAATCCTTCCAGGTCAAAGGCACTCTTTCATGCAACCGGGCGGTCGATGCTCACCCGAGACGAAAGCCCGAGGCTAGATTGACGCTGGCCGCGCCTCTGCCCGTCGAGGCGCGGCCAGCGCACGACACATCCCTGCTGGCGCAGGGAAGACGCCGGGACCACGTAGAAGCTGCGTAACCCCGCGCAATCCGCACAGGCAGCAGCGGAAACCGGGACGTGACCGCGGCGCGCAGTGCCCGCACGGGCGGCACGGCGCTACGCAGCCAGCGTGCGCAAGCCGGCGCGCAGCGACTTGACCATCACCCCGGAGCAGAGCGCTGATGCATGCGGGCCCGGCCGGCAAGCCGCCGTCCGGGTGCGTGCCGCCGTATCCGGCGGCCGGTTACCTGGCCCGGCTTGCCGTACCTGGCCGGGTAGCGGCTGAACTGGTTCTGGGAGGAAGACGTCATGACCGTCACACCGCCGGTACGGCGCAGGATGCTCGGGGCGGCGCTGCGCCGGTACCGGGAGAGCCTGGGGTACACCCTGGAGGACGCAGCGCGCGTCCTGGCCTGCGACCGGTCGAAGATCAGCAGGATCGAGACCGGCCACCGCGGCATCCGGCCCGGGGAACTACGGGAGCAGCAGGCCCTGGCGGCCCTGGCGGATCCGCGTGCCGCGCGGGGCTGGTGGCAGGCCTATGCCGACGTGCTGCCGGAGGCGTCCGGGGAGTACCTGGCTCTCGAGGTGATGGCCGCGCAGGTCCTGGTCTGGGACGGCCAGCGGGTGCCGGGCCTGCTGCAGACCGGGCCGTACGCGCACGCGGCGGCCAGCGCGGATCCCGCCGTCCCGGCGGCTTCGCGGGACAGGGCCGCGGAGACCGTGCTGGTCAGGCAGCAGGCCTTCTGGGCCCGGGAGCACGGGTGCCTGGTGGTGGTGATCGGCGAGGGAGCGCTGCGCCAGCAAGCCGGGGGCAGCGAGGTCATGCGCGGCCAGCTCGCTCGCCTGGCTGCGGTCAGCGAGGAACGCGCGGACGTGACGGTCCAGGTGCTGCCGTTTACCAGCGGGGCGCACGCGGCGGCAGCGGGCCCGGTGACGATCTTGTGGCTCGCGGGGCCGGCCGGCCTAGGGGTCGCTCACCTGGGCGGCCTGCCGCCGGGGTCTTCACCGCAGCCCGGCTGATGTGGCTGGCTATGTCCGGACGTTCACGCACCTCCAGGCGTCCGCGCTCACGCCGCAGGCATCGGCGCGGCTGTTCCGCGATATGGCCGGGGCCTGAGCTCCCTGCGGGACCGGGAACCTGGGCGAGGGCAGGACGCCGGATAGCAGCGCCTGGCGGCAGGGACCGCACGGCCCAGGGGCGCCTCCTGATGGCTCCAGTGAACTCCAGCGCTGAGCCGTCTTTCGGCCTGCTTACGTGACCGCGCGGTGCCCGCCGCGGCTGGCCGCCGCATGCCACCCTCTGGTGGAGAGCGGCCGGGGCTCAGGGACCAGCGAAAGGCAATGAGATGGCTTCCCCCCTGGCCTGTATCGGCCTCGCGACCGACGGCGACGCCGGATTCCGGCAGCTGATGAGCCGCATCGCCCCGGATGTCTGCGAGTCCGTGGTCGACGGCGTCCATGTCGGCCGCTGGCAAGACGACAGCGGTGCCGCCCTGGTCCTGGGCTGGCGCGGCGGCGAGATCACCGATTTTATCCCCTGTGCCGTGCCAAAATTTGTTCATAGCCGCTGATCTGGTGTTTCGTCATTGCTAGGCTGCTCTGCGGTATTCGTTGATCAGGCCGCTGAGAACCTGCCGGCGCTCGATCCGGACCGCGATATCCACGGCGCTGCCGGGCCGCCGCGGGGGTTCTTGCTGCAGGCTCTGATGCGGCCGGTGGCCGTTGTAGTGGCGGCTGAATTCGGCTAGGACCTTGCGCAGATGCCGCTCGCCGAGGATCAGGATGTAATCCAGGCACTCGCGCCTGAGCGTGCCCACGAACCTCTCGGCAAAACCATTCGCCCGCGGCGACTGGGCCGGGATCTTGATCACCCGTGTCCCGTTCCCGGCGAAGACCTCATCAAAGACCGTGGTGAACTTGGCGTCCCGGTCGCGGATCAAGAATTTGAACCGCCCGGCCCGCTCACCCAGATCCATCAGCAAGTTCCGGGCCTGCTGCGCGGTCCACTCCCCCGTCGGGTGCGCGGTGACGCCCAGGATGTGCACGGCACGGGTCTGGATCTCCAGGACGACCAGCACATACAGGCGCTGTAGCAGCACCGTGTCCACATGCAGAAAGTCGCACGCGAGGATGCCGGATGCCTGGGCTGCCAGGAACTGCCGCCACGTCGGCGATGCCCGCCGCGGTGCCGGGCCGAGCCCGGCACTAGCCAGGATCCGGCGGATGGTCCCCTCCCCCAACCGGTGTCCCAAGCCCACCATTTCACCTTGGATCCGCCGGCAGCCCCAGCGCGGGTTCTGTCGCGCCAGCTGCACCACCAGCGCACGCACCTGATCCGGGACCGGCGGCCGTCCCGGCGTGTTCGGGTAGGTCCATTTCTTCGTGACCAGGCGCCGGTGCCAGGCCAGCAGGGTGGCCGGTGTCACGATCCGGTGCAGCCGCAGATGCCGGGGCAGCAGCCCGGCTAAGGCCGCGAGCACAGCCCGGTCAGCCCAGTCCGGCCTCGGCCGGGCGACCTGCCGGCGCAGCACCGCCACCTCGTGCCGCAGCACCAGTATCTCCGC
>Ga0070717_10003387_pt1 | contig 11397 bp, 11 predicted proteins | sample LARL113metaG_FD_71366 | JGI IMG/M metagenome (GOLD analysis project Ga0070717, IMG submission 71366) | Corn, switchgrass and miscanthus rhizosphere microbial communities from Kellogg Biological Station, Michigan, USA - LAR L11-3 metaG | ecosystem: Host-associated > Plants > Roots > Rhizosphere ...
GACAGCTGGCGGGCGCGGATGGCGGCGGCCTTGGCGTTGAGGCTGGCCCGGACCTTGGCGCCTTCGGTCCCGGCCAGGGTGATGGAGGCCGCCAGCTCGGTCAGCTCGCTGATGCCGAGCTCGTGGCCGAGCTGGCCGAGGGCCTCCCAGGGCGGGCGGCGGGTCAGCCGGGCGGTTTCCAGCGCGCCGCGGATCTGGGTGAACGCCCAGCCGCGGCCGGTCGCCCCAGCGTAGGTGAGCGCCGCCTCGACGCCGGCGCCCGCGGCGATCGAGATGACCACCAGGTCAAGGAACGCGGCCAGGGCGTGGCGGGCCGCCCGGCGGCGGGCGGCGGCCTCCTGCCGGGCTGCCAGCGCCGGCACGGTGAACCCCGCCGCGCCCAGGGCGATCGCGCCGGCCGCCGGGAGCGGCCAGGGCACGATGATCCCGGCCGCGGCGAGCAGCCCGGCCAGGGCCGGGGCGAGCAGCAGCCCGGTGATCGCGGCGGTGGCCTGCTCGGCCAGCTGCCGCTCCGGGAGCCGGCCGAGCAGGGCCAGGTCGCGGCGCAGGCCGCGGGTGGGCAGGCCCAGCGCGGCGAGCAGGGTGACGGCGGGGCGGCCCAGCCGGGCGGCCCAGCCTCCCTCCTCGGCCGTCACCAGCGGCGGGCGCGGCTCGCGGATGACGGCCTCCAGCGCCTCGGCCAGGCTGACCCGCCGCGGCGCCAGCCCGGCAGCGATAGTGATCAGGCCCAGGCCGGCGAAGGCGCCGAGCAGCAGCGCCCCGGTCACTGCCCGGCCTCGTGCGGTGCGGTGCCGGGCAGGGCGCCGAGCCCGGTCAGGATCCTGGGGTTCTCGCCGAAGCCGGCGATCTTGTGCAGCCACCAGAACGCGGCGGCGAAGCAGGCGCCGACTGCCAGGAGCATCAGCTGCCCGGCCGGGCTGCCGTAGGGGGCCAGGAACGCGCGGCTAAACGCCAGCAGGCCCGCCGTCAGCGCCACGGTGACGGCGATGATGATCCGGGAGGCGGTGCGGACCCGGGCGCGGGCGGCGGCGATCCGCATCCGCATGGCGGCGTGCTGGCGGGCGGAATCAGCGAGGCTGGACAGCAGCTGGCCCAGGTCGCGGGCCTGCTGCTCGGCGGCCAGCAGCAGCGCGGCCACCACGAGGTCCGCAGCCGGGTCGGCGGCCTCGGCGGCGAAGGCCCGCAGCCCGTCCGGGAGCCGCTGCCCCTGGTGGATCCGGGCGGCCAGCGCGGTGACCTGCTCGCGGACCGGCTCCGGGGAGATCGGCGCGGTGGCCAGGATCGCCTGCTCCAGCCCGGCGGCGGCGGCCAGGGTGTCGCGCAGCTGCTCGGCCCACGACGCGATCCCCTCGATGCGCCGCACCGACTGGTCACCGGCCCGGTCGGGGCCAAGGGCGCGGGGCAGGAACCAGGCTGCCAGGCCGGCCAGCACGGTGCCCGCCGGCCAGCGGGTGATCGCCGCCGCCACGGCGGCGGCCAGCAGCGTGCCGCCGACCCTCGGCATGGTGGCCTGGCGCCGGGCGCGGGCCAGCGCGTCCCGCCAGCGGGGGTCAGCCGGCGCGGCGGGCCGACGGCGCAGCGCGCAGAACACCAGGACCAGGCCCAGGCCGGCGCCCGCGCCGAGCAAGCCGGCCAGCGCCACGCTGCCGCCGGTCACCTGCCCGCCCCGTCTGGCTGGTACCCGGCCGCGGCCAGCTCTTCCATGGTGGCGGCCCGGACCGGCACCGAGGGGACCGCGCGGCGGTCCGGGCCGGGGGCGTACACCTCATTCGACACGACCTGGCGCCCGTCGGCGTCGGTCACCTCCCGGATGCTGGAGATGCAGCGCCGGCCATGACGGTCCCAGTCGAGCTGGATGACGACATGGACCGCGCCGGCGATCAGCAGGTTGGTGTCTTCCAGCGACAGGTGCTCGGCGGACTGGGCGGCGTAGGAGGCGACCTTCATGAACGCGCCGCGTGAGGAGCTGGCGTGGATGGTGGTCATCGACCCGTCGTTGCCCTGGCTCATCGCGTTCAGCATCGGGACCACTTCGCTGCCGCGGACCTCGCCGACGATCACCCGGTCCGGGGTCATCCGCAGCGCCCACCGCACCAGCTCGGCGAGCGTGATCTCCCCTTCGCCCTCCACGTTCTTTTCCCGGGACTGCATCGCGACCACGTCGGGGTGGGCGCCGGTGTCCCAGTCCAGGCACAGCTCAAGGCTGTCCTCGATCGTGATCAGCCGCTCCCGCGGCGGGATCGCCGAGGCCAGCGCCCGCAGCAGCGTCGTCTTGCCGACCGCGGTGCCGCCGGAGACCAGGATGTTCTTACGGGCGCGGACCACGGCGGCCAGGAACGCAGCGAGCTGCTTGTCCAGGGTGCCGTTGGCGACCAGGCCAGCCAGCGAGGCGCTGGCGAGGCGGTCACGGCGGATCGCCACGCACGGCCGGCCGGTCACGGCCATCACCGCGAACAGCCGCCCGCCGCCCGGCAGCGGCACGCTGACCCGGGGGGTGGCCCGGTCGAACCGGCGTTCCTCGTTCCCGGCCCGGGTAGCGATGGAGCGGATCAGGTCGGTCAGCTCGGCGTCGCTGCCCGCGATGGGCGCGGCACGGACCCGCCTGCCCCCGGCGTACTGCACGAACACCTCATCGCAGCCGTTTGCGTTGACCGATTCGACGTCGGGGTCATCCAGGAATGGCTGGAAGCCGCCCAGGCCGAAGATCGCGTCGAAGACCGCCTGCCCGATCTGCCGCTCGGTGCCGGCATCCAGCGGTGCGCGGGCGTCGGTCAGCGCCCGGGCGGCCTCGGCATCCAGCGCCTCGGCGATGAGGCGCCGGCCGAGTTCGGCGCGCCGCGCCGGGGTCAGCGGCTGCGCGCCGTCTGGCCCGGCGGCGGCTTCCTGGGCGAGGCGGCGGGCGACGTCGCCGCGCAGCCGCTGGGTCAGCTCATGGTCGTGCCCGCTGCCGGGCTGCGGTGTCCGGCTATCGAGTTGTGTCACCTGCGGTCACCTCCGCTGGATGATGCGCCGGGACCGGGGCGGGGCCGGGCGCGGCTGCCGGGGACGGCGGATGGTGCCCGGGTCCGGCGGCCAGCGCGGCGGCGAGGCTGGCCGCTGCCCTGGCCAGCGGCAGCCGCCGGATCTTGCCCAGTTCGCCGCGGTAGCGGATCAGGTCGGCGGCGCCGCGCGGGTCGGCGGGAATGCTGGCCTGCACCGGGATGGCCAGGGTGCTGGCGATTTCCTGGGCCGGGTAGGTGGCCTCGGCGGGCCCGCGGCCGGCGTCCGGGGCCAGCAGCAGGGCCAGGCGCGCTCCCGCGCGGGACAGCCCGTCGGCCCGCAGCGCCAGATGGGATAGCTCGCTGACCCGAGGGCGCACCATCAGCAACGTCACCTCCGCCTGGGCGGCGATGGCGAGCGCCGGCGAGCCCGGGTCCAGGCGCCCGCAGTCGGCTATGACCGCCTCCGGCCCGGCGGCGAGCGAGGCGAAGACCGAGCCCGCGTTCCCGGCCAGGGCGGCCAGGCAGGCGGCCGACTGCTCCGCGCCGGCCGGGGCGATGACGAGGTTCAGCCCGCCGGCGAGTTCGCAGGCGTGCTGCCAGGCGACGTCGCTGCCGTGGTCGTGCCGGGCGGCGGCGGCCAGGCCGGTCAGCCCGGGGGCCGGCGGCAGGCCCAGCCACGGGCCGAGATCCCCGCCGGCCGGGTCTGCCTCGATGACCAGCCGCCGCTGCCCCGGCCAGGCAGCGGCGAGCGCGAGGCAGGTGGTGGTCACGCCCGGGGACCCTTTCACCGAGGCCACCGCGATCAGCGGCATGCCGTCACCCTCCTGCCGGGATCGTCGCCAGGGCGATCTGCCCGGTCGCTGCCGCGGCGGCCACCTGCGGCACCGCGTTCTGGCTCAGCCGCAGTTCCACCACGGTCGCCCCCGAGCTGGCGACCGTGTCGACGCCGAGGACGACGGCCTGGCCGACCGGCAGCGCCGGGGATGACGTGGCCTGGGAGGAAGAGCCAGCCGAGGATGCGGCGGGGGTGGCGAGCACGTCCACGGTCTGCCCGGCCGACAGGTCCGGCGGGTACTGGCCGGCCTTGACCGCGACCCCCAGGTCGTCCTGCCCGGCGGCCGGGGCCGCCGCGCCGATATCCCCGGAAGTCAGCAGGGCACCCGCCGGCAGCGGCCCGGCGGCGGGGCGGCCCAGGATGCTGGCTTCCGCGGCGGCGGGCACCAGGCTGACCGGGCCGCTCGCGCTGACCCGCACGACCTGCAGGTCGGCGGCGGTCAGCAGCTGCCCGGCGGCGACGTCGTGCACGACGGCGAGGACGGGCTTGCGGTTCCCCGCCTGCACCCAGCCGGCCGCGAAGACCAGCGCGCAGACCGCCACCACCAGGACGCCGATCACGGCCAGTGCCCAGCTGCGGTGCCGTGGCCGCGGCGAGGCGGGCACGGCGGCCCGGCCGCCGGCCGCCCGGCGGAGCCCGGTCAGCGTTGCCATCAGGCACCTCCGGCGGTGTTGACTGCCTGCGATTCAGCCACTCGCATCGGGGCTGCGGCGGCGGTGAACAGCGGCGGCAGCGCCCCGCCGGCGCCGCCCGGCCCGGTCCAGGTGATATCCCAGGTGATGGTGACCGTCACGTGATAGGCCGCCTGCGGCTGCCCGGCGCTGGAGCGGGTATAGGTGTAGCCGCACGTCGGGGACGATGACGCGGGATTGTCACCCCCGGCATACGCCGTGCCGGAGCCGTGGCAGGTGACCGTCTTGCCGTCGCCCATCCGCCAGGACGCCGACACCGGGGTCGCGGTCGCGGTGACCGACTCGCCGGGGACCTGCGCTGTCTTCGACTCCGGCCGCCAGGCGGCAGGGGCGACCCATAGCCATGTCGGCAACCGGGTCAGCTGCAGCGCGCCGGGCGCCGGGGACGAGCGGATCACCGGATCGGGCAGCCGCAGGTACTGCACCGCGAGCTGGGCCAGCACGCCGGGCGGCGGGGGCGCCGGAGCGCCGCCGCCCGGCGGGCCGGCCACACCGACCGGGCAGGCCAGCGTGGCGACCGTGATCGCGCAGCCGGCCGGGACGCAGCCGAACGCCTTGCTCACCGTGCCCGCGCAGCCCCCGCCAGGGCCGGCGGCGGCCAGGGTGCCGGTGCCCGTCCCGGTCCCGCCTGTGCTGCCGGTGCCGCTGCTTCCGGGCGTTCCGGCCGTCACCGTGCAGCCGGGCGTGTAGCTCTGGCCGCACTGCACGCTGCCGAGTGGGCCGCCGCTGCCCTGCCCGCCGCCGGCCTGGGCGGGCAGTTGCACCAGGGCCAGCAGTGCTACGGCCACGGCGGCCACTACGGCGCCCCTGATCAGGCGGGTTAGCATGTGCCCTCCTTCCCGACATTCAGGTAGGTGACCTTCCAGATGCCATCAAACGGCTGCAGCTTGGCGATGATCTTGCGACGGCCCTGCGGCTGCCCGCCGACCGGTCTCCCCGACTTGTAATCGAGCCAGCGGGAGCTGTCTGCGCAGTCGGTGACGTTGGCCTGGACCGGGCTGCCGCCAGAGGCGGTAACGATCTTCACCGCCGGGTCGAAGGTCGGCTGGCCGCGAGTGACGATCCCGTCCTGGTGGTTCTGGTACAGGCCGTGGGTAAGCACGGACAGTGCGCCGCCCGCCGCGTACTGAGCCAGCGACGCCGCCTGGTAGTCCGCCGTCCGGGACGCGGTGACATACGCCTGCCACATCGCCAGGTAAGCCTCGCGTGCCAGCTTCTGCGGGTTACCCGATGGGGTTGTAGGCGTCGGTGCAGCAGGAGTAGACGTAGCGGCCGGAGGATGCGCTGGCGAGGGAGCACCACCGCACCCGGTCACCCCGCCGGCCACACAGCCAGCCAGCGCCGCCGCACGCAGCGCCTTCGCGATGCCAGGCAATTCCCCGTCACCTCCTGATGATCACGGAATCCTGGAGGTGATGTCTTTCTTACCACCACCCCCAGTAGTCACTTCAACGTTCAATCGACCACACCCCGCAGTGCCGTGGCCCGACGTGCAGTTTCATTAGTGTGTGCCGCGGCAGGGATGACCGGCATGGCAGGCGCGCCGAGAAGGCGTGGCGACGGCAGTAAACTTGTGTTACCCAGTTGATTCCTGCGACACGACTGCATTAAATGGCGGAAGTGATTGCTGTGTATTGCCGCGCATTCCCTGTCAGGATTGGCGGCTGAGACAACCGGGCGCGGCGCTGAGTGCCCAGTTCTGGCCACAGGCTGGCACGGCCCGCCGGTGCCGGGGAGAACACACCTATGACTCCGCTATCCGGGCCGCTTCCAGCAGGGCGCCGGCCAGTTCCCGTGCTTCGGCGGGGGTGAGGTCGTCGGCATCGGGGTCCGGGCCGACAGCACAGGAAAGCGCCAGCCGGACCGTCGGCGGGTGCTCGCGGCCGTCCAGATCGGCGAATGCCTCGACTTCCACCCGCACCGGCTGGCCGGCCGCGGCCCGGATCCCGCCGATCTCGCCAAGGAAGATCTCCCGGACGAGCCGCAGGTGCGTTCTCTCGCCCGTAGCCGACGAGCCCGCGACGTGAACAGCCGACAGCTGACACCATGAGGGGCAGATAGTGTCACGCTCGCGGGTGGATTCGCTCAACCATTCGCCACCTTGCTGAGGGAACGAACCGTTTCCGCCCGGAGCATAAACCTCCCTGTAGGGCCGTGCAAGAGGGACCACAGCACAGTGGCGCTTCCCGCCCGCCGACGAACCGCGCAGCGTCCCATCCAGCGGGTACCGCAGTGCAGGCCCTCAGCGGCCGGGCGGCAGGACGCCCTCGGGGAAGACGACGACGTGCATCCAGAACCAGGAGGAGATCTGCAGGGTCGCGTCATCTGCCTCGATCACGCCGTAACCCGGGTGACGCACCCGGACATGGTATTCCCGCGGCGGGATCGCGATCTCGTGGCGGTCCCACAGCTCGCGCGCCTCCGGGCCGCTAGCCTGCAGGCGGGCTACCAGGGCGGCGAACCTGTCGCTGGCGACGTTGCGAGCGTACTGGTAGCGCAGCCCGGCGATGATGGCGCGGCGGCCGGCGTGCACGTCCGACAGCAATGCCTCGCAGTCGTCGCTGAACAGGTACAGCACCAGGTTCTGCTGGCCGGCCAGCGCCTGGTCGAGCCAGCCGCCGGCCCAGGCGTTCATCGCCTCGTTCCGCGCGATGATCGTCCAGGTTTCATCGGTGATGATGGCGGGATTGGGGTCCTGGCGGGCCAGCAGCTCCAGGAACACCGGGCTGACCTCGGGCCGCGCGGCGCCGCCGGGCGGTGCGGGGGGTAACGGCGGGTCGTGGCCGGTGGCGAGGATGTGCAGGGCGCTGCGCTCGGCCGCCGTCATGCGCAGCGCCGACGCGACAGACTCGACCATTTCTGGCAGCGGGTTCGCGATCTCGCCGCGCTCGAACGCCGCATAGCGACGCACGCTCAATCCCGCGAGGTCAGCGGCATCTTCCTGGCGCAGCCCTGCGCCATTCCCCTCCGGGACCGGGCGAGCCATCCGGGACCTGCCTGTCTGCAGCAGGCCGGTAAGTTCCGCGCGGCGTCTCCACTCCGCGTTCCCAGCAACGGCCATCGCGGTCCTTCCCCGTCCCGCTCAGCCCCCCAACCCCCGCTCTGCGTGCCAGCGCGTACCCAGCGTGTAATAGGCAATTCGGCTGCCGATAATCCGCCGTTTTATGTGATGTCCTTTTGAGTATGGGGCACTCACGGGGATGGCGGCCAACCATTTGCCAGGCGGCCAGCCAGCCCTGCCCGCCGGGCACGCCCCCTCCCGCCCTGGGCCGCACGGCCATGCCCGGCACCGGGTCCCGCCAGGATCCGCAGTGCGCGAGCACGCCAGGATCCCTGGCTGCGCTGGCCACGCGCTGCCGCCCGCCGCAGGTGCCAGGTGGCAGTCCCAGCCCGGCCGGCCACCCGCCTCGCACCGGACCGGGCTCGCCAGGAAGACACACGAACGGAGGAGCGAGACGCGGAAGCTGACAGGGGGCAGCCCGCCGGCGCGCCGACGCGGCGGCAGGCGGCCAGTACACGACACAGGGGAATTCACCGCACTACACGGGACCAGCACTACCGTGGGAGAGCCGCAGTGAACTGGCAGAATCTGATGAACCGGCTGGCACCGCTGCGCAGGCAATGGGATCTGGCGGTGCTTGCCAACCTGGCGGCCGGAACCGAGCGCCCCGGCGACCTGATCGAGGCCATCAACGCGCAAGCCACCGACGGCCGGCGGATCGGCTGGAAAGTCCTGAACGACACGCTGCGGCGGCTGGAAAGAAGCGGGTACGTCGCCCGCCAGGAGATACTGGGCGTTCCGCGCGAGACACGGTACTGGCTGCGCCCGCCCGGGCATCGCCTGCTCGCCGCGCTCAGGCTGCTCGATACCTGGTATGACGATCAGGAGCCAGGTGATGACAGCCCCGGCGCGTCATCCGGCGGGCAGACGGCGGGGAACTGCAACGAGAGCAGCGGGGCCGCCCGCACCCCCCGCTCGCCTGCAGCCTGAACGCCCAGGACCGCACCGGCCCGGTCCATCGGCAAGATGAGCATGCGGCCGCTTGCAGCCGCTTGCAGCCGCTTGCCTTACCCGGTTCCCGCCACGATGATCCGCCAGATGGTCATCCAGGACCGGGCGGGCCGCTGCCTACGCCGGGGAACTGGGGGGATTCCGGGGAGCGGCCGCACCGTTCGGCGCCTGCACCAGCACACGCCCGCCGGCCGCGAGTACCCAGGTCTCTCTCCCTCGTCCGCGTTGAAGCCGCCGTTACTATCTGCGCGGATAACTGATGCCCTGAGTAGGTAAGCGCTCACAGTAGCGCCCAGACGGCTTTCCCGTCGTTGCCCTCACGGAAGTACCAGCCCCACTGCTCGCTAATAGCTTCCACAAGCATTAGCCCCCGGCCGTTCTCGGCCTCGTCGCTGGTGTCCATTCGTACCGGAGGCTGTAGACTGGCATCCCAGACAAGAATCAAGACCTGTGCCGAGTCGGAGGCCAGCCACAGCCGTACCGGGAAGGCATGCTTCATCGCGCTGGAAGCCTTAACGGCGTTCGTAACTAGCTCGGCAACCAGGAGTTCGGCGCTCTCCCCAAGGTTTCCGAGCCCCCATTCCCATAGCACCTGCCGGGTATGCAAGCGCGCGCATGGCACTGCGCCAGCGAGGGCACCGAGTTCGAGGAAGTCCTGAATTGGCCACTTACTATTCATGCTGTGTCTCCTCCGGGTCATGAAAGGAGGAATCCGTACTCCAGCCCGGCTCGCGGGCGGCTCGTCGCAGCTTCCTGGCACCGCGACCGGCCCGCCGTCGGAAGGACGGGCGTATCTGGTCGCAGCGGGACGCCACGCGGGACTTGCCTTACTGTCCATCTGATGCGCTCCCTACCGCGTCCCACGCGCCGACCGGCGCGTGGGACGCAGCGGCCCGCTCACGCCCGGCCGCCTGGGTGAGGAACCGCAGGCGCGTGTTGTCGGCATTTCCTGAGTCATCCGCTAAGCACTCCTTCACCGCAGCGGTTCAGCCCGGCACTCTGCGCGGCACGGCCGCCCCGGAAATGAAATAATTGCGTCACTCGGAAACGTTTACAAGCATTGGCGGAATCAGCCCCCGAACCGCAGAGGAGCCGGAGAACTTCAGGGCGAGCCGTGACTCATACCCCTACCCGGGCGGTATCCGATGGTGTATGCCGATGACATATGCTGTGCTATTGGACGCCAGGAAAGCGAACAAGAACGGAGACAGGCATGGCGCAGAAAGTACAGACCTTCTTTATCGACGACTTCGACGGTAGCGAAGCAGAGGGCACAGTTCTTTTCGGGCTGGATGGCACGCAATACGAGATTGACTTGAATACCAGCCACGCCAAGGAACTGCGGACGACCCTGGCCCGCTATATCGACGCCGGCAGGAAGGTCACCAGCGCCGCCCGGCGCGGACGCAAGATACCTGCTGATGGCATCAGCAACACGGAGGCACGCATCTGGGCCAAAGCGCATGATCTTGAGGTCAAGGACCGTGGCCGGGTCCCGGCTGACGTCCTCGCCCAGTACCGGGCGGCAACAGGCAGGTAGGGCAGCCAGCCCTGGCAGAACTCTGGTAGCCCCGGCACCAGCAGGCCCGCGCCAGCTTCCCCGATCGTTTGAGCGGGAAGCCGGCGCGGTCTTGCTGGTGCGCTGGGAGAAGCCAGTGCGTTCCTCGGCACCAGTATCTCTCTCGTTCGCTATGCTCCCGGGCTCTGGATCACGGCGACTGCAGTGGCGAAAAGGACGTCATCAGTGACGCCGTCGCCTGCCCGGGTGCGCGCCGCGGCTTCCAGTCGGCTGGCGAGGCTGGCCCCGCCCCACGCCCTGGCGTATTCACCTGCCGCCAGGAGGATCCCGCGGTCGCTGCGCAGCGTGCTGCCCAGATCATCCGCGCAGGCGCGCAGGTACTCTCGCAGCAGGGCTGAGTCAGTGCCTGCCTGCCCGCCGGCAGCCGACAGTTGCGTGGCCAGTGCCCCGCCGTAGCCGGGGTCATCAGCGGCCATCTGCAGGGTCACGATGGTCATGATGTTCTGCAGCTTGCGGGTCTCGGCCTCGTGGTCGACCTCGGCGCCTGGCTGGTGCAGCCTGACATAACGGCTGATCACCTTATCCCATTCGGCCTGGTCACGCTGACTGGCGAAGCTCCCGTCCGGGCGGGGCAGCAGGCCGCCGGTGTGCTGGTAGGCGTAAATCCACGCCGGACAGATCCCGGCGGCTTCGAGCATCCCGACGGTCGCGGTCTCCAGGCCCGGCAGGGACACCGGCTGCGGATGATCGGCGTCGGGGTCGAAGAACAGCGGATCATCAGGCCCGGGCGGGCGGCCGAATTTCTCCTCAAACCGGCGGCACTGGGCCTCCAGCGCAGCCGCCTGGTCACGGTCCATCCGGATGACCTTGCCATCACGAGTGATCACCTGCGTGTAGCCCAGCTCGAACGCCAGGTCGGTCAGCGCCGTCCCGGGCCAGCTGTGCCAGTGACGATCCCCGGCCCGGACCGGATCGGTGAACGCCGGGATGCCGAACAGATGACCCAGCGTCGTGCCCGGGTCCAGCCCGCGCTGCGGCGCGGTCAGCAGCACGTCAGTGACGGGGATCAGCGGAGAGTCCTCGCCCAGCCCCAGTGCCCACGCCACCGCCCGGTCTCCTGCCTGCGATAGGTCCTCATACTCACCGGCCACCAGCCCGATATACAACGCGGGGAGCAGCACTGCCGCGTCGTGGCGCGCATCCAGGCCCGCACCGCCCAGCAGGTGCAGGCCCTCCCGAAGCGCGTCCTCCGCCGTGCCGTCGTCCGGCAACCCGGTCTCGGTGGCCGCCCACAGGCCGGCGACGCGGTCGGCGGCGTCCGGCGGCGGGTCCGGGAGCGCGGCATCGTATGCCGGGCC
>Ga0070717_10003388_pt1 | contig 11396 bp, 8 predicted proteins | sample LARL113metaG_FD_71366 | JGI IMG/M metagenome (GOLD analysis project Ga0070717, IMG submission 71366) | Corn, switchgrass and miscanthus rhizosphere microbial communities from Kellogg Biological Station, Michigan, USA - LAR L11-3 metaG | ecosystem: Host-associated > Plants > Roots > Rhizosphere ...
GAACATGCTGAAATACGACGACGTCGTCACCGAGGTCGAATATGACGACGATCTCCAGGTGGTGGTGGTGCGCACCGAGCACCACACCAATTTCGAGGCAAAGCTGAAGAAGCGGACGCAGACCTCCGGCTGCGCGCAGGGCACGGCGTTCGGCGATCTCTTGGAAGCGGTGGAAAGCGTGGCGCTGCCGAAGGCGGAATTGCGCACCTCCTGGCTCTACCAGTTGACGCATGCCATCAACACCATGCCCTCGCTTTATCTGGAGGCCGGCGCGATCCATGGCTGCGTGCTCTGCAAGGAGGGCCGACCGGTCTGCTACACCGAGGACGTCGGCCGCCACAACGCGGTCGACAAGATCGCTGGCTGGATCTACCGCCACGGCGTCGATCCTGCCGACAAGATTCTTTACACCACCGGACGGCTGACGTCGGAGATGGTGATCAAGACGGTGCGGATGGGGATTCCCATTCTCGTTTCGCGTTCCGGCTTTACCGCCTGGGGCGTCGACCTGGCGCGGCAGGTCGGGCTGACCTTGATCGGACGCACCCGCGGCAAACGCTTCATCGCGCTGTCAGGCCAAGAACGCATCGTCTACGACCAGGATCTTGCCTACGTCCAGGAAGAATCCGCGCGGCACAAGCGCAAGGCCGAAGCCGGTGATTGACATTCCTGGCGTGCTGCTCGCCGGCGGGCTGGCGCGCCGAATGGGCGGCGGCGACAAGCCGATGCGCACCATCGGCGGCCGCACCATCCTCGCGCGCGTGATCGCACGGCTCAAGCCGCAATGCGACGGACTGATCATCAACGCCAATGGCGATCCCGCGCGCTTTTCGGCATTCGGATTGCCCGTGATCTCCGACAACCTCGCCGATTTTCCGGGACCGCTGGCCGGCATTTTGGCGGCGCTGGATTGGGCGGCGGCGAACCGGCCAGACGTCGAATGGATCTTGAGCGCGGCAGCGGACTGCCCGTTCCTGCCGCGCGATCTCGTCGCGCGGCTGTATCAAGCCCTACAAGAACAGAACGCGCAGCTTGCGGTGGCGGCTTCCGATGGGCAATCGCATCCGGTGATCGGGCTATGGAGCGTCGGCCTTCGCGACGAATTACGCCACGCGCTGGTCGTCGAAGATGTCCGGAAGATCGATCGCTGGACCGCGCGCTACAGGCTCGCCACCGTGACCTGGCCGACGACGCCGCTCGATCCGTTCTTCAACGCCAACACGGTGGAGGATATCGCGGAGGCCGAGCGGCTGGCGGCCCTGGATGGGGACTGACGCTAAGCCGGCCGGAATCCCGCCCGCGTCAACGCCGCGCGGCTTTCCGCTGACGCCAGCGCATCCAAAAATGCCCGCACCGCCGGCCGCTCACGGCGCGAACTTACCAGCGCGAAATCGTAATGCTCTTCGGCGAGCGGAATGAAGCCGAGATCAGCCGCATGCGCGACCGGCGCAATCGTCAAGCCCCAGTCGGCGCGGTGCTGCGCCACTGCTGCTGCGACCGCATTGTGCGAGCGCGGCTGATTCCAGTAGCCGTCGGGTCGCGCATCGCCGAGCAGCCGGTCGATCAGGATGCGCGTGCCGGCCCCCTGGTTGCGGTTGACCATGATGCAGGCGGGATCGGCGAGCGCCGAGCGCACTGCCTCTTGCGCGGCAAGACCTTCGAAGCGCGCATCGCCTTCGCGGAACACGATGCCCTGCATCCGCCGCCAGCCCGGCACCAGCTCAAGCCCATCGGAGAGAAACGGCGTGTTGTAGGTCCCGCTCTTGTCGTCGAACAGATGGATCGGCGCCAAATCGCATTCGCCACGTTCGGCGGCGGCGAGCCCGCCGAGACTGCCGACCGCGATCGAGCGTACCGACAGCCCCGCGCGCGAAAGCGGCGCGGTGACGAGATCAAGCCCGGTGCAGTGGCTGCCGACGATGACCAGATCAGGCACCCGCACATGCGGCGTGAACAGCGTGACTTCGGCGTCGGTGCCGGCCGGCATCTGGTCGGCGAGCGCATCGATCTTCAAAAATCCATCGGCCTGCGCAAACGATGTGATCGCGCCGGACCCCTTGCCGGTCGGATAGGCGATCAAGCCGTCATTGCCTTCGACCAGCGACACCATCACAAACTCGGTGCGGCCGAGTTCGGAGGCGATCCGCACCGGAACTTTAGCCGACACCTTCGCATCCGGGCGCGGCGGCAGGCCGGCCATGCGCCGCAGCACCGGCACGATCAAATCGTGGAAGGTGAACATCGCGGAAGTCGGAAACCCCGGCAGGATGACCACCGGCTTGCCGTCGCACACGGCAAGACACAGCGGCTTGCCTGGCTTCAGCGCCACGCCATGGGCGATGATGCCGGGTTTTCCCAGCCGCGCGATGATGCGGTGGGAGACGTCGCCGGCGCCCTTGGAGGTGCCGCCCGACAGCACCAGCATGTCGCTTTGCGCGAGCGCCTTGCGCATCACAGATTCCAGCTGCGCCTCGTCGTCCGGAACCGCGCCGAGAAAAGCCGCCTCGCCGCCATTCTCGTTGATCGCGGCGGTGACGATCGCGCCATTGCTGTCGTAGATCGCGGCGGGCCGGAGCTGTTCGCCAGGCTGAACCAGTTCGTCGCCGGTCGAAATCACGGCAACGCGCGGCTTGCGCGCGACCGAAACTTGCGCGATGCCGCAGGCCGCACACATGCCGATCTCGCGCGAGCCGACGATGGTGCCGGCGCGCAGCAGCGCCTCGCCGCGCGCCATGTCGGAGCCGGCATAGGACACGAATTGCCCCGGTGAGGCGGCGCGGCGGATTTCGATCGCGCGAACACCTGCCGGCTGCGTGTGCTCGACCATGACAACGGCGTCGGCGCCCCGCGGCAGCGGACCGCCGGTCGCAATTGAAGTTGCCGTTCCCGACAAGACCGGACGCGCCGGCGCCACGCCGCAGGCGATGATTTCGTCGTTCAGTATCAACCGCACCGGCGACGTTTCGGTGGCGGATGCGAGATCTGCGGAGCGCACCGCAAAGCCGTCGACGTTGGAACGGTCGAACGGCGGCACGTCGATCGGCGCTCCGACATCCTCAGTCAATGCGTAGCCGAGCGCGTCGGCAAGCCTGCGTTGTTCGCTCGGGATGGCGCGCGGAAACAGCGCAGCCTCAAACCGCGCCAGCGCGCCTTCGCGCGACAGGATGGTCAGGAACTGATCCTGATCGAGACTGTCGCGGCTTTTCGACTTGTTGTTTTGGGTCATCTGATGGCTCGTTCCCGCAACATATAGGCATCGACCCGGGTGCCCGCAGCAAACCCCTCGCTGCCGGCGGGAACCACAAGCCAGGCGTCGGCGCGGGCGATGATTTGAAGCGGAAGATCGCCGATCGCAAGCGGCACAAAGCTGGCGTCGTTTCGTTCGAGCAGGGCGATCTCGGCAACGCCGACCTGTGATGCGATCTTCCGCGCCAGCGGCAGGCTGACCGGCCGTCGTTGCTGAAGTCCCGACAATCGGTCCAACACCGGTAGAACCACGGTCCACCACGCCGCAAGCGCCTGATCCGGCGCGCCTGGCAGCGCAACGAGCGGGACGGTTCCGATCTTGCCGATGGCTGAGGTTCGGCCGGGCTGCAATGCGATGCCGTGCGCGATGACTTCTCCGCGTTTGGCGAGTGCGGCGATCGTCGAATCGGTGCGGCCGACGCCGCTGCCGCCGATGGTGACGAGCAGATCGCAATCGGCGTCGAGGACGTCGGCAACGGCCGTAGCATCGCGCGACATGGCCTCGGCGAACAAGACTTCCGCGCCCGCCGCGCGCGCGGTTTCGGCGATCAGGTTCGCCGTGATGGCACCACCGGGAATGTTGACGATGCGCAGCCGTGGCCGGCGCACGTTGATCTCTTCAACGCCCGCGGCGCGCGCGATTAACAGATCGCGCGGCTGCACGCGCCGCCCGGCTTCCGCAAGCAGGGTGCCTTCAGCGATATCGCCGCCGGCGCGGCGAACGCCCTGCCCCGGGATCGCTTCCGCCAGCACCTGGAAGAGCGGTCCGGTTGGATCGGCACAATCGGCATCAAGCACGCAGTCGCAGTTTTCCGGAATTTTGTCGCCGGCCTCGACCCAGGCTGGCGACGAGACCAGCGGCAGCGGCGTGTAGGAAGACGCGCCGACCAGATCGCGGGCACGGAACGCAAAGCCGTCCACCGCGGCGACATCGTGCGGCGGATAGGCATGCAGTGGCGGCATTTCGGCCGCGACGCAACGCAGCGCTTCGGCGAGCGGCAGTTCCCTGGAAGTGACCGGCTCGATGCCACGCAGCAAGCTGCCGAGCGCCACATCGAGCGGGGTAAGCGAGGTCGGCAAGCGCTGGTTCGAGGTCATGGCTTGCCTATGCCCTGAATCGGGCCGGAAATAAACAGAACCCGATGCCGCTCGCTGTCAGCCACCTCTCTTGACCAAGTTGACGCCGGCCCGATTTAGTTGCAAATGAGACCAATTGGCGGAAGCAAACCGCCTCAAGACACAAACAGCCGATGTGCCGATGCACAGGGGAGAAGACGGGATGTTCGCCAGGAATCCATCCGCACACCTATCCATGCTTGGCGCGCTTGCCGCCGCGATGCTGGCTTCGTCAGCGGCGCTCGCGCAAATATCCGACGACGTGGTCAAGATCGGCGTACTCACCGACATGAACGGGCCGGCGTCGACGCCGACCGGCCAGGGCTCGGTCACCGCTGCGCAGATGGCGATCGACGATTTCGGCGGCACGGTGCTCGGCAAGCCGATCAGCGTGATCGTCGGCGACCACCAGTTGAAAGCCGATATCGGCGCCGGCATCGCGCGGCGCTGGTACGATGTCGACCAGGTCGATCTGATCGTGGACGTGCCGGTCTCCGCGGTCGGGCTCGCGGTGCAGAATGTCGCCAACGAAAAGAAGCGGCTGTTCATCACGCATTCCACCGGGACTGCGGATTTCCACGGCAAGTTCTGCTCGCCCTACGCGATGCAGTGGGTGTTCGACACCCGAGCGCTCGCGGTCGGCACCGCGCAGGCCGTGGTCAAGCGCGGCGGCGACAGCTGGTTCTTCATCACCGACGATTATGCGTTCGGCCATTCTCTTGAACGCGACGCCTCGACCGTGATCAACGCCAATGGCGGCAAGGTGCTGGGCTCGGTACGGCCGCCCTTGGCGACGCCTGACCTGTCGTCCTTTGTTCTGCAGGCGCAGGCCTCCAAGGCAAAAATCATCGGCATCGCCGCAGGTCCACCCAACAACATGAACGAGATCAAGACCGGTTCCGAGTTCGGCGTCTTCAAGGGCGGCCAGCAGATGGCCGCGCTCCTCGCGCTGATCACCGACATTCATTCGCTCGGCCTTCAGGCGGCACAGGGCCTGTTACTGACCACGTCGTTCTACTGGGATATGGACGACAAGACCCGCGAATGGTCGAAGCGCTATTTCGCCAAGATGAACCGGATGCCGACGATGTGGCAGGCCGGCGTCTATTCATCGGTCACGGCTTATCTCAATGCGATCAAAGAGACCGGCACCGACGAGCCCTTGAAGGTGGCGGCGAAGATGCGCGAGAAGCCGGTCGAGGATTTCTTCGCCCGCAACGGCAAGCTGCGCGACGACAATCTGATGGTGCACGATTTGATGCTTGTGCAGGTCAAGACGCCCGAAGAGAGCAAATATCCGTGGGACTACTACAAGATCCTCGCGAAGATTTCGGGTGCCGACGCGTTCGGCCCGCCCGATCCGGCCTGTCCGCTGGTGAAGAAGTGACTGCGCAGCTGTCATTCCGGGATGGTCCGAAGGACCAGACCTCAGATGCGCAATTGCGCATCGGGGAATCTCGAGATTCCGGGTTCGCGCTTCGCGCGCCCCGGAATGACTGGTCATTTAACCACCCCGATCTCGCGGAAATATTTGAGTACGCCGGGATGGATCAATTCCGGGTTCGGCGCCGCGGCAACCGTATTGGCCGCGGTGGTTTCGCAGGCCTGCGCCAGCTTCTTGCAGAATGGGCCCTCAACACCATGCAGCGTACGCGCAAGGTGATAGGCGACGTCGTCGGGCAGGCTTTCGCGCACCAACACAAAACTCCACGACCCCACTGAGTCGATCGGCGCGGTCTGGCTCGGATAGCTGTTGGCAGGCACCGTGAGCGGCTTGAGGAAGGAATGCTTGGCGCGGATGCGTGCGATCTCGCTCGCATCGGGCGCGATGAACCGCGCGCCGCCGGCGCTCGCGGCGACAGCTGTAAATCCGGGCCAGCCAATGCCGGCACCCCAAAGTGCCGCAACCCGCCCGTCGAGCACCATCTCCGGGCCTTCGCCGGCGCGATCGAGGTAGATCGACTGGAAATCATCGTCCTGCTTCAGTCCGAGGCCGTCGAGCGCATAACGCGAAAGGATCGGAAGGCCCGAGCCGCGCGCGCCGAACGCGACCCGCTTTCCCAGGAGATCGTGGATCGTCTTGTAGGGGCTATCGGCGCGCACCACGAACATGCCGGGCGACGAATACATCGCGGTCAGGATTTTCAGCTTGGTCGCCGGCCGCCCAATCCCCAAAAAGGCTTCGTAAGAGGGCTCGCCGGCAATCAGCCCGAGATCGAGCTGGCCCGCTTCCAGCAGCGGAATGTTCTCGTTGCTGCCTTTGGTGTTGCGCGGCTCGATCGACAGCGTGGCATCGGCCGCGTTGATGATTTCGGCAAACGCGTTGCCGTAAAGCGGGAAGCCGCCGCCAGGCGTCGCCGTCCCGAGGCTGATCGTGGTCTTTTGAATGGCCTTGCCTCCCTCTTGCGCCGCAGCGCCCGTGCCTAGCAGCAACAGGCCGGCGCATACAATTTTGGAAAGTTTCATGGTCGACCCCTGCCCGCCGCCCCTCGCGTCAAGACCCGCGGCCGCGATGCGAGAGAGGTTGTAGGCAAGCTGGAGGATTTATGGAAGCATGGGTTTCAACGAGAAAGACAAAATCACGGGAGCGGCCATGTCGGGATTCTGGCGCGCAGCGTCGTTCGGTGCCGTCTGCCTCATCGGCCTCGCCGCCGGTGCGGAGCCATCATCGGCCGCCGACTACCCGAACCACCCGGTGCGCTGGCTGAACGGCTTTGCGCCCGGCGGCCCCGTCGATACGGTCGCCCGCATCATGGCGCAGTGGCTGTCCGATCATTTCGGCCAGCAATTCGTGGTGGAAAACCGTACCGGTTCCGGCGGGAATATCGCCGCCGCCGCGGCGGTCAGCTCTCCGCCGGACGGCTATACGCTGCTGTTTATCGGCGCCAACAACGCGATCTCGGCCTCGCTCTACAAGAGACTGCCGTTCGACTTCATCCGCGACACCGTGCCGGTCGCGAGCATCATGCAACTGCCCAACATGTTCGTCGTGTCGAACGCGGTGCCGGCCAAAACCGTTGCCGAATTCATCGACTACTGCAAGGCCAATCCCGGCAAGATTTCCTATGCCTCCTCCGGCAACGGCACTTCGGTGCACATGTCCGCCGAGCTGTTCAAGGCGATGACCAAATGCGAGATGGTGCATGTGCCCTATCGCGGATCGGCGATCGCCTATCCCGACATCATCTCGAACAAGGTGCAGCTGATCTTCGACAATCTGCCGGGGGCGCTGGAGCAGGCGCGCGGCGGCACCGTGCGTGCGCTCGGCGTCACCTCGCAAGCGCGCTGGCCCGGCGTGCCCGACGTCCCGGCGATCGCCGAGACGGTGCCCGGCTTCGAATCGGTGGTGTTCTACGGCATTTCCGCGCCAAAGGGCACGCCGCCGGAGATCATCGATATCCTTAACAAGGCGGTCGGCGAGGCCTTGAAGGATCCAAAACTGGTGGCGCGGCTGGCCGAGCTCGGTGGCATCCCGACGCCGATGCAGCCTGGCGAATTCGGCAAGTTCATCGCCGAGGAAACCGAAAAATGGCGCAAGGTCGTCGAGTTCGCCGGCGTCTCGGTGGACTGAGCCTTTCGTTTTTGACGCGTTTCCTTGACGCGAACCGGTATCCACTTCGCTCGAAAACGCTATGGACGCGGCATTGCCGGAACGCCGGTCACCCTGTAAACGATGCCGGCACCGTTGCCTCGCCCTTGAAGGCATGATCCGGAAAAATGGATACCGGTTTTTTTCCGAAAATGATCATGCCCAATCAACGGCAGCCCGCGGCGGGGCCTGTAGCTCAATGGTTAGAGCCGGCCGCTCATAACGGTCTGGTTGCAGGTTCGAGTCCTGCCGGGCCCACCAGTAAATCAAACACTTGTCGATTTTCAATTCGCCTGCCGTGGGGTCACCGCACCAGGAACGCCTCGCTTCGTTGCTCGCTGCCGTGCTTCCGCGATCGGCAAACTATTGCTCCACTTCTGATCTGGCTATGGTCTCTTCCACTCGATCGCAGATTCGGCGGCTTTATCGCAAAAAAGGGCGAACAAAGCGGTGCGCTTCTATGATCGAACAGCCCGTCAACGGTCGACCTTGTTTCGGAACTGGCCGCTTTGCGCCGAGAGCTTGGGCTTCCTCCCCCAAACCCTGATGGAATAGATTGCTGCCCCGGACTTCCCACGCTGCCTTCGTCGGTTGGGCGGCCTCAAAGCCAATCTGGTCGGATGCAAATTCCCCATGATTTGATACTCTTCGGACAACACGCCTCGCGCAGGGCAGGTCAAGCAATGAGGGGACGCGCCTTTCGCCAACAGGCGTAGTGCGGCCATCGCACGGCCGGTGCGCACATTGCGGATCCCCACTTGAAAAAGCAGAACGGCTCATGACTCACATTGATCCGGTATCGGTTTGGCGACGTGTTTCAGCCATGCCCGCGGCCCTGAAGGGCTGGCTGGATCCCGGATATCGTCCGCAGCTCGCCATCCAACGAGAGGGTATTGCTATCGCGGTTGCCAATGTCCGCGTCGCCTACGGAGGACGAATCGCTCTCGAGGGCGTGTCCGGTCTATTCGGTGCCGGGAGTCTCACGGCCGTGGTTGGTCCGAACGGTGCCGGCAAGAGCACGCTCATTAAGGCCCTGGCCGGCGTGCAACCGCTGCGCGGCGGTGACATCACCTACTCGCAGCCCATCCGGGGCCGTCTTGCTTATTTGCCTCAGCAATCGGAACTCGATCGCGATTATCCAATCACCGTGGCCGAGCTGGTCGCCCTCGGCGCTTGGCGCAGCATTGGTGCCTTCCGGCCGTTATCGGAGACCCTCCTTCCTTCGATCGACAAAGCGATTGCTCAAGTGGGACTCGAGGGTTTTGCCGACCGGTTGATTGCGGAGCTCTCGGCCGGTCAATTTCGGAGGGCATTGTTCGCCCGCCTTATCGTTCAGGATGCCTCGCTCATTTTGCTTGATGAGCCGTTTGCCGCCGTCGACGAGGACACGACCGCCGAGCTTATCCGGCTGATCAAGTCATGGCACGGTGAGCAGCGCACGATCATCGCGGTGATGCATGATCTTGACCAAGTGCGCGCGTATTTTCCCAATACCTTGCTGCTAGCGCGCCAGTGCATCGCGTGGGCCGACACCGAATTGGCGTTGTACGCCGATAACCTTGCCACGGCCAATCGCGCGATGAGGAAGCCGTTAGTCGATCCGCTTGGAGCTACCGCGTGATCAGTACATTGACCTTCCTGTTCGGGCCGTTTGCAGGGTTCGGCTTCATGCGGATGGCGCTTGCCGCATGCATCGCACTGGCTCTGGCCAGCGGTCCGATCGGCATCCTGCTCTTGCTCCGCCGCATGAGCCTTGATAGCGATGTGCTCTCGCATGCGGTCATGCCGGGCGCGGCGCTCGGGTTTCTTTATGCCGGCTATTCTCTGGCGGCGCTCAGCGCAGGAGGCCTCCTCACCGGTCTGCTGGTCGCCTTTCTGACGGGCGTCGTCGTGCGCATCCTCCCACAGCGTCGGGATGGAGCTCTTGCGGCGTTCTACGTGTATTCGCTGGCGTTGGGTGTCACCATCATCGCGCTGCGCGGAAGCAACCTCGACGTGATGCATGTGCTGTTCGGTACGGTGCTTGCAGTGGATGTTGGCTCACTTATCCTGATATGCGTGATCTGCAGCGCGGCAATGCTCATTGTGGCGACGATTTACCGACCGCTTTCCGTGGGCACCTTCGATCCGGCATTCTTGCGCGCCGTTGACGGGCGCGTTGTTTTCGAGGCCGTCTTTCTCGTGCTCGTCATCTTGATACTGGTCGCCAGCTTTCAGGCTTTCGGAACATTGCTGGCGGTCGGACCGCTGTTGCTGCCGGCCACGACGGCGCGCTGCTGGACACAACGGGCGGGGCCCGGGATCGCTCTAGCGATCGTATTCGGCGTGGTGGCCGATTTTTCCGGACTGCTGATGTCGTATTATGGCAATCTGCCCTCCGGACCTGCGATCGTCATTGCCGGCGGGACGATGTATGTCGTTTCGCTCGTCTGTTCCAGCCTCGTTCAAGGGGCCGAGAGACCGGCGTGGCACTGATGCGGTGCACCGAGCGTCGTTCCCAATGCGCCCGGACTGCTCTAGGCTGTCGGCAATGACATGATTGGATGATGCAGCGCCTAGCCACGAAATCGGCGTCGCTCGTGGAGAGAATGCGATGAGTCGCACAATGCGTCCGTTGCTCAAGCTTTGCGGTCTGCTCACAATGCTGATCGCCACTTCCGTTGGCCCCGGTCGGGCCGCCGACAAGGTCAAGGCGGTCGCCACCTTCAGCGTGATCGGCGACATGGTGACGACGGTGATGGGCGGTCGCGTTGAGCTGTCCACATTGGTCGGCCCAGATGGGGACACAGAGCTCTACCAGCCGACTCTGGCTGACGCCCGCGCGGTCGCCGATGCGCGCGTCCTGTTCATGAATGGACTCAACGATGAATTCGAGCCCTGGCTGGACGGGCTGCTGCGACAGGCGCCCTTCAATGGCACCAAAGTCGTGGTCAGTCGCGGCGCCAAGACGCTCGAGGCGGAGGACGAGCTCACGCCGAGCGGAAAGCCGAAAGCGGCTGCGATAGACCAGCATGCATGGCTCGATCCAAGAAACGGCATCGTCTACGTGAAGAACATTGCCGAAGCACTCGTGCGCGCGGATCCGAGCAATGCGGCCGAGTACCGCCAACGGGCCGCCGCTTATACGAAGGAGCTGCAGGAGCTCAATTCGTGGGCGAAGACCGAGCTGGCCGCCGTGCCGACTGCCAAACGTCGCATGATCACCTCGCATGATTCGCTGCGCTACTTGGCGCACGCGTTCGGCATCACATTGATCTCCATCAATGGCTGGACCAACAAGAGCGAGCCCTCGGCCGCGGAACTCGGGCAGCTCACTGATCAAATCAAGCGCGAACGGATCCGCGCCTTGTTCCTCGACAGCATCACCGACCCGAGGACGATGGAACGGATCGCCGAGGAGACGGGCGCGGCAATCGGCGGGACGCTCTACGGGGACGCCTTGTCA
>Ga0070717_10003390_pt1 | contig 11394 bp, 12 predicted proteins | sample LARL113metaG_FD_71366 | JGI IMG/M metagenome (GOLD analysis project Ga0070717, IMG submission 71366) | Corn, switchgrass and miscanthus rhizosphere microbial communities from Kellogg Biological Station, Michigan, USA - LAR L11-3 metaG | ecosystem: Host-associated > Plants > Roots > Rhizosphere ...
ACAGTGGAGAAAAACATCGGCCGCCCTATCAACCCGACCGTGTATTCCGTCGAGGAATTCAAGTCGAAACTTGCGAGCGGGAATCATTTTTTGACCGCCGTGCTCAAAGGACAAAAGGAATTTTTGCTAGGAGACGAGGATGAGCTTAGAAAAGTGGGTGGAGTACGGTTGGCTAAGGCGGGAGCCGACCAGTCCAGGTGAGATCAAGGATCTTCTGGGAATTGTGGAGCGTAGCCTCGCCGATGCAAAGGTCGGAGCCGTATCGACCGATCTTCGATTCATCGCTGCATTCAACGCGGCTCTCTGCGTCGCTACGACTGCGCTCCGAGCATCCGGTCATCGCACCGCAACCCAAGCGGGTCACCACGTTAAGACAATCGAGTCACTGGAACTCACTATAAAGGCCAGTCCTAAGCTCATGCAGAGGTTCAAGACTTTCAACAACAAGCGAAACAAGTCGGTTTACGACGTTGCCGGCACGATATCAGACCAGGAATTGGAAGCAATGATAAAGCTCGCGAATGAATTAAAGGACAGCACGGTTGCCTGGCTGCAGGAGTTCCATCAAGAACTGCTTGAGATCTAGTCACGACGTTTCATCCAACGCTCTTGCAGGAGCAGTTCTCCAGACGAGGTGTGTCATGCCGCTTGCCAAAATCCACGTGGTGGAAGAAAGCCCGACTCATCTGCCTGGAAGCATCGAGGTGGTCGCGCAGCTTGCGCGCCCGCTCGCAAGATCAGCCTGTCCGGGACAACTGACTTCTTGGGGCTAGGCTGACTTCTTAGTCGGCGAGCAGAACTCAATGATCGTTCCGCACCGCAGCGCACGTGCCCAGTTCAACGGTTTCCGAAAGTTCTTCGGTACATAAAACTCAATAACTTTTGCCATGACAACCTCCTTCCAATCGGTCTACCAAATCCATCCGCATCGACAACGCACGGAATCGCACAACCGGGGCTTCTGCAAAAACGCCTTACAGGCAGCGCATGATCTCATCCACATAGCCCCTTCCCAAGGATCGCGCGGGAAGAAGTTGCATCCGTTTTTGCAACTCTTTCAAGCGACTGACTCCTTCGGCAAACATCGCCCAGGCCAGTGCTTTCATATCTGGATCCCCAGAATCGGCAGCCCTGAGTAGTTCCTTGCCTGCGTCTTTCTGTCCGAACTTGCACCACATGATTCCGCAAAGAAACACATAGTTGCTGTCCATCCTCGTCTCCTTCTACTCAGTGTTTGGCAGCGTCAATCGCATTCCAGCACTTCGTTGGAACAACTTCTTCCATCATCAAATGCAATCCGATTGCCAACGCCAGCCCATCTAAACCACCCGCTGCATTCGACTCATCTTGCGGCATTCAAATATCGACAATCTCTTGCTTCACGGCCTTGAACGCATGATCAGGTTATTGTGCCCGGCACAACAATTCCATTCGCCGAAGCTGCTTCCAAATGTCGATCTGCCAAAAGCTCTCCTCTGGTCACGATCCTCATGCGCTCCAGTGAGTAGGGCAGCTCCCTGCCGCAATCCAGGCAGCAGATGTATGCGAATCCAGCTCGATCACGGTGCGGCCATGTCGTGTGTGGATGAACGCAATCAAACAAGTAAGCAAGAATCCATTTCAACCAGTTCATACTTTCGTTCCCAGGTCGGCGCGGACTGCTCCACACCATGACTTGCCGGAGTGTCATCTTGTAACCGAAATGAGGCTAACTGGACGTACGCTCGCCGCAACTGCGCACGATATTGTTTTTCGGTCAGCCGCGCCTTTGCGGCGGCATCACCGATCCTGTATCCCAGCAGGTGATGGAGCACGAAGGCTATGCGGGAAGTCGCATCGAGCAGAAGGATGGGGCTGCCGCTCAGATCCTGCAGCGATTGAAATGCCTTTGAATTGATCGCCTGGGAGTGTCCGTAGAACACCACATCATAGGCCGATGACTCCCCATCCCAGCGTGCTCCGGATTCGAAGAGTACGTCTTCCAGCGCTAGTTCTACGGTTCGTTCAAGAAGATCGGAGTTAGGACTGGCTTCCTCCAGTGATCCATCGATGGCTCTCTCGACCGCCGAAAAAGCCTTGCCGGGATCCAGCGTCAACAGATAGGCGGAATAAGTAAGCCGATCAAGTTCGGCCTGGAGATTGGTGTCTGTCTGGCTCGTCTGTGGGGTCATATCCTTTGTACCTCCAACGCTTAGGCAAAGGGCAACCGAAATGCCAAAGCGGTGTCAACCGCTGTGGACCCCTAATTGGCTGCAAACGCAGGGCTGCCTCGACAGCTAAAGAAATCCCCGATGTTGAAAATGTTGAAAGTGTCAAACGAAAGTGTCGAAGCCACTGGCGAGGGCTAGACTGTGGCTATCGACCAGAGAAGCGAAAGCCAACTGTTTTCTGGGGTCGACCGGAAAAGGGGGCCATTTCAAACCCGGGATGCTGCCATCGTCACCTGCTCGCGACTGTTCCTGACTCGCCGCTTCTCTTTAAGTCGTCGAGCTTTCTTTGCTGTTGCGGTGTGAGAAGCTTATAGATTTCCGACTGCATACGCGCGTTGGCCACGATGAATTTCGCCAACAAAGCCGCTTGCGCATCCGCTAGAGTTTTGATGTCCTTTTTGTTGCTGTGCTGAATGTCGAGAGCCAACAGCCTTTCCCTCACGCTTCTTAGCTGTGCGAACAAGGGCTCCATGTTATGGCGTTCACGGGCCATCACTTGCTGGATCGCTTCTTTCTGTGATTCTGTCAACCTTAGGTGTTCAGCCACTCCCTCTGTGAGCTCGAAGGACGAGAACGGCAGCTCTACCAGAACGATCTGGTTGTCATCAGTCGGGGAAGCATCGCTTTTATCATCAGGCGCAGGAGCTTTGGCCTGATCCTGTTTATCCATCTCGCGCCATGCACTAAGCAGTTGGAATTGCATCTTGGCAATGAGGTACTGCTCGGCGGTTGAGGTCTTACCTTCCTCGCCGCTCATTTTTCCTTCTTGGACAGCTTGAGTGATACCTGCAAGGTTTGCTGTGAAGTTCTGCGTAATTGCCACCATTACCGTCTGATACTCCGGTAAGACGTCTTGCGGTCCGAGGGACCGGGGCCAGCGGGCACAATAGTGGGACCTGGGTCCGGAAGGAGCGAATCAGCTGCAGCCGGAGGATTAGTCGGAGCACTATCGTCTCTTGATTGGGTCTGCGCCAAGCTGAGGATTGGAATGACAGTCATGAGGGTGGCAATGAGAATTAATTTCGCCTTCATGTTCTTACTCCTTAATTTGTTATTGCACTTCGACTCCTGAGAGCCGATCAGTGCTCAAGCTACTTTGCCCTTGCGTTGAACCGTTCTCGTATGCGGCCTCCGAGGGGTCATGTCCGGGACCTTGGTTCTCTTACCCGTCGTTTCAAGCTCGGACTCCCGATAAATTGGGTGGACGGCGGTGTCACGGGGAAAGACTCGCCAGAACAGCAGAAAGAGTCCGAGCGGAGCCAAGCTCAATGCCGCTAGGAATAGGTCAAACATAGATATCTCGCTCCATGTAAATCGAACCGCAGACACAACCTTCTCGCGTGTAACCCGAATCCCGCAGAGCTCGCGCAAAGTCAGACGACATCAGTCCACCGGTTGCCATGTTGAATCCGGATCGTATTCGGTCATTGAATTAGCGATCTTCTCGGTATCCGGACCGAGGTCCTTTTGGTACACGATGCCGCTTTGATTCATGATGAAGGTTGTGACGCCCGTGGAACGATAGATGGCTGGATACGCTACAAAGCCGAAGCCGCTCACCATCTTGCCGTCGACGAGATAACTCTTTGCCCCACCCTCTGCCTTGTTTCCTTGAGCCTTCAAAATGCGGAAATAGTAACCGTTGAACGGGACGGGGTCCTGGGATGGGGCAGCCCCATTGTCTACACCTGCGGAGGCGATGAGCGCGTCGTGAGGACTGACGGGTTGGCTTTCGGAGGAAAACAAACCATCTTGGCCATCCTTGTCGCCAGCGAATGTCGACGCATACCGATGTTCGCCGTTAGTTTCCCTTGCGTAATGCTGCTGCTGAGCGTCGACCAGCTCATAACAAACATCGATCGTCGCCAGTTCGTTTCTTCCCACTCGGCGCGCCAGGATCTCTCCTTTACCCGCCTCCGTGTCGAAGTACCATGTGTCATTCTTTTCGATGATCGGGATTGGATCCGGCCAGTTCTCAGCGCCTATGTAGAGAATCATCACGCCCTCACGTTCCCTCGCGACACGATGCATCTGCTTATATTTCGCAACAAAATGTTCGCGATTTTTGCCATCCTCAGCAGGATCTCCTGAGGAGACGAGGTCCTTCCCCGCCGGGCCGAGAATCTCCAGCAAGGCACGATTGTCGGTTTGCTGTGCTGCCGCTAATAGGGCGGCGCTGGCATCTTCGGGAGAGTGAAATACTTGCTGGTCCGGTTGCTGCGCAAACGTTAGCTGGCTCGAGGGTGCGAGCATCGACAGGATCGAGAGCGTGACTAGCAGCCGAGGAAACTGGAGCTTTCGTCTGACTCTAGTTGTTTCGTTCATGATGTATCTCTCCATATGGGTGGCTATCGAATGAATCTGAGAAATGCAATCAACGGTGGCCGCCAGCTCCGTGAAAACCGCCTCCACCAAAGCCGCCGCTGTGCAGGCTCGAGGAACCTCGATCCGAGTAGCTGCGGGTGGTGCCCCCGTGGTCGTACCCACCAAAAGCACTAGAATGCTTGCCGGCTTCGGCATGCGACTCCGAAGTGCTCCGCTGCGCGGCGCCACCGTGAAATTCGTTGCCACGGACGTCTCCGCCGCGCGACGCTTCATTTCCGCGTGCAGCTTCGAAGCCGTGGGAACCTTGATATCCCCGCTCGCCACCAGAGTTGTGGGAGCCTTCATATCCGCGTGCAGCTCCAAAGTCGTGGAATCCTTGGTGCCCGCCGTGTCCATAGAACGTCTTACTGTTAGAAATGAATGTATTGTGGTTGTAGATCACGGTCCGGTGGCCCCAATCGCATCCCCAGCCATGCCATCCCCAACCGAAACCAGCGAAGAATCCGATCCCGAAGCCCACACCGAAAGAAATGGCGGGGCCGTCAACATACAGCCCGGGATATGGATACCAGCCGGGCCACACGACGACTGGCGCGCCGTAGACAATCCATGGATCGTATGCGGGGACGTAAACGACTTCAGGATCTGCAGGTTCAATGACGATCGTCTTCTCTTCGGTCACCACCTTCTCCTGTTCGTTGCTCTTCAGATTTCCCGATGCTTGCGCGCGGGCCCGCATGACTTGCACCGCGTCCATTACACCCTCTGATTGATTTACATAGGCCTCGCCGAGCGCAGACGTCCAGGCAAGGTTCTTATCCAGGTTGGCGAGCACGGAGGGGAACTGGGTGATCGCCTTGATGCTCGGATCCCAAGGTTGTTGGTCCACAGCGTTGGCCAGGTCTTTCCCCTTGAGGTTCGGATGGTCCTGTACCCAGCGATCTGCTTCGACAATCTCGGTGGGATAAGTTGCTGCCGCAAGTACCTGCGACACCAAAGCGTCTGGGTATAGCGCGATTGGCGCAACTAATTGTTGCAACTCCTCGGGCGTTTGCTTCACGACCTGAGGCGCGGATTGTCCAGCCGGTTGGTCCGACTGAGCGTTGATGACACCAGGCGCAAGCAACAGCCAAGTCGAAAGATATAGCGCCAGAATTCTCTGTAACACTTTCATAATCAACTCCTGGGTGTTGCTTCACAAGCAGAATCACTAATTGCCAACGTGCTCCTTCTCTGCCGCAAGTTGCACGGGGGCTGGAACCTTCTTCGGGTCGCGTTCAGCAAGCGCAGCGAAGTCCCCGGCATTGAACGGATACGCACGGGCAGATTCTTGGCCCGTCGAACTCAGCGTCAGATCGACGCGACGGTTGTACGCGAGGACGATGTTGCCCAGCTTTTTTGTGACTGTTTCGAGGATCTGGGCGCTAAGGTCAGGACTTTGCTCGAGTAGCTGTTGTACCTGCTCTGCGGTGAGATTGTCTTTTTTGCCAAACGCCTGCACGTCGATGCTCGATTCTGAAACACCCTGCTCCACAAGGAAGCGTTTCACCAGTTCCGCGCGGCGTTGTGAAAGAACCTGGTTATAGCTGTCAGCTCCGCGGCGATCAGCATGACCTGCGAGAATCAAGCGAGCATCTGCCTTGTACGCCAGATATTTCTTGAACTCTTGAGCTATGCTTTTGAGTTCTTCTTGCTCGCTCGGCAGAAGACCAGCTTCGGACTTGAGATTTCTTGGCAGATCGGTCGGAAAATAAACACTGCGCATGGCAAGTGCGCCAGGTTCGATTGTTCCTACAATGTGGAGTGCAGCCGTTCGTGTCTCGGCGCCGCCGCAATCATTGGTCGCAGTCAGAGTGTAGGTAATGGTCTCGTCTATAGGTCCGGGATCGCTCTGCTGCGGAGACACTGTCAATGTGTTCCTGCCGCTGGGGTCGACGGCTCCCAGACCAGCGATCGAAACATTTGAGGCATTGATGGCGGACCAATTCAGCGCGGTACTGTCATCTTCGACAACCTCGTCGCCCACCCGCTTGTAATGGATTTCTGCCGGCGAAAGCGAGAGATCTACATCGATCGCGTTGTCCACATTGATTGTGACGTCAGACGTGGTTATACCGCCGGGCCCGGTCGCCGCAAGCGTGTAGGTTGTAGTCTGCTTCGGCTGGACCGTTTGTTCCCCAGAAGCCGAGACTGTACCAGTGGGGTTGATTTCAACCTGGGGTGCGTCAGAGGAATTCCACTTCAGTTGTGATGTTTCGCCGCAATAGATTTGCGAGTCGGTCGCCGACATTTCCGCGGAGGGCTTTGCAACAGCCACCGTCGCACTGGCAACGCCGACCTTAAAACGTGGAACGCTGGCGAGTTTTTCTCCACGATGCCATGGTTCAGATCTGCTGACGCCCTTCGGTACGTCCACAATCACGCGCTGATCGGCCGCAACACTAACTTGGCCGGACCAGATATCCTTGTCTCCGCCCTGTACGGTCACCTCATAGGTGCCAGGCGGAACAATGAGCTCCTGCCTCCACCACAAGAAATCGGTATTGAACTCGTCGCCATGGCCAACGAAGAAGTCTGGAGTCTTCCCATTAAGCAGGACGGCATCCCGGTCGGCACCCTTGATGGCGATGGCGCCGAAAGGACCTGACACCTTGTCGCCGACCTTTTCTAAGGTGACGTCGAGGTCAGTGGTTTTCCCGGCGGTGACCGTAACCGTCCGAGTGATCGGCGTGTATCCGTAATTCGCTAATTCAACCTTGTGCTCGCCTGCACTCAGTTCCAGGCTGGAATGTTTACTGGCCTCACTGACAGCGCGGTCGTCGACCCAGAGATACGCCTGTTTGGGGTTCACATGGAGGCGAAGTGTGCCATCCTGTGCGACGGCAGAAGTCCCAGCCGCAAAGATCACAACAAATGTCAGCAACGCGACGTGTGGCGAAAACGATCGAAATTTCACTCTTGATTCCTTTCTGCAAATCCGTTGTCGAGACATCAATCGACTGCCGCAGCGGGGGCTACGCGCGGAGCATAAACTCGTACCGACCGTGCTCTCGCTGCCTCAATCGCTAGAACAATCTGCTTGATGCAAGGCGAATGCCAATTAAATGCCGCGCTAAGTCCGTGATTTTCAGGGCGGGCGTACTCGGGACACTGTCGAGACTGTGGAAGTCACGACAGTTTCGACATCTCGAGCGCGGCCAGGTTATTGAGGTTTCCGTGAATGCGTGCAACACATGTAGACAAGTGTCAGGCTGCTCGCGGATCTCTACATTCGCCCCGCGAGAGGGTGACATTCAGATAGCGAGTCCGAACAGGCTCAGCCTGTTCTCTTACTTTGTTCCGCACGACGTGACAGACCGGAGTCAGCAATACGCAACTCAAATGAGATTGGGTAATGATCAGAACCTCTGACGGATCTGTGAACTTTGCCTGCGTCCGCTTGCACGGGGCCACGTACGAAAGCCCAGTCAATGTGGCGGCCCGCTTCGAGCAGATTGCGTGCGGGAGTGGTGGGCACACGAGAACTTGGCACGACATCGCGGAATCCGGCACGCGCCAGTACGTCTGCTATGGCAGGCTTGGAAGCATTGAGGTTAAGGTCGCCCGCAACGACAATCGGCTGAGTCGAATCGCAGCCGCCAGTATCTTGTAAAACTTCGTTCAACTGCGCAAGGCGCAGTTCATCATTCGATCGGCTCTCCAAGTGTAGGTTGTGACAGATAATCGAGACGCCTTGAATGCTGATCTCGGCGACCAGAGCGATTCTGCCCCCAAGCCGCTCCTGAAAGGTTTGTAGTTTGGGCTTGTACCAGCGCGGCTTCCAAAAGTCGGACTGCCGGTCAAAGTGAATGATGCGCGGCTTCGAGATTCTCCATGGTGAAAGCGTGGCCTGGCCATGGTAGGCAGGACTGGTTTTGGACCCCTGGGTCAGCTCCACAAATTCGCGTCCGAAAATATAATTGAGACGCAGCTTTCGGGCAATCTCTTGGGCAATATTCAGATGATGAGTCCGCCGAGCATTGACGTCCACTTCCTGAAGAACAAAAATGTCCGCATTCGTATCGCCCAGAAACTCTACGATCGACCGAAGCTGCAAGCCCCGGTCGACGTTCCAATCCACAATTCGAATGGAACTACGCGGCCAGGAGAGCCACTGAGCAGGCGCGAAGTTCTCGGCAATGATTTCGCTTGTCAGCACGTTCACACTACCGCTGTTGCAAGTTGCGGAAACACACTGTGCTGGGCAAATGTCAGATCGACTGGATCATCGATTTCGGCCCAGGGCAATCCATCAGTGCTCGTATAGCCGACAGGAACTCCTTCGTTCGCGAGTTCCTGTACCGCGACATTGAAGAATTCGTTCACGCGACCGGCCGCGATTACATCTTGCATCTTATGGAAAAATCTGTCTTGTATGGCTTTTGAGAAAACGGTAATACCTATATAAGTGCCGCTGAATTCTTCCCGAGAAATGTTCTTGCTCATTCTGATTACGTGGTCATCGAGGATGACGACTTTCATAGTCTCATCCCGCCACAAAGGGTCCACGATCATCGAGATCGGCGCATATGGCCGTACGGCGACATCAAGGATTTCTGGATTGAAGATGACGTCAGCATTAAGAACAATAAGACTTTCACCGCGGACCCATTCGAGTGCGCGCCAAAGCGAATAGATATTGTTAGTGATTGCAAACGCGGGATTCTCGATGAAGCGAATCCTCGGACTGAGAAGCGTTCTCGCATTTGCATGCGAGATGATCTGTTCTTTCTCGTAGCCGACAACGATCGCCACGTCGTTGATTCCAACCATCGATAGAGCGTCGAGCTGATGATCCAGAATCGTGGTATTGTCGACTTCAATCAAGCACTTTGGATGTTCGCCGTGCACAGAGCGAATCCTGGTGCCCTGTCCTGCGGCCAATATTACGGCCTTCATAACGCCTCCTTTACCTTGCTTACTGTGGGGTTCACTTCTGAGGACTGTGAAAAGAACCTATGATTGAAATACAGAATCGAGATCCAGGTAAGGTGAGCGCCGAGGGTTGCCAGCAAGAACACCAGCGGCAGTGCGCCGATGACTGTGAAAAGGACAATATAGTGGATCAATATCCCTCTTCTTTGGAACGCTTGCACCTTTCTGACGACACGGGAAATCCAGTTTCCTGAATCCTTCTCGAGCAACTGGTAGAAACGGCCAAGGTACTCATCCGGCCGATCGGGGGCGGTCGCGCGACGGCGTTGTAACGACGTGGCGATCAACGCAAGGACTGAGCCGATCAGAAGGGCAATGCCCATCAAAACGGCAACATGGCCATACTGCCGGCTTAGGCCTATCGTGACTCCACCAAAGAGCAAAAGATAGCTGAGTCCATCGGCCATTCCCTCAAGCCATGTTCCGCTTGGCGATTCCGCAAACTTGATTCGCGCCAGCATTCCATCCATTTCGTCGAACAATCCGGCAATGTAGAAAAGGAGGGCGCCGCGCACCGACCAAGGGTACGTGCCGTGAGCAAAAGCAATAGCCGACAGAATGGAGATCACTACTCCGCCGAACGTGATGGCGTTGGGCGTGACGGGAGTGTGTGAAAGGAGTCTTACGAATGGCCAGCAGAGCCGGCGATTGAATGAAGTATGAATGCCGTCCAAAACTTTTCCCGAATTCGCAACCAGAAACCGTTCAGCAGCCACGGCGTTCTCTGGCGAGGTGACCGCGACACCTCCGGCACTCCTTGAGGGGAGGGCTGAAGAGGCGCCTTCGCGGTCTACCTCATGTACGGTCGCGTAAGCGGCTTTGCTCCAGTCGACGGACCCGATGTCGACCAGCGGCAACTGCGAAAGGAAGTTCTTGGTTGTAATCCAGTTCCATGGCAGCCACAGGAACTTGTCTTTCAAATGCCGCTTCAGGATGATCCAGCTTGAGTGTCCCTGGGGATCGAACTCGCTAATCTGAATCAGCTCGACCCGTACTTCTTGCCGTGAGGTTGTTTCGAGGAGCTTTAGCAGGAGTCGGGCGCTCATTGCCGCTGGAACAACCAACAGGACATCACTTGCCCCGGCTCGCGCCGCAGTCAATACGGTTCGAATCAGAAGAGGAACACCCGCAACGGGCCGCATGAGCAGCTCCGTCGCTTGCTGCTCGCTTACAAGGCCGGCGAGTTCTGGAATGGCTATCACGGCTTGCATTGGAGAACCTCCTTCGCCAGGTTGGTTGGAATCGGTTGGGCCGTGTTGTTCGACTGCTTCGTTCCACGGAAATTCCAGCCCAGCCAAACGATTCCGATCAAAGCCCAGAGGAGATCGCGGACGCGGCGAGTTAGAGCCAAGGCTAGGCCGAGCATGGGTGAGAGCCCGGTCAGAGCGAACGCCGAGATAGCACCGCCCTCGTCAGACCCCAGCCTCGCGGGAATCCAGCCGCTCAGCATCTTTAGTCCGCGCGTCACGCCCTCAATGACTAGAATCGTGAAGAAATGAATGGACAGGTGAAGCGACCACAAGACGACCAGCACTTCGGAAGCAATCAGTGCCTGGCACGCGACGTCGATCCAGAACATTCGACGGACCAATGCGGGCTGATTGAGTCGATAGCTACGAATCGATGATTCAAACTGTTCGGCACGCGAGAGCCACGACGGAGTCTTCTTCCCAAGGGCGCGCACCACTCCGGACAGAATTGGATTGCGACGAGTAATCACAAAAGCCATTAGAGCGAGCGCGAGGACCGCGGGGATCGAGTGGTAGGCTGCGCAACGAACAGCTACCAACGGGAGGCTCATGATGCCCACAATTGCGAGCAGTGCTGAAGTGAACCAGTAGACGCCGTCGTCAAGGAACGTGGCCGTGACCGTCGGCTCGGTCGA
>Ga0070717_10003392_pt1 | contig 11393 bp, 12 predicted proteins | sample LARL113metaG_FD_71366 | JGI IMG/M metagenome (GOLD analysis project Ga0070717, IMG submission 71366) | Corn, switchgrass and miscanthus rhizosphere microbial communities from Kellogg Biological Station, Michigan, USA - LAR L11-3 metaG | ecosystem: Host-associated > Plants > Roots > Rhizosphere ...
AGTGAAATCGGCAAGGGCACAACGTTCAAGATATATTTTCCGAGGGTGAGCGAAAAGGCCGAAGCACTTTTGTTGTCCCATGAGCCAGCCGAAGCTCCGCGAGGATCAGAAACGGTACTGGTGGTTGAGGATGACCAGACCTTGCGCGAAATTACGGTCACGCTCCTGAAAGATGGTGGTTACCGAGTGCTCGAAGCAAAAGATTCGCAAGATGCGCTAAGAAGCATCGCGGCTTCTCAAGTAGAAATCGATTTAGTCTTGACGGACGTTGTCATGCCGGGAAAGAGCGGGCCTGAACTTGTGGAACAGCTCAGAGAAAGCCATCCCAAACTTCGTTCGCTCTTCATGTCGGGATACACGGGCGATCTGGTTGCGCTACGAGGTGTCGTTATGCAACAGGCTTCTTTTCTGGAAAAGCCCTTCACCAAGAGATCGTTGCTCGCGAAGGTTTACTCGGTACTGCACGACCAGCCCGCAAAACAATAATCTCATTTCCTGCGTGTTCTCGTCTGGAACGTGAACGAGGCCGACACGAAACAGCACCTGCTCCCCCACCAGAAGTGGTCTTTGGTCGAGAGCGGTAAAGCAATTTGAGGATAGAAGACCCCTCTTCAAATCACTTTTATTTTAGGGGAGACTATACTTATCGGCGTGGGGCAAACAGAACCAGGCGGCGGGTTGCGAAAACGAGAGTGGGCTCTGCGCGCTTCATTTATCGGCACCAACGGGCTACGATCCGGCTGGAGCGTGCTGATTTTCGTTGCGATTTTGATAGCCCAGGTCTTAGTGACCCGCATTCCTGTGAACCATCTGCTGCATTACATGAAGCATAGGCAAGGCCTAGAAACGTGGTCTGCCGTTGTCGGCGTAGGTATTCCGGCGCTGCTCGTTCTGGTAGCGACGGCAATCATGGCGAAGATTGAGAAGCGGCCGGTTCTGTCATATGGATTCGCGGACGAATGCAGGCTGTCGCGCTTCTTTCTGGGTATTGCGGGAGGCGTTGCAGCGCTGTCTGCTCTGGTTCTGGCGCTGAAGATCAGCGGATTATTGATATTCGATGGGCAAAGGCTGCATGGGACAAGCGCGTGGAGTTATGGATTGCAATGGGGTCTGGCTTTTCTTCTGACGGCGCTGTTTGAAGAGTCGTTGCTGCGAGGCTATCTGCAATCGACCCTGGCGCGAGGTATTGGCTTCTGGTGGGCAGCATTGGTGCTTTCGATAGGATTTGGCGCCTTACACTTGCCGAACCGCGGAGAATCACCGATTGGGATTCTTTCTGTGGTGGGAATCGGATTGGTGTTTTGCTTGAGTCTATGGCTGACCAAGTCGCTTTACTGGGCGGTTGGACTGCACGCTGGATGGGATTGGGCTGAGTCTTATCTCTACGGGGTGTCGAACAGCGGACAGGTTTCAAGCGGACACCTGTTTGCGACTCATCCTTCGGGCGGCCTGCTATGGAGTGGAGGCCCGACCGGGCCGGAAGGCAGCGTTTATGTGATCCCTACTATGGCATTCATCGCGCTGGGCGTCTGGATCGCATGGAGTGAAACTGTGCGAGGCAAGGAGGCAGAGTCGGCTGCCGTAATGCCGTATTGATGTAATCGTAGCCTGAGGGTAACTGCGGGGTTGCGGTTACTTCCGTTATGTCCTATTCTCCTGTTATCTTCTCCTGTTATCCGTGAGCAGTGGCATACTCTGCTCAGCACATGACTTACCCCCACCAACTGCACGTCAACAAGCGGGCCCCACGATTCCGACTCGCCGAGATAACTCCGGCCGTCCTTCAATTCCAGGACTCGCGCCTCACACCAGGCGAACTGCAGATCATTTCTCGCACCGGTGGCCTGCTGTCCTTATCTAAGACCGTGGATCGGGGTTCTGTCGTTAAGTTGATGTTTCGAACTCACAGGGGACCGGTGTCCGGGACAGCAGAAATGTTGTGCCCTCTTTCCTGGAATCATCAGCCGTTCCGGTTCGTGGGGCTTGAAGAGGACGATCAGCGCACAATGCAAGCCGCATTTCAATCCGGAATGTATCGGAACATTGCAGAAGAAGAGTGGATCGAAGAATTCAGAGCCTCGATAGTGAACTGGAATCCCCCGCCACGTCGACATTTCCTCAAGGCGGCGGTCTTGGCGGCACTAACCCTCGCAACCCTTTGTTTGGGCAGCGTCATCTACGTCTTCAGCGCGCACCTAAGGTAGGTTTACGAACCAGCCATCAGATTTAAGTGTTAGTCGCCGTTACGATCCGGAGGCTACCGACTTAACGGTTACCGTATTGCCGTCGACTTCTCCGGTTACCTTCGCTTTTGCTCCGGCCAGTTCATTCAACTTATCGAGCGCGGATTGATCAGAGGTCTCCAGGGTATAGACTTTGTCCCCGACTACGAGCGCGTACTTCGAGCCATGCTTCATGCAACCGCGTGTACACTCGGCGGCCTTGGTGGGCATTTCGTGTTTCGCTCCGCACATGGCGTCGCTCACCTGTCCAGTTAGGGTCTGGCTCTTACCCGCAGCGCCTGCCGGGATCGCCGCCATGGCCACTAGAAACTGTATTCCGAGAATCGCTGCCGCAATTCGATTCACTTTCATGGTGCTTTGGTCCCCCTGTGGGATTGATTGCCAACTTAGATGGCTTAGCGTCGCGCTTCAAACAAAAGTATTTTGTCGAGTTGATGGTTACATGGGCACCTTGTCTTTTGCAAGCGACCGATGTGCCTACCGCTGCTTGAAGCGAATCTCCACATCCACAGTCTTATCCTTCGCATCCGGCGTTTCGTGAATGCTGATGTCCCACTGCACGCCGCGCGGTACGAGGTCGCGTGTATTCTCCAGAAATTTCTGAGGGTAGTCGGCATTGTACGGTTGCCCTTCTTGCAGCGTCCAGGCCGCATGCATTTGCGCTTGCGCCTGAGTGTCGAGCCCTAATATTTCCACCTCTCCCATCTTGTAAAGGTCGCCCTCCAAGATTCGTAATTCGTACCGCACCGTGCTCTTGTCGTCATCGAACTGAGGGTCAGGTTTCGCCTCAACTGTCATGTAGCCACGGCTGCGGTAAAGTTTGTTCAGGTCTTCAAGGTCGCGGAGTAGTCGGACAGCATTCGCTGGTTGGCCCGGAGTCAAGTGCAGAAGTGGCATAATTTGATCAATGCCGATGGCGGAGTTGCCCTTTACGTCCACGCCAGACGCCAAATACACATTGCCAGGCGTCACGGGAACGATCGCGTCGACCTGGACTTCGCCCGCACTTGGCGCGTCCGTCACAGACGGAGACGAAGATGTCGACGAAGGTTGAGGCAGCGCACGTGCGCTCGACGGAGCAAATACTGCCTTCAAATATCCCCGCTGCAAGTAGACCGGAAGAAAATCAAACTTTGCCGCCGCAGCCAGCGTAGAGCGCCCATATTCCGCTCCGGTCAGTTTCCGTGCCGCCGTTTCGAGTAGGGAGACTTGCTGCGGTGATGCGCCAGGGAATTCGACGCTCTGAATTCGAATGCTGACTTCCTCAACCCGATAGTTGACCGCACTCAAAGCGCCTTCGGACCCATTCGCCTCGCGCAAGAAATTGACCCGACCCGGCAGATGCTTCTCGCTTAACAAAGCTTGCAGCGCCTCGGAGACATGATCGGAAAGATTGCCCCCAACCGCGAGTAGACCCTTGAACAGCGGAACGATTTTTTGCAAATCTGCGTTTAATTCGTCATCCGCGTACCAAACGAAGTTTTCAAAATGTGCGGGAACCAGTTTGCTCGAATCGACATCGGCGACCTGGATTTCAAGCTTTGTGCCCGCATTAGAGGCGGAATATGAGTAGACGACATCGCCGAACATCCCTGAATTGCCAAGGCGCTGCACCGCCTCCTTAAAATCACCGTCGGCCGCGTTCTGCCCCATTTGCAGGCCGCTGGCGGCAAGCATTTCCTTGTCGGTGTAGCGCGCGGTGCCTGTAACCTTGAATGCAATCAGTTTGTATGCGGAGACCGAGGAAGCCTTGCTGCCAACCGCTTGCTTCTGGGCCGTGGAGACCGGCAGAAGCAAGCCCAGGCAAAGTATGACCCGCGCGGTGCCGTTCATTTCGATCGCTTCCCAGCTCCCGCCCCGGCTGTCGAGAAATTCTTTTGCTGCACCGCAATGTCCATGAAGGCCTTGGCGGCGCGGCTGAGTGACTTGTCTTTGCGGAAGACGATGGCGAGATCGCGTCGAATCTGCACATCCGCCAGCGTAATTGCGATCAGCGCCTTGGCACGAATATCTTCTTCAATATTCGAACGCGCGATAAATCCAACTCCAACATCGGCTGCCACAAATCGTTTCAGCAGTTCGCTTGAATCGAGCTCCATAGCGAGATTAGGTTTCAAATTATGGTCGTAGAACAGTGCGTCGAGAGCGTCGCGCGTGTGCCCAAGTTTGGGCACGACCAGCGGGTACGCTAAAACTTCGGCCAGAGAAATACTCTTTCTCGATGCCAGGGCGTGCTTGGGCGCCGTAATTAGGACCAGTTCATCGCGATGAATCATCTGCGCCTCGAGCCGATTATCATTCACTGGAAGAGACACGACGCCGAAGTCCACTACGTTTTCGAGAACCGATTCCAGAATGCGAGCGTAGTCGGAGCGCTTGATGCCGACGGCGACATTTGGATAGTCACGTTTAAACTGCGCGAACACTTCGGGCAGAATGTGGAGGCAAGTGCCTTCATTGGCGCCGACGACAATTTCGCCGCGGGGCACGCGCTCGGTCTCAGCAATTTCGTTGAGAATGGTCTTGCGTTGCTCAATCGTATGTTCGGCATATTTGAAAAACAATTTGCCGGAAGCGGTGAGCGAGACGCGGCCTCCGGAGCGGTCGAGGAGGCGAGCGCCGACTTCTTCTTCAAGGGCGCGGATTTGGGAGGAGATGGCGGGCTGGGTGCGGAAACGCTTTTCCGCCGCGCGGGAGAAACTGGAGAGCCGCGCGACTTCCAAGAAGATTTCGAGCTGATCGAAGTCCATCGTGAGCTTGCCTCAGACACTATAGCTAGGCTGAGGCGAGGACGGAAGGGAAATCAGAAACCAAAAATAGGGGTAAAACAAGCTAGATCGCCTAAATCGTGTGGTGCCGGGCCCTCCGCCCCCGCATTGCGGGCAAAGTCCCGCCACCACACAAGCAGAACAAAGAGACCTGAACTATCTAGACGTTGATCACCGCAATGAGTTCCTTCACCGCCGCAACGCTCTTATCGAGGGCTGATTTTTCGTCGGGCGTGAGTTTGATCTCAATAATCTGCTCGATTCCTTTTGCCCCAAGCTTCACCGGAACGCCAACGAAAAGCCCATGAATGCCATACTCCCCGTTAAGGTAAGCAGCGCAGGGGAGGATTTTTTTCTTATCTTTGAGGATGGCCTCGACCATCTCAGTCGCGGCAGCTGAGGGCGCGTAGTACGCGGAGCCGGTTTTGAGATGTTTGACGATCTCGGCGCCCCCATCGCGCGTGCGCTGTACGATGCCCTCCAAGGTGGCTTTATCCATAAGCTCGGTAATTGGAATGCCAGCGACCGTCGAATAGCGCGGGAGCGGGACCATGGTATCCCCGTGGCCGCCGAGAACAAAGGCATTGATATTCTCTACGCTGACTTTAAGTTCCTGCGCAATAAACGTGCGAAAGCGGGCGGAGTCAAGCACGCCGGCCATTCCGATTACGCGCTCGCGGGGAAATCCGCTCATCTTGTACGCAGCCTGTGCCATGGCATCCAGTGGGTTGGACACGATGATGAGGATGCAGTTCGGTGAGTGCTGAACAATTTTACCGACCACGTCGTTCATAATTTTGTGATTGGTATTCAGAAGATCGTCGCGGCTCATGCCGGGTTTGCGAGGGATTCCGGCGGTGATCACGACGATGTCGGATTTGGCGGTGTCGGCGTAGTCGTTGGTGCCGAGAATGGCGGAGTCGCGTTTCTCGATCGGCATGGCCTCGAGCAGGTCAAGACCTTTGCCTTGAGGAACGCCCTCGACGATGTCGATGAGGACAACGTCGGCTAGTTCTTTGGAGGCGATCCAATGAGCGGCGGTAGCGCCTACGTTCCCGGATCCAACGATGGTGACTTTATTGCGCATGAAATTCCTTTCCTTGTTCAGCAACCAAGTACAGCAACTATCTTGGGTAGAGGCGGCTTGCCGCGTCTCGCAGCGCGTCCGAGGGAGACAGAGCAAGCCCCGTCTCTACATTGGAGCGGGGGTTCAGTCTGCTGCTACAGGTACGCGCATATTGTCGATCATGCAGTCGGCGAACTCGCTGGTCTTGACTTTGGTGGCCCCGTCCATCAATCGCTCGAAATCGTAAGTGACTTTTTTCTGCTCGATGGTGCGCTCGAGACTTTGCTCGATCAGATCGGCGGCCTCTGCCCATCCCATGAAGCGGAACATCATGACCCCGGAAAGAATTACGGAGCCCGGATTGATGACGTCTTTGTCTGCATACTTGGGAGCGGTGCCGTGGGTGGCCTCGAAGATCGCATAGCCGTCGCCAATATTAGCTCCCGGAGCAATGCCAAGCCCACCAACTTGCGCCGCGCAGGCATCGGAAATGTAGTCGCCATTCAGGTTTGGAGTTGCCAGCACGCTGTACTCATCGGCTCGGGTAACCACCTGTTGGAAGATGGAGTCGGCGATGCGATCGTTGATCATCAGCTTCTTTTTCCAAGCGCCTTTGCCGTGCGTGGAATAAATGGAATCGAGGCAATCTTTGACTTCTTTGTAAATCGTTTGGCGGAAGTCTTCCTGGGCGAATTCCAGGCCAGGCTCGATCAGGTTGGCGTTTTCTTCAATACTCAGATTCGGATTCTTGTCCTTATTGTCGATGATCCAGCTCTCGCGCTCAGTAATAACTTTGTCGCGAAATTCTTCGGTGGCGAGATCGTATCCCCACTGGCGGAAGGCGCCTTCGGTGAACTTCTGGATGTTGCCTTTGTGGACGAGGGTGACTGATTTATTTTTATTGTCGAGAGCGTGTTGAATGGCCATGCGGACGAGACGCTTGGTTCCGGTGACAGAAATTGGTTTAATGCCGACCCCGGAATCGAGGCGGATTTGCTTCTTGCCGCCTTTCAACATGTCTTTGTTGAGAAATTCGATCAGCCGTTTGGCGTCGGCCGTCCCTTGTTCCCACTCGATTCCGATATAAACATCCTCAGTGTTTTCGCGGAAGATGACGATGTTCATGCGCTCAGGATGCTTCACGGGCGACGGGACGCCGGCGTAATACTTTACCGGACGAATACAGGAATAGAGATCGAGAGTCTGGCGCAGGGCGACGTTGAGCGAGCGAATGCCGCCTCCAACAGGCGTAGTCAGCGGCCCTTTAATGGCGACGCGAAATTCGCGAATGGCGCTGACGGTCTCGTCGGGGAGCCAGTTGTTAAAGCGAGCCTTCGCCTTCTCGCCGGCAAACACCTCATACCACGCAACAGAGCGTTTGCCCTGGTACGCTTTTTCCACCGCTGCGTCGAAGACGCGGACAGACGCTTTCCAAATGTCGCGGCCGGTGCCGTCGCCTTCGATAAAGGGAACGATTGGATGATCGGGAACGCGATACTTGCCGTTGCTGTATTCGATCTTCTGCCCATTTGAGGGCACAGGAACTCCATTGAATGATGCCATGATTATTTGTCTCCAGCAGCTTTGAAGGAACTAATCATTATAAATTGAGCGGAGGGATGCTAGGTGGAGCGTCACAGGGGGATGTGACAAAACTCACAATGGAAGGTGAAAGGCCGGGCGTCGCCGAGACAGGCGAGGGTGCCCGTTGCTCCACCGAAGAAGCGACGGGAGGCTACGTCGCTTCGTCGGATAATGTTTATCTTTCAATCTTTACCGACTTCACCACCACCTCTTTGTTGGGACGATCACCCTGCCGGTTGCGCGGTACCTTGGAGATTTTTTCAACGACGTCGTAGCCTTCTACTACTTCGCCGAAAATGGTGTGCTTGCCCGTGAGCCAGTCGGTGTTGGCAACTGTTATAAAAAATTGCGAGCCGTTGGTGTTGGGGCCAGCGTTGGCCATTGCCAATTTGCCGGGCTTGTCGAATTTGTGCGCCGACCCTTTCGTCTCGTCTTCAAACTGGTAGCCGGGACCGCCCATGCCGGTACCTTGCGGGTCTCCACCTTGAATCATGAAGTCGGGGATGACGCGATGAAAAATGGTTCCGTTATAAAGAGGATCTTTAGACTTTTTACGCGTGGTCGGATGTGTCCACTCGCGCTTACCCTCTGCGAGTTCAATAAAATTGGCCACGGTCTTAGGAGCATCCTTCTCAAACAGGCGGCAAACGATTGTACCTTCGCTGGTTTCAATTACGGCGTAAGTTCCTGGTGTGCGGGTCATAGTCTCCTTAAGGAAATAAATTAACGAGGTTTTCTGTAGAGACGGGGCTTGCCTCGCCTCCCAAGCGCCGATGCTCAGGCGCTCTACATCGGTTTCTTTTCGGCTGCCGCTGGCTTGGCAGGGGTTTTAGCCGCTGCAGCACCGGCATGATGGATCTCGATATGCGTAATCTTCACCGGATGCAACGGCCGCTCGCCATCCGTACCCATGCGCGCAATTTTCTTTACCAATTCGACAGCAGCGTCATCGCACTGACCGAAGATGGTGTAGCTGCCATTCAGGCTGGGGTATGGAACCTCAGTGACGAAAAACTGCGAGCCATTCGTATCAGGCCCCGCATTGGCGTAGGCTAGGCGCCCGGGGCGATCAAAAGCCACGCTCGGCGAAGTCTCATTCTTAAATTTGTATCCGGGGTCGCCGGTGCCGTTGCCCGCGGGATCGCCGCCCTGAATCATGAAGCTGGGTATGACGCGGTGAAAAATGGTGCCGTCGTAGAGAGGGACGCCATGCTTTTTAGCGTGAGAAACCGGGCTGGTCCAATCTTTAGTGCCGCTGGCAAGCGCAATGAAATTCTCGACTCCGATCGGCGCGACCTTCGGAAATAACGTGCAATGAAAATCGCCAGCGGTGGTGTGAATGACGGCTGTCGGCTCGCTGTTCGCGGCGGCGCCAGACGCAGTGGCTTTACGCACGGGAGCAGAACTCGCTGATTTCGGAGTTGAATCCGTCTGTGCAGCGCTGAGCAGGGAGGTCGAGACGATCAGGACAAGCGTAGGCAGTAGAGTGCGCATGGGGGCTCCTGGAAGTATTTTGGCGAACTACAATTGTACGACAGTCGATACTGGATTGTCGGCGGAGAGCCGAGCGTCCCCCCCAGCAACGATGCTGCCGCAGGCGCACGTGTGGACGGGCGAGACGCCCCTCGCTCCATTTCACTTGCTGGCCTGCATCTCGCGGCTCACCCGCTCGGCTTCGCGAAAAACACGCAGCAGATTTCCGCCTAGAATCTTGCGGATATCGTCGGCGCTGTAACCTCGGTCTAGCAACGCTTGCGTAATCTTCGGCAGGTCGGCAGCGGAGTCGATTCCCTGCGGAGTTGCCCCGCTAACGCCGTCAAAGTCCGATCCCAACCCGACATGATCGATCCCCGCGATTTTGGCGACATGGTCAATGTGATCGATCAGCGAACTCAATGGCGGGCGAGGAATTTTGGCGGCCCACTCGCGCTCGACGCGATCAGCGTCTAGATAGGTGACGGTTTTTCCGGCAGCCTTGAGTTGATCGGTATAGGCCTTGACGGCGCCGTCGCGATCCTTAGCTTGCCCTTCTGCGGCCTTGCGGTAGTTTTCGTCGATGAAGGCGTTGTAGAAATTGACCTGCACGACGCCTCCATTTTTAGCAACCGCGCGCAGCATGTCATCGGTCATGTTACGCGGATGGTTGGTGAGCGCACGTGCGGAGGAGTGCGAAGCGATAATCGGCGCTCTGCTTACGGCTATAGCGTCGTAGAAAGTTTTGTCCGCAACGTGCGAGATATCGACCAACATGCCCAGGCGGTTCATTTCTGTGACGATCTGCTTGCCGCTATCGGTGAGGCCGTTATGGTGCTCGACCTTCGGATCGTTGATGTCGCCGGAGGAGTCGGCCCACTCATTCGTGTTCGACCAGCTTAACGTCATGTATCGGACGCCGAGGCGATAGAAATCTCGGAGCAGGTGCACATCGTTCTCAATGGAATGTCCGCCTTCAATGCCGAGCAGGGCGGCGAGTTTGCGCTCGCGGTGGGCGCGCTCGATGTCGGCTACGCTGAAGGCCATCATCATGCGGTCGGGATGGCGGGCTGCTTGCTCGTAAACCGAGTCGATGAGATCGAGCGTGTGGCGGGCGAAGTGGCCCCGATTCGTTTCCGGTTCGACCCAGATGGAGAAGAACTCGACGCCCAAATTTCCTGCTTTGGCCTTGTCCAGGCTGATATGGCCGGGATCTTTGGGATCGGTTGATCCGATGTCATAGTTCTCGTCGAGGAAGCGCTGCGGCGTGTCCGCATGTGTATCGACCACGATGGCTGATCTCTGGATGTCGAGAGCTTTCCTGCTGACAGCGGTTTGCGCGCTGGCGGGTAGCGCACACGCGAAGGCAATTGCGAAGAGGAACATAAGCTTATTCATGGCGAACCGAATTCTATAGGATGCGGCAAACTTTGCTGATGGAGTCGAAATAAGTTACTGCTGTCTTGAGCGTGGCCGGCGGTGAGGAGGACAGGCGAGCAGGCCGGTCGCTCCGTCGCTCGTCGGTGCGTCGGGTCCAATGATTCATTCCGCAGCTATCGCGATCAGAGCTTGCTCCAGGCATTGCTCGGGCGATTCGCCGGTGTCAATCAATGTCTTCGGATGCGAGATCTCTTCGAAGTGGTCTTTCATTTCAAGATAGAGCGCGAAATTACGATTGCGGGCGGGATGCGATGGATCATTCGCGTCGAGCCGCTGGCGAGCAAGCTCATCGGAACAGGTGCACTCGATGATCTTGCAGGACTGATTAAGCTCGCGCGAAAAAACAATAACGCGCTCGATCTGGTGCGGGCGAGAAAATGTGCGGCCGTCCAGATAAATTGTGCGGGCAGGAGTTTTTTGCAGCAGATAGCGCGCTGCGTCAAGCATGATCTCCATCACGAAATCATCTTGCTCAATCGAGTATTCGATGTCTGCTGCGGAAAAAATCGCTGAGCGGATCTCGTCTTTACTAAGAACCGCCCCCTGCGTGCGGCGGGCCAGTTCGCGGGCAAGAGTGCTTTTACCGGTCCCAGGAAGACCGGCCATGATAACGATCATTGCGTCTTGACCAAGTCGAATGTGTGAAACTTCAGCGGAGGCAGGTTCAGTTGGCGGAACTGACCGCGCTGACCACCGTGACCGGAGTAGTGGCCGGCGCAGTGACCGGTAATTGTTCCCCGGGCGGCAGCGCAAATATTGTTTGCGTCTGGCGCCAGTCGCTGTAGCGGTCGGAAACCATAATGTGAAACACCCACTGAT
>Ga0070717_10003394_pt1 | contig 11391 bp, 12 predicted proteins | sample LARL113metaG_FD_71366 | JGI IMG/M metagenome (GOLD analysis project Ga0070717, IMG submission 71366) | Corn, switchgrass and miscanthus rhizosphere microbial communities from Kellogg Biological Station, Michigan, USA - LAR L11-3 metaG | ecosystem: Host-associated > Plants > Roots > Rhizosphere ...
GAACACGGTCGTCAGTGTCGGCAACCCCAATGCGTAGCGAAACAGGGGCAGTAACGAAACACCATGGAGGGGCGCACTGAATTGTGCCCCTCCATGGTGTTTGAGCCATCGACTCACTATACATCAAGTAGACTTTGCGCCAATATGGGAGATACATACATATTATTCAGCTCTTTTGCAAAATCCCGTCCACTTCGTTCAACACCGGCCCTCACGTCTTTGTAAAAACCATTCTGCATGAGCCATATAACAAAGCGAGCTGGTGCATACTGCTCGGGAAGGCTCGCACTGCGGAACATAATACCAAGAAGAGCCAGCCGAACGCTCTTTCCTGCACCTGACCCGAGTGTCCCTGCTGCTGACCACAAACCACCCTCACGCCTACCTGCGGTTGAGAGTTCCCTCAGGAGATCAGCAATGTCGTTCGGGAGCTTTGTTAAACCACGAGCACTAGCGCCATCAGGGAATTGTGTATCGCGCCAGAGATACTCGAGTACACGCACAAAGTGAGATTTACCACTACCATAAAAGCCACTCACCCACACGGCCGGCTGTTCTGCCTTTGCTAAATTATAAATATACGTAGAGAGGATAAGAGCTAACCCGCGGTGATATTCACCCTCGCAGACAAAATGCTCAAGCTCGTACCGTAAGACATTCCATTCTTCGGGAGTTCGTGGGTCAATGACCTTCGTAACGCCATTGTTTGGAATCGTATAGGTGGTGGGATCAACGAGAAAAACATCGCGATTCTTTATCATAGATTTATTTCCCCTCTATCCCAGTTATTGGTACAGCAAGATAGTTCCAGCCATCTCGGGCATCTAAAAAGCGGTAGTTTGAGCCGTCGTGTTGACCGGGGAAGAAGACGAGTAACCTGCCACGAATCGATGGCGCGACCGTCTCAAAAATGGCAGATGCATACGTTAATCCAAAGAGCGAAGCTACCCCGGAGACTGCAACTACCGTATTTACGTCGATATCGGGCGCTGTAAGCGCGTCGACGATTCGTTGAGACACAAAGCGCGCGAAATCTTGTAAGGCAAGCTCCATATCCTCTGGCTGTTCAAAATATGCTTCATGATATTCGTGCTGCGCCATCCAAGTTGCAAAGTAGTCCGTTAGGTCAACATGGAACCAGGAATGATCTGCCGCTTTTGTCACCACCTCAAATTCTGGTAAGCGAAGACGTAAACGACGTTCCTGGGCTGGTTCGTAGATGGCAAACCAGATTTTTTGTGGTCCCGCTAATGTCCGATCCCAGGGAAGTTGCAAGAAGCGCTCGTAAGCTTTGAGCAATCCCTCAATCTCGTTCACAGCTTGTAACCCTTTCTTTACTTCACTTCCTCAATAAATGCCGAAAACCAACCTCGGTTACATCTCCCATATGACGGTATTCGATCCAACCACGTTGTGAAGCCGCGAGGGCCTGCTCATGCAGAACATGTGCGGGTGCATCTAATAATCGACACCACAGTGCCCGGAACAGCGCTTCCCCCCGTGCGCTTGAGAGGTAACCCAGTAGAAGGGCGTATGCTACGGAGGCGGGCCGACATTGCGCCATGACTCGCACTTTGTGCAACTTTCCGCTCAATAAACCAGCCTGCTGCCAGGATGAAATGATATTTTGTCCAGTGCTTTTAAGCGTCTTCGGGGTATATCGATCGGGGAAACTCACATTGACAGCATCCATCATCATTTCATATGTGACCGTCTCCCCTATAGGGATCGCCAGAATTCTTTCAGTAGAGCTCCTAAAGAGAGGATCTCTCGCAACAGAGCTGAGCAATGCAAGAAGTGGCTGTGCCTGGGCGTCCTCATCCCAAAGATCTCTAAGAGCACGAAATAAGAGGATTTTTCTGTCTAGAGCATAGAGCTCGCGCAGCCAACGAAAGGAAACCTTGCGCGCTGGCACGGTCTTTTTTAGCAGGACATTTTCGTCAACAACCGCAGATCGATACTCCTCAAAACTTGTGGATTGTGGGCATGCTGCTAGAAGCAGGCGGAGTTCTGCTAGCATCATAGTACGGCTGCTATGTGCTCCTACAGGTTCGTTTATAAAGCCGTACTCATTTGCTAGCGCTGGAACTTGTATTGACATCCATATTCCTGCCTAACCAATAAATGATGAGATCAACACACTTATCAAAGAAGTACATTTGAAGAATACCGGGGATATTTGCTAAAAAGGCGTTCTCGATGGATCATGGATGGCATAGTTGCAGCTCCCTTCTAGCATAACTTCCCTGTATTCTACCATAGATAATCCTAACAATATATATGCGCCAATTGTACACTAGAGATATTTTATTGTCAAAACTACTGCATTTACACCTTCTAGCATAGGAGAACAAGGGTAGAGCAAAGGTAGAAAGGGCACGAGGAAATAGGGAGATATAGAAAAAGTGATAGGCATTGTATCAGAGATCCCCATAAACCTGGTAGGTAGCGACTAGTACAGCCCCGCAGAAATCCCCCAGGAGTCTAAAGCTTCATCAAGGGTCATTTGACGAGTGAAAAGGGAAGGGATATGCTAACATGCGTTCGACGGAAGAAACGATGAAGAGGGGAAATCGCTATGACTCGTGAAGCAGACCTCCAAGTCCTACAAAGTGCATTTGAAACGTTCACCGCGTGTGTTGGCTTGCTCTCTGCTCCACTGTTTCTCAGACAGGTGACGGAGTGGGCACCGCGAGATGTGGTTGCTCACCTCATCGGCTGGAACCACTACACCAGAACGGGATGTGAGCAGATCAGGCAAGGGACACTCCCGTTCTACTTTGCTGATGCAGGTGATGATTTTTGCCATGTCAATGCGAAGTCCGTCCAGACTTACGCTGGAGCAGAGAAGCGCGCCCTCATCGATGAATTGACGGCCTCTTACCAGGAATTACTGCATTTTCTTTCGACTGTGCCTTCAGAAGAATGGGTGGCTGATTACGGAGTTCGCTACCAGGAAGGGCCAATCACCATTGCTAACACAGTTGGTGCACTGAGCAGTGACTATCTTGAGCATACCAAAGACATCGAGAGATGGGTGACGAGTGCACAGGGATGATCAGACAACCAGGCACGCGACCTCCCAGCCAGCCTCTCCTTGTACTTGCTACAAGAACGCTGACAGCCAGAGCCTTAGCACGGCGAGGAAGGCCCTTTGTAAGTCCAGTGAAAGGCTCCGTTGGACGTTTGATTATAGTAGGCAATGAATGCCAGGATCTGGGCGCGTAACTGCTTAACTGAGACACAACTCAGGCGAGCAAGGCGGCGCCGGACGAGGATGCTGAACCAGAGCTCAATCTGGTTTAACCAGGAGCTATGCTTGGGGGTGTAGACAAAGCGAATGCGATGACTGGGATCGGAGAGAAAGGCGGCGCGGGTGCTCATGGTCGCCAGGTGACCGCTTTTGCCTTTGATCCCGAGCTCCTCCTGGATGCCACAGTGCTCAGCCACCAGACGCACCAAGCTCTCCGACTGATGGGTATTGAGCTGATCGGTGACAAAGAGCCAGCTGGCCTCTGGGTCGGTCTGGATAGTCTGGGCGATATGGGTAGCGAAGTCGGCTTCGGTGCGCGTGGGTCCGATACTGGGAGCAACGATCTGGCCAGTAGACACCTCCAGATTGGCGATGAGGCTCTGCGTGCCATGACGTCGGTATTCGAATTCCTGACGTTCGACGTGACCAGGCAGCAGGGGCAAAGATGGGTGAAGACGCTCGAGGGCCTGGATGCCGGTCATTTCATCTGTGCTCATCACATGCGTGCCCGCCGCGACGAGCGCTGGAGTCATCTCGTATACCTCACAGACCGAGCAGATCTGCTCGGTCACAGCGGCAGGATCGTCAGCGGGTGGGGTGAGCCAATACCGTTTGCGGTGCGGTTGTAACGCGCTCACCTTTTAAAAAGCGCTCCACCGTGCGGGGAGAAATCTTCGTGACAATGCCACGCTTGATGGCTTCGTCCGCCAATTCGCGCGGTGTCCAGGTACTCACCGGTCGATCCGCCTCGGCTGGCGTTTCACAGGCGAGCGCCATGATCTGCATATACTGCTCAAAGGCGAAGGTCGCCGGCGCTCCCGGACGCTGCTCATCGGCTAACAGTGCTTCGATGGCTTGGCTCAGCAGTTTTGGCTTTCCCGTGGCTTCGATGGCCTGCAAACGCGCTTCGGCGGCTCGCCACCGATCGCGCCAACGCCGGACCGTTTCATGATCGACCTGCACCTGCTGGGCAATCTGCGTATTGGGAATCCCGGTGATGGCGAGCAGGATGATCCGACTGCGCTTGACTAGCCGTTGCGCGCTGGTCGTGCGTCTCACGATGTGCTCAAGAATGTCCTGTTGTTGGGGACTGACATGGAGTGGGGCAGCCTGAGGGTCTGGCATCGCATGATTCTCCTTCGCTTTGCTCATTCCCTCATTCTATCACCCCTTCCGCGTTATTTCAGCGCGGCTGTACTAGTCCGACGCACTAACGAAGCCATGTTGACGATTTCTCGTGTTCGTTTTCGTCAACGCGGCCTCGTTAGTGCTGTCACCCTCTTGTTTTCTCACTATTTCATCATGTATCTGACTGGGCACGATGCGCTTGCTGAGAGGTGTATGACAGGTCAGTCATCGAAAAGTGGGTAGCAAAGTGATACAATATCGTTGCAGTTGAACAACACTTTGCAAGTTTTGCTAGGAGCAACCGATGACAGAGAGCCAGGCCACCATCAACAAAGCCAATTCCAAGACCAAAAAAGTGCCCATTCAAGAACGCTCTGTTCTGGTAGGAGATATGATCGTGGTGAATGGCCATGGTGTGAACCGGTCTTTGCTCAAACAACGCTTCGCTGAAGGTGGTTATCAGGCACAGGAGACACCTCACTTCTTGCTCTTTACGCGCTCGGAAGCTCCAACAACCATCCTCGTACATGTATTTGCGCCCGAGGAGATGAATGCCGATATCAAGCATTACGTGACACTCGAGTTAAAACCGTTGGGAGTATTGACCCAATCGCAGCGCTTTGGGGAAATACTCGCTGGAATCGTAGGCTCATTCTTCCCTGACAACGTGCGTCGAGCTTGGAGCTACTTTGGCGCGAATACACTGCAACGTTTTCTCGTGTTTTTGTCAACGGTTTCCACGCCGCCCTATCCCGACTATACCTCCATTGGCTCATTTGCCACCCAGTACAAACGTATCTGTGAGTTATGTGTTGGAGAGACTTTCCTTGACGCAGGTTGCGAATCTGGCTTCTTACCACTCCTCATTGCTGAACGCATCCCATTTATGCGGCAAGTAGTTGGCGTGGATATTCGACCTGACATGTTCGAGGTTGTGAGAGAACTTGCCAAGGAACGTCACCTCACCAATGTACACTATATCCAGGCTGACTTACTTGCTGAGAACTTTAGGACGTTGGGGCAATTTGATACCGTGACTGCCATTGGTGTTCTCGAGCATTTTTCGGAAGAGGAGATGCATCGAGTGATTACACACCTCTTGCAAGTAACTGCGCAGCGGTTGATTTTCCTTGTCCCGTATGAACATCAACCAGAAGAGATTTATGAACACAAGCAGCTTTTTACCCGTGCTAAACTTGAAGCTCTGGGTGCATGGTGTATCCAGCAGCTAAAGGGGGCTGGCCGCATGTGGTGTGAGGACTGTGTTGGTGGATTACTGCTTGTTGACCGTATGGAGTCCGTGGTACAGAGCGAAGGAGCTATTTCTTCGATGAGAGATAGCTCCTTCTAGGGAACCTAGTCGATGTGGGCAGAAGCAGGTGTTGCAAGGAGTTGCTGGCGTGCATCGGTGACGAATGTACTGATATGCGAATCACCAGGAAAGGAGCTCAGTATTTCTTGTTCAAGGTACTCCACAAATTGTCGATTGAGGCTGGGTGCATTCATGGCTTTGACCACCTGAGCCGCTTTTTTCGCTATCTCGACGCACCTGTCTCGCTCCCTTTGACGTGCATACACTATAGCAAGCGGCATCAGTGCAGTTGCATGACGCACCAGCCACTGCTGGGGCAAGGTGTCGATTGCTCGCACAAGCTCTTCGCTCGCGTGCTCGTACTGCTTTAAAATGAGCGCGCAGGTTCCTGAATACTGATGCCAACTTGCATGATCAAACTCCTCCGTATAGGTGGGAGGGAGCAGTTCAAGCAATGCTTCTGAAGCATCTAAATGCTTGTGTACGCTTTTCGTTTCACCGAGAAACGCTGCGTTCTCAGCACCAGAGGCAAGAAGATGGGCGCGCAATCGGATACTTTCTGTATCATGTTGCTGTGCAATGAGCCGTAAGGCCGCCTCAATCGTCTGCAATGCTTCACTGTAGCGTTGCTGCTCTCTCAGTCCATTTGCTTGCCAACTCCGACTTTGAGCCATGTTCCAAACATCGATGCCCTCTAATGCAGCAACATAGGCTCGTTCATGTGCTTGAAAAGCCTCGTCATAGCGCCCCTGGAAATGCTGTGCTGCACCAATCAGGTTATAGACACTCGAATAAAACAGAGGCCGGACGCTCGGGTACAGATGCGAACTTGCCTGCTGTACCAGGTACAAATGTGCATATCCAACCGCTACTACCTGGGCATTTCCTGCTGTGTGGAAAAGCTTCCAGCCTGCCCCGATACTCTCACCCAATGCACTATGGAGCTTGGTGCGGTCTTCTACTGAAATGTGCCTCCCTTCTGGGATTGCAACGCGGCTTACGACCGCAGCAACTCCGAGCTGTAGAAGTTTGCGTCGTGAAAATGTAGACATCGCCTGAACCCCCTTGAGTAGAACCTGTAATGAGGCAAGGATATCTTCAAGCGACCAATTGGATTCAAACAACGATGCCAGGTCTGTAGCAACTACTGCTAACCATGCACCTAGCTGCTGTTCAGTAGGAGCCTCTGGAGCTTCACGCAGGAGGTCAATGGCTTGATGAATGCGTCTTAAAAACACTGGTGAGACGAACTGTTCGCTTGAAGAAACAACTGGTGAAAGAGGCTCCTGTGGTGGCAAAGGCTCGACGAGGCCAAGATCCTCAGCAGACAGACGATAGAGCTTGCAGAGTTTTCTGCGCCAGAACAGGCTCGGCACATGCTTGCCACGTTCCCAACTTCCCACCATATTTGCATTGATGATGCCGCGTTCGCTTCCTTCTCCCTCTTCACAGAGCCGATCAAGCTCGTTCGCCACATCGTTTAATGTCCAATTGCGCAACTTCCGTTGACGGCGCAGCAGCAAATTGGGCTGAACGTTGCATTTTTTCTTCGTGTCAGGTTCCATAGACAGCCCCCTTGGAGGGATATGCACCAAAACACTGTGTTTACACAAGAGTGTACATGATCAACAGCAAACGATCAACGTTTGTCGAATCCATAAGCATGATTGAAGCACTTGCCTTTGCCACAGCAGGTAGTTCTTGTTTCGTATGATAGAGCATTGCTCTTCAAAGCGGAACGTCACCAACATGTCATGAGAGTGTCACTCATGATATCCTGCATGCTCAACCTGTTGGTGCTTCGTTTTTCGCATCAGTAATCACTTTGGGAACAGACTCGAATAACGCCTTAAGCTCATTGAAATCAACAAGACGCATCCTCTCATCCAAAGGATTATCCCTGGATTTGATTCTTCCTTTCGACGCCAACCGAGAGATCTTATTGGGGCTCACGTTCAGCCGCTTGGCTGCCGTTCGCATGCTCATCCATTGTTCATCCATGGCCTCTATTCCTGGTGTGTACAAGGTGATATGGTTATACACATCTTACCACATACTTGTTTATTCTACAACCATCGATATGATTGATACAATATGATTATATCGATACATATGATTATACTGTTACAATATGACACAAACGCGGATTTTGAACAACGATGAATGATTCGTGACACGTTCATGACGTGTTGGTGACGTTCCATTTTGAAAGGAAGTTCTATATCATACGAATCAGAAACGCTTGCAGCTGGTAACTACAAGCGTTTCGATAACCCGGTAAGCGTGTGTATTGGTGCAAGTTGTCCAGACCTCTCCAGTACACATGCCAGTCCATCCGGGCCTGCCCGCATTATAGCGCGCCAGGCCCGGAACCGCAAGGAGCCTGGCAGCGATGGCCTTTCTGACTTCCTCATCTCGATGCCTGATGCATCGGGAAGCCTCTGACATTGCCTCGCTTTCCCATGTGTTCCCTTGCCGATAAAAACGTACCTGAACAACTTCACAGCGCGTGCCAAACCAAAGGGAGCCCTGTTGATCTATAGGCTGAGTCCGATAGCAAGTTGTGGCGAACGAGCTCAGGTGCAGTCCTAACGAAAGAAGCAAAGCAGGACGGCACGGCGTCTATCCTCCGGGGTAGACAGCTTTCTGACATGCCCAGGCAAGAGGGCGTCTCAGACACCCCTACAGACAGGTGCTTGCCGCTCTGCGGCAAAATCCACCACCTGTCACCTGTTCAAGGTTGATCCTGCCCGATCGTGCATTGACCCCTGTTGTGGCACTGGCACTACCACGCCACGAACGAGACAATGCACGGTAGGTAGGGCTGAGCCTTGAGGGACAAGGTTCAGCTCGTTCACCACACATCCGAAAGGAGATACCACGTGGAAGCACTTGAAAGCGTGATCGCATATGACCCCACTCAGCGTGCGTACACCCTCGGTGGAAACACTGGACAGAGCAACCATGTGCTGACTGCAGGAGATGTCCTGGCACTGTCCATCAGTGGGCAGGACCAGCTGGCACGGGTCGCATCTGGCGGCTACCGCGGCTGGTATTTCGTCACTGCCGATGGACGTTGCGGACGCTTTGCCATCAGCATGAAAGCCCGGCTTCTTGCTCGCTCACTCACCTCACAGGAGGCACCAATGAAAACCCACATCTGGCAAGTCACCATCCGCTTTGAAGAGACGCGTACCACCTCCAAAACGCTGCATGCTGCTGACACACGCAGGCAGGCGATTCAGAAAGCATTAGGCGGCATCCCCACGTGGGTTGATTGGTCCAAGATCAAGGTCAAGCGAGCGGTGGTGGTGTATAGCTACGGCGGCGATCCGCGCAACCTGGTGATCTAGAAATCCCCAACAAGAAGCCTAGTGTGTTCGCTGCACACCAGGCTGGTACGTACACCGTTGCTAAGAGATTGAACTATCCTACCTTGCAAAAGGGCATGACAGGATACTGCAATCCCCTGAAGTAAGCCCGCAGGCTTATTGCCGGCAACCGTAGCGGCAGACCTCAGTCCATCTAGGGCAGAGGTTTCTTCCCTGCACAAGAGGGAAGTGATGCATCAAGGTGCAGCAACAGTTGAGATAAGTATAGCAGAGTTGAGGGCTTTGGTCAACTGTTCCAAACCCTGAGCATTCCAGACCTGACAAAAGTGTCTGGTTCCTTCAATTGAGCAAAGGAGTACTCTTCATGATAGCACACGCCATGCTGGAAGAAGAGCCACTTGAAGCTGATTTATGTGAGCTGTGCGACAGTTTCCTCGATGACCTGTTGATCGATGACCTATTCCCTGAAGCTGAAGCCGAACGAGACACCGGCCCCCTGGCAGCCTCCGGCGCTCTAGATGATGCGCTTGAAGAGCGCATGACCCAACCGCTACCAGCCTCCCGCCGCACGGTGCAAGACCCGCTGTTGACCAGCGAGCAGCAGTACTGTACAGAGCTTGCGCAGTACACGCGCCTGCCCAACGAGCAAGAGCATGCCCTGATCGAGCGGGCGCGGTCTGGTGACGCCCAGGCACGTGAGGAGCTCATCACCAGCTTACTTCCTAACATCTCCGCCTTTGCCTGGAAGTACTTCCTGACCTCTGCCTGGGAAGTGGCTCACCTGGACTACCTGGATGTCGTGCAAGCGGGCAATCTCACCCTCGTGGAAAAGGTGGATCGTGCGCTCCAGACGGATCACGTGTGTGCCTACTTGCTGACCTACGCCTATGGCGTCATCCGCAAGCAATGCGAACGCTATGGTGCCAGTCTCATTGCCAAGCCGCAGATGATCGGCATCGCCCAGGTACGAGTCGTCAGTCTCGACGTGCCCCTTTCCCATGAGACAACAAACACGCTCGGTGATGTCCTTGCCGCGCCTGATGTGACCCCAGCACCCATGTACGACTGCCACGCTCTTTACCAGGCGATTGACGCCTGACCTCCGGATCAGCGTACCCTGATCACCCGGCTGTTTGGCTTGCATGAGGCAGGTATCGCGCAGGACATCCGCGAGATCAGCCAGCACCTCTACGGGGAAAGCAGTCGCCAGGCGATCAGCCGGGCCTTTGTCCTCAAAACCAAAGCGCTGAATCCCCTTTACGGTGTATTAGCCTCACAGTATCCCCATGCTAGAGATGGCGTAACCCCGCCGCAACAACAGCAGCGTCAGGGCTATGCGCGACTATCAATGAAACCTCGCCACGGATGGTTTACAGATCCTGGCAGTGACGCTGACCAATGGCAACTCACACATGAAGCGTGGGCATGCGGGGTTGCAAGTGGCCAGTCAGACAGCCAAGTTTCCTCGTCATCCCTCCCACTCATCTTGAGCCGGGACTCGCTCGGTCAGCGCGCGCGAGAGCTACCATCGTTCCAGTAAACGCCATGAGCGCAGCCGAGGTGAGGAGTGTCATCGACAGGCCTGCGGCTCCTGCGATGACGGCGAGTATGAACCCGCCGCAGATCTCCCCTAAGGCCTCGGCCTGGTCGAGGAATGAATGCATGGTTGCCCGCACATCGCTCGTCGTGCGCTCGTTGACCCAGATCACGCTGACCGTCCGCGCGACGTTGACCGTGATGCCGCTCACCAGCAGCACCCCAGCGCCGCCGATAAGGGCATCGGGGGCCGCAGCGATCACGAGCAGGCCGAGTACCCCGATGAAGCAGGCGAGCGTATACATGCGCCGGGCGACGCCCACGCCATCGATGCGCGCCTGGACGAGACGCAGCGCGATGAAGCCAGCCGCCAAGGAGCAGATCCCGACAGCTGTATACCACAGCACGGGATCTGAAGGGAAACCCAGGTGGATGAGTTGCCTGGGAAAGAGCCATGCGGCCATCGAGGCACCGTTGAGGAGCATCGTCGCGACGCAGACCAGCAGGATCTCGTGGTCGCGGCGCACCAGGCTGATGACGAGCCGGACGACCGAGAGCGAGGCGTGCCCTCGTTTCTCGCGCCTGGGAATGAAGGTGCGCTCAGTGAACTGCGCCGCGACGAAGAGTCCGAGCAGTGCCATGCCGACGCCTGACACCACCATCGCTGTCGCCAGGCTGGTGGCCCAGCCAAGCACTCCAAACGCAACCATCCCCGTTGCTCCTCCTACCAGGCCCCAACGGGTACCCGCCGTCAACACGCGGGCGATCCGCTGGGGTTGAGCGAGCTCGTCAGTGATCCAGGCCACATCGGCGCCAATCAAAAAGGCCCA
>Ga0070717_10003395_pt1 | contig 11391 bp, 9 predicted proteins | sample LARL113metaG_FD_71366 | JGI IMG/M metagenome (GOLD analysis project Ga0070717, IMG submission 71366) | Corn, switchgrass and miscanthus rhizosphere microbial communities from Kellogg Biological Station, Michigan, USA - LAR L11-3 metaG | ecosystem: Host-associated > Plants > Roots > Rhizosphere ...
GGCCACACGTTGGTCGAGCTCACGAGCCGCGTGCTCTTTGGCATGGACGAGGTCCTCGCGGATGAGCGCCCGGACCTAATGCTCGTGCAGGGCGACACGACGACCGTATTCGTCGCCGCACTCGCTGCCTTCTATCGCGGCGTTCCGATCGGACACGTGGAGGCGGGCCTGCGCAGCTTCGACCTCGCAAATCCGTTCCCCGAGGAGGCGAATCGAAGGCTTGCCACGCAGATCACGGCACTGCATTTCGCTCCGACCCGACTGGCCGAGGCGAACCTGCACGCCGAGGGGTTGCCGCACGAGCGCGTCTTCCGGACCGGTAATACCGTCGTCGATGCACTGCTCTCGGTATCCCAGCGGCCCGACCTGCCGCCTCCGCCCGCGGCGTGGACAGCGCTGCCGCCGGGCGCTATTCCAGTACTCGTGACGCTGCACCGGCGGGAGAGCTGGGGCGAACCGCTGGCGCGGATCTGCCGGGCGCTCCTGAAGGCCGTCGATGCGATTCCGCAGCTGCACATGCTGTACCCGGTGCACCCACAGCCGCGGGTACGCGAGGCGGTTGAGCTGCTATTGAGCGGGCATCCTCGCGTGCAACTCGTCGAACCGCTCGATTACTTGCACCACGTCGCAGCGATCAAGGTGTGCTCGTTCATCGTCACAGACTCTGGCGGGATCCAGGAGGAGGCGCCGGTCTTGGCCAAGCCCGTGCTCGTGCTCCGTGAGGTGACCGAGCGTCCTGAAGCCATTGAGGCGGGAACCTCCTGGCTCGTGGGCACCCAGGAAGAGGCTGTGTATGACGCGGTCGTCGCGCTCGCAACCGACTCGACGCAATATGACGCGATGGCGCATGCCTTCAGCCCGTATGGCGACGGTCGCGCGAGCGAACGGATCGTCGTGGCGATCAGGGAGTTCGCCGGCCTCGGTACACCGGCGCACAGGCCCCCGCCGCCGCCCTAGAAAACCCGTAATCGAGACGCCACCCGCTCACCCGGCCAAGCAGCCGGTGCAGAGCGTGCGCCGTAGTCGGTGAGTGTCGCGGTGAGGTGTTGGTGCTGTGGAAGTGTTTTCCGGGCGCCCCGGGCGCCCGGGCATGTCGGTGTTGGGGGCGGGAGCCGCTGTTTGATCAGGGTGCCGGGGCGACGTAGGGCGCGAGCCGGTGAAGCAGGGGAAGCTGCCGCCGTGTTCATCGGAGTGGATGTCCCAGACCATTACACCGGCGAGGCCCTGCTGTGAGGCGTAGCTGCCGTATTGACCACAACCGCCGCTCGGCTCGCCGTAATCGACGATGTCGATCCCAATCACCATCTTGGCCTTCGGGATCCCGTCGGAGGCCGAGGTCGAGACATCCGACCCGATCTGGCTGGTGCTCTCGCCGTAGGTCATCAGGTTGAACTGGTCGAGGTAAGGGACGGAGTTCGTCACGTATGGCCCCATCTAGGGCGTGGTCACGTCCTCGGACACGGTGGGCCTATTGCCTGCTAGTCGCGGTTCCGTAGGCTGCGTTAGCGATCGCTTACACACGCGGGTGTCCCAAGCCGGGCGAGGGCCTCCCCGCGATCCAGGGCCTCGATAATCCGAGTGTTGCGTATGGTGCTCGTCGACCATCGGACCCGTCGCCTACGGCACCCTTATGTCCACACGGGTGGCAGCCCTAAGACCGCCGGCCGACAAGCGGGGTCTGCCGCTCGACTCCCGAGCTCGTAGTCGCGGGGGGATCCCAGAGATGAAGGTCCAAAGGCACGCTCATCACCCTGACGGGGGCTCTCTCCCTAGGATGCCGTACTGGTTTCTCCGGCATGGCCGCGCTCGATCACCCGCGCGTCACCCCGTCGGGATCAGCGTGCCGGTTAGCGACAGCGAGAGCCCGCACCGCTGCAAGACCGCGCTCGGCCTCGGCCTTGATCATGGCCTGAACGGCTGTCCCGGCGGCATGGAGCTCGTCGGCTCGTGACGTCGCGTCCATGATCCCAGTGGCGATACCCGGCCCGCTGTTCTCGACGAAGACAGCGGCGTTGCCCAGCACCCGGCGCAGAACCTTGGTATCAGAGCAGACCAGTGGGCGGCCTAGCTGCAAGCCCTCGTAGGCGGCGCGCTGCATGGTGGCCTCACGGGTGGTAAGCGCCAGCACTACCGTGGCATGCGCCATGAGGTCCTGGAACTCGGCGGCGGGAAGAAAGCCGGTCAGCCGCAATCCTGGCCTCTGCGAGAGGACCGGGCGGTCGCCGGTGACCACAATCTCAACCTGCCCCTCCAGCAGCGCCGCTGCTTCGGCGAGGGCCCCGATCGGCTCATCGGTAGAACCGGAAGCCGGGAAGATAGCGTACGGCCGTCCGGGCATGGGTCTGGGATCGACCAGCGGCCATGCCCCCGTCCAGACCGGGTCCTGGATCACCAGCACCGGAGTAACTCCAGTGTCCTGACCCTCAAGCAGATCGGGATTGGTAACAATGACCGCCTCGGCGTGGCGGATTGCCCAGCGCATGATATTGACGCTCCATCGCCATCGGGCATCATTGAGCCCGCCGGAATGCAAATCGACAGCGACATGGACGCCACTTCTGCGCGCGGCCAACAATGCGACCAGCGGACAGAAGACCGGGGGCGCCGTGGCCAGCACCACCGAACCCGCTGGCAGGTGCCGGACCACTCGCCATGTCCGCAGGCCGCTCCGCAACCAGCCGAGGGACGTTCGGGCCAGTGACCGGCCGGGCCGGGCCCAGGGCATGTAGACCGCCTGCGCATCCAGCGCCTGCGCCAGGTCCGTGCTGCGAGGGATGTGGGTCATCCACGACACCATCACGAAGGCTGGACCACCTCGGACCATAGTGGCTTTGTCGAACCTCGAACTTTTAACCTCATGGAGCGCCGTCTGAGCCATCCTCAGCCAGCCTCAACAGCCCTGATGTACCGATCCCGGTTCATCGCCCATGAGTACTGCAACGTCACTCGCTCGCGCGCACGTCTCGTTTTAGCGTTCGCTTCATCAGGGTGCGTCGCGATCCATTTCAGGGCGTCGGCCAACGAGCCGGCGTCGCCCGCCGTGAAGAAGGTAACTTCCGCTTCGTCAAAATGGGCTTCGAGCGTCTCGAGCTTCGCCACAACCACTGGTATGCCGATCCCTATGTACTCGAACAGCTTCGTGGACAAAGCGAAGCGGTTTAGCTCGGTTGGGAGATTCGGTATCACGCCACAGCCCGCTTGGCTTATTTGCACCAGAGCCTCCGCTGTCGGTAGCCAGCCGGTGAAGGTCACGCGGTCGGCCACGCCACGGTCGACCGCGCGTGTCCGAACGGCGTCAAGAGCATCTCCTCCACCAAGGATCAGGCCTTTCGCTGTCGGCACGTCCAATGCCAGCTGGTCGAGCGCGTCCACGATGAGCTCGACTCCGTACCAGGGCGCGACCGTGCCGCTGTAGGCGACGATGAACTCATCCGACTGAGCGTGTGCCTCATTCGGCTCCACCGCCGAGAGAAGAACTTGGTCGGCCACATTCATCACTACCACAACCTTTTCTGCCGGCACCCCGTGGGCAATAAGCTCTCGGCGGTAGGGCTCGTGCACAGTTAATACCACCTGCGCGAGGCGAGCTGCCCAGCGTTCGATGAGGTCGAGCACCCGACCGACTACTCGCCCAGTTCTGCCCCTGAACCGGGACCGGAACATATGCGAGGAAAGGTCGTGCACGTCAAGAATCAGTCTGCTCCCCGACAGCCGCGGCAACAGGCCAGCGATAATCAAGAAGTCCGGCGGATTGTTGATATGAATAACCTGATACCGTCGCCGAACAGCGGCCGGGATCAGCACGAGCGTGGATATCGCGGCGAAGAGAAGGTACTCGAACACCATGCGCCAGGGGCTGGCACCCGGGATATGGCGGATCGACAACCGACGAACGTGGACGCCTCCGATGACCTCCGATCTCGCCTCGCCAGGATCGCGCACGCAGATCACATCGACCGCATGGCCGGCATCCAATGCAGCTTCGGCCTCCCGGCGTACTCGCGTATCCCTCGGATATTCCGCATGGACGACCATGCAAATGCGACGCGTGCTCAGTTGACGATCGACGTCATTCCGCTGCTCGCTCTCGCGCTCAGCGCTACGTATGTCTGTGGTCATAGGTCGCTTGCCAAGCCATTTCTACGCGCCGGCGTCTGTCCTCACCCTAGCTGTCTCATGCGGGCGTTTCCCTCCCCATAAGACCAGTCGCGTTAGCGCCAAGTAGTCCAGCCGAGGAGGGTGCGCTGGATCGCGCTGCTCGAGCGCACCGTCGAGCACAGCGGTAAGGACCAGTGGCGGCCCACCTCAAGCCTTCGACACCCGCCGGCGAGTGCAGGTCAGGTCCGTCAACGGGCGTGCAGCGTTCAAACGCTCCGGCCGCGCACCGCCGCCGCGACCACACTGCGGGCTTCACTCGCCAGGCCCGGCGCCGTCCGCGGCAGCGCCAAGGCCAAAGCAGCAATCCCCAGCAGTCCCGCCGTCAGTGCGGCGAGAGTGGATCCTGTTCCGATGCTGCGCATGCTAATCACAGCTGCAAGCGTTACCGCGCCCTGCGCGGCAACTGCAAGCCCCGCTCCTCGAACGCCCTTCACCACGTCGGACGCGGACAAGCCGACGCGCGGGGCGCCCCATCGCAGGTACGCGGTGGCGAGGAATGCGTTCATGACGAGGTGTGCGATGGCCGCGCCCCGGATCCCTCCCGTCTTCGCCCCCACGATCAGCGCCGCACCAGTGAGCGCTGCCCAGGTGGCGTCGATGCGCCCGCGCGTTCCGATGCCACCGCAGGCGCCGAGCGATTCTCCCAGCATGTTGATGATTCCCTGGACAGCGCCGACCACGATCAGCAGTTGGAACGGCACCACCACCCCGGCCCACTTGTGACCCAGGACCGACGGGATGATCGTCGGTGCCAGGACGATCGCGAGGGGCACGAGGGGGAGCAGCAACAGCGCCATCAGGCGCATCGACTTGAGCGTCCGCTGAGCCACCTGCACCCGATCACGGGTGGCCGCGATCGCGGGGAACAGAACCAGGCCAACCTGCCAGGAAATCTGCATCGTCGGCGCCAGTCCGAGTGAGAATGCCATCGTGTACATCCCGAGCTGGGCGGTGTTGGTGAAGTGCCCGACGATGAGGTTGTCGACCCCCCACGCGACGAACGCCGCGAGCGCGATGGTCATGAACCAAGGCGCACCGGCGCGCCGCAACGGCGGTGGTGGCCCGCTGCCGCCGCCTCGCGGCAGCAGGTCGAGGACGACCACCCAGGAGAGCACCGCCAGGAGCACCTGGTAGACCACGAGCCGGGTCACGAGCGCCCATACACCGGCTCCGAGCGCACCGGCGGTGATCCCTGCCGCCGAGGCGAGGATCGCCGCGACGATCAGCACCAGCGCCTGTCGCTTGAAGTGCAGCGTCTTCTTCAGCAGCGCCTGCGGGACGATTGCGAACGCGCCCACGCCAACTGCGGCGAACATCGCTCGCAGCGCGTTGGCGTCACCACCATGCGCGAACGCGTGCAGGATCGGCGCAGCGAGGGCAGCGGCGATGGCGCTCAGCGCCACGCCAGCGGAGCCGGTACGCGCCACCGAGCGGCGCAGATGCGAGGCGCTCACCTCCGGGGTCACCACGATCGTGCCCCCGGTGCCCGACTCCATCAACAGCGTCGCGACCGAGACAATCACCGATCCCACCGCCACCACACCGAACGCCCTCGGGGGGACCAGGATCGCGAGCACGAGCAGCGACGCGTACCACGAGCCCTGGCCGACCAGCCTCTCGATCACCGTCCAGGACAGCCCACGAGCCACCGTGCTCAGCGAAGGCGGCGCCACCGAAACCACGCGATCGTCGCCGGGGTGCGCCTCGCCGGTCTGCGCCTGAGGGAGCGCGAGGCCCGATCCGGTCATCCGCGCAGCACTCGCGTGCGACTCGGTGGCATCGCAGCCGCGGCCAGCAGCACGCCGGACACGGCGGGAACCTCGAGCGAGTTGAAGATCGGGAACGTGACGGCCATGATCAGCATCGTGAACATCACGGCTTGAGCGCCGGTGCGAAAGGCGAGGAACTCCGGCTCAACGTCGGGCGTGCCGCGCCACAGAGCCCCGGCAAGCATCAGTAGCACGATCAGCGTCGCGCCGGGGATGCCGAGCTTCCAGGCCAGCCACAGATAGCCGACGTGTGAGTAGCTGTAGTTCGCTGGCTCGACCAGAGCGTAGGGGCGGCCCCAGAAGATCGTCGCGCCGAGCGCAGAGCCCGTCAGCGGGTGGGCGTTGATCCTGGCGATCACGTGCTGCGATTCGATCACCCGGTAGCGGACCGAGTCGTCGCTCGAGTACTGGCTGACCGAGGACAGCCGTTGCTCGGCGCCGCGGAGCGTCTTCGGTGCGATCAGCGCCAGCGAGACGAGCATCACCGCCGCCGTGAGCGGGATCCAAAGCGACGCACGCACGCGCGCCTGCGTACCCGAGCGCAGCACCAGGAACAGGATTCCCACGCAGGTGGCGATCCACACCGTGCGCTCGAACCCGAGCACGCAGTCGACGACATTCGTGATCAGTATCGCCAGCAGGAGCAGACGGACGGAGAGGCGGCGCCCCTGACCGGAGAGCAGCGCCGATGTGCTCAGGACGATCGCGATCGGGTACACAAAGAGGCCACCCTGAAGCGAACCCGCCTGCGCCGTCGTGAAAGAGACGACGCCGCTCTGGACCCCGCCAGCCCCCGGGGAGAAGTTGAAGCCTCCGAACCACTGGACGAGCCCCCAGATGCCGAGCGCGAGGCCCAAGGCCGCGAACCAGCCGAGCAGCCGGCGCCGTGAGCGTGCGTCCTCGAGGATCGGGATCGCCAACAGCAGCGACGAGAACCCGAGCAGGCGGCGCGCCTCGCTCGTCACCTGCGCGAGATGGCCGCCATCGGCGCTGACGACGCTGAAGTTGGCCCCAGCCTGGAGTCCTCGCACGCACTGGATCAGCACCACCGCCAAGAAGCACGTGACCAGAGCGACGGCGAACCAGCGGCGTCGATCTAGCCGCATGTGAGGCAGGGTCAGGATCGCTCGCAGCATCCCGGCCGCCAACAGCGCATCGCTAGGGGACAGGCCGGGCGAGGTGCCGGTGCCGCCGACGGCGAACATGTGCTCGATCTTGTACGGCACCACCGCTGTCAGCGCGATGAATACCACGAGTACGGTCAGCGGCGCCGTGAGGCCGAGCGTGACCACAGCCGCGGCCGCGAGCGCGGCCACGGCCAGGTGGGGCTGAGAGTTGACCAGGGCGCCGAATACGATCGCCCACAGCGACAGCAGCGAGAGCACGAGCCAGTCGCGCTCCGCGATCGCAGCGGTCAAACCCGGCCGGCCGGATGCGCGCGCACGGTGTGAGGGCAGCGTGACCGCGGGCATGCGAACGTCGCCAAGCACAATCAACCAGTCAGCGTGCGCCGCGTCGATGAGGCAAGATGGCTCAGCCGCGCGTTCAGAAGCTGAACGATCTGGGAATCAGGGTCTCGACATCGCATGTAGAAATTGCGCAGCACATCCGGAGGCCCTGCTCCGACTTCGACCCGGATCAGCCCTTTGTAGACACGTCCCTTCCTGCCCGGCTGCACCGGTACGCGATCACCGAATAAGCGCTCCAGCCGATACATCTCGATGAAGCCGCGCGTCCGTGAGTCGCCCGACTCGCGGGGTTGCAGAATCGGCCCAGGCTCGTCGATCCGCTCGAGGTTGATCGCGATCCGCTCGAGTCCGTAGAAGTCAATGCGGACGCACTGTGAAATTGCGGTAGATGTCGTCGCCGCTGGCGTCGAAGTCACCGGCATAAATCAACACGCCGGACAATCATCATGTTCGACCCGCGAGCCGCACTTCCGTGCGGAGCGGTTGACTGCTGTAGCCCCGCAGTGACACGACCGGGACCGGGCCGAACCACGATTGAAGCCGAGCGAGCATCGTGCTCGTTTCTGCACCGAGGACGACGTTGCACTCCTGACCCTCGATGCGGTCATCGCGATAGATCCTGCTCAGCCATTCGATTGCGCTTTACGGAAACGAAGCTCAGGTAGGCAATGGATCTGATGAGTGAGGTCAATGAGATTCGGGAACGTTCCAGCATCTCGAGCTTCGATGGTTAGATGGTCAGGTGTAGGCGCTCTCCGTGTTGGGGATCAGTCCGCGGCAACGAGCCGGTACTAAAGCTGGCGAAGCGTTGACGTCGACGCCATCGGCGCGGTATGCCTCACGATCTCCGCGCCGGAAAGTCCGCATAAGGGCATTAAGCGACACGTCTACCAGGCCACGGAGGGGCGTTGGCATCGTCAGCATGGCGTCTCCGCCTTCACATCGATTCTCGTCGTTTCGATCGACACGTGTCAAACGACGCTACACAAACGGGTAGGCGGCTCCGGTACGAAGTAGCACGTCCGTCCCTGGATCACGCCGGCCTCGCGTAGCTTTGAGCTGCGTCGCGGGAACAGGACCGGGTAGACCCCGGAAGCATCGCGATCCCTTCAGAGGGCGTCTACATGTAGAGTACGCTCGGAACGCCCGGGTAATCCGGTTCTCTCGGCGTCGCGCCCTAACGCGGGTCAGTTGACCCTTGTGGCATTGCTCATGAGCGTGCCAACCTTTTCGCCACCTGCCGGCGGGCGAATGATTCGGATGTCGGCGTCGCTCTCCTCGGGCGCTTCCGCTTTAGCTTGGCTTCGGCTTTGGACCTGTGACAGCTGTCACAGGTTATTCTCCGAAGCGGTACCGCATGGCCATCGTGGGCGTCGGGGCGCCTCTGCCGCCCTCTGAACCCTTGCTCTGGACTCTGCGTTCTTGCGGCAGCTCTCAGCGGCTGTTGAGCGGCCTCTACGCGCATCTGGACGGCTTGGCCTACGTCCGGCGGCCTCCATCCCAGTAGTGGGCGACATCCTCGTCGACCGGGTGGAACGCGCATCTAGTCCCGATCGTGAGCCTTCCTGCCTAGCCGCGGCCGCTTCCCCCTGCTGGCGTGCGAGCTCTGGGCTTGTGCGCTCGTGGGTCGCGCGTTCGCCACCTAACTGCGCGCCCCTCGGGCGACCCTGGGGCCGGCTGTTCGCCGGCCGAACTCGACAGCGCCACCGACGGGAAGCGTTGACGGCCACGAAGTGGGGAGTCACCGGTGTGCGAGGTAAGTACCGCAGCCTCCCCAATGCAACGGTTGCCAGCGCGGTTGACTTGACAAGCGCCCTTGTGTCCGAGCCCGGTAGAGATTGGCGACCGCTTGGGCGGGCCACCTCTCGCGTATCTACGCCCTGGCCATTATGCTCTAGCGCGGGGTAAGTAGAGACCGGACCAGCGCCGCCATGGCGCCGGCACGGCCAACGGTCGATTCAGGATTCGACGCTTCGCCCCCTCGGTAGAGGTACCCCCCGCACAGGCGGTCTCGCGCGTCAGAGCCTGTGCCTAGCCGATGGATCAGGTTAAGGGAAGCACAGGCTCTGACCCGTTTACGGCTTCATCTCGGCACGGTAGTATCAGACGTGACAATAACTTGAGGTGTTCTCGAGTCGAGGCAAGTACAGGATGGCGCTGTGCTGTCTTTGTGCGAGTACAGTGAAAAGGTCAAGTCCGAGCGAGCACTCGCTTAGCGGCAAGGGGCAGGTAGCTCAAGTGGAACAGCGCACAGCACAACCGTGAGTGTACGGGGTTCGACTCCTCGTCTGCCCGCTCCGGGTCACGGCATGGAAACGTTCGGGATGGAAAACCTCGCAACCGCTTGCCGACTGTTGCAAATCAGCTGCCCGCTGGATGCGGCCGGACCCCAGTGCCTGGCCTTCGACAGGAGACTGGTGGAGTCGATCAGGGCCGCGCTCGACTTCGGCCAGGCTCAAGATGTCGGAGTCGTCCTCGACATGATGGCGTGGATCGACGAGCGCCGCGCGCTCGCAGCGACGTGCACATCGATGAACTAGCTCCGACAGGAGCGCCCCCGCCACAACGATCTCTCAGCATGTGACGCGAGACGTGAACGTGCTCGGTGGCCTTATGCGGGCCGAGACAAGCGCCGCGGGGCGCTCCGTCCTCGATGCGTGCCGCGTCAACACGGCAAGCTCACGTTTGAGGGCTGGCTCAACGGCGTAGGTCGTCCCCAACCTAGGCGAACACCTCGGCCAGCGCCGCCACGACTTCCGCAGCCTGGTCCGTGTTGAGCGTCGGGCTCATCGGAAGTGCGAGGTTTGTTCGCGCGAGTTCGTCGGTGACGGGCAACCCATCCGTGAGCCCGGCCGCGTACGGCGCCATCGCTTTCTGCTTGTGCAGCGGCACGCGGTGGTAGGCCCGCGCCTCGATCCCGCGCTCAGAGAGGCCCGCGATCAGCTCATCGGCCCGATCGTGGGTCGCGACGTACAGGTGCCACGCCGGCTCGACGCCGTCGGGTGCGACCGGAGGAGCGACATACTGATCGAGGCCTGCCTCGATGTAGGCGCGAGCCGCCGCCCGCCGGCCCTCGCACCAAGAGTCCAGCTCCGGCAGCAGAACGCGCAGGATCGCCGCCTGCAACTCGTCCAGGCGCGAGTTGTAGCCCACGTGATCAAAGTGCTGCTTGTCGTACGAACCGTGGAATCGCAGTGCCCGCGCAAGTTCGGCGATTTGGTCATCGTTCGTGGTTATCGCACCGCCGTCCCCTAGTGCCCCAAGATTCTTGGACGGGTAGAAGGAGAGCGTGGCCAATTCCGACAGCGAGCCCGCGCGCCGGCCGTCCAGCCTGGCGCCGGCCGCTTGGGCGGCATCCTCCAGCACCGGCAGCCCGAGCTGGCGAAGCTCGCCGATCGGCGCTGGCACGCCGAACAGGTCGACCGCCAAGATCGCCGTCGTATGAGGCGTCAGCGCCGCGCGCACGCTGTCGGCGGTGACGGTCCGGGTGTTCGGGTCGACGTCGCAGAACACTGGACGGGCGCCGGCGTTCACGATCGCCTCGGCCGATGCGTAAAACGTAAACGACGGCACCACGACCTCGTCGCCAGGCCGCACGCCGAGCGCCCTCAGCCCGATCGTAAGCGCGTCTGTTCCATTGCCGACGCCGACCGCGTGCCGCACACCAAGATAATCGGCGAGCTCCCGCTCAAACGCATCGACTTCAGGGCCGAGTATGTAGACACCGCTGTCGAGGACCTCGGTGATGCGGGCCCGGATCCGGTCGCGCAGCGGCCGGAGCGCCATCTGTATGTCGAACAGACCAACCGCCATCGTGGCACAGGGACCTTACCCTCGAATGCCCATGGAGGTGACTCGCCATCTCAGATGGAGCGGAGCAGTGTCACCGCCCGGCGATTTACGCGGCCAACCCCTTGCGGAAGCGTGCTTTAACCTATCCACGACGATGCGTCGTCCTTCGGATCTGGCGAGATCGAATGCGCCGACCTTCCGTC
>Ga0070717_10003396_pt1 | contig 11390 bp, 8 predicted proteins | sample LARL113metaG_FD_71366 | JGI IMG/M metagenome (GOLD analysis project Ga0070717, IMG submission 71366) | Corn, switchgrass and miscanthus rhizosphere microbial communities from Kellogg Biological Station, Michigan, USA - LAR L11-3 metaG | ecosystem: Host-associated > Plants > Roots > Rhizosphere ...
AAACCGGCTACCGCTGGTGGATTCAACGCCTACGCTGGGCCACTCAGACCTGCGACTTCATCCGTCTGGATCACTTTCGCGGTTTTGCGCAGTTCTGGGAGATTCCTGCAGATGAACCCACGGCGATCAAAGGCCGCTGGGTGGATGGCCCCGGCGATGAATTCTTTTTCAAATTAAAAGAAGAACTCGGCGGGCTGCCTTTTTTTGCCGAAGACCTGGGATTGATAACGCCTGACGTGGTGGCCCTTCGCGACCGCCATAACATTCCGGGGATGGCAGTATTGCAGTTCGCATTCGGCGATACCGGCGCTCACGCCTATCTGCCGCATCGGCTGAAGCCCCACTCCGTTATTTACAGCGGCACTCATGATAACGACACAACTCTCGGCTGGTGGTCCACTCTCAGCGAAAAGGAACGCCGGGCGGTCGTCGCTTTAATTGGGCCTTGTGAGGACGGGCCCAATTGGGGATTGATTCGACTGGCGCAAAGCTCGCCTGCGAATTTGTCGGTGGTTCCGGTGCAGGATGTTCTAGGCCTGGGCAGCGAAGCCCGGTTAAACACACCCAGCACCCATATGGGCAACTACCACTGGCGTTTCCATGCGGGAGCGCTGAAGCCGGAACTGTCCGCGAAACTGGCAGCCATTGCGGAAGTAACCGATCGTTTGCCAGAACCCATGCCCGCTCCTGCTGCGGAAAACTTCATTGCCTGATTCGTTGAATAAAACTCCGATGCAGGGTTATCCGATATTCGCCGAAACGAATCCTCGTCCTTTGCGCTCTTTACCCAGAGCCAGCACGACAATCAGCAGCGCGATATTGATCGTCTCGAATCCCGCCAGCGCCCAGGAATAACCGAATCTGGCGCGTAGTGCGTACTCGATCGAGTTGATCGGTGCCGCAATCAGAATTCCCATCTGATAGGCGAGTCCCGGCAAGAGCCCGCGCGTCTGAGCGGGAGAAAGCTCGTTTAAGTGCGCCGGAATCACTCCCCATGCCCCCTGCACTCCCGCCTGCATAATGAAAGCCGCTACTGCTATGGTCAGAAGCGTGCCCCCGAATGCCCATGCAGGAATCGTAGCCAGCGAGAGGAAGAGCGCAAAAATCATGCTTCGCCGGCGGCCCACGCGCTCTGAGAAATATCCGAAGGTAAGGGTGCCGATCACCGCGCCAATGTTATACAGAATCGCAATGTAAGAGACGGTGTGCGAACTGGCACGGCGGGTCGATTTAAGGAAGTCAGGATATAAGTCTTGCGTCCCATGCGAGAGGAACATCATGAGCGTCATCATCAGCACCAGATAGAGAGCCGACTTCCAATTCTGTCTCACGACGGAAAGAATGGCTCGAGTTGAGGGCGCGCGGTGCTGCTTCCAAGCTTCAGACTCGCGCACCTTCGAGCGTATATAGAGCGCGAGCAATGCCGGCGCGCCACCGATCCAGAACATCGCTCTCCAGCCGAAAGTAGGCTGGATAAAACGCGCTGCCAATGCAGCCAGCAAGTAGCCAAGCGGGTAGCCGCTCTGCAGGACCCCGGAGAGAACGCCACGCCATTTTGGCGGGGCCGCCTCCATTGCCAGGGACGCTCCCACGCCCCACTCTCCACCCATGCCGATTCCATACAGGGCCCGCAGAATCAGAAACACCGTGTAGTTCGGCGCGAAACCGCATAGCAGCTCAATCAGGGAAAAAAAGATCACGTTCGCCATAAGGGGACGCCGTCGACCGTAACGGTCAGCCAGCAATCCAAATATGACGGCGCCTACGGGCCTCATCGCCAGGGTCAGTGTGATCGTAAAAACGAGGTCTGCTTTAGTTACCTGGAATTGCGCTGCAAGCGTGTCAACCAGAAAAACGAGAACGAAGAAATCGAAGGCATCGAGCATCCAGCCTAGGAAACCAGCGGTAATGGCGTGCCACGGGCGGGATAGTTCGGGGCCAGGCGGAGGAGTTTTCTGTTCGGACATTAGTCGCGAGTTAGAAGAACATGGTTTTTGGCGGAATGCAACGCGCCCTTAACGAACAATTCTTCGGTCGGGCGGCAGCAAGAGTCCGAGTGGGCATTGTTCGCATTGAGCTTTGGATTTCAAACAATATTGTTTTCCCGCACTCACGATGAGGCCATGCATTTCATTGAAAACCTGCGCCAGCGGTGAGCGGACGGCCAGGCTCATGCGCGAAGGCTTATGCGAGGCTGATCCCCCTGCACCCGTCCCATTCGCAACTGAGTCGAGTTCGGGCGCGCGAGTCAAAGCTTCCTCGAACAGGCTGCGAATATCTTCATACGTCGCGTCCTCGCCCAGAATGCCATGGCGCGCCGCAAGCCGCCGCGTATAAGCGTCAACCACAAACACCGGATGCTGACCTGCGTACAACAGGATCGAGTCTGCGGTCTCTGGTCCCACACCGTTCAATGACAACAACTGCTGTCTCAGTTCTGGCGTGGGTGTGGCAAACATCCGGCTTAGCGAGCCGGAGTAGCGGCGGTCGAGAAACTTTACGAACGTTTTTAGCCTGCGCGCTTTCTGGCGGAAATAGCCGGAGGAGCGAATCAGACGCTGCAACCTGCTGAGTGGAATATCTCGGATTCCTTCCACGCTCAAGACTTTTGCGGAGCGCAGATTTCCCATGGCAATTTCTACATTGCGCCAGCTGGTGTTTTGCGTCAGGTAGGCTCCGACAATCACTTCAAAGCGGCTCTTCGCAGGCCACCAGTGCTGGCGTCCCCAGGCGCGTGCCAGTGTTGTGTAAATGGCGGCGATGTTTTCTTCTGAGGAGAGCGTTCGCATTGTTTCCAGTTTATGGAACTCGCGCGAATGTGTCTAAGGTGCATGACCTTCCGGGCGAGACCTGCGACATGTGCCGTCCAGCAAGGCATTTAGCGCATCTCGTGCAATGAAAAATCTTAAGTGTGAGTACAAGTACCAAAGTTACTTTCAAGGTAACTGAATCAGGGTGACAATTTGTGTCACCGGAACTTGTGCCTGCAATCCCCTGAAACGGGCACGCTTTCTGCGCCGGGCCCGTGTTTCCCGGACCTTCGCTTTCTGCCGTATCAGGAGATTGGGGTATGTCTCAAAGACTGGGCGACCTTCTCGTGAAAGAGAAGATCATCACCCCAGAACAACTGCAACAGGCGATCAAGGTGCAGAAAGAAACCAACTGCCGCCTGGGCAGCGCATTGGTCAAACTCAGTTTTCTTACTGATGAGGATGTCACTAACTTCCTGTCGCGCCAGTACGGTGTTCCTGCAATTAACCTTTCTTATTTTGAAATTGATGCTTCGGTGGTCAAGCTGATTCCCCATGAGACGGCCAAGCGCTATCAGATTCTGCCGTTGAGCCGGGTTGGAGCTTCTCTCACCATCGCCATGGTTGACCCCACGAATGTTTTCGCCATGGACGACATCAAGTTCATGACCGGTTTCAATATCGAACCGGTTGTAGCTTCCGAAAGCGCCATTCTCGAGGGCATTGAAAAGGCATACGGGACCAGCAACGAAGAGGGCCTCGAGCAAGTCATGCAATCGATGCAGGACTTGGAAGAGACCGACGTCGAGCTCCAAGCCGACGCGGAAGAGATTGGTCTTGCCGATCTGGAGAAAGCGGCGGATGAAGCCCCGATCGTAAAGCTGGTCAACCTCATCCTCACCGATGCGGTGAAGCGTGGGGCCAGCGATATTCACATTGAGCCTTACGAGAAAGAGTTCCGGGTGCGCTTCCGTATTGACGGCGTGTTGCAGGCGATCATGTCGCCTCCACTCAAGCTCAAGGACGCAATCACATCGCGCATGAAAATCATGGCGAAGTTAGATATCAGCGAAAAGCGGCTGCCGCAAGACGGCCGCATCATGCTGAAGATGAATATCGGAGGTAGAAAAAAGCAGCTCGATTTCCGCGTTAGCACGTTGCCCACGTTGTGGGGCGAAAAAATTGTGCTCCGGTTGTTGGACAAAGAAAATCTTCGCTTGGACATGACCAAGCTAGGCTTCGAGCCGGAGTCTCTGGTCAAGTTTGAAAAAGCAATTCTAAAACCTTACGGAATGGTGTTGGTCACGGGTCCGACCGGGTCAGGAAAAACCAATACTCTTTACTCCTCGATCTCAACCCTGAACAAGCCTGACACCAACATCATGACGGCTGAAGACCCGGTTGAGTTTCAACTGATGGGCGTCAACCAGGTCCAGATGAAAGAACAGATTGGGTTGAACTTTGCCGCGGCGTTACGCGCGTTTTTGCGGCAGGACCCGAACATCATCCTGGTGGGCGAAATCCGCGACTTTGAGACCGCGGAAATCGCGATCAAAGCCGCTCTTACCGGGCACCTGGTTCTTTCCACGTTACACACCAACGGCGCGCCTGAAACTATTACGCGGCTTATGAACATGGGTATTGAACCGTTCCTGGTCGCGACTTCGGTGCACCTGATCTGCGCCCAGCGCCTGGTGCGCAGGATCTGCAAGGAATGCGCAGAGGTAGTGGATGTTCCGGTGCAAGCTCTCATTGAGGAGGGGTACACCCCCGAAGAGGCCAAGACGGTAAAAATCCAGAAAGGCAAGGGGTGTGCGGTTTGCAACAACACTGGTTATAAAGGGCGCGCTGGACTTTACGAAGTGATGGAAGTAGATGACGAAATCAGGGAGCTGGTGCTGGTGGGCGCCTCCGCAGTCGAACTGAAAAAGAAAGCAATTGAGCGGGGAATGCTGACCCTGCGCCGCAGCGGACTGATCAAAGTGGCGGCGGGAATTACTACGCTGGAAGAAGTGGCGCGCGAAACCATTCACTAAGCAACCAAAATAGTTCTCGCTACAAACGACAGAAAGGTTTAGCAAACAGAAAATGGCGCTCTCATTAAGTGATCTGCTGAAACGAATGTTGGAGATGAACGGCAGCGATCTCCATATCACCACCAATTCTCCGCCACAAATTCGCGTACACGGGCACCTTGTACCGCTCGATTTGCCCCAGCTGACCCCTGCTGAGACAAAGCAATTGGCTTACAGTGTGATGACCGACTCGCAGAAGCACCGCTTCGAAGAGCATCTGGAGCTCGACTTCTCCTTCGGACTTAAGGGCCTCGCCCGTTTCCGCGCCAATACATTTAACCAAAGGGGAGCGACCTCGGCAGTATTCCGCGTGATCCCATTCGAGATCAAGAATTTCAACCAGCTCGGCCTGCCGGCTGTGGTCACCAAGCTCTGCGAAAAACCACGCGGCCTGGTGCTGGTGACGGGCCCAACGGGTTCAGGCAAATCCACGACTCTGGCTGCAATGATCGACAAAATTAATGCGGAGCGCCATGACCACATCCTCACCATTGAGGACCCGATTGAATTTGTCCACATGAACAAGAACTGCGTGGTGAATCAGCGCGAGCTCCACGCCGATACCAAATCGTTCGCCGATGCATTGCGGGCCGCGCTTCGCGAAGACCCAGACGTGGTGCTCATCGGCGAAATGCGTGACTTGGAGACGATCGAATCAGCCCTGCGAATTGCCGAAACTGGCCACTTGACATTCGGTACGCTGCACACCAACTCGGCATCTTCCACCATCAACCGAATCATCGACGTGTTCCCCGCACACCAGCAGCCGCAAATTCGAGCGCAGTTGTCGCTGGTTCTGGAAGGCATTATGTGCCAGAGCCTCTTGCCGAAAGTGGACGGAAAAGGCCGCGCAATGGCCATGGAAATTCTCATACCCAATTCAGCCGTTCGCAATCTGATCCGCGAAGACAAGATTCACCAGATTTATTCGGCCATGCAATCCGGACAGGAAAAATTTGGAATGCAGACGTTTAATCAGGCGTTGGCCACCCTGTTTTTCCAGAAACAGATCACTATGGAAGTTGCGCTCGCGCGGTCCAGTAATGCCGATGAGCTCACAGAAATGATCAATCGCGGCGCGGGCCTGAACACCCGTCAGGGTACCGCAACCCCGGCGCGCGCAACCGCAACAGGGAAACACTAAGTTTGGCAAGGCGTTTGGAATGGAAATTCGAGTCGTCGTAAAAGGGAGAGGAAACGATGCCAGTCTTTACATTTTCAGGAAAGAACTCGGCCGGAGAAAAAGTTGCCGGAGAACGTGTCGCGGTCAATAAGCAGGTACTGGCCACGCAGCTGCGGCGCGAACAGATCAATGCGCCTACCATCCGAGAAAAAGGGAAAGAGTTTGCTCTCCCCACCTTCGGGTCGGCGAAGGTAAAAACGAAGGACATTGCCATCTTCTTCCGTCAGTTCTCGGTCATGATTGACGCCGGTCTTCCGCTGGTACAGTGTCTGGAGATCCTGGCAGCCAATCAGGACAGTGCGACCTTCCAGAAAGCGCTGACCAGCGTACGTACCACTGTCGAAGGTGGTGCAACCCTGGCGAATGCCATGCGGCAACACCCCAAAATTTTTGATGACTTGACCACCAACATGGTCGAGGCCGGCGAAACCGGCGGTATTCTTGACCTGATCCTGCAGCGTCTGGCTACCTACGTTGAAAAAGCGGTGAAGCTGAAGTCCGCGGTCAAGTCCGCGCTCATTTACCCAGTCTCGGTCATCTCCCTCGCAGGTGTGATTGTGGCTGCGCTACTCAAGTGGGTAGTGCCGATCTTCGCGAACCTTTTTGCCGGATTGGGCGTGGCCCTACCGCTGCCAACCAGAATTGTTATGGGCCTGAGCTCTTTCGTCGGGCAGTTCTGGTGGTTCTTCATTATCGGCGGCGTGGGGCTCGTCTTCGGCATGAAGCAAATCCGCAAAGATCCACGTGGACGGTACTGGATGGATTACTGCATGCTGAAGCTCCCGGTGCTTGGCTTGTTGCTGCGAAAGATCGCCGTGGCACGCTTCACGCGGACGCTGGGCACCCTGATTACCTCGGGCGTTCCCATTCTAGAAGGCTTAAGCATCACTGCTCGAACTTCAGGCAATGCAGTGCTGGAAGAAGCTTTGATGAAGGTCCGTAAAGCCATCGAAGAGGGACGCACTATCGTCGATCCGCTGCGCGAATCCGGCGTGTTTCCCAGCATGGTGACGCAGATGATCGGAGTGGGCGAAGCAACAGGCGCCATGGACAACATGCTCCAGAAAATCGCCGATTTCTACGAAGAAGAAGTTGATAATGCGACCAAAGACATGCTCGCTATGCTCGAACCCATCATCATTGGCATTCTCGGTTTTGCGGTGGGCGGAATCGTTATTTCGCTTTACCTGCCGCTGTTCTCGATGATCGCCAAGCTGGCTGGCTAAGAAACGCGCGTTCGCGGGGGACCCCACGGTCCCTCGCCGTCGCCAAAGAAAAATCAGGCAAGATATGCAATCCGCTTTCGAGAACCGGGTTTGGCTCACGTGGCTGGTGAAGGTCCGGATCCTGATTCTCACCGTGCTGCTGGGCATGGAATTGGTCATCGCCCAATTCACGTCGGTCGTGTTTCCGCTTCGTCTTTTTGCAGACTCCATTCTGCTGGCTTACACAATTTCCGCCTTTTATCTGGTCTTACTACACTTCTGGGACGAACTGAAGCCGCAAGCCGTGCTGCAGGTAATCACTGATCTGCTGCTGGTCAGCCTGTTTATTTACGTCACCGGGGGCGTCGATAGTTCGTTGAACTTTCTGTACCCTCTGGTCATTATCGTTGCCAACATTCTGCTGCCACGTGTCTGGGCGTATCTGACTGCGGCTCTGGCTTTCATTCTTTACGGCGCGGTGCTCGAGCTTTCTTTTTTTGGGGTGGTCCCATCTTTCTCAGTCACTCATCCCCGGATTCAAACCCTGCAAGCCATCATCTTCGTCAATCTATTCGGATTTCTTACCATCGCGTATCTGGCAGGCCTGCTGTCCGACAAGCTTCGCCAGACCGACAAACGACTGGCGTATTTTCGCGGCGAACTTGAAAGCCTGCAGGCACTGCATGAAAATATCATTCAATCCACTAGCGACGGGTTGATCACCACTGGTCTGGATGGACGCATCACCCTGGTGAATCCGGCCGCAGAAAAGCTTTTGCAGCATACCGAAATCGAGCTGCTGGGCAGGTCCATCGGATCGCTCTTCGATGACCCGCTTCCTCACGCCAGTATTGAACATTCTCATTGCGAGGTGCGGTTCGTCGCTCCCGATAATTTTCGTAAGACTTTCCGCGTCATAGTTTCAGAACTGAGGGTTCCGAAACGAGGGCCCGTCGGATTTGTGTACACGCTCGACGATCTGACCCGCATGCGGCGTCTGGAGCGGGAAGTGCGCATGCAGGATCGGTTGGCCGCAGTTGGCCGTCTTTCGGCTGCGATCGCCCATGAAATCCGGAATCCGCTGACTTCAATTGCCGGATCGGCAAGCCTTCTTTCAGAGATGCCCGACCTGAATGAAGAACACCGGCGCCTGCTGCAGATTGTCACTCGCGAATCGGAGAGGCTCAACGGCATCATCACCGACTTCCTCGCCTATTCGCGAGCGAAGCAATATCGTTACGCGCCTGTGGACATGGTGCCGCTACTCGAGGACACGCTCACGCTACTGGAACATCGGCTGGAAGCGCAAAAGAACGGCATAAAAATTGAGCGCCGTTATTCGACGCCCAAGGCGTTCGTGTTGGCCGATGGAGACCGCATGAAGCAGGTTTTCTGGAACTTTTGCGAGAATGCAGTCCGCGCCATGAAGCAGCACGGGACGCTGACGATAAGTATTGAAGAGCTCGGAAATGACTGGCAGTTCAGTTTCGCGGATACGGGACCCGGCATAGGTCCTCAAATGATTGAAAAGGTCTTTGAGCCATTTCAATCGCAGTTTGAAGGAGGCACCGGTCTGGGCCTGGCGATTGTTTACCAAATCGTGCAGGCGCACGAAGGCAAAGTGTGGGTGCGATCAAAAGTGGGCCAGGGGTGCACCTTTATTCTGCGAATGCGAAAGGCCGCGGAAGAGGCAATGAAGCCCCAGGAAGCGCAGGATTTCGCCTCGTTGCCGGAGAGCTCGAAAGCGGAGGGCGCGCATGCCTAACATCCTTATCTGCGATGATGAGCGCTCCATCTGCGAAATGCTCGATATTACCCTGCGGCGCGAGGGCTACAAGGTAGAAACTGTCACCTCGGGAGAGGTGGCTAAGAGAAAGATCGAGTCCGCGCTCTACGACGTAATTGTCACCGACATTAAAATGCCGAACATCGACGGCATCGAGGTGTTGCGCCACGCGCACAAACTTTCACCGGAAACCGCCGTGATCCTCATTACAGCAGTCGATGATTACGAGGCGGCAGTTGAAGCCGTCAAAGCCGGCGGCGCCACCGACTACATTCGCAAGTCTCCGGGGTTGATCGACGAGATAAAGATTGCCATTCGCAAAGCCCTGGAAAAAGTCACCTTGAGCCGCCAGAACTTCGCCTTCAAGCGTGACGCTGCCACCAGAAATTCTCTGGACAACATTATCGGCGCGAGTCCAGCCATGGAGAAGCTGAAGCAGACCATTCGCACGGTGGCTTCCACGCAGAGCACGGTGCTGGTCTATGGCGAGAGCGGGACCGGAAAAGAACTGGTCGCGCGCGCGGTGCACACTTGTTCTCCACGGGCCACGGAACCGTTCGTCTCGATCAACTGCGGCGCCTTTCCCGAGACTCTGCTCGAGAGCGAACTGTTCGGATACGTGAAGGGCGCGTTCACCGGGGCGAACCAGAACAAGCGCGGTTTGTTCGAAGTTGCCGATGGGGGGACGATTTTTCTGGACGAGATCGGCGAAATGACCCTGACCATGCAAGTGAAGCTTCTCCGCGTGCTGCAAGAACGCAGCGTGCGCCCCGTGGGCGGCACAGATGAAATCGCCATTGATGTGCGGGTCATTGCTGCAACTAACCGCGACCTGGAAAGGCAGGTTGCAGAAAATACCTTCCGCGAAGATTTGTATTACCGCTTAAGCGTGATCCCGGTCACCGTGCCTCCACTACGCGAGCGCCGCGAAGATGTGGCGCTGTTAGTGAATCACTTTCTGCGCAAGTATGGGCCGGCAGCAGGGAAGGACATTGCCCGAGTAAACGCCGGGTCGCTCGCTTCACTGGCAAGCTACGATTGGCCGGGTAATGTTCGGCAGCTCGAGAACACCATCGAACGCGCAGTCGCCCTGGGAAGCGGAGATGAGCTGCAAGTTGAATCTCCGGCGGAGCGGCCACGGGCGCGTGCCGCCGCGGCTGGGATAGGTTCCGATGGCGTTTCAGTTGTGCCGGAAGGTGTCTTGCCCGAGGGCATGGACATGGAGAAATACGTCGCCGATATCGAGCGCTCACTTCTGAAATCGGCGCTGGCGCAGTCAAATGGCGTGCAGGCCCGCGCCGCCGATGTCCTGAAGATATCGTATCGCTCCTTCCGCCATTTGATGAAGAAGTACGATTTGTAGTTGATCTTCTTGCTCTCAGAGTCGAACGAGTTCTTAAGAATATGCTGGACACAAATATCGCTTTCTGGCTCGTCAGCACCTGCATCACTGCGGGTGTCGTGGCCATTGGGTTTTCATGGGAACGAATGCGCAGGCAGCTAAATCAAGTACTTCCTTCTGAGCAGAGAGTTACTTTTTATCCGCCACTGCCGCAGAGTTTCGGAGAACTTGTCTGGAGAACAAACGACCTTGGACATTTTGTAGCCGTTTTGGATCAGTACAGAAAGATTTATCCGTCGAGTCCTTTGCCGAAAAAAGTCGCCATTGCCGTTGTCATCTGGATACTCTGCGTTATGGCACTTCTCGCTAGCGGAGTTGGACGCTAGCTTTCGTGTCCCCTTTAACCCTTTTGTGGTTATGATCTGAGCATGCGCTACACCTTGCGATTCATGTGGAATGCGACCCGAGGGCATCGGCTCACCCCTTGGCGCAGCCCCTATCTTCTCTGGCGCATTGAGACCTACTGCGGCGTGAAAATGCAGCAGATCGGGTTTCTGGAGTTTTGGGAGTTCCTCTGGCGGGAGCGCGCGAACCTGGTACGATTTCTAAAGTGGACTTCAGAGATGGAGCGGTATGTACACCCGGCAGCAAAGGAAAACTAGTAATTTGTTGTTGTAATCCGGTAGTTTAAAAGGGCTAAGGCGCAGGCTTTTCTTGTCTTAAAAATTACAAATTACCCAATTACTAGATTACAAAATTTGTCTCTTCATCCATTGGCTCCGATTGCGCCTTGAAGTACAACCGTCACTTCAGTTCCCTTTGCCGCGCCTGTCAGCTGTGCCGCTGCTCCGCGATTGGCGGCAATTTCCAGATATCCCATGCTGCCCTGGATCGCGAAAACTTCGCCGGCAGCGCCATCCGCGTAATTGGTTCGGATGCTGGTCACCTCGCGTTTGCCGACGGTTATCTTGAAGCCCGGTGTCTTTCCTTCCAATAGGCCGGGAACATCCTGCGGAGTGAAATTTGTGATCAGGTTTCCAAAGCGATCA
>Ga0070717_10003397_pt1 | contig 11389 bp, 14 predicted proteins | sample LARL113metaG_FD_71366 | JGI IMG/M metagenome (GOLD analysis project Ga0070717, IMG submission 71366) | Corn, switchgrass and miscanthus rhizosphere microbial communities from Kellogg Biological Station, Michigan, USA - LAR L11-3 metaG | ecosystem: Host-associated > Plants > Roots > Rhizosphere ...
AATTGTGGTTTCCCCCTCCCAGACCACAACATCTGCTACTCCCGAGCCGTTTTCGATGCAACTCCCTTAGCGAGTCAGCATCAACTCAGGTCGGTATGAGACACCCCTAAATAAGCGCCTCACATACAAAAAAGCTTTAGCAACCGTCTGTGGGTTGGCATTTGTGATATCAGGGTCTGTCGCAAGAACCGCCCAAGCCGTAGAACCCGAAAAACAGCCGATTTTTGCGAACATCGTAAATGGGTTGCTCTGCGGCACGAGCAGCGCCAATCAATGCAAAGTCCCGGCTGGTCAGCGTCTGATCATCGAATATGTGTCGGGATTCATGTTCGCGGCGCCATCATCGAGCCAGACCATGAGCGTGACGATGGCAGTAACTGATCAAGGTCTCGGCCTCAATGGGGCCGGTTTTCATGTGTTTCCGGCAACCAAGGTCAACACGACATCCACAACCGATGTGTTCGCTTTTTCATTTCCAATGAAGATGATGCTCCATCCAAACGCCACTTTTTTCTTCTCAGGCGTAGCGGGTATTTCGGTTTCAGGCTACTTGGTGAAGTTCGCCGGCCCCTGACGACGAGAAAGATCGGCGCAACGCTGAGGCGGTGAGCAGGGCCTTTAGACGAGGTTTTGATGTTCCTGCAAGCCCAATTGTCTGCCGCACAGAAGAGACTGTTAAATCGCTCTATCACTTCCCGAGCAGGACCGGGTCGTCGGCATCTCCGGCTACGTTGTAGGCCCACTGCGGGCTGCCGCAAGAAGCTCCGAGTGAGCATCTCACCTCGGCAAATCTTTACAAGATCCTCGTACTCGCTGCAGCCCGACCTCGTCATAACCTTGGACGAATAGGAATGCACCCAACCTTTGGCACGTTTGCTTGACGCCGAACCGACCGGGAAGGAGCAAGGTTGTGAAGCGAACGATTGCGTTTTGCGTGATTTCCTTGAGTGTGATTTTAAGCCTGTCCGCTTGTACCAATCCCTATGATCCCGCACAGCGCTTTGTTGGCGGCGGCCTGCTTGGCGCGGGTTCCGGAGCGGCGATCGGGGCTGCTGTTGGCGGCGGACCCGGGGCCGCGCTCGGCGCTGCAATCGGCGGGGCGACAGGTGCTATTGGAGGCGTCGCGACCACGCCACCACCGTACGGCTACTACTCTGGATACCCCGGCTATTACGGATACCCGGGCTATTATGGATACCCGGGCTATTACGGATACCCGGGCTATTACCAATAGTCCCAGGCTAATACTCGCGGTTCCGCAAGGCTCGAAGTAAAGGCACTGACATTTGCACCTTGGGCCTACAAACGCGGGCCGGCGCTTCTTTGTCGGCGTAACCGAGGGCCGGAAGGGACCTGAGGCCGCCTCGATCCAAGCGGCCTGGTGAATCCGCGCCGGCGTTCAATCGGGCGTAGGCCAACCGTCAGCGCGTTAGCTTCGCCACCAAAGCGGCTGCGGCCGCGGCAACTCGGGTCACGACGTCCGTATCGACCGCGTAAGGCCAGCGGTCCTGCGGCAGATGGAACAGCGGATTGCTGCCCACCAAGGTGACGTAGCTTCCGCCGGCGCGGTGGATGTCGCGGGTTTCACCGCTGGGCACGAGGGTTTTGGGAGCGACTACGCCCGGTGCTTGACCGGCGCGGGCGAGTTCGGCCTCGGTCAGCTGGCGCAGGTCGTCGCTCGCCGATTGCAAGGAGAGCTCGCCGTCGGTGGCACCAATGTTTGCGCCGAAATGTACCCAGGTGGCGCCCCCTTCGGAAATCGGCCGTTCCCACCCTGGTCGACGCGCCATGAAGTCGTCGAGACCGAGATGGCCGAGTTCATGACCGCTATTGGCGGTGAAGATCACGTTGCAGGCGGGCGCCGCCGCGATCAGCGCGCGCAGTGATTCGAGCCAGCAAACGAGGCCGCCGCCCCGCTCGGCGGTCGATTGCCACCACGAGCTGCGCGGCGTCATTACCACCACTGGCGGAGAGGAGCGCCGGGTGCCACGGATCGCGACGACCAGGTTGCAGGCAGCCGCCGGAACATATCGGCTTTCTGCAACTACTCGGGCGGGTGCAGCGCGCGCGGCACCGGCGAGCACGGTTTCACTCGCCTCGCTCGACACATGGATCGTTGGCGTGCCGTAAGGATGTCCGAACCGTTCGGCATTTAGCAGCCCGATACCGGGACGCGCACCGGTGCAGACGATCACCAAAGCGCGATGCGCGGCGTCGCGGCGCAATCTCTCGTATTCTCCAGTATAGACGGATTGGGGCGCCAGTTTGGCGACGAGAATGGCCTCCTCGTGGTCGCCGAGGCTAAGGGTGCCGGTCACGCCGTGGGCGCCGGTAGCGGGAGCGTCAAATGCGGGCACCGCTGAGATGCGCTCGCCGTCCAGCTCCAGATAGCAGGCGACCGGGTCTAGCCGACTCAGTGCGAACACCTCGGTGGCTACTTCGACGCCGAGGGCAGCCGCCTCTTGCGTGAGCCAAAGAGCGCCCGCCTCGTCGCCGGTTGTCGCGGCACGGTGAATGCCTTGCGAATCCCACGCGGTCAGCCATGCAACCGCGCGCGCTTGGGCGTCGTCAAAAGGGTGGGGTGACAGTCGCATGCCTTCCCTCCGGAATTGTCCACCCCTATGCTACGCCAGACCCGGAGCGAGGGCGCCGGAGACGGGTCGTCGGCCTTGAGCAAAAAACTAGCTCATTCCGGGTCGATGGGGGGCTAAGCGTCCAAGGTCCTCCATAGAAATCCACCTGCATCTACAAAATGGTCGCGGGTGAGTTTGTCGGTTTTTACTCGGCCTCAGACATTAAACAATTGACTTTGTTAGATAATATGTTCAATCATGGCGGAGAGGGAGGGATTCGAACCCTCGGTCCCCCGTGAGAGGGACAACGGTTTTCGAGACCGCCCCGTTCGACCGCTCCGGCACCTCTCCGATAAACGGCGACAACCACTTAGCATACCGGTGCCGGGTGTGAAACCGGCGAATTCGCATCTGGTTGGCAACCCCGCCTGTCGGTTAAAGTCCTCCCTCGCATTCTCAGCGCGGCCTCGATCGCATCTGACCGTCAGCAGTTCCGCGCCGGGTCGCGGCGAGGTGCCGTGTCACGAGCAAGCCAGGTTTGGATTTTATCGGGGATCGGGCGTCGGGGCCAAACTATCTCGGGCGGGTCCAAGGTGGAAACGATAGGTCGGGACCTCTGGGGTTGTGTTCTGTCCGACGCGCGCCGCACCCCGCTGGTCACACCGTTCCTTCGGTGCCAACACGGGACTTAGTTGCAATCGAATTTCGTTGCGGCGCCTCGATGAAACGGAGAATCTCGCTTGACAGGTCGGGAATACGAATGCTCACGAGCATCGACTCGCGGAGATGATCTTTTCGGTGATTCCAATTGCGCAGCTCAGCTTTGTATCTGTGCTCTGGGTGCCGCGGCAAGCCCTAGGAAGCGCATGAACGACGGCCGAGCCTTGACAGCAGCTCCGTTCGTTCATCGGACGGACCATGGGTAGTCTGCAGGGGGAATTATGCTTCCAACTATAGCCATTAACGCTTCCAGGTATCACCGATTCATAATCGCAGCCTCAATATTGGCGCTTGGCCTGCTCCAGACATACGGCCTTCGCCACGCCCTAAGGGATGATGAGTGCAGCTATCTCGACATCGCACGGCGGCTTTCTGTTGGAGACTGGCACGCTGCGCTAAACGGATACTGGAGCCCGCTCTACCCGCTGCTCATAAGCATCGGATTGCGGCTGTCCCCAGACGGGTTTTCCGAGTTTTCGGTCATTCAGATTGCTAACGGCGCCATCTTCCTGTTTGCTTCAGGGGCGTTCTGGTGGCTATGGCGCGCACTTGCCCCGCATGCGACCGCCGCGATGGATAGTGCGGTGTTCGCCATCTGCACATACTCGCTGCTTAGGATATGGAAGCATGATATCGCGACCCCTGATGTACTCTTGGCCGGCGGTTCCTTTATTGTCGCGCGTATGATGCTCTATATCCGCCACCGACCCGAATATTGGGGTGGCTACGTTGGATTGGGCGTGACGCTAGCTTTTTCTTATTTCGCGAAGGCTGTGTTTTTTCCTATCAGTGGTCTCGTGTTGCTGCTCGTAGTAGCGGCTGGGTGGCGCGAGCGACGTGGAGTGATTCCCCGAACCGCAATCGCCGCTGTATTGTTCATAGGCATCGCCTCACCGCTCGTGATTGGACTTTCTGCCCGATACGATCACCTAACATTCGGGGAGACGGGCAAACTGAACTACGCATGGTTCGTGGCTGGGGTCCCGGCGTTAGTCGACTGGATCGGAGATCCAGTCGGCGGGCAACCCACAAATCCGCCGAAACTCCTTTCAGCCGGCGCACCCCTAGTGTTTTCCTTCTCCGGCCCCGGAACCTATCCGCCCTGGTATGAGGCTAGCTACTGGTATCGGGGCCTTAATGCTCACGCTTCGATATCGCGCCAGTTGGAGGTCGCACTGCGAGGTTTGTGGGATACGGCTCGTTTCCCGCAATCAGCCGGATTGCTGGCTCTGACAATCCTTGTGTGGCCCTTTCGGCGGGAGCTGCGCAGACACTGGCATTTGATCGCATTCGGGCTGGCGCCGATCGCCGGCTACTGTCTCATCAACACCAGCGAGCGGTATATTTCGAGCTTCGCAGTGATTGTCGCCGCCTGCATGATTGCGTGCTTCCCTACTTTCGCAGCGGGTTATCGCCGATTGGGGCTATGGTTCATCGCAGGAGCCATGAGCGCAGCCGCTGTGAACGCCGCGATTCGGCCGGAGGCAAATTACGAGCAAATCGACGCAGCACGACGAGTTTCGGAGTTTGCTGGCCTGCGGCCCGGAACAAAGATCGCGATCATTGGCAATCCCGCCTTCGCGAATCTCACCTTTTCAGGCTTTTTCAATTCCGGCTTCCACGTCGAGGATGGTCGCCCATGGGGAGCTTCATTCAACGGATCAGTCTGGGAGTTATGGGCGTGGATTGCTCGGCTTCGCATCGTTGGCGAAATACCGCCGGAAGATGCTCATTTCTTCGATGAGGCAAGCGCGGACCGGAAATATCAAATCCTTGGCCTCCTGATTTCGAGTGGAGCTGAGGCGATCATCAGCGTCAATCATCGTCCTTTCGCAATCTCCGGCTGGAAAACGATGGAATGTGGCAACCTAGTAGTCTACTCCCCAATGTAGGCCGCGTGGCATAATCGTTGGCTTTTTCCGTTACGGAATATATGCTGAAGGCAACATGATGATTTACCGTTATGCCCCTGTTGAACACGCTCACTGCGATGGCGAGAGGAAAGCCGGTTTCCGCTCGCTGGGTGATGCGTGGGCCGGCACAACAACCGTGCACGGGTCCTCGATACCAACGGTTCTTGGCGGGCGGGCGCAGTTCGAGAGCGATCTGATGCATGCCCGCGCTGGCGAAGGATGGGAGCGAGCCCAACGTCCTACAGGCAACACTTGACCGAATTAGTCAAACGCTCCGATCTAGGCGATCGCTATTTCATCGTTGGGGGTGCCGGCTTTATCGGCAGCCATTTCACTGATCATCTGCTCGCTGATCCGAGTGTCGTGGCGGTCACTGTATTCGATAATTTCTCATCGGGGCGGGAATGGCATGTCGACCGTCATTCGGGCGATCCGCGACTGCGGGTAATTTGGGGCGATGTCGATGATTTGAATCGGCTCACAGAGGCGATGCAGGAGCACGATGTTGTGATCCACCTCGCCTCTAACCCGGACATTGCACGCGCGGCCACCGAACCCGAGGTCGATTTTTATCAAGGAACTCTGCTCACCAACAATGTCGTCGAGGCAATGCGCCGCACCCACGCCCGACGCATATTATATGCGTCGGGCAGCGGAATTTATGGCGATCTTGGCGAGCGCGAGGCAAACGAGGATCACGGGCCGCTCTTGCCCATCTCGACCTATGGTGCGAGCAAACTAGCGGGGGAGGCTCTCGTCAGCGCCTATTGCGCAATGTTCGGCCTCACGGGTTGTGCCTTCAGATTTGGCAATGTGGTCGGCCCACGACAGACGCACGGTGTCGGCTACGACTTCGTCCGACGCCTGCTCGCCGATCCCACCCGCCTGACCATCCTTGGTGACGGGACCCAAAGCAAATCCTACATTCATGTATCTGATATCGTCGCTGCGGTGTTGCATGCATTACGGTATTGCCAAAAAGATTTTGACACCTATAACGTCGCGACCGGTGACTACATCACCGTTACCGAGATCGCCGAGCTCGCGGTCGAATGCCTGGGCCTGGGCGAGTCGCCGCGTTTCGAGTATTCCGGCGGCGATCGCGGCTGGAAGGGAGACATCCCGATCGTCCGGCTCAATACCGACCGTATTCGCCGGCTTGGCTGGACCTGTGCTCGCGGCAGCAGGCACGCGTTGCGAGACTCGCTCTTCGCGCTGATCGAGGATGCCCGCTCCGGCCGCATCTGAACGCCGGCCCTCTCTGGCGCTGCTTGCAGGCGGCCTGGCGACAAGGCTCCGGCCGCGCACCTTGACCATACCGAAATCCCTGATCGAGGTGATGGGCGAACCGTTCATCGCCCACCAGCTGCGATTGCTGGCTCGCCAGGAAATCACCGATATCGTCATCTGCGCCGGCCACTTGGGCGAGAAAATCGAGGCCTATGTGGCCGACGGCGCCGCCTTCGGCTGCCGCGTGCAGTTTTCCTTCGACGGAGAGCGGTTGCTCGGCACCGGCGGCGCGCTGCGGCGCGCGCTGCCGCTTCTCTCCGACCACTTCTTCGTGATGTACGGGGACAGTTATCTGCCGACGCCGTTTGTGCCGGTCCTGCGGGCGTTCGAGCGAGCAAGGTTGCCCGCGCTGATGACAGTGTTCGGCAATTACGGGCGGTGGGACACGAGCAACGTCGAATTCGTCGACGGCGTGATCCGCCGCTACGACAAGGTCGATCGAACACCGGCGATGCTTCACATAGATTATGGTCTCGCTGTCATCGATGCCGGTGCCGTGCGCGCTTGGACGGCAGACGAGGCCTTCGACCTGGCCGATCTGTACCGCGATCTGGCGCAGCGGCGATGTCTTGCCGGGTTCGAGGTCCACGATCGCTTTTACGAGATCGGTTCCCCTGCCGGTCTCGCCGAGACCGACGCATTTCTTCGCCACCGACCCAGCGGAGGCCGATCATGATCATCACCCGCACCCCGATGCGCGTTTCGATCGGCGGCGGCGGCACCGATCTGCCGTCCTACTATCGCCAGTTCAGCGGCTTCGTGATTTCCGCCGCGATCAACAAATACGTGTACATCAGCATCAATCGCAGCTTCTTCGACGGCTATTTCCTGAAATATTCGGACGTGGAGCACGCGAAGACCTACGACGAGATCCGCCATCCGTTGTTTCGCGAGGCGCTGCGGCTGCACGAACTGGAGCGGGGCATCGAGATCGTCAGCATCGCCGACGTGCCCGCGGGAACCGGTCTCGGCTCGTCCGGCAGCTTCCTGGTAGGGCTCGTACATGCGCTGCACGCCCATAAGCGCCAGCCGGTCGCCGCCGAGACGCTGGCCTGCGAGGCGATCGACATCGAGATGAACCGCCTCGGCGAACCGGTCGGCAAGCAGGACCAGTACATCGCCGCTTATGGCGGCCTGACCTGCCAGGAATATCGGCCGGACGATAGCGTCGCCGTCACCCCGCTGCGGCTCAGCGAGGCCACCGTTCACGAACTGCGCGACTCGCTGATGATGTTCTTCGTCGGCTATACGCGGCATGCCAACGCCTTGCTGCAGGAGCAGCAGCAACGATCCGAGCAGGGCGACGCCCAGATGCTGGATGGGCTGCACTTCACGAAGGAACTCGGCTACGAAATCAGGAGCGTCCTCGAAGCCGGCAAGATCTACTGCTTCGGCGAATTGATGCACCAGCATTGGCTGCGCAAGCGCAAGCGCTCGGCCGGCATGAGCAATGACCGGATCGACGAGCTGTACGACCTCGCCCGCAACCGCGGCGGCGCCACCGGTGGCAAGCTCGTCGGCGCCGGCGGCAGCGGCTTCCTGTTGTTCCATACCCATGACCGCCGTCGGCTGCGCGCGGTGATGATGGAAGCCGGCGTGCATGAGATGGATTTCGCATTCGATTTCGACGGCTCGATGGTCGTCATGCGCAGTTGAGGCGGCGGCAGCCCCTCACTAGAAATCCGCCCTATTGCCTCGGGACATCATCCAGCGGACGGCGCGCGACAGCGAGAACCTGCCATCCCAACGCCGAGTTCGCCAGGTTCAGGCGGAATAGCACGCGAAACAGAGCCATCGCCAAGCGGGCCAAGGTTCCGGCCCCGGACCCGTCGTCGCTGCTCTTGACGCTGGAAATCAGCCGCTTGCCCAAAAGGATGACAGCCAGGCGATACAAATTGAAAAACGGGAACCCAGCCAGTCGTACCGCCTCGACTTCGAGGCCGGCGGCGTCGAGCAGTCGCCTGACCGATGTGCGATCGTAATGGCGACGATGCCCGATATACCGATCAAAAGCCGACATCGGGCCCCCGGGGACCGTCACCAACAATCGTCCTCCGGGCTTCAAATACGACCTGACGCGGCGGCAAAAACCGGTCGGATCATCGACGTGCTCGATTACCTCGGAGCAGACCACGACGTCGGCCTGATGCTCCAAGCACGAGACCTCGGCCGGAGGCGCGAACAAATCGACCTGGTGAAATGTTGCGGTGGGAACCTTGACGCGAGAGATGCTTACCCCGACCTCGCTGAGCTCAAAGCCGACGGATCGTCGGACGCCGCCTGACCGAGCTACCATTGCCAGGAAGTCTCCCTGGCCGCTGCCAATATCGAGCAGCAGTGCGACCTCGCCGCCGATCGACAAGATCTGGCTCAACAACAGCTTATGACGCATTTGTTGAGCCGGGTTCTGGCTTGCCGACTCCGCGTATGCCGACCAATACGCCGACCAACTGTCGCGATCGGGAACCATCGATTCGAGCGGCTGCATGTTCACTGCATCTCCTCCTGGCCGATGACGCCCCCTCAGATGGTACAAATCCGAACCGCTACTTCGTGTCGTGCAAATGCCAGATATTCGTAAGCGAGATTATGACGCCTGATAAACTCCTGCCATGCCCGATATTTCGTGTTCCCTCCAATTCGGATAGTTGAAATATTCATCAAAGACTACCACCGCTCCAACCTGCATGCGATCATACAGACCCTCAAGGACTTCGACCCAAAAAGAATACATAGCGCAATCCACGTGCAGGAATGCTAATGGCGTGGCAATCGATGCACGCCATTTCAAACTATCGAATCCGTGAATAATCAACTCAGTCTTTTCCATGTGGCGCAGCTGTTCCCGATATAGCGAAGCGTACCGCCCGTAAACACACCAAACTCCAAATAATTACCGGCCACGGTTGGCTAAGCCAATTCATAATCTAATACCTCTTTTTGCGTCTCGAACCCGATGGCATCGGGCATGTTGCTTTCGATGTAGTCAACAGTGCGCTTGAACTCGCGGAGCGACCTCCGGCGGACTGGATGGATTCTCCCTGCGTCAAACAGCTTGAACGCTGCACAAACTATCGGGTAAGCGTTATATTTCAATCGGAAATTTATTACTTGCACGACTCGGGTTCCGTTCGGGTTTCCAGGAGACGTCGTAACTCTAAAAGGAGAGTAAAGGAGAAAGTCTGTACGCCTAAGACCATCATCAGCAACCCGACGATGGCAACCCGCGAAAAAATCAAAACCTCGAAATTGTTGGCGATGTAGCTTAGCAAAAATCGCAGATCGAGCAGGAAACCCACTGTCACCAATACGGCTGCGGCGATCATTCCCTTGTCGTAGCTGAGATGCCGGAAAATGACCTGCTCGATGCCGTAGCGCAGCTGATGCCATATTCGGGCGAGGATGCCGACCTGGAATAGAGAATACCCTAGGATTACCGCCGTTGCTCCGAGCAGAAGCATGTAGATGTTGAAACCTACCGGCCCGATCGAGACCGTGCCCACAGACGACAACCCCGCAACTAACAATCCGAAGAGCATGCACAGCAGTCCCGGCTTTATCAGGAAACTGTCCGGGCTGTAGACCAGCATGACCTTGAGATTGATCCATCCTGCCCACCAGGGAGACCAGAACCCGGCGCGGCGATGGTGGCTCAGGCGGCCTTCGCGATCCTTGTAGAAGTTGACGGGAACCTCGCTGATCTTCAGGCCGATGCGCGAGGCCTTGAGAACCATCTCGGAGGCGTACTCCCATCCGGCGGAGGTAAGGCCGATCCGCAACAGCGCATCCCTTGTCACGCCGCGCATGCCGCAATGGATATCGCTGTAGGGGCTGCGGTAGATGCGGTTGAGGATCCAGGTGGTCAGTGGTGTTCCGAAATAGCGGTGAAGGGGCGGCATGGCCCCATCTTCTATGTACCCCTTGAAGCGCGAGCCCATCACGAATTCGCTGCCGTTGCGGAAGCAGTCGACGAACGGTTTCAGATTCCTGAAATCGTAGGTGAGGTCGCAATCTCCCATGATGACGAATTGGCCGCGGATATACGGCATTGCATCGATATACGCTTGACCAAGTCCCCTTTTCGGCGTGCGTAAAACCCGTGCTCCCTTGGCGGAGGCGATGTTGGGGGTGTCATCCGCGGAGCTGTCGACAATGATGACTTCTCCGGAGACGCCAGCGGCCTTCAGTCCTTGCCAACACCAGTCTACGAACTCGCCGATCGTCGTTTGTTCATTGAGGGCGGGCACAACGATGCTGATCTCCGGAAGCGAATCGTTGTTCTGATCGCCGGCCGGGACCAGCAATTCCACGGCCGTCGGGGCGCTCGTAATTCGATCAGTCATGATGGTTCCGTTTATCCGGCATTCCCCAGATTGTCCGCCCCCGTCGGCGAGATTGTTCGCGTCAAGAGGGCGCGCCGCAACGATATTCGGTCGCAACTGCGGCCCCCCGGAATTCATTTCGGCGAGAATGACTGTTTGAGCCGCGTCAACAGTGCACCCGTCGCGTTCGATCGCGCTTCACCAGCTTCGACGTGGCACTGCTTATCGATGTTCTCCACCACACAGCGAATCCCAAAATTATTCTAGGTCAGGCAAAACGAGTAGGTAAGAAGGCAATTATTATAAAGGATCATTTCCGTAACGGGCTTCGGGCAGACGCCACGCTCGGCGCTATGGATTGGCTCGGGAATGTCGCCAACGGAACGCCATTGCCTTATGATTATTGGAGTGCTTTACCCGCTTCCAGCCCCGCTCGTCTTTGATCGCGGCCAACATTTCATCGCTCGATTGCGGATTAGGCGATCGGATGGCGCAATCCCACCGTAGGCGATTCAGAGCGCAAATCCCGCGGCCTTGCCGTCGTGATAGAACATCTTCACTGTCTCCAGTG
>Ga0070717_10003399_pt1 | contig 11387 bp, 9 predicted proteins | sample LARL113metaG_FD_71366 | JGI IMG/M metagenome (GOLD analysis project Ga0070717, IMG submission 71366) | Corn, switchgrass and miscanthus rhizosphere microbial communities from Kellogg Biological Station, Michigan, USA - LAR L11-3 metaG | ecosystem: Host-associated > Plants > Roots > Rhizosphere ...
ACACCATTTGTGACGAGAATGACTGCTGCGGCTACCAGGAGCCCTCGCTTCATGCAATCGCACTCCGAATCTTACGAAATGCAAACAAAAGCCCAATGGCAATGGCTCCAATCACGAAGAAGAAAACGTATTTCGGCATCCAGTCCCACCACCAATCCACGAACTTCGCGTAAAGAAAAATGGTGAAGAACGCCGCGCCAAGGTTCACGGTTCCGGTGAGATTGTGCCTGATGCCGGCCCAAATGGTGAACGCAGCGGTAATAAACGCGACCACTTGGTAGAGGCGTTCGATGCTTTTGGGCTCCAGCGGAAGAAAGCTCTCAGTTCCCGCATACCAGAGAGTCAGAAGAGAAAGAAACACAGCAAGCAACCCAATCAAACGATAGGTTCCCGGGAAGTCTTCGTGTTTAGGATGATGCAGCCAGATTGGAATTCCGACGATCAACGCACCACCCGTTAGAATGCGTTCGGGCCGGGAGTAAAACGATTCCCACCAGGCACCGCTCCACGAGACGATCGTTGCAGAGAAAAACGCCAGCCAGGAAATCAGTCCTGCGGCAAGGAGCAGACGCAAACCGTACGTGTAGCCGAGTGCAAGGGCTAGCGCGCCCCAAGCCAGGAAAGCATTTGGACTCGAGATGCGATTAAAGAGCTGCCCGAGCACAACGAGGTTCAATACGAATGATGCGAAGACAACCAGACCAATCAATCCAGTAAAATACAAAGTCCGTTCGTATTGTGAGGCGAAATGCATCGCCGCCAAGCCGAGCAGAGGAGTCGCCACCAGAATAGCGGCTTGCCCCACTGTGGGAATAAGCCCCCAAAAGCGATAGAAGAACAGAAAAACTGCCGCGCACAATGCTAACCCGCCCAATGCGGAAACGATTCGCATTCCCAGCGAGAGCTGCTTTTGCGATGGATTGACGTCGATATCGTACTGGCGGGCGAGCTCTTGAAGCGTTTGGTCGAGAAAAGCCTCAACGCCCGGGCGCTGTTCTGCTGTGAGAACCAGCACTTGTTGGCGCTCGAGTTCCGCTAATTCCTCCCGGAATATGCGCAAACGGTCGGCGCGTGTTTGTGCATCCGTTCGTCCGGCCGCCTCGGGCATCGGCGCTATTGTACCCGATTGGGCCGAAACGCTCCGTTTAATGCACGACCAACTCTTCCCGCGCCCCGATCTGCCGCAGGCAACGGTCAATCCATTGCTTGGTCAGCTTCTCCTGTACGCCATTCTGCGAGAGCCGCGTGCGAAGGCTGGCGAAATCGACGTGGTCCATCTGCTGGTCCTGATTGAAGCAGGAAAACACCACGGTCTCTTCGCCGGTGATCGGATCTTTGTGCTGCTGCAAGCACTGCGCGCAAATCTCCTTCATCATGCACTGCATGGGAGAGTTGATGCTCGCGATGGCCTTGTGGCCGTGCTTGAGATAGGGCGCCAGTACACCGTATCGCGCGCGTTGCACGGCGTGCATCATCGCATCCGAGCCAATTACGACCAGCCGATCCACGGCGCTCAGCGGAATCTCGGGCTCGGCGTTGATTGAAGTGTCTGGCATCGGAACGTTCGGCTCAGCAAGATCGCCTCGGCCGTAGGCTGCCATCGCTTCCACAATGTTTCCGACGAACGCCTTGTCCTGTACTCGATTGGGCGTGTATCCGGGAGCTTCGTCGCAACACCAAACCACGACGTCGGCGGCCTTCTCGATCTCCTCCACCTTGTAGCGGTCGATCATTTTCTTGTAGCCGGCAAAGTAAATCGTACGCGATCCGCTGGCGCGAAGCTGCTGGCCGATGGAAAACAGAACGGCATTCCCCAGCCCGCCACCCACCAGGAGCACAGTCTCGCGCGAAGGCGTTTCGGTAGGCGTTCCGGTCGGCCCCATCAGGATCACCGGTTCGCCAGGCTGCAACAACGCACACAGATCCGAAGACCCGCCGACTTCTAGAACAATGGTCGACAGCAGCCCTTTGTCGCGATCCACCGACGCTCCCGTCAGCGCCAGCCCCTCCATCGCCAGCGCCGTTCCGTTCACGCGCGTTGCCAGTGTCTCGTAGTTCTGGAGCCGATAAAACATGCCAGGCTCGAAGGCTCGCGCGGCCATCGGCGCCCGCACCACCACCTCCACGATGTTGGGCGTCAGGCGGATCACGTCCTTCACCACCGCTCGCAGCTCTGAATTCAAGCGAGCCACCAGCGCATCCGGCTCCAGCGAACGTCGCGGCGCCCGTGAGAGCAGCCGCGTCACCACCGGATAGCCTTGCTTGGCGCTTGCCATCGCCTTCACTACGTTGCCCGCGTAGGACGGGTGGAGATCGCCAAAAAAACTGATGCCCCGGCCATCGGGGCGGACCGACGTCAGTACGCACGACGCTTTCGGCTTGGCCAAACGCTCCGGCTTCACCGGTTGTCCGTCTTCATCCACCGCCTGAAACCACTTGCCGTCCAGGAACACGTTGCCGGGATCTTCGCGGCCCAGCACGGTATTGGGCTGCGTCCCGGCGGCAACGAGAATCGACTTGGCCGGCAGCCGCACTGGCTCGCCCCTTGCGCTCATTTTGCCTGTTGCCGGATCGAAGGAGTGCCGTATCACATGCAGCGCCGCGGCATGACCGAAGCGGTCCACTTCCACCGATTCAGGCGCCAGGCATTCGGCGAACCGGATGCCCTCCTCGAGCGCTTTCAAAACCTCTTCGTGATTCAGCGTGTAACTGGGCGAATCGATCATGCGCCTGCGATAGGCAATCGTCACGCCGCCCCAGGAGTTCAGCAGGCCAATCAGATTCGGCTTGCGGCCTTCTTTCGCCGCGGTTGCTCTTTCAGCGCCAATGGCGCGCGCGTGCGACAGAAACTCATCGGCGGTTTGGACTTCCTCTACGCTCCATCCTGCGCGAACCTCGGCCTCTCCTTTTTCCGCGACCAGAGTCTCGTAGCGCTTCATGAATTTCTCCACTTGCACCACGTAATAGGCGAGGGATTCCGTAGCCGTGTCCACGGCCGTCAATCCACCGCCGATCACTACTAGCGGCATACGAATCTGCAGATTCGCTACCGAATTGGTCTTGGCCGCGCCAGTAAGCTGCAACGCCATCAGGAAATCGGACGCCTGGCGAACACCCCGCGCTAGCCCGTTCTTCATCGGAATCACAGTCGGGCGGCCAGCACCCGCGCAGAGCGCCACGTGATCGAAGCCCATGTCGAAGGCACTGTCGATGGTCAGGGCGCCGCCAAATCGCACGCCGCCGAACATTGCAAACTCGCGCCGGCGTTCCAGCAACAGCCGGATAATTTTCAAGAAATTCTTGTCCCACCGAACCGTGATGCCATACTCGGCTACACCGCCGAACCCAGCCATCACGCGGTCGTCCAGCGATTCGTAGACCTCGCGAATATCGCGGATCGGCCGGAACGGCGAGCGCTCACCCAGCGCATCCACTCCAGAGATCTGCTCGGGCAGCGGTTCGATCTTCAAACCGTCGATCCCCACCACAGTGTGGCCGTCGTTCATCAGGTAATGCGACAGCGTGAATCCGGCGGGACCGAGGCCCACCACCAGTACTTTGTACCCGCTAGGCGCGAGCGGCAGCGGACGCGCGAAGTTCAACGGATTCCAGCGCGTCAGGAGGCTGTAGATTTCAAAACCCCACGGCAGCTCCAGAACGTCTTTGAGCGAACGGGTTTCCACCTGCGGAATGTCCACCGGTTCCTGTTTTTGGAAAATGCAGGCCTTCATGCAATCGTTGCAGATGCGATGGCCGGTCCCGGCGGCCATCGGATTATCGATGGTGACGATCGCAAGCGCTCCCAAGGTGTAGCCGTCCTGCTTCACGGTGTTCATCTCGGAGATTTTTTCATCCAGGGGGCAGCCCGCCAGGGTCACGCCAAAGACAGTTTTCTTAAACTCGCCAGTTTTTTCTTTCAGACCGGTGGAGCAGCTATCTTTGCCCTGGTTGTGGCACTTGATGCAGTAGTGGGCTTGATCGAGCGCGCCTTCGAGGCCCATGCCCGTATCAGTCAAACGGAATCCTTCGCGGGTGCGCCATTCTTCCTCAGGGAGCCGCAATTTGGCGATTCCGTTCTCTGCCAATGTTTCCACGGGAACCAGATGCAGCGGATCTAGCTTATGCGCCACCTTGAACAGAACATCGCGGCGGTGCTTTTTTTGTCCTGCTTCAGACAAGGCTGCCCAAGCGGCATAGCGTGCGGCCGTCTGGATCGGCTCCAAGTGTTCCGCCTCGTTTTCCAGCCACCGGGAGACGTGCGCGAAAAAGCTTCGTTCGCTGAGCGGCTCGCCGAAAGTAGCTTCCAATTCACGGCCCAGCCCCGGGCCATCGATCGCTTCCGCCTGCTCCCTGGTGACGCCACTAATCGCCCGCTTTTGAATGAACTTGCGCTTGAAAGCAAGGAACGGCGCCAGCGCGTTGTGCCGCGACTGCAGCGCTTCTACTTCCTTGGTAATTCCGAACAGCTCGCCCAGAAAATCCTCGACATGCGGCGCCAACGCGATGACTAGCTCGGATTGCTCCTTGGCCGTCCTAGTACCGGAATTGACGCGAGCGTCGAGAAGCTGGCCGTGCAGGCCGAGATCGGATGCTAAGAGTTGCTTGAGGAAGGCGGCGTCCAGACGAAGAAGTCCATCCCTGGCGTAGAGATCTTCAAACTGGAGGCCAAAGCCGAGCCTGCATTCTTTGTGAAGAACGGGCCCAGAAGCGGGATCGGAAGTAGCTGACATTTCTAATAGTTATGAAACTGGTGGCCGCGCCGCGAAAAAATGAGCGCCCGCGGAACAGGAGCTTATATGAGCATTGTAACAGGGGGCGCACGGCCGGCGAATAGCTAAACGGAGTCACGGGCATGCCGGCGGCGCCACTCAAACAGCACGACCCCCGCCGCTACCGATACGTTGAGCGATGCAATCGCACCGGCCATCGGGATCCGAACCAGCAAGTCGCAATGCTTTTTCACCAGCTCGTGCAAACCGTGCCCTTCGCCGCCCAAGACGAACGCAGTGGGTTGAGAATACTCAATTTCGGTATATAGCTGGCCGGCACGTTCGTCCAGCCCATAGATCCAGAAGTCGCGTTTCTTCAAGTCGTCGAGCGTCTGATTCACGTTCCCAACCCGAACCACCGGCAGGTGTTCCAGCGCTCCCGCGGCTGCCTTCGCGACCGTTTCAGTTAGTGGCGCGGCGCGACGGTCCGGCACGATCACCGCGCTCGCTCCGGCCGCCTGCGCTGTGCGAATAATGGCTCCGAGATTGTGCGGGTCTTCGACGCCGTCCAGGACAATCAGCAACCGGGCATTGGGGAGCACCTCATCCAGCTCCGCGTATCGGTGCGCGGCTCCAAATGCCACCACGCCTTGATGGGCCGCGCCGTTGGATGCCCGATCCAACGCCTCCCGCGGTTCAAAACGCAGCGTGACCGAGCGCTCCCGTGCCAGATCGATGATTTCCTGCAACCTGGGACCGCCAGCACCTCGCGCGATCAACACACGATCGAACGTACGGCCCGCCCGTAACGCCTCACACACCGGATGGACTCCCGCAATTACGTGGCTCGCCGCTGGCCTGGGTTCGTCAGCTTTAGACGCGTTCCTCACCGGATTGAGCTTCTGTGGTCTATTTCTTGTCGGATATTTCGTAGTCTTTAGTGTAAGAAAAGCTCGAGAATTGCTCAATCTGGCAACCAGGGTTTGCTAGAATGTCGGAAGCATGCCAGAGGCAGCGGCCGGCGAACTTCGTCCTGAAATTCCCGATAAGCTGTACTTCCGCATTGGCGAGGTTAGTCGCCTGGCCGGAATCAAGCCGTACGTCCTGCGGTTCTGGGAGACCGAATTCTCTTCGCTCGGACCAAAGAAGTCCGGCAAGGGGCATCGTTTGTACCGGCGCAAGGATGTCGAGCTGGTGTTGGAGATCAAGCGCCTGCTGTACGACAAGCGCTACACCATCGAAGGGGCGCGGAAGTATTTGGATTCCCGCTCGCGCGAAGTGGCCGCCCACCCGGCCGGAAAGCAGCCTCGCGTGCAACCAGTCCTGTTTGACGACGCTGGTCCGGCATTCGACGCAATCCGCAAAGAACTCAACGAAATTCTCCAGCTTCTCAGCTAGCCCGCTCGCTTAGCGTTTGGCGTTCATGTACATGCATCGTGGCACTCATAGAAGGCGTCGGTGCGCCGATAAGCGAGATTGAAAGCAAGTGCATGACGCGCCCGCGGTTGGTGCGCGATGTCAATGAGAAGGATGCATGATCCGGCTGACGCGCATCAATAGGGTTCCGTTGGTTCTCAACTCGGATCTCATCGAGCACGTGGAGGCAACGCCGGATACTGTGATCGCATTGACCACCGGTCAGAAGCTGGTTGTGATGGAGTCCGCCGATGAAGTGATTCAAAAGGTCGTCGAATTTCGCCGCTTGATTGCCAACCGGCCAGAGCCCGTGGCCGATGAATGACAACTAGCTGGATGACGAAATATAGGTCGAGCGCGGAGACTGAGTTTCAAATGACCCAGTTCAAATAGTTTTGTAGGATCGATATGGCGACTCAAGCTAGGCCACTGACTCCGGCTACGAAGTCGCGCCCCTATGTACCCAGACCTAAAGTTACCCGTCCGGACATTGCGACAGTCGGCGGGCTGATCCTGGCTTTCGGTGGCATCGTCGGCGGTCTGATCATGGAAGGCGGCAAGCTGAGGGACATCTCGCAGCTTACCGCTGCCATCATTGTCCTCGGTGGTACCTGCGGAGCTGTGATGGTCAGCACACCGATGAATGTACTGTGGGGCGCCGCGCAACGCTTCGTACACGTGATCCTGGACAAGATCGAGCCCCCCGAAGCAGTGATAGACGAGTTGATCGGCTTTGCTGCTTCTGCGCGGCGCAACGGGCTGGTATCGCTCGAAAACGACGCTATGGAGGTCCGGGACCCCTTCCTCCGCAAGGCCCTCAATCTCGCAGTGGATGGCACCGACCTTCAGGAAATCCGCGGCATGATGCAGCTCGAAATCGAGATGGCCGAAAATCGTGCATTCGCCGAAGCCAAGGTCTTTGAGTGCGGCGGCGGATACTCGCCCACCATTGGAATCATCGGTGCGGTGCTGGGCCTCATTCAGGTCATGAAAAATCTCGCCAATATTGAGGAAGTGGGCCACGGAATTGCCGTAGCATTCGTAGCCACCGTATATGGCGTCGGCTTAGCGAACATCGTGCTTTTGCCTGCCGCTACAAAAATGAAGGCTCGCATTGAAAGCGAGACTGCGCTGAAGGAATTGAAGCTGGAAGGAGTGGTCGCCATTGTCGAAGGGATGAACCCCAAGCTGATCCGCAGCAAGCTGGAAGCCTACCAGTGCGAAGCGAACAAGGCGGATAAAACCGATCAAGCGCGCAAGAGGACCGCGCCGCCACCAACCGCCCCCGCCAAGGGCTAAAAGGCTATGGCGCGCAGGAAGCAGCAATCCGGTCCCAGTCATGAGCGATGGCTCGTCTCCTACGCGGACTTCATCACGCTTCTCTTCGCATTTTTCGTTGTCATGTTCGCCACCTCTCAGACCGACAACGCCAAAGCCCAAGCGGTCTCTGAATCAGTCAAAAGAGCCTTGCAAGGGGAGTCGTTCAAGGGCGCGATCTCACTGCTACTCGGTGGAAAGGGCGACTTGAAGGGCCTGGGAAATTCCAAGGTTCCGGGGCCGGGTGGAGACAAGCGCAACGTAGGAGATGACTCGGGGGTGACGCTGGCGGAACTGCTTCCGATATTGTCCAGGGAGCTTCAGCAGGAGATCCTGAGCGGGCGCTTGGCGCTGCGCATGACCTCGCGCGGTCTCACGATCAGTTTCACGCAGACCGCGCTGTTTCCTTCGGGCGAAGACGAGATCGCGCCGGATTTCTATCCGACGATCCAGAAGATCGCCGCTTCCATGAATAAGGTGCATAACCCCGCTCGCGCCGAAGGCCATACGGACTCCGTTCCCATACACAATTCGCGATTTCGCAGCAACTGGGAGCTTTCAGCAGCGCGCAGCATCGCGCTGGTGGAACTAGTCACTAAGTTCGGCGTTGCACGCGAACGGCTTTCCATCGCCGGCTACGCCGACACCGCTCCTATCGACAACAATGACACCGAGGAAGGCCGGCGAAAGAACCGGCGCGTCGACATAGTCATCCTGAATGACAACGGAGCCCGAGGCGAACCGGACAGGTCGCCGGTGCAACCCACGGCTCAGCGGTAATCAGCGAGCGTTGCGTCCCGAGCTAGCCGGCCCATTCCGTTAGTTGACGCAATATCTCTTGGGCCGCCTTCTGCCCGGCGCTCTTCTTGGATAGGCCTTCGGCGCGGCTCACCCATTCCCGTCCGACCCGCACTTCCACGAGAAACGTCTTCGCGTGCTCGGGCCCGCGCTCCTCCACGATCGCGTAGCGCGGCTGCGGCAGCTTCAACGATTGCGCCAGCTCCTGCAGGGCGCTCTTGTAATCGGGCGTGAGCGCCACTTCGATGGATGGTTCGGCCTCCCCAATGACATGTTGCAGGATAAAGCGGCGCGCCGGCTCCATCCCGCCGTCTAAGTAGAGAGCGGCGATCAAGGCCTCTACCGCGTTCGCCAACAGTGCCTTCTTCTCGCGGCCGCCACTCATCTCCTCGCCACGCCCCAGGAGCAAATAGTCGCCTAAGCGCAGTCGGGAAGCCACCGCGTGGAGGTGTGACGCGCTGACCAATTGTGCTTTCACTTTGGAGAGCCGGCCTTCGGGATATTCCGGATGCGCCGCCACTAATGCATCGCTCACCACAAATCCGAGGATTGCGTCACCTAGAAACTCCAGTTGCTCGTTATCGGTGGCCGCGGCGGTGGAGGTCTTCTCGTAAATGCTGGATCGATGCGTGAACGCGCGAGCAAATAATTCCCGGCTTGCGAATTGATAGCCGAGTGCCGCTTCCAATACTTCTGACTCCAGCTCCACAGCGTGGCCCGCGTTGATTTCCGCTACGGCCGGCCTACTGCTGCTGGTTCCCGGGAGGCGCGGAATTGGCCGGCGGAGCGGGACTGGCGGGCGCGGCCGCACTCCCAGGCGTGGCAGGAGGAGCCCCAGAAGCCTTCGCTTTGCGCTTCGCGATGTCGTTCTTCATGGCCTCGGCAACTGACTTCACCTGCGGCTGGATGTTCGGTGAGTTGATCGCCTTGTCTAGAGTGGACGATGCTTCATCGAGTTTGCCGGTATTCACATAGACCTGGGCCAATCGGACCATGGTCGCCGAATTCGGCGTTGACGCGACCGCCAGGGCCTGTTTATAGTTCGCCTCGGAACCCGCGAAGTTCTTCCGCACCGTATCGGCCATGCCCAAAGCCTCGTAGGCCTGAGCTTGCATGTCCTTCTTGGACCCCTCCCAGTCGGCGTCCGGAGTATCGGCGCGAGGCTTGGGCATCACCTTTGCCGCCTCGATACCGTCCTTGGCCCATTTGTCCACCTTGGTGAGCTGCTCGTCTTTGTCGAGGTCGTTTTCGCGCGTATGCCGCGCTGTTTCCGACGCCAATGTAACCAGCGCAAAAGCGTTCTTCGGGTCGGCCATCAGGAGGCGGTTGGCATAAAACACCGTCTGCGCGTAGTCGCTCTTTTGTTGCTCGACCGTGACCGCCATCTGGAGCAGCAGAACTTTGAATTCAGTGTCCGCGAAGTTCGTGAGTACGTTCTCGATGGCTGCGAGTCGCTCATCCGGGGTCTTGGAATTCTGGACAGCCAGGATGGCTTGCGTTTCTTTCGGCGACTTGGGCTTCTGCGCCCACAGCGGCGAATAGCCGAGCGCGAGGGCTGCCCAAGTCAGCGCCGCGATATTTCGAAATGCTCGTTTCATCGTTGCTCCTAGGTTTTGAATTTTTCCGGGCTTTGAATATTTGTAGTCATGCCGTTGGAATCGCCGCCGGCCATCTAACGATGAAAGGGCTGTGCGAGTCCTTTCTCGGCGGCGTCTTTCACCTGCTCGGGTGCTCCACGAACAGCGAGTGCAGCGCGATAGTGCTCCTCCGCTTGCTTGCGCTCACCCGCCGCGTCCGATAACCGGCCCAGATATAAGTAGGCCCACGACTTGGTTTCGTCGTCCGGGGACATCTCCAAGGTCTTTTGGAACAGCTTTTCGGCCAGCTCTGGGTCGTGATCTAGCGCTGCAATCCGCGCTAATCCATAATATGCTCTGGCATGCACCGGATTCCCGGCGGGTTGCTCGAGAACCTTGTGATAGCTTTCCCGGGCTCCCGCCATATCTTTGCTTGCATATAAATCCTCAGCCTCCGCCAGACTCTTCGCCGATGCACTCAACTCGGGTGCCGGCGGCGCAGGAACGGCCTTGGCCTTGTGAACTGTCGCTTCTTTTGCGAACTCAACTTTTTGCAAACGCCTGTCCTCGCGCTCCAAATCGATTTGACCGAGCAGATCCGGGAAATAGTTTCGCAAGGACTCGGGCTGCTTCTCATAAACGGACAAACCGTCGGCCAGCGCTGGGGTTATGACGAAACCCTGGCTCAACGCCTCATTGACCAACGCTTGCTTCTTAGCTCCGCGCGCCAGCCGGCTTTCCACCGCTTTGATCACGCACTCGGTGGCCAGCAGCATGAAGTCGTTCTTATACGAGTTATCTAACGCCGGCGCAGGTTGCGCAAAGTCGGCCAGCGCTTTATTGCGGCCCCATTGCTCGAAATATCGAAGCGAGAGCGGATCCAGCAAATAATGCAGATAAGCGTGCCGTACTTGATCGATTTGCGGCTCTGGCGACGGCGTCACCACGACAAAGTAGTTATCTTTGTAGCTACGGGTCTGAACCTGATTCGGCGGACCCAACAAATCCACATAGACCTGGAATCGGCGTCCCCGGTAGCCGCTGGTTGGATTGCGCAAGTACGCATTCGCCTCCAGCAGGGCTTGTACGACGCCGCCATGGTAGGCCTCAATCACGCGATTTAACGCGGGCTGCGACTGCTTCCAAAGATCCTCGATACCGGCCTGTTGATAGAAATTGGCGATCAATTCGTTTAGCCCATCCAGTTTGCGGACGTCCGGCGGAATCTCCTGCGGTGGCATCCAGAAGTGGAAATCAGGAGGACCTTGGAGTGAGAGGGCAAAGGAAATGTATTGGCTTAGTTCGGCATCCGGGTCTTCCTGGTGGTGATCGGCGAGGAATTTTTTCAGCGCTTCCACCGAGTCGAGATGCTTCTGAGCGATGGCCTCGCGAACTTGCCTGCGCACCGGTGAGTTGGCGTTCGAATCGAGAGCGTTGTCGTACCCGGCGGCGTTGATCGCGGCCATTAGAGTGAACAACGTCTGGCTGCCGTCCAGTTGGCCCTCATTTGGTTGCGCTTGCGGCTGCGCCTGCAGGAGCGCGGTCGAGAGGAGGGCGGTGAATGCGAGCA
>Ga0070717_10003400_pt1 | contig 11385 bp, 8 predicted proteins | sample LARL113metaG_FD_71366 | JGI IMG/M metagenome (GOLD analysis project Ga0070717, IMG submission 71366) | Corn, switchgrass and miscanthus rhizosphere microbial communities from Kellogg Biological Station, Michigan, USA - LAR L11-3 metaG | ecosystem: Host-associated > Plants > Roots > Rhizosphere ...
ATGAAGCCCATCGCCGGACTCGTGGCCCTGATGATCGCGGTCGTTGTCAGCCCAATCGCCCGCGGCGACGCGACGCCGGACGACTGGAAGATCCTGGCCGGCACCTGGAAGGTGGACGGGGCCACGCTCAACGGCGACGACGCCACTGCCGCGCTGAAGGCGGCCGTCCTGACGATCGAGCAGGGCAAGTACAAACTCCTCCTTGGAAATACCGATTCCGGCACGCTGACCATCGACCCGGACAAGAAGCCGCGGTCAATGACGATCACCGGGACCGAGGGTCCGAACAAGGGGAAAACGTTCCCGGCCATCTACGAGATCGACGGCGACTCGCTCAAGATCTGCTACGCGCTGAACGGCAAGGAGGCGCCCAAGGAGTTCAAGTCGACGGCTGAGAACAAGACGCTGCTGGTGACGTACAAGCGGGACAAGAAGTAGGGTGGGTGGAGCGACGCGGAGGCTTTGCTGAGGGTCGCGCAACTCCAGTAGGGCGGGCCGAGGCTTGGCGAGGCCCACCGGTCCGGGCAACCGGTCGCCGCCCGCGTGGTGGGCCTCGAAGACTCGGCCCACCCTACCAGACAACCGGACGGGAGCGACTTTCCTCTACGGACCTCGGCGCCGCCGCCCGCCGACCCGATAATGGCGTGTTGATTCCGACCCCCGACCCGAGATTCTGATGGCTCGCACGCCTGTCATTACCTCCGTTCCCGAGGACGACGACCGCAAACGGGACGCGGCCCTGCGCCCCAAGTACCTCCGCGAGGTGATCGGGCAAACCGAAGTCGCTCGCCGGCTGGCCATCGCCGTCAACGCGGCCAAGAAGCTCAAGGAGCCGCTCGGCCACATCCTCTTCGACGGCCCGCCGGGCCTGGGCAAGACCACGTTCGCAACGGTCCTTCCCAATGAACTGGGCACGTCGATTCAGATGACGAGCGGCCCGGCCCTGTCCAAGCCGGCGGACATGCTCCCGTTCCTCACCAACCTGGAGGAGGGGTCGGTCCTGTTCATCGACGAGATCCACCGGATGCCGCGGGTGGTGGAGGAGTTTATCTACCCGGCGATGGAGGATTTTCGGGTCGACATCGTCCTGGGCGAGGGGATGAACGCCCGGACGATTTCGCTGAACCTGAAGCGGTTCACCCTGATCGGGGCGACGACTCGGAGCGGCATGCTGTCGAGCCCGATGCGCGACCGATTCCGGATGCAGGAACACCTGGAGTTTTACAGCGTCGAGGAGCTAGCCCAGATCGTCCGGGTGAACGCGGCCAAGTTGAACACCCCGATTACCGACGAGGCGGCCCACGAATTGGCCCACCGCTGCCGGGGGACGCCGCGGATCGCCAACGCCCGGCTGGCCTGGGTCCGGATGTTCGCGGCCAGCGAGGCGGACGGGAAAATCACCCTCGACATCGCCCGGGCCGCCCTCGACATGCAGAACGTTGACCGCGAGGGGCTCGACAAGCAGGATCGCCGCTACCTGGAAACGCTGATCGACGTGTTCGCCGGCGGGCCGACGGGCGTCGAGGCGATCGCGGCCACGATGAACCTGCCGTCCGACACGCTGAGCGACGAGGTCGAGCCGTTCCTGTTGCGGGAGCAGTTCGTGGTCCGCACCCCGCGGGGCCGGATTGCGACCCCGCGGGCGTTCCAACTCCTTGGCAAGGAGCCGCCGCCGCGGCCGGATATCAACTTGCAGCCGGGGTTGTTCGAGTGACGTTTGTTGAAGCCCAAAATCCGCTCGTCGACCGGATGGTCGAGAGCGTAATGCACAAGTGTCTTATGAACCAGCGGTGCGAAGCATGTGAACTCGCCGAGGTCAGCATCGTTGAGCCCTGCGACGACCCCGAGGACCCGTACCGGTTGTGCGCGGCTTGCCATCGGCGGCTGCAAGCGCGGGCACTTCGCCCACTCGAATGGTTCAATCTGGCGAAGCGCCACGGCTGGTGTCGGTACTTGCTTCACGACGATTTCTACGACGATGACGGAACGGCGGCGCAACCCGAACTCGAGGTCGACAATGCCGAAGAGTTCCCCGCACCGATTTTGGCGTCTGTAAGGGAAGACTCCGAGAAGTTACTGGATTACTCGATCACGCGATGGCACTTGGAGGCCGATGTGGTCGCCGCATGGAAACAAGAAGACCCTCAATCCGTTCTTTCGACGGCTTCGGCTCGTTTCGCCTCGAACTCGAATATCGAAATAAGGGCGAGGGTGCTTTCGATCTGTGCGTGTGCCGTTGGCCATATCGGCGCCGACTTTGTACGCCGCGCATGGGACGAATACCCGGAGAGAGTAGCACTCACATCACTGGCGAACGCGTCTGCGGCATGCTTGCCCCACGCCGAGGGCGTCGAGCGCGTGACGGCCGCGCTGGCACGTCTCAAAGGACGTGAAAAGCTGGACCAAGTGTTCTGTCTGAGTTACTTTCGCTCGCCGGATGCACTCGCATGGATTGAGCAAAACATCTTCGAGCCGATCACCGAATCGTGGGGGTATCTGGCTGCCGCCAGCAAGATTGATTGGTCCTGCGCCGAAAGGTGGCTAGGCCGTGGCCGCCCGCTGAGTCTTGTCGCGATCGATGCGCTTTTGGCGATCGCGCGGCCCAGGACTCCATTTCTCCGGGAGACCAAGCCGAAGCTCGAGGGGCCACCGACGTTTTCAAGGCTCCAGGAGGTGTTGCTTGCATATCGCGAGCATGACCCGGTGCCGCGCGTTCAGCAACGGATAGACGCACTGCTCGCCAATGCTACGGAGTCGGGAATGGTAGAGAGCTTCCGTTGAAGCTGGGCTATGCTGGCACTTCCGCTGCCGGTCAAGTGACAGCCTTGTAGCCGGGCCAGTCAGCGACATGAAGCGTTCGGCACCCCCTTCCGGGCAGGTACTAGACGAAATCGCGCGGTGGCGAGGGCACCGGAGGGTGGTGCCGGTGCCCGGGCTCTGCTTGTTCCTCAATCGCAAGCCCATTCCGAACTTAAGACGATTCCGAAGCGGTAGACGATACTCAAGTCCGCCAAAGACCCGATCCCATCAAAGTTGGCGACCTTGGCGACCTTGGCGACCTTGCCCCGGCAATTAGACAAAACTGGCCACGCACGATCTGGCTCAGTCGGCCACCTCGAAGATGCACTCGATCTCGACGGAGATGTTCGCGGGCAGTGAGTTGGTGCCGATCGCGCTGCGGGCCCCGACGCCGGCGTCTTCGCCGAACACGTCGGCCATCAGCTCCGAGAACCCGTTGATCACCTGCGGCTGGTCCTTGAAGTCGTCGGTGCAGTTGACCAACCCGAGCGTCTTCACCAGCCGCGACACCTTGTCGAGTGAGCCCAGGGTCGCCCGGACGGTCGAGAGGATCGCCAGCCCGACCTGGCGGGCTGCGGCCTTGCCTTCTTCCAGGTTCAAGTCCTTCCCGACCTTCCCGGTGATCATGCTCTTGTCTTCCTTGAGCGGCCCGTGGCCGGAGACGTAGAGCATGTTCCCGGCCCGGACGGCCGTCTTGTACTTGGCGACCGGCTTGGGGACGGGCGGCAGGGTGAGGTGCAACTCCTGGACGCGGGTGTCGGGCTTGGTCGGCATGGCGGCTCCTGGGTGGGTGGCGGGGTCGAACCGTCAGAATACGAACCGCCGCCGGCCCGTCAGCCGGCCGCCCGCCAGGCCGGCGCGGGGACCGAAACCTCGGCCGGGGTGCCGCCGTAGAACGACTCGCCCGCCTCGGCCCGTCGGACGAGTTCGTCGCACGGCGTGTACCGCGGGCCGAACCGCTCGGCGAACAACGCCAGTCGTTCGACGACGGCCGGTAGCCCCACCTTGTCCGCATGACGCAGGGGCCCGCCGCGGCCTGGGGCCCAGCCCATGCCGAACGCCAGGGCGAGGTCGACAGTGCCGGGGTCGGCGTCCGGCTCGTCGGCCAGCGCGTCGGCGGCTTCGTTCACGGTCCGCAGGATGACGCGTTCAATTCCCTCGCGGATCGCCGCGTCCGGGTCGAAGACGTAGGGGGCCCGGCCGTCCTCGTCGAGATCCTGCCACAGGACCATGCGGGCGGTTTCGCTCGGCCGGCGCACCAGGCCGTAACGGTAGAACCCTTCGCCGACCTCGCGGCCGAGGCACCCGTGGGGCAACAGCCGCTGGAACAGGAGGTTGCGGGCGAACCGGTCACCGCGGGCGAGTTGGATCTGGGCGGCACTCTCCGCGAGCCGGTCGAGGCCGATTTCGTCACACCACTCGAGCGGTCCGCGGGCCATGCCGAATTGCCGACACCCGGCGTCAATTTGCTCAATGGGCAGGCCCTCGGCGACGAGGGCGACCCCCTCGGACAGGTACGCGAGCTTCACCAACTCGACGAGCCGGCCGGGGCGGTCGCCGACGCGGACCGGCACGAAGCCCCATTCCCGCGCCCACTGTGCAACGGCGGCCAGCGTGCCGGGGTCGGTCATCGGTGTTCCGACGAGTTCGGCAACCGGGCAGCCGGCTTCGGGATTCGGCAGGTGCAGGCCGGCGATCCGTCCCGGCCGCGCGGCCTCGGCCTGGATGGCCTCCACCGCGATGGTCGTGCTCGCGGTCAGCAACGGGACCCGCGGCCGGACGCGCCGCTCCAGTTCGACGAACACGTTTCGCTTGACCCCGTCGTCCTCGGCCGCGGCCTCGATGACGAGGTCGGCGTGCTCGACGCCGACCCACTCGGTCGTCACGCGGACGGTCCGGCACAAGCGACGGGCCTCTGCCGAGTCCATCTCTCCGCGTCGCGATAATTCGGCGAACCGATCGGCCAGGCGGCGGGTCGCCCGGTCCGCGGCGCTCGTGTTCTCCTCCTGAACGATGACCTCGATGCCCATCGGGGCCAACCGACCGGCGAGACGGGAACCCAGATGGCCGCCCCCGACGACGGCGATGCGCCGCGGCGAACGCGGGATCGGGCTGTGGCACTCCGGAGCGAGGCGCACTGGCCCGGCCGCCCGCCGGTGGAGTTCGAATCGGTGCCGGGTCGGCTCGCTTGTCGCCAGGCGGGTGAACGCGGCCCGCTCGGCCGCCAGCCCCTCGCCCTGCGAACCGAGTCCGGCGGCGACCACCCGTCGCAACTCCGTGCCGACGTCGGGCTCGATCGCGCTCCCGCGGCACGAATGTAACCACGCCGGCGCCAACAGGCGCAGGAGCGACCGTCGAACTGTCGCCCAGACGGAATGCCGCCGGCGAGCGGGACGGTCGCGCAGGCCGTCGACCAGCGTCAGCAGGCGAATGTCCGACTCGGGCGGCGGGACCAGTTGGTCGATCAACCCGGCGCGGAGCGCCGCGTACGCCGTGACTTCGCCGCCGCCGAGGAGGCGAAGCGCCCGGTGCACGCCGACCAGCCGCGGCAGCCGGACCGTCCCGCCCCAGCACGGGGTCAACCCGCGGCCGGCCTCCGGGAACTCGAAGCGCGTCTCGGGCGTGCCGACCGCCCAGCGATAGTCGCAGGCCAAAGCTAACTCAAGTCCCGCACCCGCGCAGCGGCCTTCGATCAGGGCCGCGGTCGGCACGGAAAGGCTGGCAATCTTGCGGCCGGCCTCCTGGCCGCGGCGGGCCAGGGCGGCGAACTCGAGGGGGGACTTGAACCGGGCGAGTTCGGCCGAGTCAAACTCCTCTAGGAACGCACCCGGCCGGCCGCTGCGAATTAGGAACACGTCCGGGGCGGGCAGGGCGGCAACCCGGTCGAGTACCAAGTTCAGTTCGTGCAGAATTGGCAGGGTGATCGTGTGGGCCCGACGACCGCGGAAGTCGAGCCACAGGGTGAGGACCCGGTCGTCCGCCTCCAGGCGGAAGTGCTGAGATTCGTAAAGCATGCGGCTCCGTCCGATCGTGGTGCGTCCGTGCACGGGCCCGTCATCTTGGTCGGAACGGGCCGCCCGGGTCAAGGCGAAGTACGGGGCTAAAGCTCCTTGATCCGGGTCACCCGCTCGATGGCGAGAATCGCCTCGGCGGCGGCCAGTCGCAGTTCGGGGTCGTCGCTCAGGACGGCCTTGCGGAGTTCGGGCAGGGCGGCCTTGGCGTCCGGGCCGAACCGGGAGAGCCCGGCGGCCGCCACGCGCTGCAGCCGGAGATCCGGCTGGACCCGGAGCAGCGGCGTCTGAAGTGCCTCGATCAGCACGGGCACCGTCCGGGCCGCGTCGGTTTGGAGCGCCCCGAGCGCCTTGATCGCCGCGACGCGCGGCTCGATGTCTCCGCGGGAGGCCGCGTTGAGCACCGCCTGGGAGGCCGATTGGGCCGCCGTGCCGAACCGAGCCAGGCTATTCAGCGCCGCGGTGCGTACGTCCGGATCGCCGTCGGCGGCGAGCTTGGCCAGCGCGGCCACGTCGTCGGCGACGGCCGCGGCCGCCGGCTTGGCCGGGGCGGTTCGGCCGAGCGCCCGCGCCGCCGTCCACCGGACGAACACACTCCGATCGGCCGTCGCCTGCCGGAGCAGGTCTCGGCTGTCCAAACCGTCTCCGAGCGATTCGAGCGCCTGAGCCACGGCCAGCCGGACCTCGGGGTCCGGGTCCTTGATGTGGTCCGCCAGGGCCGGGCGGAGCGTTGTCCACGCGCCGGCAAACGGGTCCGTCGCCGCCGGCTCGCCCGGTGGGTGCGTCGTCAGGACGGTCCGCCGGGTCACGGCCAGCGTCTCGGTCACCCGGGCCGCGGCCAGCCGCGTTACCGGCTCGCGGCCGGCGAGCGGCTTTGCCAGATGAGGGATACTGTGGGCCAGCCCCTGGAGTACGGGACGAAGTTGGTCGAAACGGCCCGCCCCTTCTTTCGGCTTGGGTTCATCCGCGGCCGGTCCGGCGTCGAACGTGTAGACGTCGGTGACGACGCGTGCGGCGAACGCCACCCCGTCGACGGCGATGCGCTCGACTGCTTCGTCCGGGTCGTCGAGCAACTCGGCCAGCTTTGGCAGGGCCACTGTGCAAATTTCGACGAAGTATCGCGCCGCCGCGAGCTGTTTCCCCTCCGGGGAAGCGTTCTGTATAGCCGTCGCCAGCGCCTCGGCAGTCGCCCGCCGGACCTCGGCGGATTCCGCCTTCTGGTGACGGCTCGCCACGCGGGCTAGGTCCGCGGCGGCCGGGAACATCCGGCCGTACGCGCGCAGGCCCATGGCGAACAGTTCCGGGTCGTTGGCGTCCCGCAACAGGAATGCGGCCACGGCGGCGGGAAGCCGGGCGGTGTTCGCCATGTCGCGGGGGAAATCGGCGGCGATCCCCAGCGCCGCCCGCTGGGCGTCCCGGTCTTTGCCGGCCAGTGCCTCGCGGACCATCGGGGCCAGCGGGGCCAGTCGCTTGCGGAGTTCCTCGTCCGCCTGGCGCAGGTCCGTCGCGTCCCCCACGCCCGGCTGAGCCCGGAGGTCAGACCCGGCGAGGAGGATGACCGCGACGGCGGCGGCGACTAGGAGGGTTGTGCGGAAGAAAGGGATGGGAAACGGCACGGCGGGCCTCACTGCCACGGGTCCGGGAGACGATCCACAACCTACAGTATTGCCGGAAACGTGCCGCCGCGACAGGCCCTCGTTTGTCGCCGCGTGCTGCCGCGTACCCGTCGCCGTCCGGGACGGGCGGTTGAACGGGTTGCGCCGCGGCCGGGTACCGGCCGGCGGCCGTAGGACGTACACTAACCGGCGGTGCCAATGTCACGTCATCTCGCCGGACAACCGATGCAGTCGCTGCCGATTCTGACGGAAATCCCCGCCCCGCCGGAGCCACGGTTCCGGCTTCCGGCGTGGTTGAAGCGGTCCCTGCCGAAGGGGAACGAGAACTTCTTCACTCACAACCTCCTACGGGATCTCCGGCTCGAAACCGTCTGCGAGAACGCCCGCTGCCCGAACCGGCCGGAGTGCTACTCGCGCCGGACGGCAACGTTCATGGTGCTCGGCAACGTCTGCACCCGGCCGTGCGGGTTCTGCTCGGTCCCCCGCGGCGCGGCGCTCGACCTGGTGGCCGACGAGCCGGAGCGAGTCGCCGAAGCGGCGGCCCGGCTCGGATTGCGGCACGTGGTCATCACCTCGGTGACACGGGACGACCTGCCCGACGGCGGGGCCGACCACTTCGCCCGGTGCGTGCTGGCCGTCCGGGCGCGGACCGGAGCCGCGGTCGAGGTGCTCACGCCCGACTTTCTCGGCGACCCGGCGGCCATCGACCGAGTCATCGCGGCCCGGCCGGAGGTCTACAACCATAACCTTGAAACAGTTCCTCGGCTGTACCGGAAAGTCCGCGGCAAGGCCGACTACCGTCGCAGTCTCGATCTGCTTCGCCGGGTGAAGGATCGCGCCCCGGGCATGACGACGAAGAGCGGGCTAATGCTCGGGATCGGCGAAACGGTGGGCGAACTGTTCGACGTGTTGGCCGACCTGCGGGCCGCCGGTTGCGAGGTGCTGACGCTCGGCCAGTACCTCGCGCCGACGCTCAAGCACATCCCGGTCGCCCGGTACGTGCCGCCGGCCGAGTTCGATTCGATCGCCGAGCGGGCCCGGCTTCTGGGGTTCAGGCAAGTGGTGGCCGGACCGTTCGTGCGGTCGAGCTACCACGCCGACGAGATGGTTCCGACCGGCCCATGACCCGTGCCCCATTTCTGTCGCTCGACGGCATTGACGGCACCGGGAAATCGACCCAGGGCCGGCTGTTGGTCGACTGGCTGAATGCCGGAGGCGTGCCGGCCGTTGCGTGCGCCGACCCCGGTGGCACCCCGCTCGGCGACCAGCTCCGGGAAATCCTGCTCGCCTCGAAGGCCGACATCACGGACCGGGCCGAAGCCCTGCTGTTTATGGCCAGCCGGGCCGAACTGGTGGCCAAGGTGATCCGCCCGGCCCTTGACGCCGGTCGCGTCGTCGTGAGTGACCGCTTCGTCGCGGCGAATGTGGTCTATCAGGGGCACGCCCGGGGCCTGTCGCCGGACGACCTCTGGGCCGTCGGCACGTTCGCGACGGGAGGCCTGATGCCCGACCTGACCGTCGTGCTGGACCTGCCGGTCGAAGCCGCGATCGCCCGCCGCGGCCGGGCGGCCGACCGGGTGGAGGCCCGCGGGCTCGAATACCTGGACCGGGTCCGCCGCGGGTTCCTCGCCGAGGCCGCCCGCCGGCCGGGGGCATTCGCGGTGGTCGATGCCTCGCCGGACATCGACACGGTGCAACGAGACCTCCGGCAACTCGTGGGCCCGTTCCTCTCGGGTCGTGGCTATCACGTCGCGGGTGGCGCATGAGATGGGGCCGCGTGCACGGGCACGAGGGGATCGTCCGTGCGTTCGACTCGGCCTGGCGCAAGGGTCGGCTCGGGCACGCCTATTTGTTCGCCGGCCCCGCGGGCGTCGGCAAGCACACCCTGGCCCGCGAACTGGCCCGCGCGCTGTTGTGCGAGGTACCGTCGAAGAGCCTGCAAGCCTGTGGCCGGTGTGCGAGTTGCGCGCTCGCCGAGGCCGGCACGCATCCCGACCTGATCCTGGCCGCCCGGCCGGAGGACAAGGTCGACTTGCCGATCGAGACCATCCGCGAGCTGATCGAGCACCTGGGACTCAAGCCGGCCCGCGGCGGGCGTAAGGTCGCCATTCTCGACGACGCCGACGACTTGTCGGCCGAAGCCGCGAACGCCTTTTTGAAGACCCTCGAGGAGCCGCCGCCGGGCTCGGTCCTCATCCTGATCGGCGGGCCGGCGCCCGAGCGACAGTTCGCCACGATCCTGTCGCGCTGCCAAGTCGTCGCGTTCTCGCCGCTCAGAAAGGACAAAGTCACGGACCTGTTGCGCGACCGCGGGATCACCGACGAGGCCCGGCTCGACCGGCTCGTCCGCGTCGCCGGCGGCAGCGTCGGTCAGGCCGTCGCGCTGGACGACGAGGCACTGTGGCAGTTTCGCAAAACGCTCTTGACGGCCCTCGCGAGCCCCAAGCTCGACGTGTTCGGACTGGCCACCGCCTGGAACCACGCGGTCGAGGAGGCCGGGAAGGAGGCCGGCGTCCGCCGCCGGCGGGCGTCGCTCATGCTCCGGCTGCTGATCGGATTGCTCCAGGACGCCCAGCGCGTGTCGCACGGGGTTGCGCCGTTGGTCGCCGATTCGAGCGAGACCGCGACCCTGCGAACGATTGCCGAACGCCTCGGGCCCGAAAAGCTGGTCGGCTGGATCGACCGGGCCACGGAGGCGGACCTTCAGATCGACCGCAAGGTGCAACTGGATCTCGTGGTGGAAGCGTTTGCCGATACGCTGGCGCGGTGAGCTACCAGTTAGAGGTCCACCGGCCGTGACGGCAAGCGTGCCCGGCCATGTCGCCATCATCGATGAACCAGGACGTGGTCGGCCCGGGTCATCAATCCCCGTACAGCCCCGCCACGCTCGCCGCCGACTGCCGGACCTCCAGCCACGATCGCACCTCGCCGACCGACCCGAGCAGTTCGTCCACCTTCGCCCGCTCGCGCAATAGCGCCTCGGCCGTCTCCCCGGGGATCGGCCCGTAGACGGCCTCCAGCTCCCTCTCGAGCCGGCCGACGAGTTGCCGGCGGAACTCGTCCCGTACCGCCGACCAGCGCACCGGTAGGAGCAGGGCGCCGAGTAGTTGCAGGAAGATCAGTACGAACAGCGTCAAGGCGAACGGCAGAAGCAGATCGAGCGACGAAACCTTGTACCCGACGCCCTGCGGGTCGAAGAACCGCCAGAGCAATAGTAGGAACGACGCGACGAATACCAACTCCGGCAGGATGTTCGACAGCGTAACGACCGACACGTGCAGCACCTTCCGCAGGCCGCGCGGGCGGGTCCGCATTCGCTCCACCTCGGCCAGGGCTTCCATGAGGGCCCGGTCGTAGCGCACCTGCCAGTCCGCCCGGGCGGCCTCGTTGGTCGGCCCGTTCAAGAGTGGCAACGGGAACCGCTGGCGGTCGGCCTCGACCAGTAACCGGTTGACCAGTGCGGTCGCCCGCTGGTTCAGGACCTTCTCGCCCGCCACCCGGGTGCATTCGTGGGCGAACACGGCCAGGTTCCAGTTGGCCGGCGTCTCGACCTTCTGGTGCGGGAGGGAAACGAGCGGGATCTTGTCGCGGAGCGTGGTACCGGCGTAACGGAGCTTGGTGGTCAGTTTCACATACGCCGCCATCAGCCCGCGGTAACGCTGCTGCCCCTCCACCCGGAAGTGGTGCTCGATCTCGGCCGAATACGGTTCGAGGGTGCTGACCAGCACTTCGCCCGAACTGGCGGCCTCCTCGCGCAACACATCGTCCCACGCGGACCGGGTCCGTTCCGCCTCGGCGGTCAAGTCGCCGGGGCGAGACTGTTCGAGTCCGTGTTCGAGTTCGGCCAGGAGCTGGCCGACACCGCGGGCCTTGACCGCCTCGATCTCCAGGCGGGACAGGCCCAGTTCGAGCCAGTCGCGCAATTGCGCGAACTGTTCGCCCGGTGGTAGGTCGGTCGG
>Ga0070717_10003401_pt1 | contig 11384 bp, 9 predicted proteins | sample LARL113metaG_FD_71366 | JGI IMG/M metagenome (GOLD analysis project Ga0070717, IMG submission 71366) | Corn, switchgrass and miscanthus rhizosphere microbial communities from Kellogg Biological Station, Michigan, USA - LAR L11-3 metaG | ecosystem: Host-associated > Plants > Roots > Rhizosphere ...
AGCGTCGCGGTGCGCGCGGTCACCGGCCGGCCATCGAGGAAGCGCCCGAGATCGTCGGCGAGCTGCTCGACCGACGCGTAGCGCCGCGCCGGCTCCTTGTGCAGCGCCTTCATGATGATGTTGTCGAGGTCACCGGCCAGCTCCCGGCGCCAGCCCTCGGGCGCCACGGCGCTCGGGCGCACCGGATCGACCTCGCAGATCACGCGCAGCACCTCGAGCGCGCTGCCGGCGGTGCGGTGCGGTGACTGGCCGGCCACCAGATCGTAGAGCACGGCCCCGAGCGAGTAGACATCGGTCGCGGTCGACACAGGCTCGCCGCGTGCCTGCTCCGGGCTGGCGTACTCCGGGGTGAACATCGCGAACCCCGTGCGAGTCCGTGCCTCGCGCTCGAAGCTGCCGATCGGCGCCAGCAGCTTCGCGATGCCGAAGTCCAGGACCTTCGGCACGCCCGCGGCGTCGACCAGGATGTTGCTTGGCTTGATGTCGCGATGCACGACCAGGTTCTGGTGCGCGTACTGGAGCGCGGCGCAGACCTGGCGGATCAGCACGAGGCGCGCGCGCACGGACAGCCCACGATCGCGGGCATAGCGCGTGATCGTGGTGCCCTCGATATGCTCCATCACGAGGTAGGGCAGCTGGTCGTCGGTGCTGCCGCCGTCGAACAGGCGCACGATGTGCGGGTGCTTGAGCCCGGCGAGGATCTGGCGCTCGTCGCGGAACCGGGCGACCGCCTGCGGTGATCCGACCGCGTGCGACAGGATCTTGATCGCGACCTGGTGTGCGAACTGCGCGTCGTCGCGCTCGGCGAGGTAGACCGCGCCCATGCCGCCCTCCCCGAGCAGGCGCAACAGGCGAAACGGGCCGATCCGGCGCCCGACCTGCGCGGTGACCGCGGCCGTCGCGAGCAGCTGGACCTCGCTGGCCACGGCGTCGCGGAGCACATCGCCAGAGGTCGGCGCGCTCGCGATCAACGCACCGACGTCGCGCCGCAGCTCCGGATCTCCGGAACACGCCTCGTCGAGGAAGCTGCCGCGTTCGCCGTCGGGCCGCTCCATCGCCTGGTCGAAGAGCGCCTCCATGCGTTGCCAGCGCTCGCTGTTCATCGGGGTGGTGCGTTGCATATGGGGTGACGTGTCGATCGCGTGGTGGGCTTCTCGGATCCACCACGCTTTCGTACGTACCGGTCGATCCGAGCGGCTCAGCGGTGAAACGTCGGCGTGGGCGCGTGGTAGGTCGGCGTGGGCGCGTGGTAGGTCGGCGTGGGCGCCTGGTAGGTCGGCGTGGGCGCGTGGTAGGTCGGCGTGGGTGCGTGGTACGTCGGCGTGGGGGCGTGGTACGTCGGCGTGGGCGCGTGGTACGTCGGCGTGGGCGCGCGGTACGTCGACGCGGGCGCGTGGTAGGTCGACGCGGGCGCGTGGTAGGTCGACGCGGGCGCGTGGTAGGTCGACGCGGGCGGACGTACCGCTGCGGGTGTCGGCGGACGTATCGCCGTCGGCGGCGCTTGACGTAGCGCGGTCGGTTGCGCCAGAGGCCAGGCCCGTCCTGTGGGCTGAGGCGCCGGCGTCGTTGGTGCGGGAAATCCCGGTGTCGGCGGTCCCGGATAGCCTGGTGTCGGGGCTCCCGGCCCCGGCAATCCCGGATAGGTCGGTGTCGGTGCTCCGGGCTGCCGTGGTGTCGTCGGTGATGGATCTCCGGGTTTCTGCTGATTCCGCGTTGGCTGCTGATTCCAGGTCGGCAGGTACCACGTCGGTGGCTGGTACTGCGGCGGCGAGTACGACGGTGGCGAGTACGACGGTGGCGAGTACGACGGTGGCGAGTACGACGGTGGCGAGTACGACGGTGGCGAGTACGACGGTGGCGAGTACGACGGTGGTGCCAAGTACGGCGGCGGCGGTTGATCCGGCGGGGCTGGTGGCACCACCATCGTGGCTGGCAACTGCGGGCCTTGTAGTGACAGTGGGTGATATCCAGGCGGCAGCGGTGGCTGAGATTCGCCCGGCCCCGGTGGTGGATACCCTGCCGCCGCGGTCGGTGCTTGCGGCCGAGATGCAGACCATAGCGTTGCCGGTGACCCACGGGGCGGCGACGGGACGTACACGGGCTGCGCCAGCGTGAAATAGGTTGTCACGGGCGGTACGAGATACGTTGTTCGAAGTGCATACGGGGACGGTGTCGGCGCCTGTGCCTCCGCCACCAGATCGGCCCAGGACTTTGTGGTCGACACCGATGTTGTGGTCGACGCCGATGTCGTGCTCGACACCGATGTCGTGCTCGAAGCCGGTGGCGCGGCACTGGGGATCAGGACCGCACGATCGACAGGATAGACGGAGGAGCGGACGGACGCCGACGTCCGTGCCGACGACGTGGTCGTGCTGGGCTGGGTCACCGAGATCGCCAGCTGGGGCGGAGGTGCCTGCGCCGCCGGGGCCTTTGCAGCGACTGCGTTGGTGGGCGGCGTGTACGCGTACGGCGGCGTGTACGAGGGCACGCGCTCGGCGACACATGGTACCGAAGCCGCGAGCTTGGGCTCGGTGATCGGCCGGAGCTCGTACTTCCTCGCCTTGCCTGCGACGAGCAGGAACACCTCGGACACCGAGGTTCCGTTCCTGGTCGCGACCGCCTGATGCTCGCCGGGCAGCACGACCTGGTCCGAGGTACCCGGCCCGATGAACACGAGCTTCCCATCCAGCGTGACCCTGGCACCCGCGTCCGCGCTCGCGAGAGTCAAGTGCACCAGCTGCGCGTCGAGCAGCTTGCGATACGTGAGGCCCTGGTTGTAGAGATCGGCGCCCAGCGCAGCCTCGCCGTACACGAGACTTCGTTCGAGGTTGTCCTTGGCCTCGACCGGCTCGTCGAGATTGATCAGGCTGATCGCCATGTTGAAGCGGATGGCCGGATTGTCCCAGTGGCGGACCGCCTCCTTGTACTTCGCGAGCGCCTGCGCGAAGCGCGACTCGGTGAACTCTTGATTGCCCGCGAGGTAGAGCCCGAGCGCGAGCGCTTGCTCCTGCTCGGGGACCCCCTTGGCCCAGGGCCGAAGGGTCGCATGCGGCGGCGCTGCCTTTGGCTTCTCCGCCGACTGCGCCTCCGCACGCGCCGACCACATTGCGATCACTGCCACGAGCGCCGATACCCTGGCGCGCCTGCCGTTCGCGTAGACCATACCCGCTTCCTCCGTCCTAGCCCACCATGATGCGCCGCTTGGGCCGGTCGATTCAATTACCGACGTGGCAGGACCTGCGACGCAAAACAATGCACCCGGCCGACGTCGTGGGGCCGCCGTGGCACGCGCCGGTGTCGATGCCAGACACGTGGTTCTCGGTCACGAGCGCGTCCTATCTCGGCGGGGGCAGCCGCCTCGGACGCGGTGGCCGAGGCAGCGGCCAGCATCGGCAGCGTTGACGGCTGGTGCGACCGATGCTTGGTTGCTGACCATCGGGCGCGTCGACGCAGTCGATCGGACCGACCGTTGTGCCGCGATCTCGGTGATCGAGCGGCGTCCCGACGGCGCTATGGGATCGCCGACGAGCGCAGGACCTGGATGCCCGTGATCGTTTGATGTCCATAGCCGTCGTTCCAGGTGCCAAGCACGATGATGCCGGGAAAGCGGACCGCAAAGCGGTAACGCTCGCCCGCGATCGGCTGCTCGATCAGGACGGTGTCGCGCTTCACGATGCGGACCTGCGTCGCGCCACAAACAATGCCGAGGTGGATCGACGGGAATCGAAGCCGACATTGCGGCGTTCCGCTGGTCGCGCTGTTCTGGGCGAGCTCTCCCTTGACGAAGCCCAGGTCGGCGAGCATGCGGTTCAAGATGTCCACGCTGTGCGGCAACACCGAGCAACTCATGCCTTCACACGTGAACATGCCGATGGTGGTTTGTAGCTGGCCGTCGGCGCCGATGAAATCGACCCACGCACTGCCGCCGTTGCCGTCCATGTCCGTGGATTGCTTCACCGCGAACATGTCGAGGGTGCGGCTGTATGCCACCGTGAACGCCTCGCCGTCCCAGCGCGCGTCGCCCTTCGACGCCAGCGCGTGCTGGAGCGCCAGCAGATCGCGCAAGGGTGCGAGCGCAGGGCGCTCGAGGATCCGCTGGTACAGCCACGCCGGCCGGGTGCGCGCGGTCTCGGCAACCGCGGCGACCGCGTCATCGTGCTGGTCGGCGGCGAGCAGGAGCTCCGCGAGGTCGATCGCCGCATCCGACAGCGTGGGCTCGATGGCAAGCGCGCGCCGGAGCTCGCGTACGGCATCGGCTGAACGACCGGCCTTGCGGTCCAGCTGGGCTTGCGCGTGGGCGAGGCGCGCCTCGATCTGCGTCAGCGGGTATCGCTGGGTCCACTCCTCGAGGCTCTCGCTCATGAGGTAGTCGACGACGACGACGGCGCCGTCGAGCTTCACGCTCCAGACCACGGGCGATCCGCCGGCGGGTCGCGCAGCAACGTCGAGCGCGCCACGCAGCTGTTGCCGGACCACCGCGCCTGGCTCGATGCGCAGCCCGTTCGGCAATGCTGGGCACTGCGCTTTCTGCATCGTGACGTCGATGATGTCGCGGCCAGTCCAGTCGCGCCGAGTCTCTCCGGCTTGCCGCCCACTCAACGTGATCCAGAGCTGGTTCTGGCTGCCGCCATTGAGCTCGTGCTGCTCGACGCCAGAGTCGATGACCGTGCCGTCGAGCCGGCGCTTGGTCCACGCGTAGGTCAGCTTGCACGCCCCGTACGTGATCGGCGGGCCGTGCCCGGCGCGCAGGATCGCGAAGCCCTGGCTCGGCTGCTTGAATTGCTCGGCGAGCTTGGCGCCTTGGGCGCCGGCGCGTTGCGTCGTGGCCATGACGACGAGCGCGACAACAACGGCTCCTGCCATGCCATGCACTGTGCGAGACCCAACGCGCACCGCCGTGGCGCTATTCGCGACATCCGGTGGTGGACGAGCCACCGTCGCGGTCTACCGCCGCAACGCTCCCCATTCGCATCGCGTGCGCGCTTGCGCCCATCGACTCCAGATGCCCAAGCGCGTCCTGATCGTCACGAACCGAGCGGATGTCCATGCCGATATCGACCACCAGATGGTCGCCCTCCCGAGCGGCCAGGTGGGCGACGACGACTGGCTGAGCTTCGTCGATCAGATAGCGGATGCGGACACGGCAACTCGACCGTTGTCGGATCGCCGCCGCGGAGCGTGCGCGGACCCGGTCCGGATCATCCGCGCCTACGGCCTGCGGTGATCGCGTCGCTGCCGAGGTTCGATGCCCCCGACGCGCCGACGTGCTCGCCACGGAGGCTGTTCAGCCACTGCGTGTCCTCGGCGACGGCTGCCGGTGGTCGGCGGTCCTCGATGTTGTTCGAGCGCCGGAAGCCGTCGATGTTCATGCCGCCATGGATCGTGGTGAGCTGCGCAAGGTCGATCGTGGTCATGGCACCTGCTGTAGCGATCGTCGTGCCAGCATGACATGCATGCGCAGGCGACATTGGCTGTCTACCGTCGGTGACGACGTGGGGCCCGGCGCCCCGGGCCAGGACGCTGCAACGTGCTGACATCACGCGCGCACGTCGTCGCGTCGGCGGCCGCGCGTCGTACGGTGTCGTGGCTACACGGCCGGCCATGACGCCGACACTCGCCAGTTGGCGCGCGTCGCCGGGCCGGGCGAGGTGCACATGTCGAGGCGCCAGCCGGCGACGGACTTGACCGCGCTGTGCCAGATGACGCCGTGGTGGAGTCTGCTAGCGTGTCGGCCAATGGCCGAGCAGCTCGGACGTGACGACGCGGGGACGGGGCAGACGATCCGGCACGCGCTGTGGGTGGCATTCGCAGGGCACCTGATCGCCTTGATCGCCGCGGGGACGCACTCGCTGGGAGCACACCCGACGAGCGCCGCGGCGATCGCTTGCTCGATCATCGCCGTGATGGCGCTGACGGAGCTCGCGCCATCGGAGCTCCGCGCGCGACGCGTGCTGATCGGCGGTCACGGGCTCGCGGCGATGATCATCGTGGCTGGACAAGCGCCGGGTGTGCCGGCGGCGAGCTCGCTGGTGGGGCTGGTCGGGGCCGCGGCGCTGGGCGTCGTCGCACTCGTGGCCAGCCGACGCGCGTCGCTGGATCCTCATCGGCCGCTCAGCCTGGCGCCGCGGGTCGCGGCCGTGGCGCTGCTCGTCCCGGCGCTCGTGCAGGCGTGGCTGGCCTCGACGAACGGACTGTCGATGCGGCTGCACGCGGCGATCTTCGTCGGGCTCGTGGCGCTCGGCGCTGCGTTGCTCGCGAGCCTGTCGATCATCGCGATCCGGACGCCGGGGCGCTGGGTGATCGCGGGGCTCGTGGCGTGGACGCTCGGGTGGGTGGCGATGACCGCGGATCTCGGCGCGCTGATCGGCGGGGCGCTCGGCGGCCCGGCGCCGATGGGGCCGCACCAGCTGCGCGTGCTCGACGCCGGGCTGGTCCAGGCGGTGGCCACGGTCGGCGGGCTCGTGATCGGCTCGGCGATCGCGAGCTCGTTTCACGACGCGCGCACGCGCCACTCGGCGGTCGTGCTGCTCGTCGGCTACGCCGTGTTCGGCTTGCTGGTGGCCGGCACCGAGCATCGCATCGAGCTGGTGACCGACTTCCCCGGCCTGACGGCGCTGCGCAAGGATCGCGATCTGGCCGACGCGATCCGATCGTTCGCGCAGGCGGGCTTGATGTGGCAGTGCTGGCGCCAGGTGGCGAATCGAGGCGAGTCGAGGCAGACGGATCGCGAGCGCCGCGTTAGGGTTTCGCGATGATCACACTGCATGCCTTCGGTCGCGTGAATTCGATGGTGCACGGGCTGACGCGTGACCTGCGGGTCCAGTGGGCGCTCGAGGAGCTCGGGCTGCCGTATCAGGTGCACGGCGTCAACCATGACGCGGGCGAGACCAAGGCCGACGCGTTTCGCCACCTGAGCCCGTTCCATCAGCTTCCGGTGATCGAGGACGACGGCCTGGTGCTGTCGGAGTCCGGCGCGATCCTGGTGTATCTCGCCGAGAAGGCGGGACAGCTGGCGGACGCGCAGAAGCACGCCGACGTCGTGCGCTGGTGCTTTGCGGCGCTGACGACGGTCGAACCGGTCATCTCGATGATCGTGCTCGACGACTTCGCGAACAAGACGGATCCGGTGAGCCGCGAGCGACGCGCGGGTCAGGTGAGGCACGCCGATCACGTGCTGGGCGGGGTCGAGCGCCACCTCGGCGACCGTGCGTTCCTCGCCGGCGACGCGCTCACCGTCGCCGACATCCTGATGGTCACGGTGCTGCGTCAGGCGCGCCGCGCCGGGCTGCTCCCGAAGTTCCCGCGCTGCGAGTCGTACCGGCAGGCATGCGAGGCGCGCCCGGCGTGGACGCGCACGGTGGCCGCCTACGAGCAGCGCCTCGACGCGGCGCCCGGTGCGGTCGCGCGCGCCGCCGAGCCGCGGGCGTGACCCGCGCCTGACCCGCGCGCGACGATCTCCGCAGGCGCGACGCAGAGGCTGACGATCAGGGCAGTGGTGTGCCCTGGATCGGGATCCGGGCCAGCGCGGTGAAGTCCACGACGCCCGCGGTCTGGTGCGCCGCCCGCACGATCAAGTACGAGACGTCGGGCGAGTACGTCGCATCGTGGTTTTGCGGCGTGACGACGACCCGCCGGCGCTGCGCGGCGGGAACCGCGATCGCAGTCGTCGGCACGACCTCGGAGGCCAGCCACGCACCGCCCTCGGTGCGGGCCGAGAACACGTAGTCGCCGGATGCGCCCGGCTCCGATCTGGGACGCCGGCGGCGACCGAGCCGAGGCGCGGGCGCTCGCGGCGGGCGCGCTGGCCGACGATCGCGAGCTGCGCGCGCGCATCCAGGCGTGGCAGCGGACCCACGGACAGCGCTGACTTTCGGCGCCGGGCACGCTCACGGATCTGCGACGCCCGACGCGCGGCCGTCGAGTAGCTGCGCGGCGTGCCGCAGGTCGGCGATCAGCTCGGCTTCGTAGCGTGGTCGCATCTCCGGCTCGACGCGCAGGATCGCCGCCGGGTGGTGCGTCGCGATCACGCTGTCGGCCCACTGGGTGGCGATCACGATGCCGCGCTGCTCGCTGACCTTGAAGCGCGAGTTGATGATCGCCTGTGCCGCGGTCGACCCGAGGCAGACGATCACGCGCGGCCGGAGCTGCGCGAGCTCGGCGCCGAGCCACGGCTTGCATGCGCGGACCTGATCCGCGGTCGGCCGCTGATGGAGGCGCTTCTTGCCGCGCGGCAGGAACCGGAAGTGCTTGACGGCGTTGGTGACGTACACGCGCTCGCGCGCGATGCCGGCGGCGACGAGCGCGGCGTCGAGCACCTCGCCCGCGGGGCCGACGAACGGCCGGCCGATGCGATCCTCCTCGTCGCCGGGCTGCTCGCCGACGAGCACCAGGTCCACGGCGTCGGGGCCTTCGCCGAACACGGTCTGGGTCGCCGGGCCGCACAGCGCGCAGGCGTCGCACGTCTTCGCGAGCTCGCGCAGGACGGGCAGGGACATCGGCACCTGCAAGCGCGCGGCGAGCTCCGCCGCGGGATCGATCATCGCGTCGACCCGCGCGCCGGCGTCGGCGATCAGCGCGGGCAGCAGCTCGGACTCGGGCAGCTGCGGCCAGAACCGCGCCGGCATGTGCTGGCGCATCAGCGCCGGATTGACCCGCGCCGGGTTGAAGATCGCCGCGTAGTACGTCCGCCACATGTCCTCGTACTCGTCGCCGCGCGGCTGGACGTGGCGTGGCACGCCGGGACCGAAGCGCAGCGCTTCGCCATCCCACGACACGCTCGCGTCGGGCGTGAGGATCGCCCAGGTCATCGCGCGGAACCGATCGCGAAAGAACGTCGCCCCGCGCGCGAGGATGTGATGATCCGGCGCGTACCAGGCGACGTAGTGCTCGCCGACCAGCCGGAACCGCACGAACGCGTGCATCTGGTGGACGTCGCGGCGGACCTGCTGACCGCGCAGCACGAGCGCGCGCAGATCGCGATCCGCGGCGTCGTCGAGCAGGCCGGGCTCGCCGTGGGTGAGGCGCCACAGGACGCGATACAGCACGGCGTGGCCGCCCGGATCGCGATGCAACACGACGTCGCGCGCGAGGGTCAGGAAGCGGGCCGGCACGCGCCTGGGCTCGCCGGTCGCGACGGGCAGCGGCGCAGCGAACAGCGACGGTGCGCCGGGCGGTGACCACGTGACGTCCGCCGGCCGGACGTCGGCGGCGAGCAACGCGCGCGCCTCGTCGCGCCACGCGTCGAGATCGGGCACCGCGATCGCGGACCTCATAGCGCGAGCGCGAGCTGCTCGCGGGGCTTCACGCGCGCGCGCAGATCGAGGCGATCGATCAGCAGCGCGTCGGGGTTGTGATCGGCGGTGACCACGAACGGCGACGTCCGCCGCATCGGGACGCGGAGCGCGGCGAGATCGGCGAGCCGCACGGCGCGCAGCCGCCGCATCGCGAGGAGCCGGTCCACGGTGCGTACGCCGAGGCCGGGGATGCGCAGCAGCTGCTCGCGCGCGGCGCGGTTGACGTCGAGCGGAAACAGCGCGCGGTGGCGCAGCGCCCACGCGAGCTTGGGATCGATCTCCGGATCGAGGTTCGGGGCGTCGGGCGTGGTGAGCTCGCCGACCGCAAAGCCGTAGTACCGGATCAGCCAGTCGGCCTCGTACAACCGGTGCTCGCGGACCAGCGGCGGCGCGGCGGTCGGCAGGCGGGCATCGGCGCGCTGGGTCGGCGAGTACGCGGTGTAGTACACGCGGCGCAGGCGGAACGTGTCGTACAGCGCGCTCGAGGTCGCGAGGATGGCGGCGTCGGGCGTGTCCGTCGCGCCGACGATCATCTGCGTGCTCTGGCCCGCGGGCGCGAAGTGCTTGGGCCGCTCGGCGTGGTGCTCGCGGATCGTGGTCATCGAGCCGTGGATCGCCGGCACCTGCTTCTCCGGCGCGAGCTTCGCGAGGTCGGTCGTCGTCGGCAGCTCGATGTTGACGCTCAGCCGATCGCACCACCGCCCGGCCTCGGCGATCAAGCGGTCGGACGCGCCGGCGACCGCCTTCAGGTGGATGTAGCCGCCGAACCGGTGCTCGGTGCGCAGCGTCTGGGCGACCCGGATCACGAGCTCCATCGTGTAGTCGGGATCGCGGAGCACGCCCGACGACAGGAACAGGCCCTCGATGTAGTTGCGGCGATACATCGCGAGCGTGAGATCGACGACCTCCTGCGGCGTGAACGCGGCGCGCGGGATGTCGCTCGAGCGCCGGTTGACGCAGTACGTGCAGTCGAACGTGCATTTGTTGGTCAGCAGGATCTTGAGCAGCGACACGCAGCGGCCGTCGGGCGTGTACGAATGGCAGATGCCGTTGCCGGTCGAGTTGCCGATGCCGCCGGTCGGCGTCGCGCGCTTCGCCCCGCTCGACGCGCACGAGGCGTCGTACTTCGCGGCGTCGGCGAGGATGGCGAGCTTGGCGCGGACGTCCACGTTGCCAGCGTAGTGCGCTCGGGCTGAACAAGCGATCCGGTGTAGATCTCTCGGAGAAGTTCTGGGTCGGAGGGGCCTTGCGTGAACGCGATGCGGGGGATTCGCGACCGCCCGGCTGTGCATGGACGCCCAGCCCTGGGCGGGCATTGCCGATGCGCGGCGAAGGCCTCGCATGGCACATCGGATCTCGAAAGGGAATACGTGTCATGAATTCATGTGTGCGACTGCGTTTGTGGGGTTGGCTATTTGCGTTCGCGCCAGTGACTGCCGTGTCGGCGTGCGTCAGTAACGACAGCGAGATCGCCGAGGGCGAGGTCTCGAGTGACCTGATCGGCGGACCGGGCGTGTTCTGGCCCGGCAGCCCGCCGATGATCCCGGTGTGCTGGGAGAACCCGAGCACCGGATCGATCCAGGGCAACGGCTTCACCGTCGCCGAGTCGACCGCGCGCGCGTGGGTGCGCGACGTCGTCGAGGGCCAGTGGTCGCGCTACGCCCGGGTGAACTTCACCGAGTGGGACACCTGCGCCGCCGGCGACCTCGGCGTCCACATTCACATCAACAAGACCGGCGGCTCGTCGGCACCGGGGGGCACCTCGGGCAATGGCGTCACGAATGGTGTGCAGCTGAACATCTACTTCAATGATCGCGCGGCCGACTGCCAGGCCAACCAGGCCAACCTGCAGCGCTGCGTGCAAGCGACCGCGCTGCACGAGCTCGGCCATGTGATCGGCTTTGGCCACGAGGAGTCGCGACCGGACTATCCAGCCGGCGGCACCGGTGATTGCGCCAAGCAGCCGTCGTCCCCCGACGGCGTCTCGTATGGCGCCTACGACATCGACTCGGTGATGAGCTACTGCGGCCAGCCGGTCGGCAACATCGCGACGTGGAAGACCCGGCTCAGCCCGGGAAACATCGCGGCGGT
>Ga0070717_10003402_pt1 | contig 11383 bp, 10 predicted proteins | sample LARL113metaG_FD_71366 | JGI IMG/M metagenome (GOLD analysis project Ga0070717, IMG submission 71366) | Corn, switchgrass and miscanthus rhizosphere microbial communities from Kellogg Biological Station, Michigan, USA - LAR L11-3 metaG | ecosystem: Host-associated > Plants > Roots > Rhizosphere ...
GTGTCCGACGGCGTGTCGCGGGCGAGCAGACGCAAGCGGTCGATGCAGAGCCGTCGCGTCAGCTGCGCGAGCCACGGGCGGACGGCGTCGTCGCTGCGGAGCTCCGTGAGCCGCTCGTACGCGCGTGCGAACACTTCCTGGAAGACGTCCTCGGCGTCGTGCTGGGCGAGCCGGAAGCCGCGGCTGCAGATCGCGTACACGTAGCGCGAGAACCGCTCCACGAACTCGTTCCACGCGCCGTCGTCGCCTTCCCGGCAACGGGAGACGAGCTGCGCGTCGCTCTGCTCGACGGCCATCCTTGCACCATAAAGCGCTAGAGGTCGCGCGTCAGCGCCGCCACGAGCAACTCCGTGTGCTCGTCGTCGAAGGCGAGCGGCGGCCGGATCTTGAGGACGTCCTCGTGCTTCCCGGTGCGGCCGACGAGTATTCCCTCCTCGCGGAGGGCGTCGGCCACTCGCGCCGCCAGGTCGGCGCTCGAGAGCTGGACGCCGGCGAGGAGGCCGGTGCCGCGAACCTCCACGACGTCCGGCTTCCCGAGCCCGGCGATCGCCGTCCGCAGCCGTTCGCCGACCGCCACGGCGCGCTGGGGCAGGCGCTCGTCCTCGAGCACGTCGAGCACGGCGAGCGCGGCGGCGGCGGCGACCGGGTTGCCGCCGAAGGTGGAGAACGTTCGGCCGGCGTACGGGAACCGCTCGGCGAGCTCGCGCCGCGTGACGACGGCGGCGACGGGATAGCCGTTCCCCATCGGCTTGCCGAGCGTCACGACGTCGGGCGCGATCCCGTGCCGGGCGAAGGACCAGAGCTCCGGTCCCAGGCGACCGTGCCCGGCCTGGACCTCGTCCGCGACGTAGAGCCCGCCCGCGGCGTGCGTCCGCTCGACGAGGAGACGGAGCTCGGCGTCGGTGGGCACGAAGATCCCGTCGCTCATGAGCGAGCCGTCGAGGAAGGTCGCGGCGAGGCCGCCCTCGAGCTCCGCGAGCGCACGATCCAGTGCCGGACCGAGGTCGGAGCCGCTGCCCGGTGGGGGGATGCGGGCGACGTGGGTGGGGCGGTTCTCGGCGGGCCAGTCCTCGGGCGAGAGCGCTGTGGTCGCCTCCGTGACCCCGTGGTAGGCGTGCTCGGTCACGAGGGCGCCGCTGTGGCCGGTCACGCCGGTCGCGAGCCGCCAGGCGAGGTCGTTGGCCTCGCTGCCGGAGTTGACGAGTAGGACGGTGTCGAGCCCCGGCAGGGTCGCGAGGAGCCGCTCGGAGAGCTCGACGAGCGGTTCCGCGAGGTAGCGCGCGTTGACGGCACCGAGACGCGTCTGGCGGACCACCGCCTCCGTGACCCGCGGGTGGCAGTGCCCGACGACGGGGACGTTGTTGTAGGCGTCGAGGAGCCGGCTCCCGTCCGGCTGGTAGATCCAGACTCCCTCCGCCCGAGCCGCGTGGACGGGGCGCGAGTAGGTGAGCGGCGTCAGCAGCGCGCCGAGGGCACTCTCGCGCCTTCTCGCCAGCGCGTCCGTTGCGCCCGCGGGCTGCGACGCACCGAGCTCGCGCGCGACCTCCGTCGGAGCGAGCGAGTCGAACAGCTCGAGCAGGCGCCACGAGTCGTCGTCCCACGCCTCGATGTACTCGGCGTTCTCGGGGAAGCGACGGGTGCGCCAGGCGCTGATCGAAACGATCGCGGCGAGCCGGGCTGCAACGAGCTCGCCGAGCAGCTCGAGCTCCAGCGGCTCGAGCGGGAGCTGCGACGCGAAGCCGTCGAGCGCGATCCGCGCGGTACGGAATGCGTCGTCGAGCGGCCGGCCGCGCAGCAGGGACGCGAGTGCGATCGCCACGTCGGCGGCGAGCGCGGAGTGGCAGCAGTCGCCGAAGTCGAGGATCGCGGCGATGCGGTCGTCCTCGCCGAGAAGGAGGTTGTCGAGGTTGAAGTCCCCGTGCACGACCTGCGCGCGCAGGCGCGGCCAGCGGGGGAGCACCCGCTCCTCGAAGCGGCCGATCGCACGCTCGACGAGCGCCCCTCGCGCCGGTTCCGGCAGCTCCTCGAGGAGCGCCCGCAGCTGCGGCGTCGCCTGGACGCTCCAGAGCAGCTCGCGGCCGGCCGCCGGATGGAAGAAGGACCGCAGCGCGAGACAGAGTCGCGCGTGCACGGCGCCGAGGTCCCGCACCGCCGCGTCGTCGAGCTCGGGCCCGCCCTTGTGGCCGCGCATCCGCTCGAACAGACGCACGTGGTGGCCGTCGAACGCCGACCGTGAGGCGAGCGGCCGCGCGACGGGCAGGCCGGGATCCACGGCTGCGACGTGGGCGATCGCAGCCTCCTCGAGGTCGAGCGCGCCCACGTCCTCGCCGCTGTTCGAGATCTTGAGCACCGCGCCGGCGCCGCCGTCGTCGAGCAGGAACGCCTGATCGCGCTCGCTGCCGAGGTTCGAGGCGCTGCCGTGCACGCCGAACACGTCTGCGGCGATCGCCGCGGCGTCGTCGTCGGTGAACCGGGGCGGGACGGATTCGAGGACGGAGCTCACCCGACGATGCTATTGGGCCGCGGTCAAAATCCCTCGTTCGAGCGAATCGGCTCCCCCTTTAGCGGGAGGATCGCACTCCGACCTCCGCCTACGTTCTGCTCACTGATTGGCGGCTACGGCGGCACGTTCTGCGGCATCAGGGCGGTCGCGACAAGGAGGTAGACGTGGGGGCGAACCTCACCAAGCGCGACGTTTTCCGTTTTCGGGCCTGGCAGGTTGGCCTGCTCACATTGCTCGTGGCGTTGGCGCTGGGCGGGATTCGCTCGGGCGCCTCGTGGGGCTCCTCTGCCTACGACCCAACGAGCGATCCGTACTCGATGCAGAACATCACGGCCGGCGACGGCGTCCAGACGTGGTGGAACAACGGCTACACCGGCAAGGGAGTCGACGTCGCGGTGATCGACACCGGCGTCACGCCCGTGGCCGGCCTGAACGCCCCGGCCAAGGTGATCAACGGCCCCGACCTATCGCTCGAATCGCAGAATCCGAACCTGGCACACCTCGACACGAACGGTCACGGCACGTTCATGGCCGGCCTCATCGCGGGGAACGACGGCCAGCCCGGCGGTTACAGAGGCGTCGCTCCCGACGCCCGGATCATTTCGCTCAAAGTCGGCGTCGCCGACGGAGGCACTGACGTGACCCAGGTCATCGCGGCGATCGACTGGGTCGTGCAGCACCGGCACGACAACGGGATGAACATCCGGGTGCTCAACCTCTCGTACGGCACGAACTCGACTCAGCCGTACGGCATCGATCCGCTCGCCTACGCGGTCGAGCAGGCCTGGAAGGCGGGCATCGTCGTCGTGGCTGCTGCGGGTAACACCGGCTTCCAGAGCGGTTCGAATGCGGCCCTCGCCGATCCGGCCTACGACCCGCAGATCCTCGCGGTCGGCGCGGCAGACACGAACGGCACCGCAACGCCGTGGGACGACCAGGTCGCCTCCTTCTCGGCGGGATCGTCGAGCTGCAGCGGCGGCTGCCGCGGAGCGGATCTCATCGCCCCCGGATCGCACATGCAGGGCCTCCGGGTCCCCGGCTCGTACATCGACCAGAACAACCCGGCCGGCGTCCTCGGCGACCGCTACTTCCGCGGCAGCGGAACCTCCGAGGCGACGGCGTTCGTCTCGGGTGCGGCGGCCGACCTGCTGTCGCGCTACCCGCAGCTGACGCCGGATCAGGTCAAGGCGATGCTGACGTCGAGCTGCGACAAGCTCTCCTCCTACAACTGGAAGCAGCAGGGCTGTGGCGAGCTCGACCTGAACAAGCTCGTCAACACCTCCGTCCCCTCGGTGTTCGCCTCGCAGCAGTACAACGCTCCCTCGACCGGCACCGGATCGCTCGAGGCCTCGCGCGGCACCGACCACATCTCGCTCAACGGCGTCGTGCTCCAGGGCGAGCAGGACATCTTCGGCGAGCCCTTCAGCTCGGCGGCGATCGCCGCGCTCGAGGCGGCGGGATCGAGCTGGTCGGGCGGGATCTGGAACGGCTCCCTTTGGACGGGTAGCTCGTGGAGCGGCTCGAGCTGGAGCGGGTCGAGCTGGTCCGGGAGCTCCTGGAGCGGTTCGTCCTGGTCGGGCAGCTCGTGGAGCGGCAGCTCGTGGAGCGGCTCCTCCTGGTCGGGCAGCTCGTGGAGCGGCTCGAGCTGGAGCGGCTCGAGTTGGAGCGGCAGCAGCTGGTCCGGCGCGGCTTGGCTCGGAGCCAGTTGGGGCCGATAAGGAGCGACGTGAGACTGCGGTGATCGAAGGCCGGCCAATCACCTACCCACACCAAGCGCCGAGCGGGCTGTTGCGCCCGCTCGGCGCTGGTGTGCGTGAGGCCGTGCGCGCCCCGCGGCGCGTCTGGGCGTTCAACGGCCTCCTCGCGGTCACGTGCGCCATGGTCTGGGGCCGGGCCCTCAGCTCGTTCGGCGGCCGCGGGCTCACGCACGGCCCGTACCTCTCGTGGTGGGCGCTGGCCGTCGCCTTCTTCTTCGCCGAGATCTTCGTCGTCCACCTCCAGTTCCGGAAGCAGGCGCACACCCTCTCCCTGACGGAGATCGGGCTCACGCTCGGGCTCCTGCTCGGCGCTCCGGCGGGCCTTCTGATCGGGCAGCTCGCGGGGACCCTCGTGGCTCTGATCGTCACCCGCTGGAAGAGCCAGCGCCAGCTCGTGAAGTTCGCCTTCAACCTGGCGGAGCTGCCGCTCTGCAGCGGCATCGCGCTCCTGATCTTCCGGACGCTCGCGGTGCCCGGGATCTCGGAGCCCCACGTGTGGGTGCTCGTCCTCTTCGCCTGCGCCGCGGCGCACGTGCTCGGCATCCTGCTCGTCTCGGCCGTGATCGCCATCGCGGAGGAGCGCTTCCATGCGCCCCAGCTGCTCCGGACGCTCGTCACGTCGACGATCGGGGCACTCGCGACCGCGTCGCTCGGGCTCGCGGTCGTCCAGCTGCTCGAGGTGCGCCCGGTCGCCGTGCTGCTCCTCGTGGTTCCGGTCCTCGCCTGCGTCGCCGCCTTCCGCGGCTACATGGAGCAGCGCGAGCAGCGCGAGCACGTGGAGTTCCTCTACGAGTCGATGCGCGCGACCCAGGGCGCGCCCGAATTCGGGCTGGCCGTCGGACAGCTCCTCGTCGCCGCGCGCCGGCTGCTCCGCGCCGAGTACGCCGAGATCCTGATCCTGCCGGCCTCCGACGGCGAGGGTCCGCTCCGGAGCGTCAGCAGCGCCGAGGGCGAGCTGCTCATGCATCCCGAGGAGTTCTTCGCGCCGGAGGACGCGGCCGCGTTCACCGAGATGGGGTCCATCGGTTCGGCGACGCTGCTCACGCGGCGTCGTGCTGCATATGCGTTCGAGCCATTCCTCTCGTCACGCCGGCTCGAGGACGCGATCGTCGGGCCGCTACGCGGCGAGGACCGGACGTTCGGGCTGCTCGTGGTCGGCGAGCGCGTAGGCGACGTGAGCACCTTCGACGACGCCGACGTCGAGCTCTTCGAGACCTTCGCCGGCCACGCGAGCATCCTCCTCGAGAACGGCCGGCTGGAGCATTCGCTCGCCCAGGTGACCCAGCTCAAGGAGCAGCTCCGTCACCAGGCGTACCACGACGGCCTCACCGGCCTGCCGAACCGCCTGCATCTGCTCGAGGCGATCGAGCAGGAGCTCGCGCGCGGCGTCGGCTCGATGGCGATCCTCTATCTCGACCTCGACCGCTTCAAGACCCTCAACGACACCTGGGGCCACAGCGCCGGCGACGAGCTGCTCACCGAGTTCGCCCGTCGCCTCGAGCGCGCGGTCCGGGCACAGGATCTCGCGGCCCGCCTCGGCGGTGACGAGTTCGCAGTCCTCGTCCGGGACGCGGACGCCCAGGCCGCCATCGCGGCGGCGCGGCACATGCTCGCCACGATCGACGGGACGTATGCGCTGAGCTGCGGAGACGTCGCATGTCACGTGAGCGTCGGCGTCGCCATCGGCTCCGCCGGCGTCACGAGCGCCGAAGACCTCATCCGCAACGCCGACATCGCGATGTACAGCGTCAAGCGCTCCGACCGCGCGTACACGCTGTACGAGGCGGAGCTCCACGAGCAGCTCCGCACTCAGCGTCAGCTCGGCCTCGACCTCGAGGCCGCGCTCGAGCGGGGCGAGATCCTCTGCCACTACCAGCCCGTCGTCCGCCTCACGGACGGCGGGATCGAGGGGTTCGAGGTGCTCGCCCGGTGGCCGCACCCGACCCGCGGCCTGCTCACCGCCGCCGACTTCCTGCCGGCGGCGGAGGAGACCGGACTGACCGTCGAGCTCGGCCGGGTCGTCCTCCAGCAGGCGCTCGAGGACGCCCGCCGCTGGCCCGAGAGGCTCAGCATCTGGCTCAACCTCGCCCCGGCGGAGATCGCCAACGAGCGGCTCGTCGACACGCTCGCCGAGTACCTCGAGCATTACGGCGTCCCGCCGAGTCGGCTCGTGATCGAGGTGACGGAGTCGGGTGTCGACCAGGGCAGCGACGCCGCCCTCCTCGCGATGCGGCGTCTGCGGAACCTCGGCGTCGGTCTCACCATCGACGACTTCGGCACCGGCTATTCGTCGCTGAGCCGTCTCGCCGAGTTCCCGATCCAGTCCCTGAAGATCCCGAAGCCCTTCGTCGACAAGCTGATCGGAGACGATGCCGACGAGGCGTTCGTCGACGCGATCCTGCGCCTCGGCGACTCGCTCGGCCTCGGAGCCGTGGCCGAGGGGATCGAGCATGAGGCGCAGGCCGACCGCCTGCGGCAGCTCGGCTGCCGGCTCGGGCAGGGCTACTACTTCGGCCGGCCGGCCCCCGCTGCGGAGGTCGAGGAACTGCTCCGGGAGGGGCCGCCGCGGAAGCCGCAGCTCTCCCTCGTGCCCGACGCTCGGGTCGCCCAATCCGGCTAGATCAGGCGGAGTTTGCAGATCCCCCGAAAGGGGGAGGCCCGGTAGGACCAGGGCACGAGATGATCAGCAAGACTCCCGCTCGGGGCTGACGGCAACAACTCTGCGGCGGAGTTTTCGAAGCGGCGGCTACCCCCGCCGCTTCGTCGTTTCCGGCCGAAGAGCTAGCCCTTTCCTACGGTGAGGATCGGGGCGTTGAGGACGATGTGGGCGTCCTTCTCCGTGAGCTTGCCCTTCTTCGCAAGTCCGTCGATCTGGTCGTCCTTGACGAGGAGCGTGGGCTTGACCCCCGACTTCCAGGTCACCCAGATCTCCTCCCAGAGCGGGTTGTAGTCCGACTCGCCGGGCTGCGAGCCGAACACGGTCAGCTGGCCCTTGGCCGCGCTGCCCTTGATGAAGAACTGCCTCGGCAGGCCCTTGCTTGCCTTCAGGCCGGCCGAGTAGTTGACGTGCAGCGCCTGCGCCTGGGACTTCGACGAGACGTCGGTCATCACGTACGTGTCGATGTGGCCGTCGTAGTAGCCCTTGAAGACGGCCTGGGCCTTCATGGACGGCTTCCCGATGTTCGGCAGCCCTCCGCTTGCGGCTGCGGCGATTCCGGCAGCCGCCGCGACAACGCCGAAGCCGAAGAGAATGAGAACGATCCTGCGCACCTGTTCCTCCTTGGCGAGCTAGAGTGACGGGAGTGGGTACGCCGAGGAGCCGGGTCTGGATTGCGTTTCTCGCCGCTCTGGCGGCAGCGGTCGCCGTCGTGGCAGCCGCATCGAACGCGAAGTCCAGCGTGTCGGCCGCTCGTCACACGACGCGGACGGTGACCGTGAAGACGGCGAGGGTCAAGGGCCTCGGCACGATCCTCGTCAACAACAAGGGCTTCACGCTCTACATGTTCGTGCCCGACAAGCAGAAGCGGGTGACGTGCAAGGGCTCGTGCGCCGTGATCTGGCCGCCTCTGAAGGTGAAGGCCGGCTCGAAGCCGACGGCCGGCGGGCTCGCGCGCAGGCGGTTGCTCGGCACGGTCAAGAACCCGGGCGGCGGGCTCGTCGCGACGTACAACCACTGGCCGCTCTACACGTACATCACCGACCGGAAGCCCGGGCAGGCCACGGGTCAGGCGATCAACAACAGCGGCGGCCTCTGGTACGTCCTCTCGCCTGCCGGCAAGGTCATCAAGACGAAGCCGTAGCCGCGCGTGAGGCGCGGCCCGGCGGGGAACACCCCAGGCGATGGCCGATGCCGTCGTCACCGTCGCCGAGGTCAAGGCGTTCAAGACCCAGTCGGGCAACACGCGCTTCGTGCTGCGCGACGGCGAGGGCCGCGAGTACACGACGTTCCGGGAGGAGATCGCACGCCAGGCGCTCGCCGCCGAGGGACGCCGCGCGCGCATCGACTTCCACGAGCAGCAGCGCGGCCAGTTCACGAACGTCTATCTCGACGCGGTTCAGCCGCTCGACGAGCCCGCGGACGAAGCCTCGTCCGAGGCGGTCGAGGAGGTCGCGTGGAAGACGGCCGTCGACGCCGCGCCCTGGCTGCTCGGCGGCGAGCCGGAGGAGGCCGTGCCTCCCGAGGAGCTGTTCGAGCGGCTGCAGCCGTTCAAGGAGCGCGTCGCCGAGGACATCCGGGGCGATGCGCCGGAAGACGACGAGGCCGCCTAGCGGCACGCCGGCCGTCTGAACAGCAGTGGACTAGAGCCGCGCGAGCTGGACTGCGACGAAGACCGCGTAGAGGAGGATCAGGAACGAGCCGGAGATCCGGCCCGCTCCACCGCGTCTCCCGTAGAGGACGAGCGCCGCCGCCGTCATCCCGAGGAGCCAGGCGAGGTCGAAGATCGCGAGTCCCGCGAAGGAGCCGAATGCGCCGAGTGCCGCCGGGATCGCCAGGCCGGCGACGATGTTGATCGAGTTGGAGTTCAGCGTCTCGCTGATCAGTGCCGAGCCGCGGTGCTGTAGTCCGAAGCGGACCCCCGTCCAGGCGTTCGGCAGGCTCGTGAGGATCGCGAGCACCGTCACGCCCACGAGCGCCTGGGGCACCGACCACGCCTGCGCGAGGTCCGTGGCCGCCCGCACAGCTCCGACGCTCCCCGCAACGATGAGGACGAGGGCGACGAGCAGGACGAGCGCCAGCTGGACGACCTCGCGCCGCGAGTCGAGCGGGCGCACGCGCCGGTGCTCCTCGCCGAAGCTCCGCTGGACGAAGCGCGACTCGGCGACGCCGAGCCGGAGACGTCGAGCGAGACGCGGCCCCGCAGCGAGCAGCACCGCGTAGGGGACGACCACCGCTGCGACGAGGACGAGGCCGATTCCCGAGCCGAGCATGCCGGTGACGACGAGGAGCGCGATCCCGACCAGCCACAGCGCGACGAAGCCCTCGAGCTCGAGCGCCTCGTGGCGTCCGCGCACGCGCCCCGCGACGACCGCGCTGAGGCCGAGCATCGCGGCGAGGTTGAACGCGTTCGATCCGACGACGACGCCCACCGCGACCGCGTGCTCGTTCTGGACGAGCGCCGAGATAGCCGACGAGATCTCCGGTGCGTCGGCCGCGAGCGCGGTGAGCAGGCCGAGCAGCGTCTCCGGCAGCCCGAGCCGCAGCCCGATGTGGTCGAGCCGGCGCGCGAAGACCGCCGAGGCGGCGAGCATGACGCCGATCGAGACGAGGAAGACGGGCATGGCGGCTGCGGGCGTCATCGGTCGACGCCGACCAGCCTTCCCGGCACACCCGGGTGAGAGCCTAGATCAGGGAGTCGGGTCCTGCGGCTTCTCTTGCTGCGACAGCTGGGCTTCGGCCGTCTCGGCGCCGGCGGAGGGAGCCATTCCCGGCGCGCCAGCACCGCCGGAAGCGAGCTTCATCTGGTCGAGGTCGGCTTCGCCCTCGTTCCGCACGATGTCCTGCCCGCCGGCCGCGGCATCCTGGCCGGCCGGCTCGGTCGCGACGCCCTCCTCGGCCGACTCGGCCGGAGTCGAGGAGAACAGTCGCTTGAACCAGTCGCCGAGGCTCATCAGGGAGCCAGGTCCGTCGGCTTTTCGTATTCCGACAGCTCTTCTTCGGCGGTCTCGGCTGCTTCGGGGGCGGAGATGCCGGTTGCCGCAGCACCGCCGGAGAGGTACTCGCCCTGCCTGAGGTCCTCGTCGCCGTCCTTCTGGACCCGGTCCTCGTCGCCGGTCGGGTCGTCCGTGTCGTCCGGCGGGTTGGTCGGACTGAATTGGAACAGGCGCTTGAACCAGCTCATGCTGCCCGGAGCATAGACGGCCTCTGCCGGCGGTGCTCAGCCCGAGACCGGACGCCCGAACTGCGCCGCCGCCGTCGCCTGCAGGTCGCGAAGCTGCTCGCCTGGCGGGCACCAGTTCGAGGTGAACGCCTCGATGTCCCAGTTCGCCAGACGAGCGCCTGCCTCGTAGGCCGACTCGAGGAAGGCCAGCAGGGTCTGCTTCGGGTCGGCTGCGGTGCGCACGTCCTCGTACGGGAGGAGGGCGAGCGAGCCGTCGCCGGACGGGGCCCAGGCTCCCACCGCGAGCGGCTCGTCGCGCAGCCCCGCCGGCTCGGGCGCGGTGTACGAGTAGTAGGAGGCGTCCGGGACGTTGTCGTCGCCCGGCCAGAACCCGAACGAGATCACCTCCTGCGAGTACGCCTCCCGTTCGACCCGATCGCCCTGCAGCGCGGGCGCCGGGCGGCCGGAGAACCGGGTCACAGCGAGGTCGAAGCTGTGCCAGAAGAGATGGACCGGGCTCGTCTTGCCGTTGAACCAGCCGCTGAACTCCTCGAAGACGGCGTCCGTCCAGTCGAGGATGCGGTGGTATCGGCGAACCGCGTCGAGATCCCAGGTCGCGTGCTCCTCGTCCTTGGGGAACGGTGTGTGGATCGGGATGCCGAACGGCTCTTCCCTGATCTTCACGTCGAAGCCGAGCCCGCGCAGCGTGTCGTGCAACTGAGCGTCGAAGCGTGCGACGCTCGAGCCGAGCGAGAAGCTGCGGGAGCGGCCGTCGGCCGCGCGGACGACGAGCGCGTTGTCGACGAAGTCGAACGAGATGTCGAAGGTCGCGTCGTTGTGGTGAAGGCGGCGGGTGGTTAGGCCGCGGACGTCGACGTAGAGCGGGACGTTCCACCACTGGTTGCGTGGCGAGGTGGTCGCCAGGCGCACCTTGCCGACGATCTGGCAGTAGAGGTGGAGCGTGTCCTTCGTCGGGCGCCAGTCCGCGAGGTGGAGCTCCGGCAGCGACGGCGACGGCATAGAGCCAGCGTAGTGCGAAGATCGCTCCCGTGATCGTCTCGCTGCACGTCGCCACCGGCGCTGCGCTGGGCGCGGCCGTCCGCTCGCGGCGGCTCGCGCTCCTGCTCGGCCCGCCGCTGCACCTCGCCGGCGACCGCGTGCCGCACGAGGACATCCCCGACCGGAGCTTCGAGGTCGGCAGCGGCCTCCTCGCGCTGGGGCTCGTCGCGGCCGTTCGCGGGCCGTTCGATCCGGCGGTGCTCGGCGGCGCGGCCGCGGCGATGCCGGACCTCGAGCACCTCGTT
>Ga0070717_10003403_pt1 | contig 11381 bp, 10 predicted proteins | sample LARL113metaG_FD_71366 | JGI IMG/M metagenome (GOLD analysis project Ga0070717, IMG submission 71366) | Corn, switchgrass and miscanthus rhizosphere microbial communities from Kellogg Biological Station, Michigan, USA - LAR L11-3 metaG | ecosystem: Host-associated > Plants > Roots > Rhizosphere ...
AACAGTTCGATGTGGTATGGGTGCTGTATTCGTTTCCGCGCAACGAACGCATTCGAGTGAAGACGCTGATCGCGGATGGCGAAAGCCTGCCGAGTTCTGTTCCACTGTGGGCAACCGCCAATTGGCTGGAGCGCGAAGTGTTTGACATGTTCGGCATCAAGTTCGACGGCCATCCGGACATGAAGCGCATTCTGTTGCCCGACGGGTGGAAGGGACATCCGCTGCGGAAAGATTACGGCATCCTGCAGCAGGATAATGAGTGGGTGCAGATCAATTTGGGGATTGAGAGCGGGCAGTGATGATGGAGCTGAAAGCGAATTCCACGGGGCGGCGTCAGCGGGGTTTCTCTTGCGGCCCTCCGGGGTCCGGTCCTCTTATGCTGTTTCGCCCACGGCTTGCGCCCCTTCGACAGGCTCAGGGCAGGCCGTGGGCTGCAGTCCGTCGCCGCTTTGCGGCTGCGTCGTGTTTGGTTATGACTAAACACGTTGTCGTAGCATTCGAAAAATCTCAGCAATGACTGATCCGAACGCACTCTCGCCGCTGGATCTGGAAACGCCGGATAAGACGTTTCTCGACGCCAACGAACTCGTCATCAACATGGGGCCGCAGCATCCTGCGACGCATGGCGTGCTCCGCGTCATCCTGCGGCTGGACGGCGAAAAGGTCATGGGCCTGGAGTGCGTCATCGGGTACCTGCACCGGGGCGTTGAAAAAATTGCCGAGAACCGCACTTACACGATGTTCAATCCCTACGTCGACCGTATGGATTACGTGGCCGCAGTCTCGAACGGGTTGGGATATTGCGAGGCGGTGGAAAAACTTCTCAACGTGGAAGCTCCGCCGCGCGCGCAATATATTCGCGTCATCCTCACTGAGCTGAACCGCATTGCCAGTCACCAGCTCTGGCTGGGCACCCACGCGCTCGATATTGGCGCCATCACCCCGCTTTTTTACACCTTCCGCGACCGCGAGGAGATTCTCAAGATTTTCGAAAAGTATTGCGGCGCGCGGCTGACCACGCATGCCTTTCGCATTGGCGGCTTGCAATATGAGGCGTATGACGGATTCGAAAAGGACGTGAAGAATTTCGTCAACTTCGTGAAACCGAAGATCGACGAGTACGAAGAGCTGCTTACCACCAATCGCATCTGGCTGGAACGTACAAAAGGTGTGGGTAAAATTTCCGGTAAAGACTGCATCGCGCTGGGCGTGACCGGACCCGTGCTCCGCGCCAGCGGCGTGAAGTGGGACCTGCGCAAGGCCCAGCCCTACGCCAACTATAAGAATTTCGCTTTCGAGATCCCTACCGGCGAGAACGGCGATACTTATGACCGGTACATTGTGCGCATGGTCGAGATGCGGCAGTCGCTGCGGATCATCGAACAGGCGGTCGAAGGAATTCCTGAAGGGCCAATCATGGCGAAGGTTCCGAAGGTGATGAAGCCGCCGGTCGGCGAAATCTACCACTCCATCGAGGCGCCCAAAGGCGAGCTGGGATATTTCATCGTCAGTGATGGTTCGACGCAGCCTTATCGCATCCGCGTGCGGCCGCCGTCGTTTGTTAACCTGCAGGCGCTCGATCTCATGTGCCGCGGGCAGCTCGTCGCCGACGTTATTGCGGTCATCGGCACACTGGACATCGTTCTCGGCGAGGTAGACCGCTGATGCATGGGTTCATTCAGTACATCCAGTCTTATCTCGACAGCGACAAAACGCCCGGTGGAGCGGGGAATATTTTCTGGGCTACGGTTTATATTCTGCTCGTCTTCGCAGGTCTTTCTGTGGCCGTCATCGCGATGAACTGGCTGGAACGCAAGATCCTCGCGCACATGCAGGTTCGACTTGGCCCGATGCGCGTGGGGCCGCACGGCCTGCTGCAGCCGATTGCCGACGCCATCAAGTTACTGCTCAAAGAAGACATCATTCCGGCTGAGGCTGACGCGCTCGTCTTCTGGGTCGCGCCGTTCATTGTGGTGCTGGCGGCTTTTACGGTATTCGTGGTGGTCCCATTCGGCCCGACGCATGCGATCACCGACATGAATATCGGCATCCTCTTTATGCTTGGCGTGTCGTCGCTGAGCGTACTGGGAATCGTCACGGCCGGATGGGCTTCGAACTCACACTATCCGTTGATTGGCGCGTTGCGCTCCAGCGCGCAGATGGTCTCGTATGAAGTTGCCATGGGACTCGCCGTGGTGTCGGTGATTCTGATGACCAGCCTGAGCTCCGAAGGCGGCACGCTAAGCATGATCGGAATCGTGCAGGCGCAACAGGCGCAGGGAGAATGGTTCATCTTTAAGTTCTTCCCGCTGGGCCTGGTGGGATTCTTTATTTTTGCCATTGCGATGGTCGCCGAGACGAACCGGGCGCCCTTCGACCTGCCTGAAGCTGAATCGGAATTGACGGCGGGATTCCACACCGAGTACAGCGGATTCCGATGGTCTTTATTCTTTCTGGCTGAGTACTCCGCCATGATTGCGGTCTCGTCGATTGCGGTCACGCTGTGGCTGGGGGGATGGCTGCGTCCGTTTCCCAACGCGCTGACCGGCCCCACTTGGGATCTGGTTTTTTCGCTTTTTCCGGGAATCACCTTTCTGTTTCTGGCGGCGATCTGTTTCTACAACACGGCGCGGATGCCCAAGCATCCGCTGTTCCGCGTACAGACCATGGGGTTGGCGGGATTCGGCGTGGTCCTTGCGTTGATCGGCTTGATTCTATTCATTCACGGCGTGCGAGTTCGTGTTCAGGATATTTACTGGTTCACGGCCAAAGTTGGCGCGTTCATGTACCTCTATATCTGGTATCGTGGCACGTTCCCTCGTTATCGTTTCGACCAACTCATGAAAGTAGGGTGGAAAGTGCTGCTGCCGACCGGTTTGGTGCTCTTGATCCTGACCGCTCTCGTGGGAATGCGGACGGAACTCTGGGCAGAATTGCAGGGAGTGTGGCGTCCATGAATCCTCCGGTCGCGACGCCGTTTTTCTTTTACCTGCTTGCCGCAACCATGATCCTGGGGGGCATCCTGGTGATCACGCGCAAGAACGCCGTGCATTCGGCGATGGCCTTGATTACCACGCTGCTGGCGCAAGCCGGTCTCTACCTCATGCTTTATGCTCCATTCGTTGCTGGCGTGCAAATTATTCTTTATGCCGGCGGCATCATGGTCCTGTTTCTGTTCGTGATCATGTTGATCTCGATTGAGCGCGCCGACAAAGAGCGCCAGTTTAACAAGCAGTGGCTGGTGGGAATCGTCGCGGCCGGGGGGCTCGGCGGCCTGTTCATCGCGGTTTACACGACCACGACAAAAGGAAAGATACTTTTCCCCGAAGGCCTAACGACCTACGGCGAAACCCAGAATACCCAGGCAATCGCGGCCCTGCTCTTCGACCGCAGCGCAGGACAATACATGTTCGCCTTCGAAATCGCTTCACTGCTGTTGCTGGTGGCGATCATCGGGGCCGTGGTGATGGCGAAGAAGAGGATTTGACGAATGCAATTGCTAGCTTCTAGCTCCTAGCTTTTAGCTAGCGGCTAGGTGCTAGAAGCTAGAAGCTCAAAATGGACGCAATGCTTCACATCTCGACGTTGCACTACCTGGTGCTGGGCGCTGCTCTGTTTCTGCTGGGAGTGATCGGGGTGCTTACGCGGCGCAACGTGGTCATCGTCCTGATGTCGATCGAATTGATCCTCAACGCCGTCAACTTGAATCTGGTCGCATTCTCGCGCTACTGGCAGGGTATCCATGGTCCCAAAGCCCTGCACGGACAGGTGTTCGCGATTTTCGTAATCACTGACGCCGCCGCCGAGGCCGCAGTTGGCCTGGGCATCCTGATCGCCTTCTTCCGTAATAAGGAGACGGTGAACATGGATGAAGTGAATTTGTTGAAGTGGTAGAAGAACAGCTGTCAGCTATTAGCTTTCAGCCGTCAGCTTGTGGATGTGAATTGTAGCGCTGGTTTACACCGAAGGTTTTGGCTGAAGGCTGATAGCTGACAGCTGAGAGCTACGAATGCTATTTCTAGACCACATCTATCTCATCCCGATCCTGCCTGCGGTTGGGGCTGCGCTCATGTTCTTTTTCGGGCGTAAGCTGCAGAAGGCGACGGTGAGCGCTGTTTGCGTCGGGTCGGTCGTGTTGGCGTTCCTGATGGCTTGCGGCGCGGTGTTGCAGTACACGAACTGGGCTCCTGCGCACGATCATAAGCCTTACGAAACGATCCTCTATACCTGGCTCGGCACCGATACCGGCCACCTGACTTATGTCACGCACGATGGCGCGCAGGCTCCCTTTCAGGCCGACGCCGGATTCCTGCTGGATCCGCTTTCGAGCATATGGCTGCTGTTTGTTACCGGCGTCGGCATGCTGATCCATATTTATTCCGTCGGGTACATGGCGCATGAAGGCGGATACTATCGCTTCTTCGGATATCTCAATCTGTTCATGTTCTCCATGCTGACGCTGATCCTGGCAAACAATTACGCGCTGATGTTTGTGGGCTGGGAGGGCGTGGGCCTTTGCTCGTATCTGTTGATCGGTTTCTATTTTCATCGCAAGTCGGCGAGCGACGCGGCCAACAAAGCGTTCATCGTCAACCGCATTGGCGATGCCGGATTTCTTCTCGGGATGTTCTTCATCGCCTGGTACATGGGGTCGCTGCGATTTATCGACCTGACCGGGGCCGCCCGCAGCGGACATTTCCAGATTGGCGATCCCATCATTACTGCCGCGACTCTTCTTCTGTTTGTGGGAGCATGCGGGAAGTCGGCGCAGCTTCCTCTTTATGTGTGGCTGCCCGATGCGATGGAAGGGCCGACGCCGGTTTCCGCGCTGATCCACGCGGCCACCATGGTCACGGCTGGCGTTTACATGGTGGCGCGGTCGAACGCACTGTTCGTCCTGGCGCCGAAATCCATGCTTGTGGTCGCCATCGTGGGAGCCCTCACCGCGATCTTTGCCGCTTCGATCGGCCTGGTGCAGAACGACATCAAGCGCGTGCTTGCGTATTCGACCGTCTCGCAACTCGGCTACATGTTTCTCGCGCTCGGCGTTGGAGCTTTCTCCGCCGGCGTGTTCCACGTCTTCACGCACGCGTTCTTCAAGGCGCTGCTGTTCCTCGGCGCGGGCTCGGTGATTCACGCCATGAGCGGCGAGCAGGACATGCGGAACATGGGCGACCTGCGCGGCCGCATCCCAACCACGTACTGGACTATGTTCATCGCGACGCTGGCGATCACAGGCATTCCTCCGTTCGCAGGATTCTTCTCGAAGGATGAAATCCTCTGGCAGACTTGGACGTCGGAGGGCGGCGCGTATCGCATACTCTGGTTCATCGGCTATGCCACAGCGTTGATGACCGCTTTCTATATGTTCCGCCTGATCTATCTCACGTTCCGCGGGCGTCCGCGCATGAGCCACGAAGTGGAGCACCACATCCACGAGTCGCCGATGTCGATGACGATGCCGCTCGTGATCCTGGCGGTTTGCTCGCTATTCGCTGGATTTCTCGGCTGGCCGCATAGCCTGGGCGGCTCGGATCGCTTCGCTCGCTTTCTTGATCCCGTCTTCGCGCGCGGCGAAGCTCGGGTTTTCGTCGAGGAAGGAAAAGCCGGACAACTTGCTGCCGGAGAAAAAGACGAAGAGCACACCAGTCCGACAGAATATTTGCTGATGTTCCTATCCGTCGCGGCGGCAGGGGCCGGGTGGTTCATGGCTGGGCGCTCATACAAGAATGCGAATAAAGGTTACGTTGAGCCGATCGCGTTGACCTCAGCGCCGGTTTACAACACACTGCTCAACAAGTATTACGTTGACGAAGGTTACGACTACGTCTTCACCGGGCGGCGCAAAGCAGGCGACGTGCGCCTGGGCGTGCTGGGTGCGGGCGAGGCCAGTTCGTGGTTCGATTCCCACGTAGTTGACGGCGCGGTGAACGCTGCGGGTTCGATCACTCGCGGCACCGCGACGTTCTCGAGTTGGTGGGATAAATGGATCATTGACGGCATCGGGGTAAACGGTCCCGCGATTCTGGCGCGCATGCTGAGTTATCCGGCACGCCTTCTCGAGTGGGGCTTGGTGCAATGGTATGCGCTGGTGATGACCGCGGGGTTGGTAGGTTTCGCGTTTTATTACGTATTCCACTAAAAGCTTCTAGCTGTTAGCTCCTAGCTTCTAGCAAAACGCTAAGAGCCAAGCGGCAAGAGCTAGAAGCTAGCAGCTAAAAGCTGACTTATGCAAAACCACATCTTATCGATCATCCTCTTCACGCCGCTGGTCGGCGCGTTCCTTCTCTTGTTCGTACCTAAGGAGAACAAGGACGCCATCCGCTGGATCGCGAATATCTTCGCGCTCGCCGGCTTCCTGGTCTCGATCCCGCTCGTCCCCATGTTCTGGGAACAGCGCTTCGAGCCTGGGTTCAAGTTCATCGAAGGCGCGCCCGGCAACTGGATTCCCTCGATTGGTGCGGGTTACGTCCTGGGCATCGATGGCATTTCGTTCTTGCTGATCATGCTGACCACGCTGCTGGGATGGGTTTCGATCCTCTCCTCGTGGAGCGCCATCGAAAATCGCGTGAAAGAATACTACATTTGGTTTCTCGTGCTCCAGACCGGCATGCTCGGCGTGTTCATGGCGCTCGATTTCTTTCTCTTCTTTGTTTTCTGGGAGGCCATGCTGGTACCGATGTACCTGCTCATCGGAATCTGGGGAGGGCCGCGCAAGCTCTACGCCGCCATCAAGTTTTTTCTCTATACTCTCGCCGGCTCCGTGCTTATGCTGCTGGGTATCCTGTTCCTCTATTTCCACCATCAACATGTGACCGGGGTTTACACCTTTAGCCTGCAGTCGCTCTACGACACCGCGCCGCGAATCTATAGCGACTACGGGCCGCACATCGCGACGCTCCTGTTCCTGAGTTTCTTCTTCGCCTTCGCGATTAAAGTGCCGATGTTCCCCTTCCATACTTGGCTGCCGGACGCGCACGTGGAAGCGCCGACGGCGGGATCCGTGATCCTGGCTGGGGTTCTGCTGAAAATGGGGACTTACGGATTCATCCGCTTCTCGCTGCCCTTCTTCCCCAACGTGCTGTCGAATCCGGCGACGTTCATGGGAATGACGGTTCGCGGCTGGATGATTTTCCTTTCCATCATCGGCATCATCTATGGCGCGCTCGTGTCACTCATGCAAAAAGACATGAAGAAACTGGTGGCCTACTCGTCGGTCAGCCACCTAGGCTTCTGCACACTGGGAATTTTTGCACTGACGCCGCTCGGGCTAAGCGGCTCGGTTCTGCAGCAGATCAATCACGGAATTTCCACGGGCGCGTTGTTCTTGATTGTCGGGATCCTCTACGAACGGCGGCACACGCGCGAGATCGCCGACTACGGCGGCATCTCGAACGTCATGCCGGTTTACGCGACTATCACGATGATCATGTTCCTTTCCTCGATGGGGTTGCCGCTGCTCAACGGTTTTGTCGGCGAGTTCACCATTTTGCAGGGAACGTTCATGGAGAATTGGAAGTGGGGCGCGTGGGCGGTGCCCGGAGTAGTTCTGGCCGCGGCGTATCTGCTGTGGCTCTACCAGCGCGTGTTCTTCGGGACTGTCACGAATCCTAAGAACGAAAAATTGCAGGACCTGACGCCGCGGGAAGTCGCGACTTTTGTGCCTCTGCTCATCATGGCCTTCTGGATCGGGCTTTATCCCAAGCCGTTTTTCCAAATTCTGGAGCAGCCGGTGAACCACACCATTGCAATCGTGCGCCCTGACTATCCGTTGCCCACGGCGAATGCCGCAGCGCAGCCGGCAACGATGGTCGCGCCACCCACGAACGTGACGTACACCACAAGTCCGGCGACTGCGGCGACCTCGGCACCAGCGAAAGCAAAGGGGAAGAAATAGTGGTCTGGACTGACTATCTTCTGGCGCTGCCGATCACGCTGCTGACGCTGTTTGCGCTCGGCATCCTGCTGATCGACCTGATGCTGCCGCGCGAGATGAAATGGGCCAACGCCCTCACCGCGATGATTGGCGTGCTCTTCTCCGCCGCCGGGGTCTACAAGATTCAGCTCTGGATGGGGGCGTCGCCGGGCTCGTTCGGCCTAATGCGCACCATGCTCGTCGACCGCTTCGCGATCTATTTCTGGTACTTGTTCCTGGCTGGAACCGCCGTCGCCATCCTGATGTCGGTGCGATACCTGGAAACCGAGCATGAAAATCACGGCGAATATTACGCGCTGATGCTGCTTTCGGTTGCCGGCATGATGTGCATGGCTGCTGGCTTCGACATCGTCCTTATCTTCATCGGCCTGGAATTAATGGCCATTTCGACTTACGTGCTCGTCGGGTTCCTGCGCCGCGACCGCCGCTCGAATGAGGCGGCCTTGAAATATTTGCTGCTCGGAGCGTTTTCCTCGGGCATTTTCGCGTATGGATTGTCCCTGCTTTATGGTCTGACGGGCAGCACCAATCTTGCAGTCATCCAACAGGAACTGGCGCGGCACATCCTGCACAGCGAATACAAGCCGGTTGCCGTGGTCGCGCTGCTAACCACCATCACGGGCCTGCTGTTCAAGATTGCTGCCATTCCGTTCCATCAGTGGGCGCCCGACGCTTACGAAGGCGCTCCCACGAGCATCACGGGATTCATGTCGGTCGCCGTGAAGGCCGCGGGATGGGCGATGCTGCTGCGCATTCTCGTGATCGGGCTCATGCCCATGCGCCCGATCTGGGTGCCCCTGCTCGTGTTTGTCTCGATTGCCACCATGACCGGGGCCAACTTCGCCGCGCTTACCCAGACCAATACCAAGCGCCTGCTTGCCTATTCTTCGATCGCCCATGTTGGGTACATGCTGCTCGGCTTGATCGCCGGGACTGCTACGCAACTCAGTCCCGACGGCATTAAAGGCATCCTGATTTATCTGCTGGTCTATACCTTCATGAACCTGGGCGCCTTCGCAGTGATCACGTCCTTGCGCCACCGCAACGTAGTCGGCGACGAACTCGACGATTTGAACGGACTCTATGCGCGCGCGCCTGTCGAAGCGGTGCTGATGCTGGTATTTATGCTGTCCCTGGCAGGCATCCCGCCGCTAGCCGGGTTCTGGGGAAAATATTTCATCTTCCTCAGCCTGATCGAGTCTGGACATTACGTGCTGGCATCGCTGGGTGTTCTCTATTCCGTTTTCGGCCTCTACTATTACTTGAAGATCGCCAACGCGATGTTCATGGGCCAAGTGGAGAAGGGCGAGGAAAAACTGCCGGTGAGCTTGACCATGCGCGCGGCTCTCGGCGTGACGGCTCTGGCCACGCTCTACATTGGCATCCTGCCCAACCGCTTCATTGAACTCGTAAACTGGGCGCTCGGGATTGCGCAGAATCCGGCGATTGCCAACCTGACGCACTAGACCGAGTTCCGGTGCAGGTCCATAAGATAGAATCGCTTCTGACCAAGGCCGATCCATGCCGCCTTCCATTCCTCCCGAGAAGCCCGCGCCCGATCAGAAGAAAAGCCCATGGGTGCAAGTCGGGCGATACAGCCAGCTGGCCATGATGCTTCCCGCGGGCACGGTCGCCGGATGGCTTCTTGGCTCCGCGCTGGACCGCTGGCTGCATACCTCATGGATCAGCGTTGTGGGCCTGCTCCTTGGAATCGCCGCCGGGATGATCGAATTGATTCGCACCGTGCTGCGGGATACAGAGTGAAGTAAGCCGCATAGCGCATGAACAACGATCCAGCAGACTCCGGCGTGACAAGCGCAGTTCCGGCCGCGGCCGACGCCAACGCTTTTTATGCGGGCGCGCTCGATCGCATCCGCAATTCGATGATCGGCCTCGCGATCATGCTGTTTGCCGGGGCTGGGTGGAGGTTCGGGCGCTTTGCCGCCCTTGGCTTTCTGCTCGGCTGCATCATCGCCTATCTGAATTTTCATTGGCTCAAAAGCGGCGTTTCAGGCCTCACTGACCGCGTCACTCATACCGGCAAACCCCAGTCCGGAAAGGGGATTATCGCCCGCTTCCTAGTGCGCTATGTGTTGTTGGGGGGCGCCGCGTATGTTATATTAACCAGTTTTCCCGGGAGCCTTGGCGGCCTGTTTGCGGGCTTATTCCTGCCCGTGGGAGCGATTGCTTGCGAAGCCGTGTACGAGCTTTATGCAGCCATCGCGCGTGGTATCTAGCAGGAGCGGTCGCGATCGAGGCAACAAGCTAGGAGCTAGCAGCTAAAGCTGTCTTATGGAACAACTTTGGTTTACTAAAATTTTGAACCACCTGTTCGCCGCTCCGGTCACATCGTTTCTGCGGACGCTCCACATCGAACCCAAGCATCCCATGGCGCCCATCCCGGACTCGTTCGCGATGGAGTTACTCGTCTTTACATTTCTGCTGGTCCTTTTTCTTCTGGTTCGATCGCGTTTGTCGGTCGAATCGCCTGGTGGTCTCCAGCATGGATTCGAGGCCATCGAGGGTTTCGTGCTGGGCCAGAGTCGTGAAATTATCGGCCATCACAGCGAACCCTACACGCCTTTTTTCGCCATCGTCTTCATCTTTATCCTGGTATGTAATCTCATCGGCCTGATTCCCGGCTTCGAATCGCCCACCGGAGTCCCGATTGTGCCGCTGGGTTGTGCTATCTGTGCTTTCGTGTACTACCACACTCAGGGTTTCAAACACACCGGGCCCAAGTATCTCCTACATTTCTTCGGACCGCCGATGGAAGGCATGCCTCTGGTGGCGCGAATTCTGCTGGCCGCGCTGATGCTGCCGATCGAACTGGTCAGCCACTTCGCCCGCCTGCTCTCTCTCACCGTCCGCCTCTGGGCCAACATTTTCGCCGGCGATTTGATCACCCTGGTTTTCTTTTCCATGATCCCGATTGGAGTGCCTATCCTTTTCATGGGACTCCACATTGTCGTCGCGGTTTTGCAGGCTTACGTGTTCATGTTGTTGTCGATTATTTATGTTTCGGGGGCTGTCGCTGACGAGCATTAGGAACAGTGGGCAGTGATTAGTCATTAGTAGTCAGTGATCAGTGCCAGGAACTAAAAAGACTTTACCCGCCGCAAGCGTGAGGGCGTCTGCACGGTATGACGTCAACCACCCACTGGCGGCAACTTGATAGAGGAGAAACACCATGCGTCCGTTAAGTTCCCTGTTCATGTTTTTATCCGCCCTGTGCTTCGCCATGCCTGCCTTCGCGCAGGGCGGCGCAGCCAGCGAAACCAACTGGATCGCCATCACAGCAGGATTTTCGATGGCGATCGCTTCCGCGGTTTGCGGCCTGGCCCAAGGCAAGGCCGTCGCCTCCGCAACCGAGTCGTTGGCCCGCAATCCCGCCGCCCGTCCCGGCATTCAGTTCGCTCTGATTCTGGGCCTGGTTCTGATCGAG
>Ga0070717_10003405_pt1 | contig 11376 bp, 9 predicted proteins | sample LARL113metaG_FD_71366 | JGI IMG/M metagenome (GOLD analysis project Ga0070717, IMG submission 71366) | Corn, switchgrass and miscanthus rhizosphere microbial communities from Kellogg Biological Station, Michigan, USA - LAR L11-3 metaG | ecosystem: Host-associated > Plants > Roots > Rhizosphere ...
GAGCGGGATGTTGCCGTGCCGGCGCGGCGACCGGGCGCGCTCCTTGCGGAGCGTCAGGCGCAGGGCGCGGACGAGCGCGGGGCGCGTGCGGCTGGGCTCGATGACGTCGTCCAGGTAGCCCCGCTCGGCCGCCACGTACGGGTTCGCGAAGCGCTCCGAGTAGTCGGCGGCCAGCTCCGCCCGGCGCGCCGCCGGGTCCGCCGCCGCCTCGATCTCGCGCCGGAAGATCACGTTGACGGCCGCGTCGGGGCCCATCACCGCCACCTCGGCGGTGGGCCAGGCGACGTTGTAGTCGGCCCGGATGTGCTTGGAGCACATCACGCAGTACGCCCCGCCGTACGCCTTGCGGGTGATCACGGTCAGCTTGGGCACCGTCGCCTCGCAGAACGCGTACAGCAGCTTGGCCCCGTGGCGGATGATCCCGCCGTGCTCCTGCCGGGTGCCGGGCAGGAAGCCGGGCACGTCCTCGAACACGACCAGCGGGATGTTGAACGCGTCGCAGAACCGGACGAACCGCGCCCCCTTGACCGACGCGTCGATGTCCAGCGACCCGGCCATCACCTTGGGCTGGTTGGCCACCACGCCCACCGGGTGGCCGCCGAGCCGCGCGAACCCGATCACGATGTTCATCGCGTGGAACGGCTGGACCTCCAGGAAGGCGCCGTCGTCCACCACCCGGCGGACGACCTCCTTCATGTCGTACGCCTCCTTGGCGCTGGCCGGGATCAGGGTGCTCAGCTCCGGGTCGGTGCGGTCGGCCGGATCGCCGCACGGGGCCACTGGCGGCTGCTCGCCGGAGTGCTGGGGCAGGAACGACAGCAGCAGGCGCGTCTGCTCGAAGCACTCGTCCTCGGTCTGGGCCAGGAAGTGCGCGACCCCGGACTTCACGTTGTGGACCTCGGCCCCGCCCAGCTCGTCGAACGTGACCTCCTCACCGGTCGTCACCCGGATCACCTCGGGCCCGGTGATGAACATGTAGCCGCCGTGGACCATCAGCGTGAAGTCGGTCATCGCCGGCGAGTACACGGCGCCGCCCGTGCACGCGCCCAGGATCAGGCTGAGCTGCGGGATCACGCCGCTCGACTCCACGTTGCGCCAGAAGATCTCGGCGTACCCGGCCAGCGACACGACGCCCTCCTGGATGCGGGCGCCCCCCGAGTCGTTGATGCCGATGATCGGGACCCGGTTCTGATACGCGAGGTCCATCACCTTGATGACCTTCTCGGCGAACACCTCGCCCAGCGAGCCGCCGAACGCCGCCGCGTCGTGGCTGAACAGCATCACGTCCCGGCCGCCGATCCGCGCCATCCCGGTCACCACGCCGTCGCCCCACGGCCGCCGCGTGGGCAGGTCGAAGAGCTGCGAGCGGTGGCGGGCGAACAGGTCGAGCTCCTGGAACGAGTTCGGATCCACGAGGCGCTGGACGCGCTCGCGGGCGGTGAGCTTGCCCTTCGCGTGCTGCCGGCGGAAGCCGTCGGCGTCACCGTGCGCCGCCTCGTACCGGCGCTGGCGGAGTGCGTTGATCGGATCGACGCGGCGCTTGTCAGTCATTCGGCTGCTATTGTCAGCGCGCACGTGGGAAGGAGGGGAACCGGCGGAGGGCTGGTCGCGCTCGCGCTGCTGCTGCTCATGGGCGCCACCGCGCCCCAGATCCAGGCCGCCCTGGCCGGGCCGGCGCCCGATCCGACCGGCCCCCGAACGGCGCCTGCCGGCGCCCCGGCCGCGCTGGTCACCGTGGCCCGCGAGGCGGGCCGCCAGACCGGCGTCGACCCGGCGGTGCTCCTGGCGATCAGCGAGGTCGAGTGCGACTTCGGCCGCTGCCGGGCCGGCCAGCCGGACGCGATGGTGCCGGCCGACGTGCGCAGCCGGATCGATCGGACCGCCCTCCAGCCCGGCGGGGCGACGGCGAGCCTCCTGGGCATCACCGACGGTCGCAGGATCGGCGACTGGGTGGACCCGATCCCGGTGGCGGGCGGCCAGCACGCGATGGGCTTCATGCAGTTCCTGCCCTCCACCTGGCGGCAGGAGGCGCCGCTGGCCCCGGGCCGGCCCCGGGACCCGTACCGGCCCCTCGACGCCATGGTCGCGGCCGGCTCATACCTGGCCCGACTCCAGCGCGGGGCGGTGGACGGCCGCCACCGGACGCTGCGCGGCGCCCTGGCCGCGTACGGCGGCGACACGGACTACGCCGACCGCGTCCTCGCGCTGACCTCCTGACCGGCCGAGCCGGCGGCCTGCGCCCTTGACCCCCGGGCGCGGGGGGAATAGGTTGGACCAGCAAACCATTCGGCCGACCCGCGGAGAGTGAGAGGAGGGGGATGATGCTCACTGAGCTCGCGCGCCGGGCGCGAAGCCCGAGGTGGTTGGGAGCGATCGGCGTGGCCGTGGCGCTCGCCCTGTCGGCGACGCCGGCGGCGGCCGGCAACGAACGGGGGAACGTCCAGATCAGCGAGGACCCGTTCACGAACGCCACCAGCCAGCACCGGACGGAGGTGGAGCCCGACACGTTCGCGTTCGGCGGGACGTGGGTGTCCGCGTTCCAGGTGGGCCGCTTCTTCGACGGCGGCGCCAGCGACATCGGGTTCTCGACCACGAACGGCAACGGCGACCACTTCGCGCAGGGCTTCCTGCCCGGCGTCACCACGTTCTCGCAGCCGGCGGGGCCGTACGACCGGGCCAGCGACGCCTCGGTGGCGTTCGACCTGCGCCACCACGTGTGGCTGATCTCGTTCCTGGCCATCCACCAGCCGCCCGGGCAGCCGACCGGCGTGGTGGACGTGCTCGCCAGCCGGTCCCTGGACGGCGTGCACTGGGGCATGCCGGTCCCGGTCGCGACCCTGAACACGTTCCTCGACAAGAACTGGACCGTCTGCGACAACTCCGTGTTCAGCCCGCACTTCGGCAACTGCTACACCGAGTTCGACATCGCCTCGCAGCGCGACCTCGAGCAGATGACCACGTCGGTGGACGGCGGGCGCACCTGGGGCGCGCCGCAGGCCAGCGCCGACGCCGTGCACGGGCTCGGCGGCCAGCCGCTGGTGCAGCCCAACGGCCGGGTCGTGGTGCCGTTCGAGGGCGTCGGAGCGACGCGCGGCATGCGCGCGTTCGTGTCGAACGACGGCGGCCAGACCTGGGGCACGTCCGTGGTGATCTCCCTCATCGCGGCGCGGCGTGTGGGTGGCGGCACCGTCCGCTCGTCGCCGCTGCCGACTGCCGAGCTGGACGCCCTGGGCAACGTGTACGTGGTCTGGCAGGACTGCCGCTTCGAGGCCGGGTGCGGCTTCAACGACATGGTGCTCAGCACCTCGAGGGACGGCACGACATGGTCGGCCGTCCAGCGGATCCCGGCCAACCCGGTCGGCTCCAACGTGGACCACTTCATCCCGGGCCTCGGCGTGGACCAGCTCTCGATCGGGGACCACGCCCGGCTGGCGCTGACCTACTACACGTTCCCCAACGCCAGCTGCACGGTCGCCACGTGCCAGCTGGAGGTGGCGTTCGTGACGTCGCGCAACGCCGGCGCGTCCTGGAGCCAGCCAAAGGTGCTGACCGGGCCCATGAGCCTGAGCTGGGTCCCCGTGACCAACCAGGGCTTCATGGTCGCCGACTACATCTCGACGTCGTTCATGGGCGCCGCCCACGCCCGCCCGGCGTTCATGATCGCGTCCCCGCCGCCGGCCGCGGGGGCGTTCCAGCAGGCGGCGTTCAGCACCGTCGAGGACGTCGACGGGGGCGACGTCGCGACGGCCGACGATCCGGTCCAGTTCGTCCCGGGCACGCCGGCCCCGGGCGTGGACGACGGCAGCAACGACGACGACAACGGGATCTGAGCCCGCCCAACGGCGGCCCCTCCCCCGTCGCGGGGAGGGGCCGCCGGCCAACCGTCGGATTCCACCGAACAGTCGGCGACTCGACGCCACGTCCGCCTCCGTCGGCGGAATCCGGCTCAGCTGATGTCGGGCGGGAGGTACTCGCCGAAGACGCGGCGCAGCCGGTCGCAGCACTCGCCGATCGTGGTGTACGCGGCCAGCGCGTCCTTGAGCGGGTAGAGCAGGTTGTCGGTGCCCCGGGCGGCTTCCTCGACGCGGTCCAGGCAGCGCTCGACCGTCGCGTTGTCGCGGCCGGCGCGCAGCTCGCGCAGCGCGGCGACCTGCGCCTCCTGGTGCTTGGGGCCGATCTTCATGATCTCCACCGCGTCGCCGCCGCCGGTCTGGAAGCGGTTGACGCCCACGACCACCCGGTCCCCCGACTCGATCCGGCGCTGCTGCCGGTAGGCGGACTCGGTGATCCGGCGCTGCATCCATCCCGACTCGATCGCGGTGACCGCGCCGCCCCGCTCGTCCACCTCGGCGAGGATCCGCAGCGCCTCCTCCTCGACCCGGTCGGTCAGCGACTCCACGTAGTACGAACCGCCGAGCGGGTCGGCGACCGCCGGCACGCCGGTCTCGTGCGCGATCACCTGCTGCGTGCGCAGCGCCAGCTCTGCCGCCTGCTGCGAGGGCAGCCCGAGGGCCTCGTCGTAGCCGTTGGTGTGCAGGGACTGGGTCCCGCCCAGGACGGCGCTCATCGCCTCCAGGGCCGTCCGGACGACGTTGTTCAGCGGCTGCTGGGCGGTCAGCGTCACGCCGCCCGTCTGGGTGTGGAACCGCTGCGCCCACGAGCGCGGGTCGCGCGCCCCGAAGCGGTCGCGCATGATCCGGGCCCACATCCGGCGGGCGGCCCGGAACTTCGCCACCTCCTCGAAGAAGTCCATGTGGCAGGCGAAGAAGAACGACAGCCGGGGCGCGAACTGGTCCACCTGCAGGCCGGCGGCGATCGCCGCCTCGGCGTACGCGATCCCGTCGGCCAGCGTGAACGCCACCTCCTCGGCCGCCGTGGCGCCGGCCTCCCGGATGTGGTAGCCGCTGATCGAGATCGTGTTCCAGCTCGGCAGGTGCTCGCGGCAGTACGCGAACAGGTCGGTGGTCAGCCGCATCGACGGCTGGGGCGGGAAGATGTACGTGCCCCGGGCCGCGTACTCCTTGAGGATGTCGTTCTGCACGGTGCCGGTGATCCGCTCCGGCGGGCAGCCCTGGCGCTCGGCCACCAGCTGGTAGAGCAGCAGCAGCAGCGCCGCGGTGGCGTTGATCGTCATCGACGTGGAGATGCGGTCGATCGGCAGACCGTCGAGCAGCACCTCCATGTCGCGCAGCGAGTCGATCGCCACCCCCACCTTCCCGACCTCGCCGTGGGCCATGCGGTGGTCCGAGTCGTAGCCGATCTGGGTGGGCAGGTCGAACGCGACGGACAGGCCCGTCTGCCCCTGCTCCAGCAGGTAGCGGTAGCGCCGGTTGGACTCGGCCGCCGTGCCGAACCCGGCGTACTGGCGCATCGTCCAGGGCCGGCCCCGGTACATGTCGCGCCGGATGCCCCTGGTCAGCGGGTACTCGCCGGGCGGCGGCGGCTCGGCCTCCACGTCGGTGGCCGTGTAGAACGGCTTCAGCTCCAGGCCGCTGTCGTTCAGAACGGGCTGGTCGCCGTTCTCACCAGGCACGTGCCGCTACGCCTCCTGCTCCAGCTCCGTCAGCACGCCGAACGTGCTGCGCGGGTGCAGGAACCCGATCAGCGTCTTGCCGTCTCCGCCGGCCCGCGGCGTCTCGTCGATCGTCGCGACGCCGGCCTCGCGGGCCTTGTGCAGGGCGTCGGCCACGTCCTCGACACGGTACGCGATGTGGTGGATGCCCTCGCCCCGCTTCGCGATGAACTTGCCGACCGGCGAGTCGTCCGCCAGCGGCTGCATCAGCTCGATCTCCAGGTTGCCGACCCGGAACGAGGCCGCCTCCATGCGGTCCGCCTCCGCGACCCAGCGGTGGGCGACCTTCAGCCCGAAGACCTGCTCGTACAGCTGGATGGCCGCATCCAGGTCCTTCACCGCCAGGCCCAGGTGCGAGATCCGCTCGACCATCTATTCCGCGACCGAGAACACGCGGGTGACCTGGTTCAGGGTCGTGAGGTTGCCGACCAGGCCCTCGATCTTGAGCTGGCCCTTCAGCATCCGGCCGGCGACCTGGCGGCCGGTGGCGTCGAAGTAGTTGGGCATGCCCGCGAAGCCGATGCGCACGTTGCTGAGCTGCATCACCGTGTCCGCGTCGGCCCGGATGGTCACGTCGCGGCCCGGCTGCAGCCCGTTGCGAACGACCAGGTGGCCGCCGCCGAACTCGAGCGTCACGCCCTCGCCGATGTCGGTCACGAAGATCCCGACGCGCGCCTTCAGGCCGTCGAAGTCCTTGCGCTTCTCCGGGCGCCCGGTGACGTTGGCCTCGATCAGGCCGCCCAGCATCTGGGCGAAGGCCGAAGCCTCGTCGCCGTCGGCGTACTCGACCGGCCCTGGCCCGTTCACTCGTCGGGCCAGATGACCGCCACGCGGGTCGTGCACTCGGTCATCTCCTGCGACGCCTTCGTGTAGCGGACGACGGTCGGCAGGTCGCCCTTCAGCTTCAGCTTGCCCTGGAGCATGCCGCGGGTCGCGTCCAGCTCCTTGGTCGCCACCTGCTTCCAGCGCGAGTACGTGCCGGAGATCACGATGTCGCACGCCTGCGCGTCCTCGGCGGTGCCGACCCGGATGTCCCGCGCCTCGCCCTCGAACAGGTCCATCACCACGCCGCGAGAGTCCGGGAAGTTCTTGTCGGGCTCGGCCTCGACGACCAGTCCCACCGTCCACTTCCAGCCCTTGCCCGCGTCGCGGTAGACCGGGCTCTTGTTGATCTCGTCCTTGAACGCCTGCGCCCATTCGGGCGAGAACGCCGCTACGGCCATGGGGGTCACCTCCACAGAGAAACGCTAGTCGACCTCGGGCGAGGCCAGCGTACTGGCCCGTACCTCGCCGGGGCAAGACGGCGTTACTCCCCGGCCGCGACGGCCTCGGACCGATCGGCGGTGACGCCGCCCTGGAGGTGCTGCCCGAACCAGGAGGCGATGCGGCGCAGGCGCTCGATCCGGCGGTCCGGCCGGCCGCCCCGGGAGAGGTCGTGCGACTCGCCGGGGAACCGGACGAACTCGACCTCCTTGCCCAGCAGGCGCATTGCCCCGAACAGCTCCTCCGCCTGCGAGACCGCGCAGCGCAGGTCCATCTCGCCGTGCAGGATCAGCAGCGGCGTGGTCATGTCGCGGACGTACCGGATCGGCGAGCGCCGCCACAGCTCGTCCGGGTCCGGCCACGGCCGCGGCCCCATCTCGACCTCACCCCAGAGGACGATGTCGTGCTGGGCGAACTCGCTGACCAGGTTGGAGATCGAGCGCATCGTGACGGCCGCGGCGAACCGGTCCGTGTGGCCGATCACCCAGTTCGTCATGAACCCGCCGTACGAGCCGCCGCCGACGCCCATCCGGCTCTCGTCCACGAACCCGGTCCGCGCGATCAGCTGGTCCAGCGCCGTCATCAGGTCGCCGTAGTCCTTCCCGCCCCAGTCCCGCACGCAGGCCATGCGGAACGACTCGCCGTAGCCGTCCGAGCCGCGCGGATTGGTGACGAAGACCAGGAACCCCTGGCCCGCCAGCACCTGGAACTCGTGGAAGAACGCCCAGCCGTACTGCGAGTGCGGGCCGCCGTGGATCTCCATCACGAGCGGGTGGCGGCGGGACGGGTCGAACCCGGGCGGCTTCATGAGCCAGCCCTCGATCTGGAGCCCGTCGGCGGCCGTGAACACCTGCCGCTCCGGCTCGGCCAGGAAGCGGTCGCGCAGCCAGGGGTTGCTGTCCGTCAGCGTCCGCTCGCCGCCCGCCTCGGCCAGCGCGACCTCGCCCGGCGTGGACGGGTCGCCGAAGCAGAACGCGACGCGGTCGCCGGCCACGTCGAAGTCGTAGACCGCGCGCCGGTCGGCGCCGACCGCCACCGCGACCGCGCCGTCCAGGTCCACCGACAGCACCTCGGAGATGCCCGGGCCGCTGGCCGTGAAGTACAGGCGGTCGCCGGCCGCCGACCACAGCACCCGGCCGCCGTGGCCGGCCCGCATGTCGGTGATCACGCTGCCGCCCACGTTGCGGTCGAGGTCGGCGGTCAGGCAGCGCGGGGCGCCGCCGCCGGCCGGGACAGTCCACAGGCGGTCGGTGCGGCCGCCCTCGGAGTCCACGGGCGCGACGAACGCGACCAGGTCGCCGCGCGGCGACCAGACCGGCTCCGCCATCTCCAGGCCGTCGGCCAGGGAGCGCCGGGCGCCGCTCTCGACGTCCACCCGGTACAGGCGGTTCGTGCGGCGGAGGTCGGCGTCCGGCTCGGCATCGCCCACGATCGCCAGCCCGGCGCCGTCCGGCGCCCACGAGAAGCCGCCGACCGACCACGGGCCGTCCGTGAGCTGGCGGGCCTCGCCGCCGCCGGCCGGGACCACGAACAGGTGGGCGTGGCGGCCGTCGTAGTACCCGACGCCGTCGCGCTTGTACTCGAGGGCGCGGACGACCCTGGCGACCGGCGGGCGCCTGGTCTGGTCGGGCGACTCGGCCGGCCGCGGGTCGTCCACGACGCCGTCGGGGTCGCCGACCGTGCGGGCCAGGAACGCGATGCTGCGCCCGTCCGGCGACCACTCCGCGGCGAGGACGCCGTCCGGCACCTCGGTGAGCTGCCGGGCCTCGCCGCCGTCCGCGGGGGCGACGAACAGCTGGTCGCGCGCGCCGGCCCGGCCCAGGAACGCGATCCGGGTCCCGTCGGGCGACCACTCGGGCGCCCGGTCGCGGCGGGCGTCCTCGCGCAGCTCGCGCGCGGCGGCGCCGGGGGCGGCCGGAGCGACCACGACGCGTCCGCGGTTCTCCCGGGCCTCGGCGTCCGCCCATCCCACCTGGTAGGCGACCCGGTCGCCGGACGGGCTGAGCCGGACGTGGTCGACCCAGCGGAAGCTGGTGAGATCCTCGGCGGTCAGTGGTTGCTTCGACACAAGGCAGCATTTAACCAGAGGCCAAAGATCGACCTGACGTGAACTTGTCACTGACCAGTCGCCGGCTCGGCGGTACGCTGCCGTGCCATGTGGTTCCATGGCGCGCGGCGGGGCGGCCTCGCCGGCCTGGCCGCCGGGCTGGCGGCGGTGGCCGCGATGTACCTGGCGGGCCTGCTGACCGGGCTCCGGGCGCTCCCCGACATCCTCCAGCAGCCGATTCTCGCGATCATGCCGGGACCGGTCTTCGGGTTCCTGATCGACAACCTGCAGCACGCCGGCAAGGTGATCGAGGAGGCCGGCCTGATCGTGACGATGGTCCTCGCCCTCGCCGTGCTGGGGGCGCTGGCCGGCTACGCGACGGACCGGTTCGGCCTGTCCCGCGGCGGGCTGCTGGCGGCGGCGGTAGCGTGGGCGTTCGTCGTGGCGGTCGCGCTGCCGGTCGGCGGCCAGGGCTTCCTGGGCCTGGCCGAGGGCGTGCAGACGCCGGTGATCTGGGCGCTGGTGCTGGCCGTGTACTGGCTGGTGTGGGACCTCGGCTGGAGGCGGTCGGCCGCGTCGGCCGCCGCCGGCGCGCCGGTGGACATGGGCCGGCGCCGCCTGATCACGTTCGCCCCGATCGCCATCGGCGCGGGCAGCCTGGCCCTCGTTGGGTTCCTCAAGGTGCCCGACTGGGTGCGGATCATCGTCGCCCCGCCGGAGTCCGGGCTCTCGGGACTGTCGCCCGCGCTGACGCCCGTCGACCACTTCTACCGCGTCTCGAAGAACTTCCAGGACCCGGTCGTGCCGGCCAACGGCTGGTCGCTGCGCGTGAGCGGCATGGTGGCCCAGCCGCTCAAGCTCAGCTACCAGGACCTGAAGGCCGTCCCGGCGACCACCGAGATCGTCACGCTCGAGTGCGTCAGCAACGACGTCGGCGGCAACCTGATGAGCACCGGCCGGTTCACGGGCGTCCCGCTCCGCGACCTCCTGACGATGGCCCAGGTGCGGCCCGGCGCCGGCGCCGTCAACTTCCGGGCGGCCGACGGCTACACGGAGAGCCTGCCGCTGTCCATCGTGATGTCCACGCCCGAGATCCTGGTCGCCCACGAGCTGGACGGGGCGCCGCTGCCGGACGCGCACGGCTTCCCGGCCCGGATGCTCATTCCCGGCCGCTACGGGATGAAGGGGCCCAAGTGGCTGCAGCAGATCGACGTGGCGGCATCGGAGGCGGGCGGGTTCTGGGAGCAGCAGGGCTGGGACGCGAACGCGTTCGTGGACGCCACCTCGCGGTTCGACACGCCGCGGGACGGCGAGGTGGTGCGGAAGGGCGCGGTGCAGCTGGCCGGCGTCGCGTTCGCGGGGACCGCGGGCGTCCAGACGGTGGAGTGGAGCGCCGACGGCGGCCACACGTGGACGCCGGCCGACCTCCAGCCGCCGCTCTCGCCGCTCACGTGGGTGCTGTGGACCGCGACGTGGAAGCCGGCCTCGGAGGGCGTGGCCACGCTGATGGTGCGGGCGCGGGACGGCGCCGGCCACCTGCAGACCGACGACCAGGCGCCCAGCTATCCGAGCGGCGCGTCCGGCTACCACACGATCCGGGTGACGATCGGCGGGTAGCCTTCTCCTCTCGGAGGAGCCGCCCTTGTGAAGATCATCGGACTGACCGGTGGCATCGGCACCGGCAAGAGCACCGTGTCGGCCATGCTGCGCGACCTCGGCGCCACCGTCGTCGACGCGGACGAGGCGACGCGCGCGGTCCAGGCGCCGGGCAGCGAGGGGCTGCGCCTGCTCGCGGCCGAGTTCGGCTCGGGCATCCTGACGGCCGGCGGCGAGCTGGACCGGGCCCGCCTGGCGGACATCGCGTTCCGCGACCCCGAGGCCAGGGCCCGCCTGAACGCGATCGTGCACCCGCGGGTCCGGCAGTGGATGGCCGAGCGGCAGCAGGAGGCGGTCGAGCGCGGGGACCCGCTGGTGGTGATGGACATCCCGCTGCTGTTCGAGGCGCGAGGCGCCGGCGCGTTCGAGACCGTGGTGCTCGTCTACGCCCCCGAGGACGTGCAGGTCAGGCGGCTGGTCGAGCTGCGCGGCATGACCGAGGAGGCGGCGCGGGCGCGGATGGCGGCGCAGCTGCCGATCGACGAGAAGCGGCGGCTGGCCACGCACGTGATCGAGAACACCGGGGACCTGGACCAGCTCCGGCGCGAGGTGGAGCGGGTGTGGCGGCAGCTGTCAGAAGGGCTTGAGCACCATGAGCCAGAGGATCAGGAGCAGGCCGGCGCTGCCGATGGCGGCGATGCCCTCGGGCCGCCGCGAGTCGAGGAGGGCGGCCAGCTCGGCCGCTGAGACCGGCGCGGGCGCGGGGCCGCGCGCGCGGCCGACCTGGCCGATCGCCTGCCGGACCCGCTGGTAGTACGGCGCGGCATACGCCAGCATGGCGACGGTCACGGCGACGAGCACGCCGAGCGCCGTCCAGATCCACGCCTGCCCGAACCAG
>Ga0070717_10003406_pt1 | contig 11374 bp, 8 predicted proteins | sample LARL113metaG_FD_71366 | JGI IMG/M metagenome (GOLD analysis project Ga0070717, IMG submission 71366) | Corn, switchgrass and miscanthus rhizosphere microbial communities from Kellogg Biological Station, Michigan, USA - LAR L11-3 metaG | ecosystem: Host-associated > Plants > Roots > Rhizosphere ...
GGCGATCATGGTAGTGACAGATCGTCGATGACCAGGGAGCTGGAAAGTCGCGCTGGATGCCGGCGTCCTGCCAGCACCAGGGACAGTGTGTAATACGGTGAACTCGCGGCCCGAGGAGGTACCGGGCAATAAGGTAGAGCTGCCCGATACTCACGAGAACAACGGACCAGATGAAAAGCTGGAGGAGTGTTATGCTTACCATTTCACGAACCTCCAGAGCTTTCCAAAGCGGCCACGACGCGCTAAGAGGACGAACAATCGGAGCGAGATGAGAAGTTGATGACGGATACAAATGTCCGAATGGTAGGCCTCGCTCGCTCCTACCCGGTGGCAGAAATAACATCTGTGTTGGTGTGCTTTGCTCAGTAAGAAGCTAGCCATTTCTGTCTATTTCCTCCGCTGCGGAGGCCGCCAGATGTTATGCTACAATAGTAACTAGCGGTCCTCCGTAAGATTGGCGCTTGCCTCTGCTTTGGACTTGAAAACTTTGGCAGAGTCAGGCGCTCCTTCTTTTGGACTACACTGAACGCACTACAAGGACGATCCGATTTGTTTCTTCCCCCTCTTGTTTTTTCAATGGCCTATCTAACACTTTCAAGATCAGCTTCAACGACAGGTTCAATTTCCGTTTCAGCATCACCCCTGGTTTCAATTTCCTCGGTTTCAACCACCTTCGATCGAGAGGTTGAAACTACCTGATGAGCTTCAAAGTACTGCTTACGATAGCGGCTTATCGATCCGGTTGAAATGGTCTGACCGATTGAACGTGCACATTGTTGAATGGTTTCAATCTTCGATTCTGCATTTTCCTCCAGGCAGCGATAGACGAATGCCCGGATATCAAACTTCTCATCTGGCCGGGCCTCTGAAGACGATTGGCGTACTTCTTTGTTGCGCATTGCCGACTTTCCCTTTGCCGTTTGAGTGGCGGAAGGAAGCGCGTACAATGATGGTTGCTCAGTTCGCTTGTGAGGTATCACATTCTGAGAGCATAGCTGCTGCTCCAGTGTCACCTTGACGCGGTTCACCTCTTCAGTCACAGATCGAAGTTGAAACTGCGCTGTTCTTTCGATTTGCGTCAGCCGCTCTTTCAATTCTGGCGACATCGAGCGTGTTTCAGCGGAGGATTGAAGGTCATTTTGAAGCAGTGAAATTGCTTCGTTCAAACGCCGTTGAAGGTCTGTTTCAATCCGTTGTACAGTTTCAGTGATACGCCGTTGAAATTGATTTTCCAGTCGCTGTAGCTGCTGATTGAAATTGGTTGTAAGTTCTGCTGAAAGCTCGACAATACGCTGCTGCAATGCGTTAGCGTCTTTGATGGTGATGGTGCTATCGCCATACTCCTCACGTAAGGCATAAATGGCATGCCCGAAGAGCACTGCCACAATGGCGCGTGCGATCAGCAGGATGGTCTCGATCCCAACGAACACCCCGTCTGGAATCATGGGTAACGAGTGCTTGATGGATGCCAGGGCGACGTTCAGGATCATGAGCACGACCAGGGCCATGCCGAGGCGCACAGGAAACGCATCTCGCGGCAGTCCCGCCCGCTTTGCCAACTTCAAGAGTCCCATGCCGCCGATATCCAGCGCCCCCTGCTGGATGACGAACACAGCGGCATCGATTGTGGCTGGTACATGTGGCACTCCTGGCAGCAGTTGATAGCCTGAATAGAGGACCGTGCCGAAGAGCACCATTTCAGCCGCTTTGCTCATCAGGGTCATGAACCAGTTCCAGAAGTCCGTAATATAATTGCTCTGTTTGAAACTGCTCTTAAATGCGTCCCACTTGGGATGTTTGGATGTTTGCTGTGCCGTGGTTGCCATGATCTACCTCCATGTAAGTGCGAGTCGCGCTGTTGTTGTTTTGTTGTTGTTGTTTGGCTGTTTTGGGCAATTCACGCTCAAGATGGCCCTGGTCTCCTCCGAAACAACAACAGCGCGTCCTATCTATCGCGCCTTCTTTTTCTTCCGTTCCCAATGAATAAGCTGCAATCGTTCCATCTCACAAAGGAACTTGTACGCCCTTGCTTCGTTCAGATTCATTGCAGCGGCGAAGTCGCGCATGGTGGCGGACTGCTTTTCCTCCAGCTCGTGCCAGACGGCTATCGCCTTCGCATATTTCTCCTGGTGGTGCCGGAGTGACCGCTGCTGCGATGGGATCGGCACGACATCCTGCTCCAGGTCCGGCAGGTGTTCCGCTGCCTCTTCCCTGCGGATCTCGCGCAGGTCGCGGTTGGGAGCTGCTGCCCATTGCTGCCGCCTCTGCTGTTGTGGGAACGCCTGCTGCTCCGGCAAGGGCTGCCAGCGTGGGATGTAGGCCATTTGCTCTGGCAGGGGCTGTTGCCGCGGTATATACGCCCGCTGCTGTTCTTCTGCCGGCAAGGGTTGATCCACGCACCCATCGGTGGGGGGAAATCCTGGCGGGCAGCTGTCCGACGCTCTCCCCGTGCCCTTGCCTTGTCGCTTCGCCTCCGCCAGCTCCGCCTGTTCCAGGGCAATGAGCTGCTGTTCAAGATCGTATTGGGGAACCAGGACCAGGTCCTTGCAGTCCGGCATTTCAACGACCGCTTGCCCCTTTTTATCCTCCTTCGCGTTGCGCGCGAGCAGTTCGGTCTGATAGAAACCGGCAGCCTGCGCGGCAGTCACGCGCACACAGAAGGACATACCAGCCGTGACATTGATCAGCGCCTCTTGCAGGTCTTCGTCGCGGTAATCGCACTGGGCGCACATGAGGAGCTGCACATGCACCTTGAGTCCCCGGCGGGCCAGTTCTTTGATACGGAAGACCAGGTCAGCATAGTCCCTTTTCGCCTGCTCTTTTTCGTCCTTCTGAACGGCGTCGATATAGGACTTGAAGTAGTCCTTGAGCGCGATGAACTCTTCCAGGTAGACCAGGATGATCGGCCTTTGCAGAATCTCCGTCTTGCTGAGTGTGTAGCGGTACTCCATGATCTGAATCAGGTAGCCAAGATACTCCAGCACTTGCTCCGGGTTGCGGGCATGCAGCACGACCGGCTTGCCGGAGATCGTCACCTGTGCCCGATGCGGAAGAGTGGCGAACAGCTTGCTCGTCTGGTCCTCCAGGTCTAGCAGGGCGACCAGGACGTGTTGCGGGTCATGCGTGCGGGTGATGATCTCCAGGAGCGCTGCCGCCATGCTGGACTTGCCGTACTGACTGGCTCCGATGAGTTTGATGTGCCGCTTGTAGAAGCTGATTGAGATGGCAGGATTGCCCGGCCTGGAGAGCGAGCGCCCGATGTAAATTTTGTAGCTGTTCGGCTCGACATGCCTCACGATCTGGTCAATAGTGAGGCGTGCCACGCCTGGTACGTCCTTTTGAGCTGCTGCCTGGGCAAAGGCGGCGTCATCTTCTGGCTGCGAGGCAGCACCCTCGTCGCCGGACGCAGACGATTCTGCGTCTTGCTCTGTTTCCTCTTGCTCCACTGGAAACCGGCCTAATGCGCGGTCGATGAGGCTTCTGCCCCCGTTCCGCCGTGGCCTCTCTTCCCCTGGTTGCACACTCTCGCGTGAGGGAAAGGCCTCCCTCACCTGGCTTGCAAGTTCAGGGCCATGTTTCCCTGCGACATAGGCCGCAATGCCCCCGACAACCAGACCTGTTGGCCCTAAATGAGCCAACAGATCGATCGCGCCAACGGCCAGGAATGTCCCGGCTCCAAAGCCCAGGGACTGTGAAAGCCGGACAGGGGTCTTGTCTTCAAGTTGCTCGTTCAGGTGCTCTTCGCTCATGTCAGCCTCCCTTCTTACCGGCTCCACTCAGTGAGTCCATGTTCGATCAGGCGAAATCCGACGATACCGAAGAACGCGACAATGAACGCGGTGACTAATGCGAAAGCCACTTGCCCCCAGAAGCCGCTGGCCAGCTGCCCATACTGGAAGTCGGTATAGGCATCAAAGGCGATCAGGATAACTGTGCCAGTGCGAAACCAGGCAGCGAGGTGGCGATTGGAGGCTCTCACTCCTTCATGGGCAACCTCGTAGCCAACAATGCACACGAGATAGATCAGCTCAATGCCCCATCCCCACATTGCTGCTTTTGCCATGTCAGTCGTGAGATGCCCCTGGACGAGTTCAATGGGTTGCTTGAGAATGCTCCAATTTGGGTTAAAGGTTACGGCAGGCCCGTTGAGAATAAATGCCTCCGAGGTCTGGATCTGGAGCATAGTTGCCAATACCCAGAATGCAATCAGAGCAACACCCAATAGCAGCATCGGCAATGGGCTATTCGCCCGTCTGGAGTTTGTGGCAACGTTTGAGAGTGCGTTACGCATGCTTGCCATTTCAGACCTCCTCTCGGTCGCGAATATAAACCGTGTAGTCAGCGATGATCTCTTCGTCGCGCAAGATTGCCAGGAAAAGTTGATCGATTTCGTGCTCGATCCATTCCAGGATGATATAGCCCAGTCCCGCTTTGTCGGAGATGCCGGTATCAACCAGCTCGATTTCAGGCCTCTCAGCGAACCACCCCATGACCTTGCTAAGGATCAATTCATGGTGGTCAGGGTGGAGTGCGATATAGACCCCTTGCACCTGGCTGGGTATCACTGGCTGCTGCGTCGTGTGCGGGTATTCGGCTATGCCGCTGAATGAGTAGGGAATCACTCCCATTTCCTGCATAGAAAAGCCTCCTGCTGTTTGTCTTAGCGCCAGCAAGAGGCTATGGTAGAGTAGCTCTATGCCAGCGCTCATGTGTACCGTCTGTTATTTTGCGCGAAATGTGTTGCTGGCTAAGCAACATCCTGGCGGGCCTGCGATACAGCTTGCCAGGTAAAAGACCACTTGACGGCCAGTACCTGGGCTACCCAGCCCGCTGCTCCAGCATCAGCGCCGGGATGAATCCAGAAGCGCGATGCATGCTTGGGGAGTTCGGCTCCGTCAGGATCCGCGTCATGGCCAGCCAGATAGATCACTTCACTACCGTGACCAACACGGTAGTGGTACTGGACAGGAAGAGGTGGCACCTCCGCACAAGCGGGTGGAACAGCATTCATGTGGAAGGTCAACGCAAATCCTAAGGCCTGGAGCACATTGGTGACTTCCTCGGCTGAGGGGCAGGTAGCACAAAATGCCTCCAGATCTTGTTCCTGTATGTAAGCCATACAACCTCCTTTTCTTCTTTTTCAAACCATGCTGGTGCATGTAGGGATGCCGCCGCAGAGGCAGACTGCTGTAGAGCGGACGATCCTGGACAAGTGAACCAATTGTCCCCAACGGCTCAGCAGTGACTACCAGGAAGATCATAGCTCCCTGATTGGCAGTGCTCAGCCGGGAGAAACGGGCGCCTCTCCGACCCATTTGCGACCAGTGTGACCCTAGCGTCGCAAGCCCCGACCAGTGAACGTTGCTCATGTGAGTGTGTCATTGTCGGAGAGCGTGTCCGCATATTTCGTTGTTCAGGTGCTGTATCAAAACGGCAAGAAGATGGGGAGAGCGAGAATCTGGGCGAAGTCTGAGGCAACGCACACCTGGTGATCGTGGTGTCGTCGTGGTGAGGCAGACGATCGGGCCATAGCTACGCAATCTCCTTGCCGGAAGAATTATCGATTGCTAGCCAGATCTGTGTTGGGGTATAATGCCAAACAGACCCGGATGAGCGTATATAAGTACCGGCGCAAGTTGTCCAGACCGGGCCGATACCTATGTGAACAGGGTTAAAAGGCGTCTGTAGTTACCAGCTACAGGCGTTTCTTTTTAACTTGCAATAATTATACCGTATATACAGCCTAATTGTCAAGCCGCTAGTCAGAGCCAGGGATCGATGTTATACTCTGTGCAAGAACACGCTACGGATAGATTTAGTCGTTGGTGAGGGCACATGCCACATCGTATTAGCAGTGATCGCGTTCTTCTCTCTACCGCTGAGGCAAGTACTCTCGCTCATCTCGGCCGTGAGTACATCCAGCGTCTCCTGCGACAGGGCCGCCTGGAGGGAGTGAAACTCGGCCATGACTGGCTTGTCTACGAGGACTCGCTCCAAAGCTTTCTTGCACAGCCGCGTAAAACCGGGCCAAAGGGCCCTCGTAAACAATCTAAGCCTCACCACCCTGACTCACTATCGACAGATTCGCATGATGTGAACGAGCCAGGAAAACATGGCTAGTTCGCTACAGCGAGTATATACACCAATCTGCTGACTCCTCCTTCTTACGTGCTCCTGCAGGCCAGAGCTTCACACTGTCCCACTTGTAGTGTAGCAGATACCCCTCCAAAGAAGAAGCAATTTCTTGCAAGTTCTCAAAATGAGAGCCTCAATATCTTGCAAGTTTTAAACTTACATGGCACAATAAGAAGGCGGTCTATCTTCACATCTCTATCCACCCATGGTGTAAGGGGGCCAGATCATGCTACAGCCAGAAGATCTGAGATACGAAAATGACGATGAGCAAGATTTTGGCATGTTGCTCAAGGTCTTACGCTCGCAAAAGAAGGTGAAACAACGTACCATCGTTTCCCTGCTCCCAGGCTGGACGACGACTGCTTACACGCGCCTCGAAAACGGGGAAATCGCTCCTCATTTCGACCAGTTGCTCCCGCTCTATCACGCCTTTCAACAGGCAGGTATCCGGTTTTCGCTCGCTGCCCGGCAAAACTTCGTCAAACTGGCCCGTAAAAAAATCCAGGAAAAGAAAACGCACCGTGACATCCGGACTGATGCCGAGTGGGCAGAACTGCGGTATCAATTGACGCGATCAGATCAGCATGCCGAGACGTCTACTTACCACCACTCCCAGAGACAGGTTGCTTCCAGACCCCTGCTTGCAGAAACCAATCATTTGATTGGCCGTGAAGCATGGCGCGAGGACCTCCTCAAGTCTCTGCGCGGTCCATCACGCAAGAAGCTGGTGGTTATACGTGGTCCGATGGGGATAGGCAAATCAAGCGAGCTGAACTGGATGGCAACACATCTCCTGCACCAGTCACATCCCTCGTACCAAACAATCCTCTGCGACTTTGCTTCTGTAGAGCGCGCGAGCAGCCCTGAGGGCGCTCTCGATGTGTTTTTGGGCACTGTCCTGGCAGAGTTTGGCTTTGTTCAGCCAGAGGACGTGCACAGTCCACTGGAAGAGCGTATGCGCATACTGTTCGAACAGGTGGAACGATCGACTGTGCCCATTGTCATCCTGGTTGACAATAGTGAATGCCTCTTGCAAACACAAGGAGCACTTGCCAACTGTTGGGAGCGTTTTCTGACAAGGTTTTTACGCAGCCAGCATCGCGCAACCATCTTCCTTGCGACCAGGCAATGGCCCGGCTGGTTTGGCGGCGAACACCTGTTTGTCGCAGAGGCAGCACTTCCCCCTCTCTCACGGGAACAAGGGGTACTCTTGCTGCAGCAAATCGGGCTAGACGTTGTCCCGGTCTCGGTTTTGCAGGACGTCTACACCGCTGTTGGGGGGATTCCTCTCTGCCTGGAGTGGGTGGCAGCCCTGGTGAAACAGTCATTTTCTATCGACGATTGGGAGGAGCTTGGCATCTACGAGCCACATGGCATAACCGTTGCTGAATCCAGGGCACCTGATATGATCCAGGCCATACAACGCCTGCTGGCGGACCCACACGTCTTTGGGGGCAATCTCGCCGATGCGATTGCCCCAATCCTGGATCGCATTATCTCCAGCCAGCGTCTCTCCTCCGAAGCCCAGTACCTGCTAGAGATGTTGTCGACCGCGAACGTGCCTCTGGCCAAACCTGCACTGGAAGTAATATGCATGCGGGGACCGCACCCGATCAAAGAATTGCGTCGCGCCTCGCTCCTGGTTGCTTATCCCAACCTGGTGCAGTTGCTCCCCATGGTCGCTGCCGCAGTGATATGGCATCTTACACCGGAGCAGACATACGAGCGGGAGGAGTTACTTCTTCAGGCGTATACGGCATGGTTACGGGAGGGAGAGTTCTATGAAAGTGAGAAGGGGCCGGTCATCACTGAACTCGCTGTGTTGCTCCTGCGGCACCGGCGCTTGCTCGAAGCTGCGCAGTTGCTCATAGAGTACGGCTGGATGAGCTTCACGCTCGGCCACGGTGCGCTGCTGGCGCAACTAGCAGGCGAGGTCATGGAGCACTTCGACTGGAAGGATGACCCGCAGAGTGAGTGCGGCGGGCTGCTCCTCCAACATCTCCTCGGGAAATACCTGGGCGAAAAAACAGAGAGCCATGCGCAAGCGAAGGCCTACCGTCGTGTGCGGCAGCTCGCGGCCACACACGACTTTTCCCTGGAGCTGGCGACGGAGGTCCACCTGCTCCATCACCTCATGCTCGATCTCACCAATGAGCGCCGCTTTTCAGAGGCACAAGACCTGTTCGAGGAGTGCTACGAGCGGATGTCCCCATCGCTCGCACACACGCATCCCGGTATTTACGCTGCGCTTCAGAGCAATCTGAGCTATCTGCTAGGAACCTGGGGAGAACACGAAGAAGAGCTGGGCAATGCGGCGGAGGGCCGTGAGCTGCGGGAGCGTGCCATCGCGATCTATCAAGAGTGCATCCAGATACTCCGCCAGAAACGGGAAGCTGCTTTGCCCCTGGAAAGAAGCACGATCAACTACCAGTTGGGCCGCATGCTCAATGACATGGGATACTACCTGGTCTGCCTGGAACGTGCCGGGGAGGCGATCACCGCATTAGAGGAGAGCATCGAACTCAAACGGAGGGGCTTCAGCAAACCCGGATCGCTGGCGATGTCTCTGGGCGAACTCGCGCAGGCATGCGGGCTGCTCGGCCGTTTTCAAGAAGCGCTCGCCTACAACCAGGCCGCGCTCGAAGACACACAGAAACTTGCCGCTGCCGGTCATTCCATTGCTCAAAGAGACATTCCAGTGCATCAGATTGACCGGGCTCGGCTGCTCATCAGAGGGCTGCAGCTCGACGAGGCACAGCGACTGATCGATGATGCGCTTCCCCAGATCCGGGAATCCCGCCGGATCTACCGCAGGTTCGCGCAAAAGGCGCTTGATGAGATTACCCAGTGCCGTGCAGCGGCAGCAAACTTGGGACGCCCCTACCTGGACTGGCGCTGGTATATTCGCTTTAAAGACGCTGTTGCGTACGATGTGTTTGGTTGGTTGGCCCACGCAGGCCCATTGACTGGAGACGAACAAGAGGAATGGCAGGGACTCTTCGGCCGAAGTGATGACGAGGCGACCAAGCGTATGGCTGCCATCATCAAGGCTTCGCGAGAACGAGAACTTGCCGCAGCGCTTGAGGAGCAACGTGAGCCTTTCCTTCACTACCCGGCGATTCCTATATATGAAGTGCAGCAACGTATTACCACCCTCGAAACCTTGCGGGCGGAGATCAACGAGGACGAACCGAACGCAGTGGTGCGCCGCCTCTACAGTGATGCGATAGAGGAGCATGTGTGGTATCTGCAGATGGTACAGGCAACGTATAACGGCGATACGTCCGCGTTCTGGGCGTGTAATCGGCTGATCCACGCGGAGCCAACGCCTGAGGAAATGGCCGATGCCCTGAGCTATGCCAGAGATTTCATCTATCAGGGTTTGCAGAATCCGCTCACAACCTCAATCAGTACACAACTGTTAGACCATCTGCAACGTCTCTCTACATTTCCTTCTCTGGACGAGGGAAGGCAAGAGCACCGTCTAGACGAGAGCTTCAAAGGGGAAGGGCAACAACAAGGTAGCCAGGCGTCAAATGGGCACAAGGAACAACACCTGCTCTCTCCACTTGCGGTGAAGCGATTCTTTGAGGCGGTCCTGCGCGAGTATCGCTTCGAGGGATGGCGGGTGCTCCTCGATGAGGCAACAAACAACCTGCGTATCGAGCCCAATATTCGTACCATCTTTCTGCCCGCAGGCAAGCCTATGTCTGTAGCGCGCGTGCGCGAACTGCTCTCGCATGAGATCGAGTGCCATGTATTCCGTGCGGAAGCTGGAAAGCAATCGGCGCTTGCCCTGTTGTTCCTGGGAACCAGGGGCGCATTGCAAACCGAGGAAGGCCTGGCACTCTACTATGATCAGGAGACGGCGCGCATCCAGGGAGAAACAGTAAATGAGTCGACCATGTCTACCTGGGTGGGGACACTGGCAACTGGTCTGGCAAGCGGCGTATTGACTCCTCCGCAGACGTTCTATAACGTCTATACACTCTTTGAGCCCCTCTATACCTTGTATCGGGTCCTCTCGGGCAAAGATCAGGATGTTTCACAGGCGCGCGTACAGGCCCATCGGTTGGCGCTCAATCGTTGCTTGCGTACCTTCCGTGGCGTGCCGGATCTGAACATTCCAGGCATCTGCTACGCCAAGGACGCCATTTATCTGCGTGGCTACCGGGCAGTCTCACGTGCTATAGAAGCAGACCCAACAGTACTGGACCAACTCATGGTAGGAGCAGTTGCGCTGGAGCATCTGCCTGATATGGCGGAGCTCGGCATCGTTTCACCGCCCGGCCCACCTCAATGGTTAGCTCATCGTCCAGATCTGGATGCGTACATTACATCGTTTGAACCTGCGGAAAGCGCACCTATAGAGAGTCGATGATGGAAGAGAGTGGACAATATTAGGAAAAACCGTTGTGGATGTGGTATATATCCCAGTAAGAAGTTAGAGAATTTGTTCGTGTAGGTTGTCTGTTCTTGATCCGGAAGGAGAAAGGGTCAAATATGCCCCAAGAACCGCCAGAAGAAGATTAATGTCTGCCTATCCCGCAAAGAGCGCGTTCCTACTCGTTAAGAAAGATACCAGGAGTACGAAACGCGCTCTGCCTTTTACTCAGGTGAGAAACAGCAGGCCACCATCACTTCCCGAAATACCGCTGAGTGAACGTGGCAATGAAACTAATCTCAATAGAGAAACCAACTACGGCTTCAGCGGCAGCAAGAACTACCCAAGGGTTATGAAGCAATACCGTCACCTCAAGACCAGGAAAGAATCCGCACCCATGAAACGAGGTGAGACTATAGATGAAGGCATCCGGTGGGAAGAGTGAGAGTCTTCCAAATGTATAGTAGGCCAGCGCGAAGCCAATGATGCTTATCACGTACCATAAAAGACTGCGCCCTGGTCGATACCCATAGCCTGCGAGCAGGTCGAGGAACAAAGAAAAGAGGTACTGGAGATACTTTCGCTGGAGACGCAAGACCACACGCTGGAGTTTCTGCGCACGGTAGGCGAAGCGCGCAGCCTCTTCATTCAGTCCTTGCCCCTGCAACGCAACTGCCAGTTGACGGTTAGCACGGACTGCTGCATAGTTCCAGAGTCGAGAGGAGGGAGAGTTGTTGCTGACGTGCTGGCAGACTCCTGCCCACAATCTCTACAGCGCCGCGTTTGGCTAACTGCTCATAGGCCGTACGCTGGCGTACGACTGCTTGAGAAACCCGCTCCCATCACAGCGATTGC
>Ga0070717_10003407_pt1 | contig 11374 bp, 8 predicted proteins | sample LARL113metaG_FD_71366 | JGI IMG/M metagenome (GOLD analysis project Ga0070717, IMG submission 71366) | Corn, switchgrass and miscanthus rhizosphere microbial communities from Kellogg Biological Station, Michigan, USA - LAR L11-3 metaG | ecosystem: Host-associated > Plants > Roots > Rhizosphere ...
TGTCAAAAGTGCCGTCCTGCGTACCGAAGATGGGATCGCGCTCGTTTCCCAACTCGTGAAAGTTTGGGTCGTTCGCCCACACATTCATCGCAAATTCAAATTGGCGGACGAGGCTCGCACAGCCGACGAACGCGGCGATACCTCGCTCTACGCCGTCGTCTGGGATGCCCTCTGGCAGGAGCGGGCCGTATGTCCCCCCGCGCCGGATGATCTTCCGCCGATTCATGTTCACTGCGGTATCGCGCGGGTTCATGCGCCGGATGTGCGCACCGAGCGGGCAGCCATAGCCGTGAGGGTCCATCTTCGCGTAGTTAAAATCGTTGCTGCTCTGAGAATCAGCACCGAGTTTTGGATCGTCCTTATCCGGCGCGAGGACAAGCGGAGCGCCGCTCCGCCATCGTCCCATCAGCTTGGCAGCTATCAACTCCTGCTGTTCCGGTGTTTCGCCATGGGCTCGGAGGAAATCGCGAAACGCGCCTACGTGCTCTTCCATTCTCAGATAGGCAACATAGCTGCCGTTGCGGGAAAGAACTTCCGGCTGTGGCAACCCGGCAGTAGGACCTTCTTCGTCAGGATAACCAAGAAAAAATTCGCCTGCTTTGATCGCGGGGCCAGAGCCGGGTGTCGGTTCCACTCCCGTTCCCTCTATGACCGGCTGCGAGAGCCGATCCCGGTAACCGAAGTGTTCGTGAGCATAGTCGAACGGAGGAATAGCTTCCAGATCCAGAGCGGATAGAAGTTCGACTCCGTCGCACTGCTTCAGATAGTCTGCATGCTCCTGGTGGCACCGCTCGCGTTCCGTGACATCGCGCGCGAACAGTACGGCTATGGCGTGCAGGTTCGGACTTGAAAGTCTGCCAACCCAGTGATCCGGCTGGTTAGCGCCTGTTATTCCAAGGATGCCCGCTCTGGCAGCCATCCCTTGACGAAACTCCTCTGGGAAGGTGGCTAACTTTGCTTCAGACACGCCAAGCGCGCTAAGTCCGTTCCAGGTCAACCCGATGGTCACCCATCTGGAGTCAAGTAGGCTAGACCCTACCTCCTTCACGGTGCCCACCTTGTCGATCAGGCCTGCCAGCCACGCGCGTCCCGCTTTCGCACGCCGGAACGTTAGAAACTCGTAGCGCGCAGCCAGGGCAGGTGGCCTCGCCATTAGGAAATGTTGAATATCGTCAAACTCAAGTGAATCTGGTTCTTCTCTTCGTTCGGTCAGATCCCCAGAAATCCCATGCGATTGCTGCAAGATGCCCACGCCTTCTCTCCGTTGCGACTGAAAACTACGTTTGCTACTGCATTAGATCGAGCATGTCGCTAAAGGCCGCCTTGAGCTTCAGTGCTTTCTTGATTTCGTCCGCTGTCACGTAGGGATACTCTCCGTATTCCAAGAAACTCGGACACTGATGCTCACGAACGAATTTAACGAACGCTGGCACGTTGGTTTTCCAGTCTTCCGGAAATCCGTCAAGGTTCTCAAACACCGTGTTCACGCCGTACTTTGTGAACAGGGCGACGGCGTCCTCGGTGTACTTGTCGAAATCGGTATCAAATATTCCTTGGTACATGAAATATGTATCTTTTCCGATATCAAAGAGAACCCAGCGAAGGTAGTGGAGCTTAAGCGTCGCAAGGGCATCAGGAAGGTCAGCGATCGCCTGCTCGATGGTCTTGCCATAAGCACGGATGGCGTCCTGTCTTCCCGGTTTGATCTTCGCGATGATGGTAAATCCATAGCAGGCTGGAGTTCGTGGATATACTGGGCCGTACCTCCCCTTTTCAAGCTTGAAGTAGCCCTCCTTCGGAATAGCCATCGCCTGTGGTTTCGTCCGATCGCGCTCTGTGGACGTTTCGGGTGGTGCGGGTGCTACTGTGACCATGTCAGTCTCCTATTCCTGTTCTTGTTCCCGGTGCCGACTCTCCGCAGTGGTTGCGGTTCTCCCAGAACCTGCGAGGCAGACTGTACTTATAACTGAAAATTGGGGCTACTTAGACTGTTAGTCCTTACAGTGAGCGGGTGAGCACTTCTCAGTCGGTCGGAAATTGTGACGCCACAACCGCCGCCCAAACGGGGCTGGAACAGCAGCAGGTGTGCGGGGACCTATGAGTTCTAACAGTGGCACATGTTCGTGCATGTCGCGTTGTTGAGGAGTGTCATGGTGAGCGGAGATCTCCATTGGTAGTGGCCTTCAGCGCGACCCAGCGCAATGTGCTGATGGGATGCGTTCTGCCGGGGATGGGCATTAACGAGGAAGGATCAGCCTGCCCTGTCGGCGCGGTCGGGGGGGGGAATGTCTACTAGAGTAGTTGTACATCCGCTATTTGGATGGACCGCTTCCTCACTTCAGAAATACCTTGACACTGGTAACGGCTCCCTGCTTGATGCGGGTCGCCACTGTAGGGTTCATGGTGATGGTTTAAGTCCCACCCCCCCACGGCTCGATTTCGTTGCTTTGGCGCCATATCGATAGTCACTCCAGCGAGATGACCGCCGTTACCTCTGAGACCACGAGAGTGCCATCGACTTGAGTACCGAACTGATACTACAGTCGGAACATTGGGGCGCCGCTCCCTCCAAGGGTTCTTCAAGACGTTGCTTCGGGGCAACGAACGAATGAGTCCACTCTGCGATCCTTGACTGTCTTGGCGTCAAAGACGATTTTCGGGAGGGTACTTGGCTACAGGCTTTATCCGTATCCTAGTAGTAGACGATTTTGAGGCGTGGAGACGATTCTATTGCTCGGCGCTGCAGAAACAGAGGGAATTTCAGGTCGTAGGCGAAGTGTCAGACGGATTGGAAGCAGTTCACCAAGCTGAAGAACTGCAACCAGACCTGATCCTGCTGGACATTGGTCTTCCCACACTGAATGGGATTGAAGCTGCTCGGAGAATCCGACAAGTTGCTCCTGCTTCCAAAATTCTCTTCGTCAGCGAAAACCGGTCCGCTGACATCGCACAAGAAGCCTTGAGTACGGGCGCTACCGGCTATGTCGTCAAGTCGGATGCGGCACATGAACTGCTGTATGCGGTAAATGCCGTTCTTGACAGCAAGAAATTTGTAAGCGACAGTTTAGCTGGTTATGGTCTGAATGTTCCCCCGCATCAGCAAACCGCCGACCAGCCCCAGTCCGACGACATTGTGAGATTCACCCAGCCAGAGAACCGGATCACTCGGCACGAGGTGGGATTTTATTCCGAGGGGCGGCACTTTTTAGATGACGTAACCCGCTTCATCAAAGAGGGTCTCAAGGCTGGCAATGCTGTTATCGTGTTCGCGACCGAGTCACATCGGGAGAGCGTCCTTTTGGAGTTGCAGGCAGACCACTTGGATATGGGTATGGCTATCGAGGAGGGCAGATACATCCCATTGGATGCTGCTGACACACTCTCGGCGTTCATGGTGAACGGCATGCCTGATCCCGTTCGATTTCTGGAACTTCTAGGCGACCTCACAATGACAGCAATAGAGTCGGCAAACAGGGAACATGCACGGGTGTTGGTTTTTGGAGAGATGTGCCATCTCCTGTGGGCCGAAGGCCACGCAGAGGCGGCGATTCAGATAGAGAAACTAGGTAACAAGCTCACCGCCAAGATCCACGCTGTGGATATTCATTGCGGGTATCATCTCCACGGCGAAGTTGCGATGAACGATGATGTATTCGAACGAATCTGCGCAGAGCACTCAGCTGTTCATTTAAGGTGATAAACTTGTCAGCAGGGAAATCGGGGGTAAACTCCCCTACCGGAGTGAATGAATTCCATCCGGCGGCCTCCCACTCAGACGTGCAAGCTCAGTTATGCCCCCCGCTGGCAGCACCCTTGTAGCCTTGAGCGCTGTCTTCCCTGAGTACGCGCAACTCGCTTTCCGGAATGGTGAATGCGGTGCAACCGCAATCTAAACAACCAGAAGCTGAGGAAACACCCCGACGACGGGCTTGTCGAGCCTTGCCAGGCGTGAGAAATGAATCGCGAGTTCTCCATTGAAATTACGCAGGTTCTCTGAGCGGCAAGACTTGCTGGTCATAGCCCCTTCCAGTGTGGAGGCGCCGAGGAGAGTGCGAGGCACACCTCAAATTACATCCCTGAAGATGGGAAGAAGACCCCAGGAAACGATGCATTCTAGTACCGGCGCGAGACCGATCCTTACCCTGCAATTCGCACTTTGTTCAATGGTACCGGACTGCGTCGGGTCGTTGCCCGCGGGCAACGACCCACGAAACCAGTAAACGCTAACCTTCGAATGGGGTGGCGACTCGATTGAGGGGGGTATCACTGCGCTGAGGACAGGAGTGCCTCATGAGCAGGTTCAGCTGCGTGGAAAGTTCACTGCAAACTTTAAGCCCGCGTAATGGATTAGTCTCCGCCGTCTAGTCTCATCGTTACTTTCAACGTGTTCTACTTGCCCCGGATTTCGGGTAATCCTCTGGACGCCACTCGCAGCACGGACATGAATCCAGCGAGCTTTCGCAGTAGACGCCACCCGCCGTGTCTACGCCGCTCCGCTTTGCGTGCAAGTAAGTACCGAAGTCGGTCTAGCTCCTGCTCTTGCATACCGCTTCACGATTGAACCTTCGTTTGCCGGAGTTCTCCAATCGGGGAAAGGCTGTAGCTTGCGAGGAAGATGAGCTGCCAACTGGGAATGTGGCCATTCGTGCGTTCCGGCCAGCGAGGATGTGCCTCTGCATTATCCAGATCCACTGCCGGTTGCAGCCGAACCCTTCGTCGGTGGCACGCTGAGTCCTAGCCTAGTCGTTGACGTCGCCTGTGTTCTCAAAAAATCGCATATTCATGCGGGTAATTCCTGAAAGAATCGTTAGGACAAAGCATTTCTCCGGGTGGGGCCTGCTATCCCATGGCTGGTAAACTTCGGAAAGACACGAGGCGATGTTATGCGAAACTCAGTGTTACAGTCTGCCACATTCCTGCTGGAATGTTTTCGCATACCACCGGACTCTTTCTCTTTGATTTTAGCCGAGGCCCCGCGTTCCATTCAGAACCGCCCGATTTAGGAAGCGGATCAAAATTGCGATCGCAACTACAATCGCCGCGTGCAAAATGCGGCAGTGGAGTCGAACGCTGTCGTAAACAGCTAGAAGATCAATTTAGCACCTAATTGAAAAACGCGAGGATCGAAGGCGCTCTTAACCTGGGCAAAATCGCTGGCTCCCTGGTTCACGCTGATGCCACCGCCATTGTAGTCGCCTCGGAACTGCGTGTGGTTCCACGTGTTGAAGCTTTCCGCGCGGAACTCGAAGCGGCTTCCACGATTCTCGCTAATAATAAAGCTCTTGAACACTGAGAGATTCCAATTATCGCGACCCGGACCGCGGACAATGTTGTGTTCGAGGTTACCATAGCAGTCCGGGCCAGTAACACACACCGGGGCTGAGAAGACCGAGGGATCGAACCATTGCGACACTGTCTGCGGATAGTGGATCGCTCCGTTAACGTTCGGCCGATTGCCGGAGTTCGATATTACGCTCGCGGCATTGTTCCCGCTTACACCGATGTTCAGGGGTGCTCCGGTCTGCGCCGTGACGATGCCCGATAGCGTCCATCCGCCTATGACGGTTTTCAGGAAACGATTGTCGGAATTCCGTAGGAAGGGAAGATCGTATACGAAGTTCACGAACATGACATGTGCTCGGTCGTAAACTGACGGGCCACTGTCGTATTTCCAACCGACATATGGGTTGGTGGCATTGTTTAAATCACCCCCGCTCCCCGTGGCTGTCGTAGCATCGACCGCTTTGGCATAGGTATAGCCGAACTGAAGTTGAAGGTCTCTGCGCAAGTTGCCGTGCAAATCGATCTGCAACGAGTTGTAGTGCCCTTCGGCAGCATCGTAGGCAAGCCGAATCGGACCATGCCCGGAGTAGTTGTAAAGGGTGTTAATGTTGGGAGCACTGGGACCCAGCAGAGCCGGAATTGAAGAAATCGGAGGCAGATTGATTTCCTGATAGAAATTCTGGTTCCTGCTTTGGCTGCCGACGTAAGAGACCGCTAGCACCGTTCTGGTGTTCAGCGATCGCTGAACACCGACACTGTACTGATAGCTTATCGGTGGAGGATAGTTGTTCGCGATCCCAGTCTGGCCGACGGCCAAAATGGGTAATGCCGTGCTCGTAATTACGGATCCATTTTCAACATTCAGGCCGGGATTCGTAAGGGAAACATTGTTCAGAGTTGGGCTCGCATTGAAAGGCGTATTGTTGGCGGTATTGTACATGTCGTTGCCCTGAATGCGCTCGTACATGATGCCAAAGCCGCCGCGAATGACGGTCTGGCCCTGTCCCGTCAGATCATACGCGAAACCGAACCGTGGTCCGAATTCCGCCCAATAGTTCTTTACCAGGTTCTTCGGGATTCCGTTGACCCCGCCAATGCCGATACCATTGGTGTAGAACTGCAAGCCATTCAGGATGGGATCGGGACTCGTTCCGAATGCTGCACTCGGAGTTGCTGCGACGCATCCCGGACCAACGGTGGTGCAAACTGTGCCATCGACAGTGTTGATAACAGCCGCGTTGGCAGGATTGTAGAGATTCGGATAGAAGTTGGCAGTCTTGTTGTTGGCTTCATAGGTATGCGGGATACCATCCCAGCGAAGTCCTAGATTGAGGGTGAGGTGATGGTTCACACGCCAATTATCTTGGATGTAAGCAGCTGGCGAAATATTGTTCCAGTGTCCATTGGATTTAACTGCCTGTTCGTTGTATTGCTGGGCATACCCGAGCAGGTAGTCGGCAAAATCCAAGCCGCATTGCGTCGTACTCGAGTCGCAACCAATGGTAGGCGCTGTAAAGGAACCATTGAAGGTGAAGTTTCCCTGCGTATTCGCAAACCAGTCTTGGACTTTCTTGTAAATCGCCCAGCTAAATCCAAATTTCAGTTGGTGAGCACCCTTGGCCCACGAAACGTCGTCTCGGATTTGATAGTCGTCCGCCTTGTTAACCCACGGCATCCAGTTGACCGTGTAGTTTGAACCCGTGCTGCCCGCCAGATTGATCGACGGAATGCGATTATCTACATTGGGTCCAGTGAATAGGCGATTAAATTGGAATCCTTGAGGCGCCGAAACCAAGCCGCTGGGAACGATATTGATTCTGTTGCCGTTGTAGTTGAAGGACGTCTCATTGAGGAGGGTCGGGCTGACTACATAAGTCGCGTGAACGATCGCGCTATAGGAGGGATTTCCGAAATTATCCCCTACACTCGGCGTGTTATCACCGCTCCACTGAGAAGTGCCGTACCCTTGGTTAATCTGCTCCGAGATCCAGTGGCCGAAGACGGAGAATTTGTTGTTGAAGGTATGATCAATGCGCGCGATTTCCTCCGTGAGATTTGTTGGAACATTGTTGCCGCCGACGAAGCTTCCGGTCGCGGGGTCAGTCGGAAGCGGGAAGATGCCACCGTACTTGCCACCAGCGGTCAATAGTGAACTGGCATTCGCGTCGATCATACAAGCCGGAATCGTATTGTTCAGAAATGGCAGGCCGGGAGTCACGCCGGGCGGGGCAGCGCGACCGGGACAGTTAGCGAACTGAATAGCAGGTGATACGCGGAGCGGATCGACGATTTCAACTGGTTTTCCACTCGGAAGTATCGTGGGCATGACTGCACCTCCCGCCGTCGGGTACCAACTTCCCAAGGGCATGGTCTGGTTCAAAATCTGTCCTTGAATCAACCTCCGCCATTCCATGTTGTAAAAAAAGAAGGTCTTGTGTTCTTTCGCCCAGAAGTCCACCGGACCACCTCCATTGAAACCGAACGTGTTGAAGCGCAATTCGGCAACTTTTTGCGGAGCCGGGTTAAAGTAGTTGCGTGCGTCGAGGGCATCATTGCGGAAGAATTCCCACGCACTGGCGTGATATTGCTTGGTTCCGGACTTGATGACCTCAGTGATGGTGGCCGCCGAGGAGAGTCCGTACTCGGCGCTGTAATTCGACGTCATATTACGAAATTCTTGGATGGCGTCGAGAGAAGGCATGACGCTGCCGCTGCTGCCACCGCGATCCAGGTTTTCGCCGCCATCAATTACTTGCAGGTTGTGCCCGGCACGCTGACCGTTGATGCTGACTGTGTTGTCTCCACCGACCGGTACCGGGTTAATGAAATCGCCCTGGAGACTGGAAGCGCCAGGGGCCAACGCGAATAACGTAAAAATACTCCGCCCGTTAGTCGCCAGTTGCGTTACCTGCGTGCCCGTCATGAGATTGCTGACCTCTCCACTGTCTGTCTGGACAGCGACTGCATTCGATTCGACCGTGACCTGCTCCTGAGCGCTCCCTACCTGCAACTTGAAATCCACACGTAGGCGGTCGCCGACAGCAAGAGTCACATTTGTTTGCTCGGCCAGTTTGAAGCCTGAAGCAGTTGCTCGGACGCTATAGTGTCCGATGTGAAGATCGGGAGCGACGTACTGCCCGTCACCGCTGGTTGTGATCGTCCGACTTATGCCCGTTTCGTTGTTAACCAGAGTAATAGTGGAATTGGGTACTGCGGCACTGGACGGGTCCGTCACAGTGCCGACGATCGTGCCTTCTTGGGCGAAGATGTGAGTGCCCAGGAGGAAGAGAGTTGTTGGCAATAGAACTCTAAGGGCAGTGACCAATCTCATGGCGACCTCCGGAAACGAGCTTTAGATTGCCGGGAAACATCGGATGCACGAAGATCCTGCGGCGGGCAATATTCTCGCCGGCAGACAAACCGTCGAGTCATTTTCGAGCCGACATTCATCAGTTTGCGGTGTGCATATCCACATGGCGTCTTTCTGGCAGTGCCATAGGGAGACTGGCCGATTTCCATAGTCCGTTGAACTGTCAGGAGTGACAGTCAACCAGTGCTTCGATTCGGTAGGGTCGGTACTGAAAATTGTCCCAAATTCGTGAAAAGAACATTTTGGGAGACTAGCGCCCTGCAACTCGGGCACAAGACGAACCTAACTCGCTTGGAACGTGAGCATTGTGAGCACCTTGGGCACGGCAGTGTTCATGATCGCTACGTTGCCTGGTCATGCTGGCGTTCCTGGGTTCTTCTCCAGCATCACCAAGGCCGCATCGCGTTCCGCGGTTCCGTTGGCCTGGAACACTTCCGTGTCCACGATCAGCCCGTTGCGGTTCTCCACCAAAAGGTTCCGCTGTAACTCAACTTGGACTCCTTGCCGTCGTTTTTGCGCGCCAACTGAGCTTCCGGAGCACTCTTCGACTGATGCGTCTGGTTCGAGCGCTGCTCACCGCGAAAGCTGATGGTGAGATTGCCGGGATCATCCGGTGGCGGTTCGGCTTGCCCTGTTTCCGCTGGTAACTCTTCGCGCTCGCCCACGCAGCAGAGAAAACTGCAGCAGCATCGTCCCACCAAATCGGAATACACTTCGCCAATTTCAAGGGGCTTACACAACGAAGGTTCGAGGGTAGAACAAATGTTTGGGTAGCAAATCGGTAGCAACTGAGCAGCTATTCGTCCTGGAGCAACTTCGACAAATAAACACAATGGCTGATTACTCAGCTCAAGTTTTGGATCGTGAGCGTGCTGAGGTGGTATTCGTAACAGAGATCGCAGAATGGTTCGCTACAGCACTCAAGGCTAGAGTCAGAGCACAACTGAAGTCTCACAATATAAGCCATTACCCTGATTACAGCAAAGGAAAGCCCATCGAATCATCGGCTCGATGGGCTTTGGTGAGCACTCCCTAAAGAGGGAAAGGGAGTTGTCTCAGGGCGTGTGCCAATCGTATGTTCAGGGTTGGCCCTGGTCTACTGCGGCTATTGACAGTCTGAACAAGCTTTTAGTGCGAGACTCAACAGGAATACTGATCGGTACAAAAGTGCGCAGGCACCCGCACGCAGGGCACATTCAAATAAGCCGTCGCTTGGAGTAGATGGGCTTATAGAAGGGCCCCGTGATGCTACGTGATTACGAGGCAGGCCCATGCGGATGTGTGGATGATCCAAGATACCCCGAGGCGAGTTGGAATCTCGGGCAACTAGCAAAGATTGGCGATGCTCAAAAATCTTCAGACCATCGCAACCTCAAAAACTCACAAAAGCCTTCTGAAGTCTGGGGATGGAATTGACCAAACAGCTAGAGTTCAAGTGCCCGGCAAATGGGGCACTTCAGCGAGGAGAAGCTCGTTTGTGCAGCCGTGGAGGAGTTCATTCACCATGTCTACGGCGAGAAAGATGTGTATCACATCGTGAACTGCGCCAAGCATGGCCAGAAACTCGTTACGATGGACGTAACGCGCCAGAACAGAGAATCCAACCGGCGTGGGCGCCGACTGTTGCGGGGCGCATGTGGCATTACCAAGACAGCGATTCTGCCCAAACTTTGCTAATCATCTTCAAACAGATCACTAGCAGAGCTCAAAGAACCTCAGTGGGGATTCCGGTGAAGGTGAACCGTGATTTCAGCGGGAACCGAACGGTGTTCCGCTGAAGGCGAACAGCCGTCAGGGCGAAGCGATGCTGGCAGGTTCATTGTGCGGGAAAGTGTTCGGCTTGGTCAACGGCCATGAAGGCACGAAGGTTTTCCGGAGCGAAGCGCACGAGCTTCGGCAGGGATTCGGGGTGCAGGGGAACGGGGCATGCCCCTTTATCCCGTGCATATCTCTGTCGAAGCACGACTCATTTTTGATACTCAAGGCTTGATCCTGCACGCCAACGCAGTCGAATGAGGTCGCCTGTGTGAGGCAGATTGGGCGAACAGAAGGCGCGAACTTGCGAGAAGGCATGATTACGTCAGGTATCATCCCGCCAACGTGAAAGAAACGGGTCAACGGAAACGTATCAATGACGCCCCAGCGTAAATCGCCCGAAACCACCCGGTGTCAGGTCGCCAGAGCACGATCTTGTGTAGCTCGCGGCGTCGGTTCCTGCAATTGCTGTCCGCAATGCGCGCAATTCGCCCAAGTCGGGTCAACGGACTTACCGCATTTCGGGCATGTTGGCCGCAGCAAAGTGCCACAGTGTGGACAGAATGGATATGCTGTCTTTTCGACATGCCCGCAGCCGGGGCACGGCTTCGGCAGAGGGTCGCGCAGAATGAAATACAAGATCATTCCGATCGCAGAGGGAGTGAAAATCGCCAACAGCATCCACAGCATGTACCGCATCTGCCGCCGCTTCGCATCGCCGTAGATGTATCCGATCAGCGCCACCCAAGCCACCACGAACAGGAACATCCCGCACACGAACAGCGCTTGTCCCCAGCGGGGCCATTTGCCTATTTCCGGATCGGTTGGTACCACGAAGAAGAACAACGACACCGTGAAGCACAGATATCGGGGATGCTCAAGAGGAGATTCCCTTGTCGTCCTCTATGGCATGCCAGATTCTCATTGAACCCGACGGAAGTTGATAAAAAGCGGCTCAACGCTTCC
>Ga0070717_10003409_pt1 | contig 11370 bp, 8 predicted proteins | sample LARL113metaG_FD_71366 | JGI IMG/M metagenome (GOLD analysis project Ga0070717, IMG submission 71366) | Corn, switchgrass and miscanthus rhizosphere microbial communities from Kellogg Biological Station, Michigan, USA - LAR L11-3 metaG | ecosystem: Host-associated > Plants > Roots > Rhizosphere ...
CATTGGCACCATAGTTAATCTGTGTGCCAATGGACTGCGACCCGCTGACCACATTGGTGGTGTCCTTGATCGTTTCTGCATGGATGCCTCCACCAGGAAAAGCAGGGCGCTCAGGGATTGTGGGTGGAATGGTTGGAAACGTAGGAGGAACAGATGGTTTAGCACGTTCCCGGCGTACACCTGCTAGAAGCTGTGCATGGGCTTTCTGCTCATCCTGTCCTACCAGGTCAATGTAGACAACTTGCCCCAGAAGTCCCTCGACGTTGCATTCTCGCACGCGTACTGGCACCAGGAAATGATGTTCCCCCTTCGGATCGCGCCGAAACGCAGCAGCCCACTCAGATGGAGTGAAGTTTGATTTGAAATAGTCAGGAGAAAGGACGGCGATGGTACGCTCGGCTGTTTTGGCAGCGTTGTCCATCTCTAGCACAAAGTTGCTGCCTGCTTGGATGTCCCATGCCTGAATGACAGTGGTGTAGTTCTCTTGTTCCAGGTGCCAGGCGATCCACTCAGCCCAGCTGCGGTCAGCACTCGTGTAGCTGATGAAAAAGTCTGTACGGGCGTCTTTGTCCATGATACCATTGGTCCCTTCTCATGTCAGTTGATGGGTGCACTTTTTGTGCTATTGCGCATGAGTATAACGTGTTTCTTCTGCCTGTGCAACAAGCAGGCGCATATAGAAAACAAGCGAAGCTGAGATGACCAGGTGCAAGTCAGCGGCCAGAAGTCGCACCAGTGCAGCGCATCGGCGTAAACCCTGCTTCCCTGGTTCTCCCTGTCGTGAACCGTGCCTTAGTGCTTCTCGTTCCGTGGTGAGAAGTCTTGTAAGAGCGAGGTATAGTTCTGCCGTACGATCCTGGTCGTTGGATGGCTGACACCCAACTGCTGCTCACGGATGGCCAGTGCTCGCCGGTAGAGCGGTTCTGCCTCGGCATACTTGCCCTGATCCTGGTAGAGCTCCGCCAGGTTGTTCAGGCTGGTGGCCGTGTAGGGATGCGTTGGCCCCAACTGCTGCTCATCGATGGCCAACGCCCGCAGGTAGAGCGGCTCCGCCTCCGCGTACCTGCCCTGCGTCCGGTAGAGCTCCGCCAGATTGTTCAGGCTGGTGGCCGTGTCGGGATGCGTTGGCCCCAACTGTTGCTCGTAGATGGCCAGCGCCTGCAGGAAGAGCAGGGCCGCCTCTGCGTACTTGCCCTGCGCCCGATAGAGCTCCGCCAGGTTGTTCAGGCTGGCCGCCGTGCTGGGATGATGCGGCCCTAACTGTTGCTCGCGGATGGCCAGCGTCTGCTGCACTAGCAGGGCTGCTTGCTCGTACCGGCCGCGGGCTCGTAAGTATCCCCCCGCTTGCATGAAGAGGGCAGCGGCTTCCACCTGGGCGGTGCTCTGCTGCTCCAGGTGGGCAGCGCAGGCCTGGATATGGGGCACCAGCCGCTCACACGCCTCCCAGTTGGCATGAGCCACCTCGGGAAAGTGTTCGGTCAGCACCGTGACCAGGCGGGCAACGAGGGCCGCTTGCTGCGTTGCCCCCTCGCCTGCCAACAGCACCTGGCGAGCATAGGTGTGGATGAGCGGATGGCTCACTTCATAGGACGCCCCCACGCGCACCAGCAGACTGTAGTCCACCACCTCCTCCAGCGCGCGCCGGGCGGCTGCAGGCGCAAATCCCAGCACACCCGCGACCAGATCGCGTGTAAAGGGAGCCAGTGCCAGCAGGCCAACCAGGCGCAGCACGGCCTGGGTTTCCGGTCGCAAGCGGGCTACGCTGCGCTCTAATAAGATCGGCACGCTCTTGCGCGAGGAACTGCCCTGGTCGAGGGCTCCCCACAGATCCTCCTCCAACCACGCAAGATACTCCTCCCCTTCGTCCGGGTGTAACGCCAGGTAGCTCCCGGCCAGGCGCAGGGCCAGCGGCAAGCCTCCCACCAACTGAACGATGCGCAGGGTCACCTGGTTATCCGCGGGACGCTGCGCTTGCCAGGCCTGCACCACTGCCACTGCATCATCCGGCGGCAAGCGTTGCAAATCAAGCAACAAGGCAGGGTCGGCCGCATCGCTACGTCGTCGGCTGGTCACCAGCACAGCACAGCTCGCGCAGACCGAGAGCACCTGCTCCAGGTGCTCTGCTTCTTCCACCCCATCGAGCACGAGCAAGACGTGCTTGCCACCCAGCACCCGCCGGGCCGCCTCGGCTGGGGTGGGCAGCGGGTCTTCGCCAAAGGTGCGCGCCAGCTGCTCCAGCGCCACCGCCGCTTCAGGCTGCCCATAGAAGCTGTGGAAGACGATGCCATGTGGAAACGCTGCAGGCGGGCTATCGAAAGGCGCGAGCGACCAGAGCACTTCAGCGACCAGGGCGGTTTTGCCCATGCCCCCAGGGCCGCAGAGCGTGACGATCTGACCTGGCTGCAGATGTGCCAGCAGCCAAGCCTGTTCGGTCACACGATTCTGAAAGTGCTCGGCTCGCCGGGGAAGCTGCAAGGGAGGGACATAGTTCTGACCAGACAGGTGAATATGCTGGACATTGGCAACATTGGTGGCGGTGATGTCCCTTGCCTCAATACGCGCTCCTGGCAGAAAGCGACTTTGCTGGTCTCCATACTCAGAGCCACTACCAGCCGTATCGAGATTCCTCTCCTGCTCGCTCATGTTAGCCTCCAAAGAGGTGGTGTGCGACTTGCCAGAGCATGGCAGCCAGGGGAGCCAGCCGAATGACCAGCGCGCCGAGTTTGTCCGCGGCATCCGCCGTTTCAGCCGTGCGAGTGATGATCTGGCTGAATTCATCGAGCTTGCACAGCACACGATTCCCATTCGGTTGGGGCTTCGCCAATTCGGTTTCAGCTGTCGCCAGGTTCTCCTGTGCATCCTGTGCATCTGCTGGGTCAGAGAACTCGTGTGAGGCTATCGCCTGCTCCAGTTGGGTGCGCAAGGCGAGTAGTTCGCGGCGCAGGTCTTCCACACTGGCTTGTGCTGGATCAGCAATATACTGCAAACCACTCACGAGGTTACGGGCCTTGATCTCCTCGGCACGAATCTTTCCCTGTCGAATAGATTGAGCTAGTTGAATCAGCGAGGAGGCGATTGGGGCATCACCTCCCTGAATCTGGACACCGGAAACTACGTTGTCTGCTTCGATGCGCTTGGCATGAATGCCGCCAGGAGAGACAAGCGAGGAAGCTTGTTCGTTGGGCGAGTCAGATTCAGGCCACTTCACGATCGTAAAGAAGCAGGTAGGCAGCCCGATCAAGATCGTCACGATACTGGCGAGGATGGCCAATTTGGTACTCAGTTTATTGAGATCCTGGGTCTTCGCCAGCCAGATGATGACCCCAACGAGTGCCAGCGTGATCAAGATGAGAAGACTCAAGGCAAGAAGGAAGCCCCAGGAGAACCGCTTGTGCCCAGCTCTTTGCCTTTTTGCTCCATTCATGCTGTTTTCTCCACTCCTGCTCTCCATAAGTTTACTCGCTCTACTGTGATTATAGTACGAATCGAACCAATTGCATAGCTTACAGCGAGATGAAACAGCAGTGAAAGGGGCATTCGTGCCAGGAACCGTACTCAATGACCAAGATGCTGACTCGCTGACGAAGCAACCCCGGTGATGCCAAAGCCTGTGCTGCACACCGGGGGGTAGCTGGTTTTTAATCCCCCAACTATGACACCTTGTCGGCAAGACGCACACCAGCCAGGCATCGCGCCAGCGCAGCGCATCGGCGCAACCCCTGCCACCCTGGTTCTCCCTGTCGTGAACCGTACCTTAGTGCTTCTCGTTCCGTGGTGAGAAGTCTTGTAAGAGCGAGGTGTAGTTCTGCCGTACGATCCTGGTCGTGGGATGGCTCGCACCCAGCTGCTGCTCACAGATGGCCAGTGCCTGCTGGAAGAGCGGCGCCGCCTCTGGATATCTACCCTGATCCTGGTAGAGCCCCGCCAGGTTGTTGAGGCTGGTCGCCGTATCGGGATGATCTGGCCCCAACTGCTGCTCACGGATGGCCAGCGCCCGTTGGTGGAGAGGCTCGGCCTCGGCAAACTTGCCCTGCGCCTGGTAGAGCAAGGCCAGGTTGTTCAGGCTGTTTGCCGTATCGGGATGCTGTGGCCCCAACTCGTGCTCACGGATGGCCAGCGCCCGCTGGTGGAGAGGCTCGGCCTCGGCATACTTGCCCTGTGCCCGGTAGAGCTCCGCCAGGTTGTTCAGGCTGCTTGCCGTAGCGGGATGCTGTGGCCCCACCTGCTGCTCGTGGATGGCCAGCGCCCGCTGCAAGAGCGACTCGGCCTCGGCATATTTGCCCTGCGCCCAGTAGAGTCCCGCCAGGTTGTTCAGGCTGGTCGCTGTGTCGGGATGATTCGGCCCCAACTCGTGCTCGCGGATGGCCAGCGCCCGCTGGAAGAGCGGCTCTGCTTGCTCGTACCGGGCGCGGTCTTGTAAGTACCGTCCCGCTTGAACGAAGAGGGCAGCGGCTTCCACCTGGGCGGTGCTCTGCTGCTCCAGGTGGGCAGCGCAGGCCTGGATATGGGGCACCAGCCGCTCACACGCCTCCCAGTTGGGATGATCCACCTCGGGAAAGTGCTCGGTCAGCACCGAGACCAGGCGGGCGACGAGGGCCGCTTGCTGCGTTGCCCCCTCGCCTGCCAACAGCACCTGGCGTGCATAGGTGTGGATGAGCGGATGGCTCACTTCATAGGAAGCCCCCACGCGCACCAGCAGGCCGTAGTCCACCACCTCCTCCAGCGCGCGCCGGGTGGCTGCAGGCGAGAACTCCAGCACGCCCGCGACCAACTCGCGCGCAAAGGGGGCCAGTGCCAGGAGGCCAACCAGGCGCAGCACGGCCTGGGCTTGCGGTCGCAGGCGGGCTACACTGCGCTCCAGTAAGACCGGCACGCTCTTGCGCGAGGAACTGCCCTGGTCGAGTGCCCCCAAGAGGTCTTCCTCTAGCCACGCGAGATACTCTTCCCCCTCCTCCGGGTGCAGCGCCAGGTAGCTCCCGGCCAGGCGCAAGGCCAGCGGCAGGCCTCCCACCAGTTGGCAGATGCGCAGGGTCACCGCCTCATCTGCCTGGCGCTGTGTCTGCCAGGCCTGCACGACCGCCACTGCCTCGTCCTGGGGCAAGAGCTGCAGATCCAGGAGCAGGGCGGGATCGGCGGCATCGCTGCGCCGCTGACTGGTCACGAGCACGGCACAGCTCCCCGAAACGGCCAGCACCTGCCCCAGGTTCTCGGCTTCTTCCGCCCCATCCAGGACAAGCAGGGCCCGCTTGCCACCCAGCGCCCGCCGGGCCGCTTCGGCTGGTGTGGGCAGCGGATCTTCGCCAAAGGTGCGCGCCAGTTGCTCCAGCGCCACCGCCGCTTCAGACCGCCCGTAGAAGCTGTGGAAGACGATGCCATGTGGGAAGCGCGTCGGCGGGCTGTCACCGGGCGCGAGCGACCAGAGCACTTCGGCGACCAGGGCTGTTTTGCCCATACCTCCGGGCCCGCTGATTGTGACAATCTGGCCGGGGTGCAGCCTGTCCAAGAGCCAAGCCTGCTCGGCTGTGCGATCTTGAAAGTGTTCCGCGCGCCGGGGTCGGAGTAGTGGAGGCGTGCGCTGCTGGATCGGCGCTCCCAGCACATTCAGCTGGAGGCCGCTGACGACGTTGGTGGCTGTGATCGTCTCGACCTGGAGACTGCCAGCTGGCACAAACCGGCTGAGCTGCTCCGCAAGCGTGGAAGCCGGCGGCAGGTTGGTGCCCAACTCAGTCACAGGGGGTTCCCGCTCCTGTTCGCTCATACTAGCCTCCAAAGAGGTGTTGCGCGACTTGCCAGAGCGTGGCAGCAAGGGGAGCCAGGCGAATGACCAGCGCGCCGAGTTTGCCAGCGGCATCAGCCGTTTGGGCGCTGCGCGTGATGATCTGGCTCAACTCATCCAGCTTGCGCAGCACACGATTTCCGTTGGGTTGGGGCTTAGAGAGTTCGGTTTCAGTCGTCGCCAGGCTGTCTTGTGCATCCTCGGCATCTGCTGGATCGGAGAACTCTTGTGAGGCTATAGCCTGCTCCAGTTGGGTGCGCAAGGCGAGCAGCTCATGGCGGAGGTCCTCCACACTGGCTTGTGCTGGGTCGGTGATATACTGCAAGCCGCTCACGAGGTGGCGTGCCTTGATCTCTTCGGCGCGAATCTCTCCCCGTCGAATGGACTGAGCCAAGTGAATCAGTGAGGAAGCGGTTTGGGCATCTCCTCCCTGTATTTGGACGCCGGAGACGACATTCTCCGCTTCAATGCGCCTGGCGTGGATTCCGCCAGGTTCGTTTCCGCTTGTACTCATGACACGATACCCCACTTTCATACTTGATGCTCTCTCGGTGTTGTAGAAGGCCAGCGGCAATTGATGACGTCATTATAAATGAAGAGATGCAGAAACGCAATCTTACGGAGAAAAGAAGCCCAGGTATGCAATGAACGCAAGCGATACGAGAGCCAGTGTCGCACCCCGGGGGAGTAGCTGGTTTTTATGGCTCCGAGGATGCTTCCCCTGTCGGCAAGACGCATACCAGCCAGGGACAGCGCCAGCGAAGAGCATCGGCGCAAGCCGTGCCTCCTGAGACCACTCATACACACGAAATAGAAGCATTCGCGGCTGAAATCGTGACGGAGATTGGCGAACCTTGCCATACAGGCGGTTGCACACTGTATTACCGCCATTCGGTAGGAGAGAGAGTCTGCCATCAGTACCCCCCGCGTCCGCAGAAGTACGCGCCTGGTATGCTCACTGGCCACCAATGGGAGCGATTGCGGGGACTATTTCCTCATTAGGGAGTAGACGAAGTACAGGCGAAGGGGTATGCCAATGAAGTCGAAAACGGGTTTGAATTATCAAGAGTTCTCGTGCCAACGTCAATGCCAGCAGAAGAGCATCGATGACCATGGCTCGATACGTTCCAAGGTGGAGGGAGTGTCCTCAGTCGATCGTCTAGCCTGTCCTCTTCAATGAAGACCGCTTGGCATGGATGGCTTGAGCTCGTTGTTCGAGGGTGATCCCTTCTGCTGTTCGTTGCGTTTTTCGTAGTAAAGAGGCGTAGTTTTCTAAGGCGATAGCGGTGAGGGAATGATCAGGCCCCAAGACTTTTTCAGTGATGGCTAGAGATCGCTGGTAGAGGGGCTCGGCTTGCTCGTACTTGCCCTGATCCTGGTAGAGCACGGCCAGGTCATTGAGGGTAATAGCAGTTTCAGAGTGGTCAGGCCCGAGTGCTTGCTCTTTGATGGCCAGGGCACGCCGGTAGAGGGGTTCGGCCTCCTCATAGCGCCCTTGCTTCCAGTAGAGTTGTCCCAGATTATTCAGAGCGGTAGCAGTTTCAGGATGGTCAGTTGGAAGTACTTTCTCTTTGATAGCTAGTGAGCGTAGGAAGAGTGGTTCAGCTTCCTCATACCATCCTTGCGTCTGGTAGAGCTGTCCCAGATTATCGAGAGTGGCAGCGGTGCTAGGGTGAACGAGAGGGAGCACTTTCTCTTTAATGGTCAGAGCACGCTGATAGAGCGACTCTGCTTCCTCGTACCGCTCTTGAGTCTTATATAATTGTGCCAAGTTATTGAGGATGATGGCTGTCGAAGGGTGATCAGGGACGAGCACTTTCTCATTAATAGCAAGGGCACGCTGTAAGAGGAGTTCAGCCTCCTCATACCGCCCCTGAATCTGATAGAGCTGGGCCAGGTTATGGAGACCGGCAGCGCTATTGGGGTGGTCAGGGATGAGTACTTTCTCATCAATAGCAAAGGCACGCTGTAAGAGGAGTTCAGCTTCCTCATACCGCCCCTGAATCTGATAGAGCTGGGCCAGGTTATGGAGACCGACAGCAATAGCGGAGTGCTCAGAGGGGAGCACTTTCTCTCGAATGGCAAGGGCACGCAAGAAGAGAGATTCTGCCTGCACATACTTTCCTTGAATTAGGTAAAATAATCCCAGGTAGCCACAAAACACGGCCGTATCAAGGTGATCTGGACCTAGTTGTTCTTCAGCGATCACTAAAGCTTGCTGGAGAAGAGGCTCTGCCTCTGCATAACGAACACACTCTACAAGGTACCATCCTGTTTGATTGAAGAGGGATGCTGCTGCTTCCAACACGACTCCATATTGATTGATGAAGAGCGTACAAGCCTGGATATGCGGCACCAATCGTTCACAGATAGCCCAGTTTGTATGCGTCACTTCGGGAAAGTGCTCGGCTAAGACCTTGATGAATCGCTCAACAAGGAGACGTTGTTGGGTCCCAACCTGTCGTGCCAACAGCACTTGGCGAGCGTAGGTGTGGATCAGCGGGTGACTCACTTCATAGGCCTTTCCGACCTGCACCAGCAGTCCATAGTCTACTAACTCGTCTAGCGCCCGGCTTGTGGCTCGTGCAGCCAGCTTCAACACCCCAGCGATCAGCTCGCGTTCGAAAGGAGCCAGAGCGAACAACCCGATCACCTCTAGTACGGTCTGAGCATCGGAGGACAAGCGTGCCAGACTGCGCTCCAACAACACTGGCACACTCTTGTGAGTGCTATTGCCCTGGTCCAGCGCCTGCCACACATCTTCCTCCAACCAGGCCAGGTAGTCCTCGGCTTCGTTGGGGTGCAACGCCAGGTAGCTGCCCACCAGGCGCAAGGCCAGCGGCAGGCCTCCCACCAGCTGACAGATGCGCTCGATCACCGCGGCAGGCGTCTGGCGCTGCGCTTGCCAGGCCTGCACCACCGTCACCGCATCCTCCTGTGGCAAGCGCTGTAGGTCCAGCAGCAAGGCGGGATCGGCAGCATCACTACGCCGACGGCTCGTCACCAGTACGGCACAACTGGCACACACCGCGAGCACCTGCTCCAGGTCCTGGGCTTCTTCCGCTCCGTCCAACACCAGCAGGGCGCGCTTGCCACCCAGCGCCCGCCGGGCCGCCTCGGCTGGGGTGGGCAGTGGGTCTTCGCCAAAGGTCCGCGCCAGCTGCTCCAACGCGACGGCTGCTTCCGGTCGTCCATAGAAGCTGTGGAAGACGATGCCATGCGGGAATGCTGTAGGTGCTGTACCGCTGGGCGCGAGTGTCCAGAGGAGTTCGGCGACCAGGGCCGTTTTGCCCATGCCGCCAGGCCCGCAGAGCGTGACGATCTGGCCGGGGTGCAGATGAGCCAGCAACCATGCGCGTTCGCTCATGCGATCCTGAAAGTGTTCAGCTCGCCGAGGAAGCTGCAAAGGAGGCACATATTTCTGACCAGGCAGGTGGATATGCTGCTCGGCGATGTGTTGAACATTGGCCACATTGGTCGCCTTGATTTCATCGGCTTCGATGAGCCCACCAGGAATGAAGCGGCTCTGCTGGCTTCCTGGCTCAGAGGCATCAGGAGCCTCGCCTGGTTCTCTCTCCTGCTCGCTCATGCTAGCCTCCAAAGAGGTGGTGCGCTACTTGCCAGAGCGTGGCGGCAACGGGAGCGAGCCGAATAATCAGGGCTCCGAGTTTGCCAGCGGCATCAGCCGTTTGGGCGCTGCGCGTGATGATCTGGCTCAACTCATCCAGCTTGCGTAGCACACGGTTCCCGTTGGGTTGGGACTTCGTCAGTTCGGTTTCAGCCGTCGCCAGGCTGTCTTGCGCATCCTGGGCATCTGCTGGATCGGAGAACTCTTGAGCGGCTACGGCCTCCTCCAGTTGCGTGCGCAAGGCGAGCAGTTCGCGGCGCAGGTCTTCCACACTGGCTTGTGCGGGGTCAGCAATATATTGCTGACCACTGACCAGGTTGCGCGCCTTGATCTCCTGGGCACTGATCTTTCCCCGGCGGATGGACTGAGCCAGTTGAATGAGGGAAGAGGCAGTTTGTGCATCTCCTCCTTGTATCTGGACGCCAGCAACAACGTTTTCTGCTTCAATGCGCCTGGCGTGTATTCCACCTGGTTCATTCCCATTTGTACTCATCCTGCATTTCCTCACTTTTATGCATGATGTTCTCTCGATGTTGCAGAAGGCCAGTGACTATTGCTGACATGAGTATATCTGAGTTGATGCATAAACTCAATCATACAGCGGGAGTCATCAATACAGGGAGTGGGAGAGAGGAAACGCTCAATAGGTATGGCAACTAATGGCAGTTCATGAATCCTGCCGGACGGGAGCGATATCGCCAACGACGAGAAGAGGCGGCTCACAGTGACCAGGCGATCACAGCCAGCCCGAAGTTTGCGCCACATATGGGGGTAGCTGGTTTTTATCCCCCTGACGATGACACCCCGAATGATTCCATCCCATGTACCCTCTCAGAAAGCACATGAAGCCTCTTGCACGTCTCCCGAAATTGACAGTAAATTGACAGTTAAGCCGTTGAAAACAGGTGAAAAAGTGAGCACATCTGAGCACAATATAAACCGTCCCGAAGGAACGGAGACGAACACAGGAGCGCATCGAGCAGCACAGCGGTCTCGCCTTTTTTCCTGGTTGGGCGGTCTAGACAAAGTTCAGATCGTTGTCTAGAACTCCGAAATATTCTTTGCAGGACTTTCGTATATTTCTGCGCATTGCTGTTCGTTGTCACGTAGACCTCCTTAAATGCTGGATAACTGAAGAAATCGAACAAGCTTCATCTACTAGAACAGGTGGAACTCGTGATGTGTTACAGCCAGGCTCATGTGAGAGGGCGATGTACACGCCGTTCTTCTTTATGAGTCAAATCATGACCCAGAAGCATTGCTTGCCTGCTTGACGCCTCGTTCACCTCGCGCTATCATGCTTACTAGAAAGTAGGATAAAGGTAGAACCATAGTATGATGAAAAAGTTGCGGGGACGAAATCTGGCCCATCCAGGTTGTCTCATTGGTATAACTGCTGGCCTGACCCTGGGCATTGTGCTGGCAGCCATCTTAGCTAAACTAAATGTTGCTTTGAATACAGTTCTGCTCATCTGGCTTGCTCTCACCCTGAGTCTTGGTGTCATCGGGTGGTTTATTGGTGATCGTCTCACTTCGCGCTTCCCCGCCTTAGATGATCGAGCTAGCGTAAACCAGGCCAATTCAGAGGATGCATCACCGCGAGAAATATAGTGCTTTTGTTGCTCCTCCCGAGTGGCTGGATACTATCTTTGGGGTTCTGCTGTTACACTATGGTTTCTGCATTTTCATGGTGAGAGTTAAGATAACTGATAAGCCTTGACCAGATGGCTACTACTGCTTGCAATAACTCAGAGGTGTGATAAAATGACACCGTAGGTAGCTGATCTTTCATACACTGCTTGGGACAACAGGGTATAGCATGTACCCTCGTTCCACCTTGCGGGGAAGCGAACGAGGAAGAGAGCGAGCATTTGGAACAGGAAGTTATGTTTGAAGCAGATAAACCAGCTGAGTCAGAACGAGAAGCCATACAGGAGTCCGATTTGAATAGCCTGGCGCAAAGCGA
>Ga0070717_10003410_pt1 | contig 11363 bp, 15 predicted proteins | sample LARL113metaG_FD_71366 | JGI IMG/M metagenome (GOLD analysis project Ga0070717, IMG submission 71366) | Corn, switchgrass and miscanthus rhizosphere microbial communities from Kellogg Biological Station, Michigan, USA - LAR L11-3 metaG | ecosystem: Host-associated > Plants > Roots > Rhizosphere ...
AAGACCTACGAGGCGTGGATCATCCCGGCGGGCAAGCTCCCGCAGCCGGCGGGTCTCTTCCCCGGCAGCACGAGCGCGATGCGCCTCAGCGCCACGGTTCCGCGGCACGCCGTCGTCGCGGTGACCGTGGAGCCGGCGGGCGGCTCGACGAAGCCGACGTCGACGCCGATCTTCGCTGCGAAGACATAGCTCCGGCCCGCAGTTCGTCCCCGGCTGGCAGCCGCGAGGCACGGAGGGCGAGGACGGCTAGCCGGCGATCACCGCAGGGGGAGGAGCGCCCTTCCTACTCCTCCCCCGGGGTCGCGGTAGCCTGAGCCCAGGCCCCCATCGACTAGCGGTCCAGGTCGCGGCCCTTTCAAGGCCGTAGCACGGGTTCGAATCCCGTTGGGGGCATTCGCGCGCAGGCCGAGCTTCTAGAGCAAGCCGCCGCCGTGCTGCTCGTAGACCTCGGTGAACCTCCGCGCGAGGTTCCCGATCACGTCGATCGGCACCGCGAAGACGTATTCCCTCGGGACGACGTCGAGCGGATCCGTCGTGGCGACTTCCCGCACGGAGCCTCCCGAGATACGGAGCGCCCACACCTCCAGCGACTCTTGCCCGAGCACGTCCGCGAGGGCGTGGGACGGCGCAAGGTCGAAATGTTGCACCGCGACCGGGTCCGAATCCATCGCAGCCACGGCACGGAGTCTCGCACACCTCCCTCGCGGAGTACCCTCGTCTCATGCCGAAGATCGAGAAGTCCGAACAGGAGTGGCGTCAGGAACTGACGCCCGAGCAGTACCGCGTCCTCCGAGAGAAGGGGACCGAGGCGCCGTTCAGCGGCGAGTACGACCACACCTTCGAGCCGGGCACGTACCGCTGCGGCGGCTGTGGAGCCGAGCTCTTCGAGTCCGACGCGAAGTACGACTCGGGCTGCGGCTGGCCCGCGTTCCATTCGCCTGCGGGCGAGGAGGCGATCGACGAGGAGACGGACACGAGCTACGGGATGGTGCGGACCGAGGTGATGTGCGCCAACTGTGGCGGCCACCTCGGGCACGTCTTCCCGGACGGCCCGCACCCCACCGGGCTCCGTTACTGCATCAACTCCGCCGCGCTGAAGCTCGAGGAGGCGTAGCGCTACCGTTCCCCGGCGCGGGGCGGTTAGCTCAGCTGGGAGAGCGCCTGGTTTACACCCAGGAGGTCGGCGGTTCGATCCCGTCACCGCCCATCGTCGTGTCGGCGCCACTGTTTATCCGGGGCCGCGATGCCGACAATGAGAACGCCCCCCTTCATGGGGGCCTCACTCTCCCTCCTGAGTGAGAGGCACCAGCAACGCGGGGCCCCGCCACGGCAGCGCCGGACGCGGGGTCTCGCTCTGCCTAGCTAGTAGGGCGGGCCCTGGGGCGGGCCTTCTTCTTCCTCGATCACGCGCCGGCGCGGGTAGCCACGGCGCGGCGGATACGCGCCGTAGCCGGGGCCCTCGTCGACGTACGTGCGGCGCAGGTAGCCCGGCCCCCACGACGACCAGAGCAACAGGTCGGCGAGGAAGGCGATCAGGCCGAAGACCACGAGGATCCAGCCGACGGTGTTGACGTTCACGGACCCGGGGTGGGTCGGATGGACGGCGAGCGCGAGGATGAAGCCCACGGCGGTGACGATGATGCTGACTCCGAAACCCATTCACCCGTTTGTTCCCTGCGCAGCGGGAATCGAACCCCGCACCGTGCGAGACTGAGCCGATGGAAGCGGCGCAGGTGAGCCTCCTCCGCTGGCTGCGCCGCCAACTGCGGCAGCCCATCCCGGCGCGGGAGCATCTCGAGGCAGCCGTCGAGAACGACGACGTCGCGGAGGCGCGCCGGCTCCTCGCCGCCTTCGAGTTCAGCGACGAGCAGCGGCGGAACGTGGAGCAACTGCTCGACGCCTGGGAGCGACAGCGGCTCGCGGGCTAGCGACCTACCACCGCTAGTAGAACCCCTCCCGCCGCCGGTACCGCCCGTTGCGGGCTTCTTCGTACTCCTCGACGTCGAGCTCCGGGTCGGCGATCGAGCGGAGGATCTCGCCCTGGCTCGGCAGCTCCGAGCGTTCGATGTGCCGGTCCGGGTTCCACAGCTCCGAGCGGAGGAAGGCCTTCGGGCACTGCGTGTACGCCTCCTCGATCTCCACGAGGATGCCGAGCTGCGGCACCTTCCCCTCGACCTCGCTGCCGGCGAGCAGCTCCGCGTCGTCGACGATCCGCGCGCGGCCGTTGACGCGGAAGGTGTCGTTGACGCCGGGGATCAGGAAGAGCAGCGCGATCCGGTCGTCCGCGAGGAGGTTCGTGAGCGTGTCGGCGAGCTTGTTCCCGGGCCGGTCCGGCAACAGGAGTGTCCGCTCGTCGAGGATGCGGACGAAGCCGGCCGGGTCGCCGCGCGGCGAGACGTCCAGCCCGCCGTCGGGCCGGCCCGAGGCGACGACGACGAACGGCGACCGCTCGATGAACTGCCGCGTGAGCGGGTTGAGCCGGTTCGTGATCTTCTCCCGGATGAGCGGGGCCGGCTCACCGCCGAGCACCGCGCGAAGCGTCGCCTCGTCCATCACCCGAACCTCGGCGGCCGCTTCTCGCGCACGGCGGCGACGCCCTCACGGACGTCCGGCCCCGTCATGTCGAGGAACTCGAGCGAGAGCGAGGCGTCGAAGATCGGCCCGGCGCGGACGATCCACTCGTTGAGCGCGAGCTTCGTGTGCGAGATCGCGGCGCGCGCGCCCGAGGCGAGCCTGCGCGCGATCTCGAGCGCGCGGTCCTCGAGCTCCTCCTCCGGCACGCAGAGCGACACGAGCCCGATGCGCTCCGCCTCGACGCCGTCGACCTCCTCGCACAGCAGCAGGTGGTACTTCGCCTTCGCCATCCCGCAGAGCAGTGGCCAGACGATCGCCGCGTGGTCGCCGGCGGCGACGCCCAGCTTCGTGTGGCCGTCGACGATCCGCGCGTCCGGGCTCGCGAGCGAGACGTCGGCCAGCAGCCCCACGACGAGCCCCGCGCCGACGGCCGGACCGGTGATCGCGGACACGATCGGCGTCGGGCACGCGAGCATGTTGTAGACGAGGTCGCGGGCCTCGTGGAAGACGCGCAACCGCGTCTCGGCGTCGTCCGCGATCGCGAGCACGAGATCGAGGTCGCCGCCGGAGCTGAAGGCGCCGTCGGCACCGCGGACGAGCACCGCCCGCGTCTCCGTGTCTTCCCCGATCGCCTGCCAGACGCGCGCGAGCTCGCCGTGCTGCGACTCGCTCACGGCATTCAGGCGCCCGGGCGCGCGCAGCGTCAGGCGCAGGATCGCGTCCTCGGGCCGGTCGATGTCGAGCGACGGAAACTCAGTGTCGTAGGGGTACGGCGCCACGACCAGATCCTACGGCGCGGCGCTACGCTCGCCCTGCAGCGCGGGCCGGTAGCTCAGTTGGTAGAGCAGGGGACTTTTAATCCCAAGGTCGCAGGTTCGATCCCTGCCCGGCCCACTTCGCCGACGGGTCTAGACAAACAAAGTCCATCGGGTCACAATCCAGCCCTCGCACGGTCGGGTCTTCTATCTACAGGGGGTACTGAACATGGCAGGTCGCGGTTTGCGGCTCTGGACGAGCCTGAGTGGGCTCGTGTTCGTGGTGCTTGCAGTGATCGGGGCGCTTCTGCTCTTCGACGGGCCGTCCGGCTCGTCGCCGGCGAAGATGGCCGCGTACTACGGCAAGGCGAGCAACCGCACGCACCTCAACATCGGGTGGATCCTCACCGGACTCGCACTGTTCTCGCTGATCTGGTTCGTCTCCGCCGTGCGCGAGCGCGTGCGCGAGAGCGAACTGGCGGCGCCGCAGCAGGGGACGCTGCTGTCGACGATCCTGCTCGTGGGCGGAACCGTCTACATCGCCGTCGCGATGGCCGGGATCGCGGTCGCCGACGGGATCAAGACGATGAGCGACGACACGTACCACCGCCAGGTCTACAGCGGCGTCATCCACGCCGCTGGCGACGCCACGTACATCCTGGTCGTGACGGCGGGTGCGGGGATGGCCGCGTTCATCTTCGCCGCGTCGCTCGCGATCCGGCGCTCCGAGATCCTGCCGAACTGGCTCGGCACGTTCGGCTACGTGGCTGCTGTCGCCGCCATCTTCTCGGTCATCTTCTTCACGATGCTGGTCTGGCTCCTCTGGATCGCGGTTGCATCCGTGATGCTCTTCCTGCGCACTCGAGAGGAAGCGGCGCCGAGCTCTGCGCCGGCACCGGCGGCGTAGCTCGCTCGAACAGGGGCCGGGGCAAGCGGCTCGCCTCGGCCCCTGCCTCCAGGGATAGGATCGCGGCATGCCGTTCCTCGTCCGCCTCCTCCTCAACTGGTTGGTGGACGCTGCCGCCCTCGCCCTCGCGGCGTGGATCTTCGGCGGGATCACCGTCGGCGGCGACGCAGGCACGCTGATCCTCGCGGCGCTCGTCTACGGGATCCTCGCGACGTTCGTCAAGCCGCTGCTCAAGCTCCTGACCCTGCCGCTCGCCATCCTCACGCTCGGCATCGCGTGGTTCTTCGTCGCGATGTTCATTCTCTGGCTGACCGACCTGATCGTCAGCGGCCTCCACATCAACGGCTTCTGGGACCTCGCCGGCGGAACGGTCGTCGTCTGGGCAGTCGGCGTCGTGGCCGACTTCTGGCTCTTCCCGAAGCGCCGGGTCGGCCGGAACTGACGCGTTTCACCCGGCGTCTGAGCGGAAAACACGGCGGAAGCATGCGGTCGGCTCCGGTGGTGTGCGTGCGGGACGTTGCGTCGCAGGAGCCGACCGCGGCTTAACCTCCCGTGATGCGGCTCTTCCTCGTCGTGCGCCACGGGCAGTCGCTGTTCAACGTCGACAAGGTCGTGAACGGCGACCCGGAGCTCGACCGCGGGCTGTCGGAGCAGGGGATCGAGGAGGCGGAGCGGCTGGGTACCCAGCTCGCCGCCTTCCCGCTCGACCTCGTCGTCGTGTCGCCCTTTCCGCGTGCGCTCCAGACGGCGAACATCGCGCTCGACGGACGCGAGGTGCCGCACCTCGTGGACGACGATCTCGGGGACGTGCGAATCGGGGAGCTCGAGGGCGCGTCCCTCGACGAGTACCGCGAGTCGCTGGCGCACAACGACCCCAAGGTGCGCTTTCCCGGCGGCGAGAGCCTCGACGAGGCCGCGCTCCGCTACGCCCGCGCCTTCGCACGGCTCCTCGCGCGCGACGAGCAGGTGACGTTCGTCGCCTGCCACGAGATCCCCGTCCGGTATCTCGCCAACGCCGCCTCCGGCAGCGAAGAGCTGAACGGGCCACTCCGTTACGTGGCGAACGCAACGCCGTACCTCTTCGACGAGACCTCGCTCGGCCGTGCCGTCGAGCGCATGCAAGAGCTCGCGCGGTAGCGTCGCGGCATGACCGTCGCCGAGACCTTCGAGCTGCTCGACTGGAAGCGGCGCGTCTTCGCGCTCTACGCCGAGATCCGCGCCTCGAGCGATCCCGAGACCGCGTGGCGCCTGTGGCGCTCGACGCGCGACGAGCTCTTCCGCACGCACCCGCAATCGCCGCAGCCGGGCTACACCGGACTCGAGTACTACGACTACGACCCCGCGGCGCGTGTCCTCGCGGAGCTCGAGGATCTCGAGGCGCCCCCGGCCGCGATCGAGACGAGCGGGCCGGAGCCGATGCTGTTCACTCCGTTCGCGCTGGCGCACTTCGACCTGCGCGGCGAGCCGCTGACCCTGGAGCTCGACTGGCTCGCGACCTACGGCGGCGGCGTCTTCCTCTGCTTCCGCGACGCGACCGGCGGGACGGAGACGTACGGCGGCGGGCGCTACCTGCTCGACACGGTGAAGGGGTCAGATCTCGGGGAAGAGGACGGACGGCTGGTGCTCGACTTCAACTTCGCCTACAACCCGTCCTGCTCGTACGACCCGAGCTGGGTGTGCCCGCTCGCGCCCCCCGCGAACAGGCTCGCGGTCGCGGTGGAGGCCGGGGAGAAGCACCGCTCATGAGCGAGCTAGACGGGCTGCGCACCGAGATCTCGGAGCTCGACAGTCGCCTGCTCGAGCTGCTCAACCGGCGCCTCGAGCTCGTCGAGGCCGTCCGGGACTACAAGGACGCGGCCGGTGAGCGCTGGATCGACCCGGAACGGGAGGCCGAGCTGCTGCAGGCACTCGTGGGGGCGAACCCCGGGCCGCTGTCGGAGCGCGGCGTCACGGCGATCTTCTCCGCCGTGCTCGACGTGCTGAAGCAGGAGGTCGCATCCGGGCGCCGCGCCCCGCAGGCGCCCGCGGCGTCGTCGGAGCAGGCGCGGGCGGTCGAGCGCCTTGCGGTCGTCGGAACCGGGCTCGTCGGGACGTCGGTCGCGCTCGCCGCCGCCCGCGTCGGCACCCGCTGCCGCGGCTGGGACGAGGACCGCGCGGTGCTCGAGGGCTCGGCGGCACGCGGCGCGGTGCAGCCGTCGGCCTCGCTCGCGGAGGCGGTTGCGGATGCCGAGCTCGTCGTCGTCGCCGTTCCTGTCGGCGCGGCTCCCGCAGTCGTCCGGGAGGTGCTGGCCGCCGTCGGGAGCGACACGGTGGTGACAGACGTCGCGTCGACCAAGCGCCCGCTCGTCTCGATCGCGGATCCTCGCTTCGTCCCCGGCCATCCCGTCGCCGGCGGCGCGAGCGGCGGCCCTGAGCGCGCGTCCGCCGATCTCTTCGACGCCGCAACGTGGTTCCTCACCCCAACCGAGGCGAGCTCTCCCGAGAGCGTCGCGCTCGTGGAACGCTTCGTCCTCTCGGTCAGAGCGAGTCCCGTCCGGACGGAGCCCGAGGCGCACGACCGTCTGCTCGCCCTCACGAGCCACCTCCCCCACGCGCTCGCGAACGTGCTCATGCTGCGTGTGGCGGCTGCGGCGGCGGAGGACGACGCACCGCTCGCGTTCGCCGGCGCCTCACTCCGCGAGATGACCCGGCTCGCCGGCGCGAACGCGGCCGTCTGGAGCGACATCTTCCTCGGCAACTCCGACGAGATCGCGACGGCGCTCACCGGCTTCCGCTCCTCGCTCGACGAGCTCGAGCGCGCGCTTCGTGAAGGCGACCGTGAGTCGATCGAGGCCTCGATCGCCACCGCCGCGGCCGCGCGGGAACGGCTGGACTCATTCGCCTACCGCACGGAGCCGGCCCAGCTCAACCGGATCCGCGTCCGCGTCCCCGACCGGCCGGGCGTCCTCGCCCGGATCACCCAGATCCTCGGCGCCGCGCAGATCAACCTCGAGGACTTCGAGCTGCGGCACGTCTCGCCGGAGTACGGCGGCGTGCTCGTCATCCTCGTCGCGGGAGCCGACAACGCCGCACGCGCCCGCGAGCTCCTCCGCCGCGAGGGCTTCGCCGCGGCCTAGACCGCGGTTGCATAGGCGGGGCTCCGGTTACTACAGCCTCGAGCAACCGAGACCGGAGGAGGAAGGATGCAGCTCGACAAGCAGTTCGTCATCGACGAGCTCAAGAAAGAGGGCCAGAGCGAGAAGGTTCAGCAAGCGCTCAGCGAGCTCCCCGAGAAGATCGACCACGAGCAGCACGCCGCGCAGCTGGAGAAGTTCGGGCTCGATCCCGGGAAGCTCGCCGAGAAGGCTGCAGAGCGAGGAATCGCGAGCCTGTAGCGCTAGAGCGCCGCGACGCCGGCTTCGGCCTCGGTCACGCAGCGGTCGAACTCGGCGAAGGCGTCTGCCCACGTCTGCGGGTTGCGAAGGTCGACGCCGATCGGCGCGAGCAGGTCCTGCGGCGAGCGCGAGGCGCCGTTCCCGAGGAAGTCGAGGTACGCCGGCACGAACCGCTCCGGATCCTCGCGGTAGCGCGCGGCGAGCGTGAACGCGACGAGGTGCGCGAAGGCGTACGCGTACGTGTAGAAGCGGACGTGGATGAAGTGTGGGATGTACGACCAGCCGAGGCGGTAGCCCTCGGGCAACTCGAGCGAGTCGCCGTAGTAGCGCTCGTTCTCCTCGATCCACATCTCCGAGAGCCGGTCCGGCGCGAGCCCCTTTCCCTCGCCGCGGGCGGCGTAGGCGCGCTGCTCGAACCGCGCCATCATCGTCTGACGGAAGATCGACGCCATCGCGCCCTCGGCGCGGTCGGCGAGGAGCATCACGCGCGTCGCCGGGTCCTCCTCCCTGTCGATCAGCCGCTCCACCGCCAGGAGCTGTGCGAAGGTCGACGGCACCTCGGCCAGCGCGAGGCCGGTGTGGTACGAGCGATAGGTCTGCCGCTCCAGCGCGAGCGTCCCGTGCACGACGTGGCCGAACTCGTGTGCGAGCGTGACGACGTCGCGGAGCTGGTCGGTGTAGTTGAGCAGGACGAACGGCAGGACGCGCTTCGAGATGGAGTTGCAGTACGCGCCGCCGACCTTGCCGGGACGCGGCTCGGCGTCGACGTGGCCGCGCTCGAGGCAGGTCTGGAAGATCTCCGCCAGCCGCGGATCGAAGTCGCGCAGCGAGCTGTCGACCATCTCGACGGCCTCGGGCCACTCGACGCGCCGATCGCTCCCCACGGGCGCGTACTGGTCGGCGAGCAGGAGCTTGTCGAGCCCGAGCACCTCCGCCTTGCGCACGAACCAGCGGCGGGCGAGCGGATAGTGCTCCTCGATGGCCTTCATCATCGTCTCGACCACGTCGCCGTCGAGCTCGTTGCGCTGGTTCGTGGGCCACATCACGTCGGGGATCCCGCGCAGCCGGTCGATGGCGATCCGGTCGCCGACGATCGCGTCGTAGCAGGCCGCCTGCACGTCGCCCAGCCCCTCGAGTGCCTCGTAGAGCACGTCGAGCGCGGCAAGCCGGACCTCACGGTCGTGATGGTGGACGTACGAGAGCAAGCGGTCGATCGTGTGCGGCTCGGGGCCGTCGCCGCCGTCGAACTCGACCGTCAGCGTCGCGAGCTCGCGGCCGTGCAGCGACGACCACGCCGAGAGCGCCGGGGCGCGGGCATTGAGCGCCTGCTCCTCGCCCTCCGGCAGCACGTACGGCTTTTCCTGCCGGGCGACGCGCAGCCTGTGCGCGTAGCCCTCGAGCTCGGGCGCGGCGAGCAGCGAGTCCGCCTCGGCGTCGTCGACCGCGAGCCACTCGAGCTCGACGAAGAGGAGGAGGCTCTCGAGCTCGGCAGCCCGGTCGCGCGCCAGCGTCGCCAGGTCGTTCGTCTCGGGATCCATGGCCTCGGTGTGCTCGCGGGCGGTCGCGTAGAAGTGCACGCGGGAGATGTCCTGCGCGAGGCCGTCGAGCTCGTCGAGCAGCTCCCGCAGGCCCTCGGGTCCTGCGGAGCCGACCGTTCCCCGGCGCCGCTCCGCGAAGTCGCGGGCGCGCGCGAGGAGCTCGTCCCACTCCCGAATCCCGTGCTCGGCGTCGGGCTCGAGGTCGGCGAGATTCCACCGGATGCCGCTCGCGCTGAGGGATGAGCTGACCGCCACGGCCTCGGAGCGTACCGTGCAGGCGGATCCGAAGCGAGGCTCAGCTGCGGGCGGGAGCTCCCGCGGCCGAGCGCCCGGCGCGCCACGTGACCGCCGCAGCGACGCTGCCGACAGAGACGACGTAGAGCAGGCGGAGCCAGGCGGCGCCCGAGTCCGTGCCTGCTCCGATCCCGTGCACGGTCGCCGCCGCCCAGACCACGAAGGTGAGGTAGTGGATCCGCCGCCAGCGTGCGTGTCCGAGCCGCTTCCGCAGCAGGTTCGAGATCCCGACCGCCGCCAGTAGCTCGAGCGCGACGGTGCCGAGCGCGACCCAGAACGGCCGGTACGACGAGGCGCCAGGAACGAGCACTGCCACGACCGAGGTGTGGACGTAGCGGTCGAGGAGCAGCGTGTAGACGTGGAGTGCGACGAACGCTCCCGTCAGGAGCGCGACGAAGCGGTGCACGTCCGTGACCGCGAATTGCGGCCACCGAGGGAGCCGGGCTCGGCCGGCGAGGAGGACGCCGAGCAGCACGCCGCCCGTGAGCAGGCAGTAGGCGACCACGCCCGCCGAGCGCGCGGCGTACCAGTCGATCGCGTTCACGAGGTCTGGCTGGACGCGGAAGGGCTCCCGCCCGACGGCGGGGCGATGGAACCGCCGCCGAGCCGGGAGCCGCTCGCACCGAGGGTGGACGAGCTTCCCGCCGAGTGCGCCACGTTATTCGTCGACGTTGGGGTCGTCGACGCGCCGGCGGCGGGATGCCCCTGCCGGGCGACGGCGAGGAGGACGGCAAAGCCGGCTGCGGCGGTGAGGGTGACCGCCCGCTTCGCGGCTCTCGCGCGTCTGCGACCTGCTTCGACTCTCGTCGCCTGTGGCATGTCCGAATTCAGCCTCACGCGCTTGAGACGGGGCTGTGAGCGCGCGAAGAGGCGGCCGAGAGGGCTGTAAGGACTTTTGGCCGAAACTGTGCCAACCTTGCGGAAGCTGCTGTCCCAGACCCAGATGGGTGATACCAGCGACCTGCCGCGTGTGCTGAAGTGCGGGCCACGCCGAAAGCGAGCGGCCGCACCATGCGACGGCCGCGCCCATCGACGGGAGTTCGACCAGTCCTCATGCGGCCAATCCGCCTTCTCATATTGCTGCTCGCCATCGCCCTCGCCCTGGTGCTCACGCTCATGCGCCCGCTCCAGAGCCGGGCGGGCCGCGGGCAAGCGGGGAAGGCGGTCGCGATGAAGATGGCGGATCTCGTGCCGCTGCGGAGACGGCATCTGATGTCCGTCCCGGCGGCTTCGGTCCCCGGCACGCTCGGCGCCCGCGTCGTTTCCTACGCGAGGCACTTCCTCGGCGTCCACTACAGCTGGGGCGGCACGTCGCCGCGCACGGGCTTCGACTGCTCGGGCCTCGTCCGCTACGTCTACGCCCACTTCGGGGTCGCGCTACCGCACTCGAGCTGGGCGGATCTCGAGCGCGGCCACCGTGTGAGCCGCGGCGGGCTGCGGCCGGGCGACCTCGTCTTCTTCGCCGGCGCGAGCCACGTCGGCATCTACGCCGGCGGCGGACGCTTCATCGACGCGCCGCACTCCGGAGCCGTCGTCCAGATCACGACGATGCACGGCTGGTACGGCGCCAGCTACTACGGCGCCCGTCGCGTTCGCGGCTAGCGAAGCTTTTCGGACATCGCGGTCAGGAGCTTCCAGGCGATCGTCGAGTTGCTCTCGACGAGCGGCCGGAAGTCCCACGGCGTCATGCCGTAACAGACCATGTCGGTGCGAGCCGTCAGCGTCGCGGTGCGCGGCGAGTCGTTGAGGAGTGCGATCTCACCGAAGTAGTCGCCGGGGCCAATGGTTCCCTTGACCTCGCCGCCGACCGTCACTTCCGCCTCGCCCTCGTCCACGATGAAGAACCCCGCCCCGCCCGAGCCCTCCTGCGTCAGGGTGTCCCCCTCGTTGAAGCGGCGCTCGCGCATGCTGCTCGCGATCT
>Ga0070717_10003411_pt1 | contig 11363 bp, 13 predicted proteins | sample LARL113metaG_FD_71366 | JGI IMG/M metagenome (GOLD analysis project Ga0070717, IMG submission 71366) | Corn, switchgrass and miscanthus rhizosphere microbial communities from Kellogg Biological Station, Michigan, USA - LAR L11-3 metaG | ecosystem: Host-associated > Plants > Roots > Rhizosphere ...
GACGTACTACCTAGAGACAGGCAAGGACGCCGAAGATTGGGGGAAGAACAAGTCGAGCCACTGGTGGAAATGGATCCAGCATCAGCGCCGTTGGCGAGGGCTTGCGAAATTCCATCGCACAGTAGAGAGATACGAGAATCTGGTCCGCACGCCTGAAGCTCACAAGTCGTCCCGGATGCGCGCGACATTTGCCGCGAACCGCTCGGCACGACTACATCGACGGTTGGGCCAAGACCTCGCCAATCTATCGATCGCTGTTTGGGACCACCTCATTGCCGTCGTCGGAGTTGACAAAGGCATGACTTATCATCGGCGCCGCCAGGTTCTCAAGACTCGTCAAAAAGGTAAGCGACCGTAACTCCTGAAATCCATGGACCGACGACAATCGGGACCGAGCTTCGTCCAATCCGACAGCTGAGCCATTGTGTATATGCCTGACAATCGGCGGCAACGCGCACGTCGGCACCATGTGGTCCCGCGATTTCTGCTGCGGCGCTTCGCCAACGACCGTGGCGAGATCTTCGTTGCGGATCATGCCAAACGCGAAGGCTTCATAACCTCAATAGAGAATGCTGCCATCGAAACTGACTTCTACGGAATCGATGTCGAGGGCGAGGATGAAGACCATTTCGAAAGGCGACTTGCTGACATCGAAAGCGCCGCCGCTCTCAGCCTGCCGCGGTTGCTGAGCGCGGATCATGACGACGAAGATCGGGACAACGTGTTCGCCTTCATCGCGATTCAAGCCACGCGTGGTCCGGTCTTTCGCGATCGACTGGCTGCATTCGAAAGGATGCGAGCCGAGACTCGGCGACAAATCGCTGCCGAAGACCATGAGGCGATCGCAAGATTCCTGCGTTCTGAAGGTGGGAACGAACCAACTACCGTCGATGTCAACGCCTTTGCCTCCGACTTGCTGAGGGCGGGGCTGGCTGTCGACATACCACGCGAGTACTCCGTCGTCAGTGCCCTCATCGCCGCGTCGGATCTGCTGTCGCAGATGGGTGGGCTGCAAGTGTTCGTGTTGGAGTGCCCGAAATACACATTCGTGACGTCGGACAATCCCGTGCTCCTGCCGTTTCCGCCGACGGCTGAACAACGACTCTCAGTGCAAGAGTGCGGCCTCGCAATAGCCGTCGATCCGCACCGCATGCTATTTGCTGTGCCGCGGCGCCCAACAGACCTTGCTGACCTGGACTGCACAGAGCTGCGCCGACGGCTCTATACATCCACGAAAGCGGCGGCCCGGCGCTTTACCTATTGCCACCCTGCGCTTCCAATCGACCATTAACTGCTGTGAGATTCGGGCTGAGACACTCCGTCCGGCGGTCGAACTGTATGTGGCTCCGGCTCGCGATCAAGGACCCGCCCGATTGGCCGCTGTCACAATCCAGGACATCCCCACGGCAATCCAGCTGGCAGCCTTCTCGTCGTAGAGATGTACTCTCCCTTTGAGGCTCTCCCAGCCGCACCGTGCCGCCAAACGCCTGGGCCACGGCGGCACGGGCTTGCTCAACCTTATCCCGCTGGCCTGAATTGCTACGGCGCATCACTCTCCCCCTTAACGCCTCCACGATCCATCCGGTGAAAGCTCGGGCATGTTGCTTGGGTAGCTGAGACGACCTTGCTCGGCATCGGCGAACCAGCTGGCCCAGCGATCAATGAAACCATCGAGTTCACCAACCACTAGTGGGGTAAACGGCCAGGCAACTGCGTATTCATTCATCCCCGGACCAACAGCCTTAGCCGCCTCAGGTCCTGGATCAAGGCTGAATGGTGTGAGTGTCTGTCTCGGGCGGCGACGAAAGAATGGATTGAACCAGAAGGCCGTCTCATACCAACCGTATTGGTCGGCCCGTTGCACATCACCGAACCACAGCGAGTGACTTCGACCGCCATACCCGTACTCGTCGGTAGGGATCGTCAGGCTAAGCGCGGCAGAGCACACGACGTCGAACACGCCTACCTGTCCGACGGCATGACGTTTCATCCCAGACAGGCTCAGCTCCGCTCGATTGAGCTTCAGAGTCCAACCCGCACCCCTTGCCGCCGTGGCCAATACCGCCGGGGCTGCCTCGCTGATCGCAGTGTGGAGGTTCGCGGAGATCTGATCAAATGCCCTCTGCGCTGTCGCAGCCAGCGCCTCCCGCCGCTCAGAATCTGAACGCTCTACTGATTGCTCACGCGACACAGTCCCGCGGCGCCGCACCTCGTCACGGTTGACCTCTTGAAGCCGTGCTAACCCAGGTGACTCGGCAGATCCGGAAACCTGATCCAAGCGAGCCCGAATATTCGCCGCGGTCGGTCGAGCCTGTGGAGCTTTGTACAGGCACTCATCGACCAAGGACGCGAAAGCAGGAGGTACGCCCACTAAGCGAGGTGGCTCCTGATGAAGATGCTGATCGCGAAAATCCGGCCCCGGCAAAGGAAGCACTCCGGCTACCACCTCGTATGCCATCACGCCGAACGCATATATGTCCGCAGCTGACGTCGCATGCTCCATCCTCCAGCGCTCTGGGGCGGCGTACGCTGCCGTGAGTGCGAACTTCTGAGTATCTGGCGCCGTGGTCGCCTCCGCATAGCGCGAGATGCCGAAATCCGCAAGGCACCAGTGGCTTCCAAGGAGAAGGATGTTCTCCGGCTTGAGGTCGCGGTGGACGACCTTATGCTCGAGGTCGGCCAGGGCATCACAGACATCTTTCATCACATCGATCGCTTCCGTGAGACTCAGGCGATTGCCCGACGCCACGATGAACTCCCTGAGCGACTTCACTGCGCGGGGCATCACGAGGACCCAAGAGTCGCCGTACTCGCCATGGTCGATGATCGGGATCACGTTTCTGATGTCGCCGAGGTGCACGAATAGGAGTTCCCTGTCGGCTCCGGGGTCCTTGGGTACCAGCTTTACCGCCGCTTGTTGATCGCCACTCGATGCGGCAAAGACTTTGCCGAACCCGCCGCCACCAATTTGGTCGCCCAGAAGCCATTCACGCGCCAGTTTGATTACGGTTCCAGTCATCGTCGGCACACTAGATTCTGGCGATGTCCTACCTGAACCATCGAACCCACCAGGGCGGCGGCTGAGTCGGGGGTAAGCCCACCGTCCGACTAAGTGGCCGTGGAAGCGAGCGCGTTAACGCAGCTCGTTGCCGACCGGCAGTCAATCGTCGGGACCAAATGACTCGCCCGGGGTGGGCAAGGCGTGCGAACCCATAGATACGGCGGCCCACATCTAGACCAAACTCGGCCAAGTAGCCGAATGGTATTTCCACGCGATACGGAACGCCTTTCGAGACCGGCGCCGCAATCAGTGGAACACCGCCGACGTTTATTTGACGGTACTTGCCGCGAGAGTCCTGGCCATAGATGCCGAATTCTTCAATCTTCACCGGGTGGTCGCGCTGACTTCGTACGTAGAACACGAAGGCTTCCGACAGGCGACCGAGGCCGTCATTCAGTAACTCAGATCTACCGGACACGGTCACGCGGCGGTTCCAGATAAACCTGCCAAGGGCCGCGATGCCTACGACGATCGCCACGACTGCGGCTAGGAACTGGACTAACTGCAAGGGAGTCATAATCCCCGCAAGAGTATCGACGCGTTACTAGGCCCGCCACGGCGCAGGCTAACCTACACCGCGCAAAGCCACGCTCAAGCCTCCGTTTTCGGGCAGATCTGAGTGTTTGGGTTTCGCGGATGTCTGCGGTCAAAGTCTGCGCGCACGCGCGGAGCTCCACACTCACATCTGGTCACGGCCCACATAGAACCCAGCCGGTCGCCCACTTTGTCGCCGATCACGAGCCCTGGTGACGGAGGGTCGGGGGCGTGATGACCATGGAGCAGCGATCGCATGGGAGCACGATTTGCCGGCCACGAACCGCGCAGGCAGCGAGGGCCTCCGTGTGCCGTCTGTTTCAGGCCTCAGCTCTCACCTCGGCATACGCGCCAGCGCCTGCTGAGGATAGTCAGAGTTGTCGCCAGCCACTCTCTCCAGGAGACCTTGAATGCGTTGCCCAATCTGCGGTCAGTACATCGTCCAGCAGGCCGTATCTGCAGAGACGGCGCTACTCGTCCACCGTCTGCTGAAGCACCAGCCTCCAATCGTGCAGAACCTGGCGATCTTCGGTCTGACGATCGCGGGCACCTGGGCTGCGGGTAAGCTCGTTAGGAAGCTGCGATGAACCACAGGATCAAGGCGCGCAGCGACGCAGACCGCGAACTGGCGGAATACGTCAGTGCCCAGGTCGGATGGCACATCAGCCCATGGCAGATCGAGGCGTTCAGGCAGGCCGGGCTAATCCAGGAGGCGGACCACCGCTACCCCGGCGGGGGATCGTCGGAGGCGAATTACTCGCCGGCTGCACGCCAGCAAGCTGTGGAGGTCGCGCGTCTGTCGAAGAAGTACCGCAAGCACGATGAGCTCGTGCGCGTCGTATTCATGCGCGGCCTTTACGTGCGCCCCAACGCGCTGAGCGCGGCGTTCGCCAGACCCTTCGGCAAGATGCTGGGGCTGATCGGCCCGCTGAGCAGTGAGAAGGACAAGGATCGCCTGGGGCGCTGGGTCCTCAAGATCGCCCGCTACACGCTGACTACTCTGCACGGCAAGTGGATGAAGAGTCGTTTAAACGGAGACCGGTACGGCATCCCTGACCTTCTGTACACGGTGCTTCATACCTATATCACGGGCCAGATTCCATCCGATGTTGGCTTTGAATTGATGCTCAAGGGTTCGGGGCTCATCGGTCTCTACGAGCACCGCATAGGCGAGCTGGGTCCTATTGCGCCCGACGACAACTACGAGGGGCTTAAGTCGTTCTTGAAGCAGGCGACGCTACCGGCCATGCGAGATCGAGTATCGGTGGCCACACCGGCAGAGTTGGAAGAAGCGCGCGAAATGACCAAGCTCGTCATCCCCTTCTTCCGTGACTTCGCGATCGCAGTCTCGAAGACGTCCGGCCAAGGTAGGGCTTTCGGACTAGACCTGTTCGGGCTGATCAAGCTGGACGAGCTCACGCTGGCCAACTTCGTCCCCATGATCTTGTTTGTGATGCCGTGGATCAAGACAGAGGGCGGACAGACCGTGATTGCTGCGATACGGAGTCGGGCGGTGGCGTATCGCGGAATGGCCGAGCTGACTGAACGTGTCCCAGAGGCGCTCATGCAGAGACTCCTAGCAGGCGATGCATCGGCGCTGTCGGAATTGGATCCGGAGCTCCAAGAACGAGTGCGATCGGTGGCTAAGGAGCTTGCGGCTGCCGCTCCCTGATAGTTCGCGAACGGAACCAGCCGTGCTGAGCCAGGTCACCGCCGGCTGTCCCGGTTTCTCTAAACGGGTAGGCGCGTGCGGGGGGAGCCCACCTCAAGAGCTGGAGGTCAGGAACCCTGCGCCTCGGTCGGTCCCTCTTCAGCGGGTATCCAGGTTGGAATACCGAGATATGGTCCCTCGCGCCGAGGGAAGTAGCGTTTTCCCTCGGCCAATAAGTCCTGCCAGGTCGTTGGGTCAACCCACTCAGGTCTTGGAGGATCGAATGGTGGTGGTGCGTCCTGTTGGGAGCGGGCGTAGGTCCTTTCGGGAAATTCCGAGTGTCGTAGGAGGAATCCTCGCCCAGGACATTCGAGTCCGGCATCGGTTAGCGCCCACTCGTCACCCACCCGCTCGATAAGGGCTCCGTGGAATACAGGACCGCTGCCATCCCGTCGACGCGATCGAATGGCCGCATCCAGCGACGCCTGAAGGTTCTTCAGCGACATAGGCCAGTCAAGGGTGCCATCGCTTTTCCAGCGTCCACGCCGCTCCAGTTGCCCTCGCAGTTCGAGGCCCACCTGATCGGCCGAATCCTGTGGCCGCCAGATCGTCCGGATCAAAGGGCGACCCCCACGGGCATGCTCATCCGCGTAGATGTATGCCTCGACCTTCAACTCCGTGCGCTCCGGTTCAGAAAACCGACCGTCCGCCATTTGGCGCTTCCAAGAGAAATCCAGGGCTAGTTCTCCTCGCTCTCGACTGCCCTGCACTCTGATGTTTCCGTCTACGATCGCACCCAGCCTGTTGGCCTCAGCCAGCGCGTTGGCGATGCTCTTATAGGTAGGTACGTCCAATGCTTGCACGGCCGAATCCTGCCGCTGGCTTCTCGCCTCCAGCACTTGGTTGAGGCGCTGGCCCAGCTCGTCGATCCTCGCATCCACCCGCTGGACGCTCTCTTCCACCCGCGCGTCAGCAGCCGTTTCTGCCGCACGGGCCGCGACTTCCTCTACTACGGAGACAAACCGGCGCTGGAGGAAGAACAGGACGGCGGCCAGCAGCAGCGAGGTGCCGACGCCGACCAGCGTTTCGATCGCCGCGCCCTTCCAGGAGAAGAGGTACTCAGTCACGAAGGCCGACAGTACGAGCGCGACCCCAGCTATAGATGGGCCGATTACCCACCAGACGTTGATGTGCTCTTTGTGCGACCCACCAGCCACGGCGGTAAATCTACGGCCCGCGCCCTCCGGCGACCAAGCTGAGGTACGCGAGCAACTCAATTTCTATTCCGGCTTGCGTCGGCGTGATTGATGTCATCAGAAAGGCGTCCGCAAGTCGAAGTCGCGTGCCAGATCGCCTCGGTCGAGATGGACGTAGCGCATGACCATTGCGTAGGAGGTATGGCCGAGGATCTTGCGCAGACGCTCGATATCCCCTCCCCGTTTCAGGTACTCGGTCGCAAACGTATGGCGGAACTTGTGGGCATGAACGGCGAAGCCGACGACCTTCTTCAGTCGCCGGAGCATTTGGGTCACGCATTCGACCGATACCGGCTTGCCGTCTTGCAACACGACCAGGGACTGGTTCCGGCAGGCCGGCCGGCCACGGTTCAGGTAGCGCGCGAGCTCGCGCTGCAGGTGACGGCTGATGGGAACCCGGCGGAACTTTGCCCCCTTACCCCGGCGGACCTTGAGGAAGCTGGCGTCGTCATCCTCCTCAACGTCCTCCAGGACCAGGGCACATAGCTCTGAGACCCGCATCCCGGTTCCGAGCAGGATCTGGAGCGCGATGCGCGGCCAGCCGGCCCTTGCCGACCGGAGCACGATCTCCTGCTCCGCCGCCGAGAAAGTCTTCAGTTCCATCTCCGCGACCTTGGGGGCACGGACGCGCAGCAGCGCCTCATCGACCGGGTGGCCCTCGCGGGCAGCCCAGTTGGCAAAGGCCTTGGCCACCGTGTGGGCGTGCTTGACGCTGTTCTCGGCGAGCCCACGCTCCTGGAGACTGGCCAGGTAGCGCTTCAACTCAAAGGCCGTGAACTCCTCCAACGTCTGCACCCCGCCGCCCGCGTCCAGATACCAGCTCATTTTCTGGCTGTACCAGCGAAGAGTCCGAGGGCTGCGGCCGAGGACACGCAGATCCAGCAACCACTCTGCGATCAGAGGCTTGAGTCGGGTCCCCGAGCCGCGGCCAACGCCTCTGCCCCGTCACGGTCACCTCCCTTTCCGGCTCGATGTCCGGCTCCGGGCGGCGGAGCACGAGCGGCTCGCGGAGCGCCCGCCGGCGGCCGATGGCATGACCGCCTGTTTTTGAAAAGACCAGCTGTTTTCGGGTTTTTCCGGGCATATCTCCTCCTACTTGGCGCCCGGTTGGCCCGTCCTTTAGGCGTCCCCCGAAGACGCCGAAACCGGCCCTTTTGAGGCCGGTTTCGAACTCAGATTAGCCCGCCACCCCCCTCTCAGAAAGGGTTCCCTTTACTCTTCAGAGGACGCCGGCGTAGCTCAATTGGCAGAGCAGCTGTTTTGTAAACAGCAGGTTACGGGTTCGATTCCTGTCGCCGGCTCCAACCGTGGGGGCGCCTTGGCCGGGTTCGGACCGCACCTCTACTCGGGCACCGGGCGCGCGACACAATGTTTGGCAAATGTCCGAGGAGCGGATGCCCGTGGCCAACGTCTTCGATGCGGCCGGGGGCGAGGCCACCTTCCGCCGGCTGGTCCAGCGCTTCTATGCGCGCGTCGCCGCGGACCCGATCCTGCGCCCCGTCTACCCCGAGGCGGACCTCTCTGGGGCGACCGAGCGCCTGACCCTCTTCCTCATCCAGTACTGGGGCGGACCCAACACGTACTCGCGTGAGCGCGGGCACCCGCGCCTTCGCATGCGCCATCAGCCGTTCGCGATCGGGCAGCGGGAGCGCGACGCCTGGCTGGGCCACATGAAGGCAGCCGTGGATTCGCTCGAGGTCTCGCCGAGCGTGCGCAAGGCGCTGCTCGACTACTTCGAGACCGCCTCGACAGCCATGATCAACAGTGGAGGCAATGATGGAAGCTGAACGGAGGCGGGAGCTGATCGCCCGGTACCGCGCCGGCCACCAGGCCGTGATCGAGGCGCTTCAAGGCATCGAGGAGGATGAGCTCGACCGCTCCGCGAGCGGCGAATGGACGCCGCGGCAGATCGCACATCACCTGGCGGACAGCGAGATGACGTCGGCCATCCGGCTGCGCCGCCTGATCACCGAGGACGAGCCCATACTGGCCGGATACGACGGGGATGAGTTCGCGCGCATCCTTACCCGCGACCGTCCCATCGCGCCGTCCATCGAGGCGATGCGCTGGGCCCGCGAGTCGAGCGCCCAGATCCTGGACCGGCTCTCGGATGACGAATGGAAGCGGACCGGTACCCATTCCGAAAGTGGTCCGTACTCGGTCGAGACGTGGCTCGAGATCTACGCCGCCCACCTTCACGACCACGCCGCCCAGATCAGGCGCTCGCGAGGCCTCGCCTGAGCGACCAGGGCCTCCTGGCGGCGGCGCTGCAGCGAGCGAAGCGCAGCCGCGACGCGGATCTCGCCGACCTCATGGACGAGCTGCGCATCCCCTCCGTCAGCACGCTGCCGGAGAGGCGCGCGGACTGCCTCCGCAACGCCGAGTGGCTGCGGGACCGCTTATCCCGGACAAGCTTCGACGCCCGCCTCATCGACGTGATCGACGACGGACTGCCGGTGGTCGCGGCCGAGTGGAACGGAGCGCCCGGCAAGCCACACCTCACGGTCTACGGGCACTACGACGTGCAGCCTCCCGACCCCGTCGGCCTCTGGGAGACTCCCCCATTCGAGCCGGACGTCCGTGACGGCCAGGTCTACGCGCGCGGCTGCGCCGACAACAAGGGCAATCACATGGCCGCCGTGAAGGCGGTCGAGCACCTCGTCGAGTCAGGCGGCCTGCCGGTAAACATCCGCTTTCTGCTCGAGGGCGAGGAGGAGATTTCGGGTCGCTCGCTCCCGCGCTTCCTGCACGAGAACGCCGCTCGCCTCGGCACCGACGCGGTGCTGGTCTGGGACAGCGGGTTCGACGAGGCCGGCCGGCCGACGCTGGCAACTGCCATGCGCGGCCTGCTCTACCTGGAGCTGCACGCCAGGGGTCCCGCCGTGGATCTGCACTCCGGGATCTTCGGCGGCGTGGCGCCGAACCCGATCAACACCCTGGCTCGCGTGATCGGGGAGCTGAAGGATCGCGACGGCCGCGTCACGATTCCCGGCTTCTACGATCGTGTTCGGCCACCCAGCCCGCAAGAGCTGGAGGCGTGGCGCGCCGATGAAGAGAAGTACGTCTCGGAGGCGCTGCGAATGTCCGGCGCGACTACCCTCGAGGGCGAGGCCGACCACATGGCCATCGAGCGCACGGGCAGCCGTCCGACCCTCGACGTCAACGGCATCCTGGGCGGGTTCGTCGGAGAGGGCCAGAAAACGGTGATACCGGCCACGGCGTTCGCGAAGATCAGCATGCGGCTGGTGCCCGACCAGGACTGGAAGGCGATCCTCGAGTCGTTCGAGGCCTACGTCCAGACGCTGACCACGCCGGGCGTCCAGCTGCGAGTCGAGCTGCTGAGCGGGGCCCAGCCTGTAATGTCCGGCGTAGACCATGCCGCGGCGGCCGCTCTGAGGACCGCGTTTCGCGAGGCGTTTGGCAAGGACACCGCGCTGATCCGGGTGGGAGGCTCGATTCCGGTTGCGGTCGACTTCCAGGAAGCCCTCGGCGCCCCGCTGGTCATCAGCGGAATCGAGCAGGCCGACGCGGCGATCCATTCGCCGAACGAGCACCTGGTCATCGAGCAGTACCACACCGGAATCGAGGTTCTGATCCGGTTCATGTGCAGGCTCGCAGAGGGCGCCACGTAACGCCGGCAGGTATCGATTACGGGGGCATTCTGCGGGGCCCCACTCATGTTTTCCTGGAGGGAACGAATGACCAGATTTGTCCGTCACCTTGCGCTCGGAGCGGCCTTCTTCGCCACGTTCACGCTGGCGGGCGCGGCGCCGGCGCTCGCGTTTCAGACGCCGACCACCGGGCAGCCCGGGGCACCCACGAATACGTGCGGTACCGCCAACCCTATGACGCCGGGCGCATCCGCCACTGCTGCAGGCTCGCCGTTCAACGCCACGGGCCAGGCGGGCGTCGTGTACGCCGGCAACCCGGGAACGGCATCCCTCGCGAACTCCAACAGTGCGGCCGCGGTTTCGCAGTACGACGTCGCCTGCGTGCAGCTGAGCCACTAGCCGGTTCTCGACGAGACGCGGAGGGGAAGCGTATCGCTTCCCCTCCGAAGCCGACTACATCAAGCCGACGACGTGACCCTCCGGGTCCGCGAACAGCGCGATCGTGGTCTCAGGCGCGACCTCGGTCAGCGGCATGATCACCCGGCCGCCCAGCTTCTCGATCTTCGCCAGGGTGGCCTTGGCGTCCTCGGTGTGGATGTAGAACGTTACGCCGCCAGGCATTCCCTGGGGGGCGTCGCCGATGCCGCCGGTCAGCGACTTCTCTTCGTCCCGCACCATCCCGTACCCGCCCGGGTTGTTGGTGTCGACCTTCCAACCGAAGGCGTCGCTGTAGAACTGCTGCAGCGCCTTGCCGTCCTTGCCCGTGACTTCGAAATGAACTACGTGGCTTGCCATCGATAACCTCCAGAACTTGTTCCGCCTGATCTGTTCACACGACGAACGGCCGGCGCCGAAATCGACAGCCGGTCAGCCGCGAGGGAGTTAGATCGGCGGCGCGCTACGCCGGCACGGCCGTGACGATGAGGCGCTGGCTGTACGTCGCCGCGCCGGGTTCCCACGCGCCAACGCAGGTTATGAGGGAGAGGCGCGCGGGCCCACCCCATGAGAACAGGCCTGCCGGCGCCGGCCCGCCGGCCGGCACGCGCACCGACGACGCCACTCGGAAGTAAAGCTGACGGCCGCCGGGCCACACGAGCTCTATCGTGTCCCCCGGCCGAAGCCGATGCAGATCCCTGAAGACGGCCGGCTCCCACGACAGTCCCACGTGGCCGTCGAGCACCGCGTCGCCTGACTTGCCGGGCAGCGGGCCCCCGTCATACCAGCCAACGGTCTGCAGGCCGGCGGGTGTG
>Ga0070717_10003412_pt1 | contig 11362 bp, 9 predicted proteins | sample LARL113metaG_FD_71366 | JGI IMG/M metagenome (GOLD analysis project Ga0070717, IMG submission 71366) | Corn, switchgrass and miscanthus rhizosphere microbial communities from Kellogg Biological Station, Michigan, USA - LAR L11-3 metaG | ecosystem: Host-associated > Plants > Roots > Rhizosphere ...
GGAGAAGAGACCTACATCTTGTGCCGCAGGCGGCCCGTAAGGAGAAAGAGAAGGCTATCCGGAAGCGTTTTTCCACGCGGATGGAGGCGGCTCTGGAAGCTCCCCCCAAAGGCGTGGGATCGGGCATGCGGATGCTGACGTACTTCATTAATCGGACTGGACGCCGCCTTAGCGCCAGCCGGCGGGTGGAGCTACAAAAAGCCAAGACTCTGCTTCCAAGCGGTTGGACCGAGACAAAGAACCCAGAAGCGGAAAAAAGGCCGCCTGACGCCTTGCTGCCGCGAAGGCAAAGCCCGGGAGCCGCTCTGATTTCCTTCATTTTGCCTGCCCTGTCGTAGCTCTCTTTCCCCCCTCTGGGGCTTGCTCATTTCCCCCGTGTCGCCTCCCAAGGCTTGCGCCGCAGGCGGCATTCTTTCGTCGCTTCTCGGCCTGGAACCGGTCATCTCAACCAGCTTTCTTGAAGAAGCCTACCTGAGTCAGACATCGGTACGCCCATTTTTAGCCAAAATTGTCCGAAATCATCATAAATCTCTCTTGTGGTATTAGGCCTACTGATTTCCCCTTAGGGTCTTTTACGGGCTTTTGTGTTTGACACTCAGGTCTCCACTGTATAGATTGGACCGTACTCCGCTCAGTAACACCCGCTTGACCCCCAAGCTCGTCAAGGGACTTGGTCAGCGGCCAAGAACGATCAGGGTTTCCTGCCTGAACGTCGGGTGCGATCCCTCTGTTTGACCGGTTCCACCGGGACCATAAATACATTTCAAAGCCGGAGAAAAGCCCTTGAAGAAGCTTTCCCTTCTGACTATCTGCATTTTTTTGTGTATTTTAGCGGCGGCACCCGCTTTTGCAGGCGTGACCATAACGAGCCCTGGCAATGGCAGTACGGTGGGTCAATCAGTTAATTTCGTCGCCTCGAGCAACAGCTCCTGCCCGCAAGGGGTGGCTTCGATGGGCATCTATCCCTCGCCTTACCAATTGGCATACGTGTCCAATGGTTCCTACCTCAACACCAGCCTCAACTTAAGTCCGGGAACCTACAACGTTGTTGTAGTGGAATGGGATTACTGCGGTGGAGCGACCACGTCTACGGTGACGGTTTATGTGCAGAGTGGTCAGAGCGGCGTCTACGTGACCTCGCCTGCCAACAATAGCACGGTCGGTTCACCGGCGAATTTTGCCGCGACCGCGACCACGGCTTGCCCCTCGGGCGTAGCCAGCATGGGGATCTACACGGGACCGAATCAGTTGGCCTACGTCGGCAATGGCGCGAGCCTGAACACCAGCTTGTCTCTGGGTCCGGGGACCTACAATGCGACCTTGGTGGAGTGGGACTATTGTGGCGGAGCTGCAACCGCGCCCGTAACCTTCACCGTGGCCTCATCAGGGAAAACCATCTCGAATATCCAGAGTTCCGGAGGTTGGAATGGTTACGCCCAACAGCCGCCGGACTATGGCGATTGCTCGTGGTGCACTCCGAGTGGGCCGGGAACCACTTGGGCGATGTATCAATTCAACCATTCAATCACGCTTTCCGGCAATTCGACCCAATACAACATTGGCGGAAACATACCCTATTCCGATGTTCTTTGGAACAACCATCTGATTGGCGACCTCTCTTCCCAAGGGCTTCCCGACAGCAGCCACACCCTGGTCCCAACGCTCCACGACTTCACCTACGACGTGTATTTCTACAGCAGCAACGCCAGTCTGGCGGAGGCGCTTGAGTTTGATGTGAACCAGTTCTTTAACGGCATGGGATTCACGTGGGGTCACGAGTGCCGTGTCGAGGACGGCCATGAATGGGACGTCTGGGACAATACCAATTACAGATGGGTTGCCACCGGCATTCCGTGCTATCCAAACATGAATTCCTGGAACCACCTCGTCATTCAGGTCTCGCGCACGTCCAACAACCAACTGCTGTACAGGTCGATTACGCTGAACGGCCAGACCCGCACGCTCAACTGGACTTATCCGCCGTTTTCCGCCCCGGGGTGGTGGGGAATCACGGTGAATTACCAGATGGACGGTGATTACAAACAGACTCCCTATACTGTGTACTTGGACACGCTGAACTTCACTTACCAGTGAGGGAAGCGCGGTTCTGCCCATAAGCAGTACCTCGGAAACAAGGCCGGGCTGTTCAGGATTCTCTGGACAGCCCGGTCGTGTTTTTGGGCTCTATTCGGTGGTGTAGTTAATTTCCAAGCGCCGGACCTGAAGGCTGGACACATAGAGCGCGATCAACGCGACGATGAGAATCCCGAGGATTGCGATTGGAGGCGCGATGGGATCGGCGTTGGAAACCAGCAGCGCGAACAGTGGAGGTGTGCCGGGCGGACTCGGGATATCCACGGGGCACAGAGATTTGAGGTAATAAATGACGCTAAAATGCCGGAGCACGGCCGGCAAGAATGGATTGATGCCTTCCCAGATCAAAATGGCGGCAGCCGGTAAGATGGGATTGCGAAACATCATACCCGCAACCAGAAAGAAAGCGCCATAGCCGACGCAGGCAAGAACGGTCACGCCGAGGTAGATGGCGGCGTGTTCCAGACCGTGATTGTGATACAGGTAGAGGTCGCGCGCGCTGGGAGGAAAATGCCATAGCAAGGCTACGGTTTGGAGCACTTCGCTGGTAACGAAGATAGTGCAAGTCGCCAGCAGCCCGGCCAGAAACTTTCCCGCCATCACGACTTCGCGGCGAATGGGCGCAAGAAAGTAGAAGTGCAAGCTCCGGTCGAGGATTTCGCCGCGGAATAGGTTCATGAAAATTCCGAGGCATCCGAAAAAGACTGCCAGGCGCAAGAAAAAGAATTGGAAGACGCCGGCGAACATGATGGAGTCCTGGCCGAGGTTGTTCGCATGGTGAATATGGATGTCCTGGACCTTGCCTTCCACGATTCCCACGAACAAATCGTTCTGCCCATCGGAGTAGTGATAGTCCTCGTGCAGCACGTTGAGGATGACGCCTGGCTTTGTCGGCGACGGCCGACTCTCACTCCAATCAAAAGAGACCGAAGGCTTACCCAGAGCCGCAATCACTTCTTCAGTCGTCATTCCGGGATGAACCACCCGGAAATCCTGATAGGACAACTGGCGCTCGCCCTGCCGCGCGATGTTCGCGCTTCGGCTCTGCTGGTGGGAGCTGACAATTGCGTAGGCAACAAAAAGCATCACCGGCATGGCAGCGAGCACGTAGATCCAAAGGCCCCGCTTCGCGAAAAAGGTCTTCTTCATTTCCAGCCGGATCACGGCCTTGATCTGTGCCCACCAGATTTTTTTCATCGGACTACCTCTTCGCTGCCGATCAAATACTCGTAGACGGAAAGTACATCGTCGTCCGCGGGCGCGACCGATTCGATGTCGATGCCGCTCAAGGCAATTTCGTTCATCGCGAGATAGAAGCGGTCGGCGTCGCGGGTTTTCAGCAGCAGGCCGCGCTCGTCATTGTGGATAGAAACGTCGATGGTATGCGGGTACTCCAACATTTTCGCGGCCAGTTCGCGCGGCTGGTTGCAGCGGATCAGAATTTGGGTGGGATGTTCCTGAATCTCGCTACGAACGTTGTGGATCTTGCCTTCCGCCACGACATAGCCGTTGCTCAACAGAATGACCTGATCGGAAATCACGTCGACTTCGTGCAGAATGTGGCTGGAGATGATCACGTAACAGCCTTGCGCGGCGGTCGAGCGGAACAGCGCGATCATTTCCGATCTGGCGAGTGGGTCCAAGCCGTTCAGAGGTTCGTCGAGCACCAGCACTTTTGGATCGTGAGACAAGGCCTGTGCCAGGCGGATTCGCTGGCGCATTCCTTTGCTATAGCCGGCGACGTTTCTCTTGGCGGCGTCGAGCAGATTCACCCGTTCAATGGCTCGCCAGGCCAGTTGTTCAGCGCTCTGGGAGTCTCTGCCGGCCAGCCGCAGATAGGAATAGACAAACTGAAATCCCGTTAGCCCCTTTGGAAACGCGTCGAATTGCGTGGAATAGCCGACAGTCTTGAAGAGGTTCTCGGGATCGTCGATGCTGTAGTCGAGTACTCGAATCCGTCCGCGCGTGGGCCGGACCAAGCCGGTCATCAGGTTCATGAGCGTCGTTTTTCCCGAACCGTTGGGACCGACCAGGCTGGTGATGCCAGGCGGAATGGAAAGATTGACGCGATTCACGCCCAGGATTTCTCCGTAGAACTTCGAGACATCTTCGAAGATGATGCGATCGTTCACTGCACCACCTCGTAGGCGCGGACTTTACGCATGAGCAGGGCGAGGCAGATCGCACAATAAAGCAGCAGCGCGATCCACGCCTGGGGAACCGGAATCGCATGCGTCGCATCCACCTGGAACAGCGAGTTCCAAACCGTCCCCATCAGGTAGGCAAGGTTGAAGAAATGGCCGGACTCCGTTCGCAGAACGGCGTTGACGGCTTGTGCGAAGCCGGCTCCGAAGAACATGACGGCGAGCAGCAAGGCACCTGCGACGATTCTCCACTTCACCCATGCCGAGAGCGCCATCGCGAGCAGCGACAGGATCGCAATCCAGAGCAGGGACGAGAGCACCAGGCTGCCGGCCATCCAAAGATTAGTCCACGTCCAACTCGCTCCGGCAAGACTCGCTTGCACGGTGAAGAGAACCAGTCCAGGAACCCAGGTGATTTGCGAAAGCACGATTGTGAGCACGGAAGACTTGCCCAGCACGTACTCGGCTCGCGAAAACGGACGGCAGAAATAAAGCGGCAGAGCTCCATTGGCGAGATCGGGGGAAATCAGGCCCGGCCCGGCGAAAGCCGTCAAGAGGAACGCAAACACTCCCTGCACACTCATGAAAGCGTAAAAGAACCTGTTGTCAATGGAGAGGACGCCACCCGGCACGCCGAGTTGCGCAAGGAAGCTCGCGCTATGAGCGAGGTAGATCACGGCCAGGCACACCACCGGATAGAAAAAACAGATCACAAAAAACGCGGTCATGAACTTCGAGCGAAAAAGGTTGCGGCGGGAATAGCGAAAGAGAACCAAGAATCGCGACCACTCCGGCGTCGTCGTTCCCGAATACGGTTTGTAGTTACGCCTGTAGATCGCCATTCCTGCTCCTCGGTCCGGTCAGTTGTGCGTGTCAGCTCTCAGCTTTCCATGGCCTTTAGAAAAATATCTTCTAGCGAGTCGCGCCTGAAATTCATCCGTCGGATGCGCACTTGGCGCTCCGCGGCGAGGCGGAAGATGTCGCGCGTCTCGACTCCATCCGCCAGGATCATCTTCATCCGGTTCGCAGTAACCGCGCATTCACAGCCGAGCTTCTCGATCGCCTCGGTGAAATCGCCGTTTGCGCCATAGGTCTCCAGTTCCAGAAACCTCTTGTTCGCGCGACGCTCTTCGTCCAAATTCGAGTAATGGGCAATGCGACCTTGTTTCAGGATCAGAACTTCGTCGCAGGTGTCTTCGACATCGCGCAGCAGGTGCGAGCAAAGCAGAATCCGCATTTCTTTTCCGTCGCGAATTTCACGGATCATGCGGATCATTCGCTGGCGCGCGGAAGGATCAAGGCCGTTGGTAGGCTCGTCGAGGATCAGCAGTTTAGGCCCGTGCACGACGGCTTGCGCCAGCTTCGCGAGCTGTTTCATGCCCAGAGAATAAGTCCCCAGCTGGCGGTAACGCGCCTCCGCCAAGCCGACGTAGAAGAGTGCCTCGTGAGCTCGCTCGAGGGCCATGTCTGGCGGCAGACCCGAGAGTTCCCCCATCATGCGGACGAACGAAACCGCGCTCATCTTGGAGATGAACGCGTCGTTCTCAGGCATGTAGCCGACCAGGGCGCGAATTTTTCGAACTTCGGCTCCGATGTCGTATCCGAAGACTCGCGCCGATCCGGCAGAGGATTTGTAGAAACCCAGAAGAGTATTTATGAGGGTGGATTTGCCCGCGCCATTTGGGCCCAGCAGGCCGATGGAACGCCCGCGCAAGGAGGCGGTGAGACTGCGCAAGATTTCGCGATTGCCAAACTGAACTGACAGCCCCTGAAGTTCAACCAGTGCGGACAGATGAGCAGCAGGCGGCGCCTGCTCACCCGCGCCGCTTGCCGCTCCGGGATGTGCTGTCGTACTCACTGAGTTTGCGGTGCTGGATGTTGCAGGGCTCCGCCGACAAACATCTGCGGCAGGAATGGCCCATTATCGCCCATGGTTAAGAGCGTACCCAAATCAAACCCCATGAAGCCGGTGTTCGTGGCCACTACGATGCGGTCGGGCTCGCCATAGGCATAAATCAAGCCGGGCGCGGAGTTTGTCGTGAGCGCATCGATCGACTGTTGTTGCTGCGGAGTGAGAGCCCCGCTTGCCTTGACTTGTGCGGCCAGTGGACCCACGACCGGTCCGAGGTTGTGATAGAAGATTGCCGAAAAATTGGTGTATCCATCGTTCGGCAACAGCGCCTGAAAAGTGGAGGAATGCGACAGCGTGTATCCCGCCTCGCGAGATTGAATCGCCCGCGCGAGCGTGCTGATGTCGGGCGCGGCGATGAGATAGTTGTCGACGAAGGTGTAATCGATCTCGGAATTCAGTTTGCCCGCACCGCTGATTACGAAGTAAGTTCTCGAACCGAGCTGGCGCTGCGTCAACTGCAGCGAATACCCTTCGGCATTGCCCTCGCGATTGAAACTGTCGACCAACTTGGCGATGGTCGACTGGAGAGTCGCGGGATCGTAGACCTCGAAGATCAGCTTCCAGCGCGGAGTTGGGATCATCGGCCCATCGAAGGCCATGGTAACTTCTCCGCCCAGCGGAGCTGCCAAGTCGTTCAGCACGTTCACGCCGGTCTTGGCCTCGAACTCGGCCAGGTGCTGGGTGAAGTTGGCGTCGCCGCTGCCGATCATCTTGAAAACTTCTTCCATAATACTTCTCGGATTCTTGATCACCGCTGAAGTCACCATGCTGGCATCGGGTGAAACGAAGTCCAGCGACCCCATGGAAGCGGGTGCGGCCAGCCACGATGCCACGCCCTGCCGCTCGTTAGCGAACATCAAGTCGGCATGGCTCTCGCTTTTGCCGGCAACGTCGCGGTGTTCCATGGTCAGGTATCGCACATCCCCGATCCCCGGCGGCAAGCCCTGGCTGTTGCTACCAGCTTGTACGTTCTGCGCGACAATTTGTTCCATATCGGCGCAGAAAAGCCATTCCGCGCCCTGCTCGTAGGAGCGAACGATCTGCTGGTAGAACGGCGTTTCGGCAAAGTGGCTGGGGCTGCCCTGCTGGGCCCGCATCGCTGCACGCTGCAGCTCTGACAGATCCGGACTGGCAATCAACAGATCATTGCTGACGTAAACCAGCAAAGGCCGTCCGGCTACCGGAATTGCTGCCCACGGGTTCGGGATCGTCTGCAGAGCGGCCTGCGTCTTCAGAAAGGACTCCAACCCGCTCTGCTTCACTTTCGCAAGGACGACCGGGGCACTGTAAGTTTCGCCTTCCTTGCCCACGGCGAACACGATCTCGTCGCCGAGATAGCTGTTGAACGTCTTGATCTGGTTCAGCACGTCTTCCGGCTTCGGTCCCTTTCCTTTTTGCTGTTGCCGCCACCACTCGCGCAGTGCCGGGCTTTGCTGCAGGCGATCGTGGAAAAGGTGGGTGGCTTCGCCTAATGTGTTCGCAAGATTCGGAATCGCCGCATAAATCACGGTGTGATCGGGAACGTAGGGCAGAAGATCGGAGTTGTAGCGCGAGCCCGGCCCTGGAATGGCGGCGAACTGTTTCTGCAGGACCGCGAAGTCTCCCAGCAAGGCAAGGTATTTCGCGGAGTTCTTGCTCCACGCAATTTCGTTTTGAATGGGAACTTTCGAAACACTGGCGCCGGAAGTCGCTTCCTGTCCGGCGGTCAGGTCGGTGCTGTTTTCTCCGAAATTGACCCGGACTACGCCTTCGATCACAGCCACGCGTGAGCCCTTGGTTCCGCGGTTCACAGAAAAGATCGTGCCTTTCACCGACACCAAACCATCGTCGGTCGCCACGTAGAGCCGGCCGGTTCGCTGCTTGGCTGCCTGAACGATGACCTGCCCGCCGTCCAGATGAATCGTCGTGCCCTTCCACTCCCGGAATATGGAAAGATCAGAGCGTTCGCCCATCTCGACGAGAGAACCGTCGAGCAGCCGCACCACGGCTTGTGCACCCTTTGCGGTGCGGACCTCGTCTCCGTTCCTGATTTGATAGCCAACGGGAATCACTCGCATTTCCGCGCCGTAGCCGGTGTAGAGCGAGCCATCCACCGTTTGGACCGAAGCGCGAACCGGGTGTTGGCCCGGGAGCATGCCGTTGTTAAACGCGAGCGCTGCAACCACTACGGCGCAAACCGCGGCGGTGCCGAACGCCCAGCCCCACGCCATGGAGCGCGGGCGCTTGGTTTCGAGGCGCCATGCGGTCTGCAGTTCGCCGTCGCGAGCGCGCTCGATCGCATGCCGGCAAGCGACACAGGCGTGTACGTGATCTTCGAACAGCAAGGCGCGCGCGGCTGCGAGTTGCTTCCCCAGATATGCCGGAATCAGGGCTTGAAAATCTTCGCAGCTGCGGAGTGTGTGGGCGGTAAGGCCCGACGGTGGCGCTGCCCCGGCAATGGATTTCAGCACCCGCTCGGCGGCCTGAGAGACGACCTTGTCATCCAAATGTTCATTTCGAATTTCCGACAGCAAACGGTCGAACTTCTCATTCTTCATGGCTGTCTCCTGCAATACATGGCGAAAGATACGGGCGCAGTTCCTTGCGGAGCTGTTGCCGTGTGCGGTGGACGATCACTGCCACCAGCACTTGTGAAATACCAAGCATGCGCGCAATCTGCGGATTGCTGAAGCCCGCAAGAAAGCGCAAGGCAAAAATTTCCGCTGGTCGTGGCTTGAGTTGAGCCAGCGCCCGACCGAGCGCCTGCCGCAGTTCGCGTGGGTCGTCGTGGACGGGCTCAGCCGGGAGATCCGGGAGTTCCACCCTGCGATCGGATATTCGCGACCGGATCACATCCAAGGCCGCGTTGATGGCAGCGCGACGCAGGTAACTCTCTTCATTGTCGAGCGGCTGATTCCCCAGACTCCGCGGGTCCTGCTTGCGGCGGAACAGGCGCAGAAATACGACCTGGGACACGTCCTCGGCGTCGGCGGCGTTGCCGGTGATGCGGTACGCGGTGCGGAACACCAGGCCGTAGTGCGTGCGAAAGACCCGATCGAATTCATCCGGGATTGCGATTGCTCGTTCCTCTGCCAGTGCGCTTTGCAGGGTACGCCTCCAGTTGCTCGCTTTCACAACTAAAGACGGTGCCGGGGATTGATTATTACAGTCTCGAGTGTTTTATTTTGAAGGCGCTGTATCATATTCACTTTTAGCCGCTTACCCGGGGATCATGGCAAAACTGAAAATCAAAGCAAAACGCGAATGCATGTGGGACTTGGTGAGCCTGGGCGAAGTGATGCTGCGCCTCGACCCGGGCGATGAACGTGTTTCGACAACGCGGCATTTTCGCGTGTGGGAGGGCGGCGGTGAATACAACGTAGCTCGCGGACTCAAGCGATGCTTCGGGTTGGACACCGCAATCGTTACTTGGCTTGCGGACAATCCTGTGGGGCGACTTGTGGAAGACCTTATGCTGCAAGGCGGGGTCAGCCAGAAGTACGTTCGCTGGGCGCAGTATGACGGAGTTGGGCGCACCGTGCGCAACGGATTGAATTTCACCGAGCGCGGTTTTGGCGTTCGTGCGGCGGTCGGTTGCTCGGACCGTGGGCACACCGCCATCTCTCAACTGAAGCCCGGTGAGATCGATTGGGATCAGATTTTCGCGAAGGATGGGGCGCGCTGGTTTCATACTGGCGGAATTTTCTGCGCGCTGTCTGAGACCACGCCGCTGGTTGCGCAGGAAGCCATGGAAGCGGCTAAACGAGCGGGCACCGTGATCTCCTATGATTTGAATTACCGCCCGTCGCTGTGGAAGTCGATTGGTGGAAAGTCGAAGGCGCAGGAAGTGAACCGCCGTTTGGCGCCGCTGGTCGACGTGATGCTCGGCAACGAGGAAGATTTCACCGCTGCGCTGGGTTTTGCAGTCTGCGGACTTGACGAGCAGCATTCCAAGCTGGAGGCCGCCGGGTTCAAGCAAATGATTGAATCCGTGGTGAAAGAATATCCGTCGATGGCGGTGATTGCGACGACACTGCGGAATGCAAAGACGGCTACCGTGAACGACTGGGGAGCCCTGAGCTATTACGAGGGCGATTTTCACGAAGCACCGGTGCGGGAGAATCTTGAAATTTACGATCGCGTGGGCGGGGGCGACTCTTTTGCTTCGGGGTTGATTTATGGATTTCTGTCGGGGAAAGACCCGCAGTGGTCGGTTGAATGCGGGGCGGCGCACGGGGCACTGGCCATGACCACACCGGGCGATACGACCATGGCGACCTTGGCGGAAGTTTTGCAGGCGATGAAATCGCAGACTGCTCGGATCGAGCGATAAGCTGTAAAAAAAATCATGAACCACCAAGGCCACGAAGGTTCACTAAGATATTTGGGCTTCCCTTCGTGTAACTTTATGTCCTTTGTGGTCGAACGGTTTTAAGCTGCAATCGGCAAACAACGTGTCTCAAACAATATGACCATTGATGACGTGATTCGCAAGATCGAAGAAATTGGAATTGTTCCCGTCGTCCGGGCATCCTCGGTGGAGGAGGCCACGCGCGCGGTGGAGGCGATTTGCGCCGGCGGCATTCCAGTCGTGGAGATAACCATGACTGTTCCCAACGCCATCTCGGTGATCCGCGAGGTCGCGCAGGAGTACGGAAACAAGGTTCTGATCGGAGCGGGTACGGTCACTACCGCCGAACAAGCAGAGTCGTGCTTTCGCGCGGGCGCCGAGTTCCTGGTGAGCCCGGGCTTGGCGCGGTCGGTGGTCGCAGTTGCCGGGGCCTCGGGAAAGTTAGCGATCCCGGGAGCGCTCACGCCGACGGAGTTGATGAATGCTCAGGAGCTCGGCGTCCGGTTGGTAAAAATTTTTCCTTGTGGCAATGTGGGCGGGCCTAAATATCTGAAGTCGCTGAAGGCTCCCTTCCCGAACGCTGCGTTGATTCCAACCGGTGGGGTGAATGTGGCGAATGCCGCGGATTTCATCGCTGCCGGCGCATTCGCGCTGGGCGTTGGCGCCGACTTGGTTGATGCGGCGGCCTTGCGCGAAGGCAATCTGGAGAAAATCAGTGCGGCCGCCAAGGAGTTGGTGCAGGCGGTCACGTCAGCCCGTGCAGCGCTTCGCGAGAAGAAAGGACGCTAGCATCGATCGTGCCTGAAAAATCTCATTGATTCACGCCGCTCGCGAGCACGCCGCCATCCACGGGCAAGATGACCCCTGTGACAAAGCTGGCTG
>Ga0070717_10003413_pt1 | contig 11361 bp, 4 predicted proteins | sample LARL113metaG_FD_71366 | JGI IMG/M metagenome (GOLD analysis project Ga0070717, IMG submission 71366) | Corn, switchgrass and miscanthus rhizosphere microbial communities from Kellogg Biological Station, Michigan, USA - LAR L11-3 metaG | ecosystem: Host-associated > Plants > Roots > Rhizosphere ...
GCCCTCGGGACGCAGGATCGTCGGCTGGCCGACGAGGTTCTCAACCACCGCCTCCAGCCGGCCATCGTTGAAGAGATCGCCGATTGCCATTCCCCGGCTGACGCGCGGAACCTGGATGGCCGGCCCTGCATTTTTGCTGATGTCCTTGAACGTGCCGTTGCGCTGGTTTTCGAGGAGCACCATGGGCTCGCGGTATTTGGGGCCTGTGGGCACGGTGTCAACCTGCGGATAGACGTGGCCGTTGACCAGGAGGATGTCGGGCCAGCCGCGGTTGGCGAAGTCGACAAATGCATCGCCCCAGCCGACGTAGCCGCGGGAAGCCTTCCCGACCCCGGACGTAACCGACACTTCAGAGAAGTTCATGCCGCCTTCGTTGCGATACAGGGCGGCATATTCGTTATCGAAGTGCGAAATGAAAACCGAGAAGCGGCCGGTGTGGAGATAATCGCCCAGCGCGATGCCCATGTTGGCCTGGGCCTGCCCGTTCTCGTTGTAGGCGACCCCGGAGGTGAAGCCGGCATCCGTGAAGCGGCCGGCGGCGTCGCCCTTGTAGAGATAGTTTGGCTGCCCGTCATTGGTCACGAAAAGGTCGAGTTTGCCGTCATGGTCGAAGTCGGACCAGACCGCGGTCAGGCCATAGCGCTGCTCGGGATCGGAGACCCCGGACCTCTTGGAAACATTAGTGAACGTGCCGTCGCGATTATTGTGATAGAGATTGTCGGGCGCGCCTTTGAGGCCCCGTGGGCCGCACTGCACGTCGATGCCCTCGTACTTGCAGGTATCCTTTGAGCCGAAGGCGGCCATGTTGTCGAGATGAAAATCGACGTAATGTGAGACGAAGAGATCGGCCCATCCATCGCCATCGTAGTCGCCGAAAGCCGCGCCCGTGGCCCATTGCGTATCACCGGCAAGGCCGGCTGCCTTCGTCATATCAGAGAATGTGCCGTCGCCGTTGTTGCGATAGAGGACTACCCCTCCGAAACAGGTGACCAGCAGGTCGGGCAAGCCATCGTTGTTATAGTCGCCCACGGCGGCGCCCTGCGCCCAACAGGGATAGCCCACACCCGCCTTGTCGCTGACATCGGTAAATGTGCCGTCGTGGTTGTTATGGTAGAGCGCGCTGCGCGACTTCTTGCCGGCCAGCGCCATGTCGACGCTTTGCGCATTGGTGAAGTAGATGTCGGGCCAGCCGTCGCTGTCGTAATCGATGATGGCCACGCCGCCACTCATCGACTCGACGATGAATTTCTGTTCGGGGCTGGAGTGGTGCTCAAAGGTAATGCCTGTGGAAGCGGTGATGTCGACGAGTTGCGGATAGGGCTCATGGCTGGCTGGCCCGGCTTGCGGGGCAGCGGAGTTGTGCATGTCGGACTGCGCCGACGATGAGCGCAATGATGCATCCACCGCTCCCGCTACGCAGATGAAGCCGACAATGAGTCCGACGCGGAGATGGCGATTCAGAAACATTCGAGTGGGAGGTCCAAACCTGCATCTACTCGCGATGAGCGAGCGCCCGGTCGAAGATGGGTTTGTCGCTGGTCTTGAGTGACTCCGATGAATCGCTCAGCAGGTCGAAGAAGATGATTTCGTTGGCTCCCGGCTTGAGCCACGGCGCCGGCAGGTAAAGCGCGTGTTGCGGGCCGATGGACCAGAAGCGGCCCAATGGATTTTGATTGATCCATAGTTCGCCTTTATGAAGGGCAGTCGTATCGATGTAGGTATCGGCGGGAGCCGAGGCATTCAATTGTGTTCGGTGGAAGCACGGACCTTGGCAGGATTCGGAAGTAAATTGCAACCGGCTCAAATCATTCATGGGCAGAGAGAAGATCTGCCAGTGCTTCGGCAGTTTGCCGGCGAGGGTGACCTTGCCGGTGATTCCCTTGCGTTCGCCGCGAATGACGGTGGTGAAATTCACGCGGCCGGAGTTCTCGACCAGGATGTCGAGCATGGCTGGGCGCGTGGTTGCCGGCAGTGGGACGCGTGACGTGCCCAGACGGCGATCGAGGGTCCCGATGAGTTTCTGATCGATATACACCTGCGCGTAATCGTGCAGGCCGTCGATAACCAGGTCGCCGGCGTCTCCGGCTTCGAGACGGGTGCGATACAGCACGTAGCCATACGACTGGTCCATGTCCTCGATGGTGAGCAGCGCGTCGGACTCTTTGGGTTGGGGCAGATTGCGCCACAACGAGGCAGATTCAATTCGCTCGGAAATCGGGAATGTCTCGAGCGGAGTAGCCGGCGGTGCATCCGGTGCCGTGTGATGGGAGACCCGCGCAATCACGTCGCGAAACAGGAAGTACTTCTGTCGCGGCGTGCCCTGCTCATCGAGCGGCCCGTCGTAATCGTAGCTGGTGGTGTCGGGCTCGTAGTTGGCGCCGTTGCTGTTGGCGCCGTTCATCCAGCCGAAACTGGTTCCGCCATGAAACATGTACATGCTGACGGAATAGCCCTGGGTCAGCATCCAGTCGAGTTCCGCGGCTTCCTTTGCGCCGTCGGTTTCGTGATGCTTTTCGCCCCAGTGATCGAACCAGCCGTTCCAGTATTCGCCGGTCATGCGGGGACCATCCGGCCGAAGCGTATCGAGGATGGCAAAGCTGTGCTTTGCCTCGCCGGTGCCGAAGTTGATGACCGCGGGCAACTCGGGTAGCGAACCTTTGGGAATCTGCTCTGGGCCGTCGGCGGTGTAAAGGAGTTCGGGCGCCATGCCGGTCTGCTGCAGCAGTTTCTTGAGGCCTTTCATATATTCGTGGTCATCGCCGAATGAGCCGTATTCGTTCTCCACCTGCACCGCGATGATGGGGCCGCCATTCTGAATGAGAAGGGGATGAATCTCTTTCCCGAGGCGCGCGAACCAGCCCTCCACGGCGGCGGTGTATTGGGGATCGCGGCTGCGGAGCACGAGGCTGTGGTCCTTGAGGAGCCACGACGGATAGCCGCCCAGCTCCCACTCGGCGCAGACATAGGGGCCGGGGCGAAGGATTACGTTAAGGCCTTCCTGCTGCGCTTCGCGAATGTATTCGGCGATATCGTTCTGGCCGTTGAAGTCGTAGACGCCAGGGCGCGGCTCATGCACATTCCAGAACACGTAGGTGGTGATGGTGTTGAGCCCCATGGCGCGGGCCTTGCGGAAGCGGTCGCGCCAGTAGGGTCGCGGCACGCGCGGGTAGTGCATTTCTCCGGAGATGATCTGGTAAGGCTGGCTATCGAACAGAAATTGTTTGCCGGAGACGGTGAAGGTATGCACGCCGGGGGCTGCCTGGCTGAAGGCGGCCATCGCACACCAAATCAGGGCGGTGCACACAACCGTTGCACTGCGATATCTGTTCATCGGGTTTTACCAATGCTTTCTTCCGTACCGGACGGGCTGGGGTTGCGAGTGCACGCCCATTTTAAGCCGGGACACCGGCTCGGACCCAGCGTGAAGAAGGGCCCGATTGCATTGGTTGAGTGGCAACGGAAGGTTTTCGTCGATCCCAGTGGACAGGGTTCAAAATGCGGCGCGCCGGCGACGGCGGACAGCCGCGACTGCGCGAACAACGGCCCCAAGCGGGGCAAATTGCCGAGCACCACATTCACCGCAACGAAGGGGGAGCTGAAACCGGAAAAGCAGGGGGAAGAGGTCAGTCCAGCGGAATTTCGATTGTCGAAGTCTCTTCGATCCGCAAAGGCGGCACTCCATCGTACGGGAGCCTCCCTGTCTCAAGTTTTATGTTATACAAGCGACAATGCGCGTCACATTGCTTAATCGCAATTACTCAAGGTTATTTGGGGCGGGAAAGATCGCGTTTTCATATCGGTAAAACTTTAGAATCAATATTTTGCCAGGGCTAAACCGAGCAGCGATCCACTCCTCAAGGGCGAGCAAAAGCTGTCAAATCATGCGAGGAACCGAGGAACTGATGATGCCTGAATCTGAAAATCGTCAGCGCACACGACTGAGCCAGCCGGTAAACAATTGCTGCTCACCGGCCTTGGTCATGCCCGGAATGGTGAAGTGGTATTTCTTTCCGGATGTAAGCCGAATCCCGTTCTCGTCCACCGACCCAATGTCGTTAATTGCGACCTGCACGGTGCCATCGGGATCGTCCGGGCAGCTAAACGTGAGACCGCTGGTGTTGAGGGTCAGTTGTCCGGAACAGCCTTCTCCAAAATGTTTATCGTGGCGGGCCGGATAGGTTATGGCATTGAACGGTACGCTGGTGCTCACGACCGGAGGGGGCGCGGGTGAGGGGATCACTACCGGTGCGGGATTCGACGGAAGAATCGGGGTGGTCGCGTGCGGTTGTAGTGGAGGGGGTGGGGGTGAATCGCGGGAGGCCGCCGGAGGCGGGACCTGTGGCACAGCGCTGGCCGGCACAGCCGGCATGTCGGTGTATAAGGGCTTTCCGGGAGCCGGCTTAGCGTTGGATCCGGGGCTATCCGTGAAAATCCCGGCCGGCGAGCCGCCTCCCGGCCCGCCGGTCCTGGATGCTGGTTTGGTGAAATATCCGAGAAGGGCTCCGACAATCGGAATCGGCAGCAATACCAGGAGCACGACAAGGAGCCAGACGTTCCGCCGGGAGGGCGTGGAGGCAGTGCCGTGCTTCGGATCCTGCGAGGAATCCGTCCGGCGGCGCGTCATTGATCTTCCCAGAGCCCGCAGCAGGCCTGTTCCGCGCTGCCACCAGCTCGTGTGTCCCTGGCGGTCCACCTGGGATGAAAGCCTGTCGCTCATTGCAGGTTCCCTTGGGGGGAAGTGGAATCCTGGCCGATCAATCCCTGCCCCATGCACGTTCTGATTTCATTATCGCTCCGCAGTTAGCTCACGTGCACGATGGGCCGTCGCGAGATATCCGGTACTGCCTTGCGCAGGACCTCATGGCTTAGAGGGGCCGCATCGCCCTCGCCCAGGAAAAGAAAGCGAAATATATTGACGACGGGATTTCCTTCCTTCCACTTGAAATAGATGTGCGGAACGCAACCGGTGACCTTCTCGATGTGGATGAGGAGAGCCGCAATGGAATTGGCGACGATGGGGCTTCGCGCTCTCAAGACGCAATGGTTTTGCATTCTTTCGCCAAACACCGACAGCTTCTCGGCAAATTCCGACGCATCGGTCCGTTCCACTTCGAGGAATACGATTTTGGCGTTCGGGGGCAGGCCATGCACCCGCCGTACAAGCTTATCCAGCCGGTCCAGGTCTTCGGGCGTGGTGGGTTTGGGACGCCGCGGAATCAACCGTAGCGACTCGTTGCCGGCGGAGCGAATGATCTCCTCGGCAACCGGATCGAGTTCGACCCCCGTAATGCGCAATTCGGTGGAACGCGTAGCGCGCGAGATGAATGACACCACCAGGATCGTCGCGATAAACATGCAGGAGATCTTCAACCCCTCGGGGCGCTCGAAAATGTTCATGAGCGTCGTGTAGACGAAGATTAGAGTCACGAACAGGTACATCCAGCGTGCCCTGGTCTTCCACACGGAGAGCGTTACCGCACAGGCGGCCGATGTAATAAGGACCAGAACGCCGGTCGCGTAAGCGCCGCCTTGCGCGTCGACGTTGGCGTGAAATGCCCAGGTAATGAGGAATGCGACGCCCACGAACACCAGCACCAAGGGCCGCGACGCGCGGGCCCACTCTGGAGCCATGCCAAAGCGCGGCAGGTAGCGCGGAATCAGATTGAGCAGCCCCGCCATGGCCGATGCGCCCGCGAACGCGAGGATCAGGATGGTACTGATGTCGTATGCCGATCCGAACGTGCTGCCCAGGTAAGCATGTGCCAGGTAGGCCAGGGCGCGCCCGTTCGCCTGTCCGCCATCGGCGAATTCCTTTTCCGGGATCAGCACGGTGGTCACGAAACTGGTCGCAATCAGAAAAACGCTCATGATGCCGGCTGCGGTGCTCAGCAATTTGCGGGTGTTGCGAATCCGCACTTCCAGCGGTTGTCCCTTGATCAGCGGCATCACGGCCACACCGGTCTCAAATCCCGAGAGTCCCAGCGCCAGGCGCGGAAACAGGAGCAGGCAAACGCCAACCATACTCCACCAGTTCGGATGCTGGACCAGCAACACGCTATGCCAATTCCTCACCAGCCCGGGATGCCGCAGCACTTCCATGGTGGCGCGCACCGTGACCACGGCATTCAGCAGCAGATAAGCGGCGACCAGCACCACCGCGATTCCAATGGCTTCCTTGAATCCCCTCAGGAACACTAATCCCAACCCGGCCAGGAGCAGAATCGTGACCAGCATCTGGCTGCTAAGCCAGCGCGGCGCAAACGGATTATGGATGAAGTGGGCGGCGGCGTCGGCTGCGCTCAACGTCATGGTGATCATGAAGTCCGTGGTTGCAAAGCCGAGCAGCACCAGCACAAAGACTTTTCCGCCCCACTCGGGAAAGAGCCGCTCCAGCATGGCGATGCTCCCCTGTCCGTGGGGGCTTGCACTGGCTACGCGCTCATACAGCGGCAGGGCGGCAAACAACGTGACCAGCACCAGGACCAGCGTGGCCAGAGGGGAAAGAATGCCGGCCGCGAGGAAGGCGATTCCGGGCTGATAACCAAGGGTGGAAAAATAGTCAACGCCGGTCAGGCACATCACGCGCCACCAGTCATGCACCGGTTCGGACTTGCCGTGCACGCCCTCGGGCACTTTCAAGTCGGCCAGTAGCCAATCCGTGAGTGTTCTGACCGTCATCACGAAATGAAAATCACTTTCGTTAGATGCAGCTTCTCCAGGAATACCGCGATTCTGTTTTAAACCGGGCGATCCTTCCGCACCTAATCTAGAACTCGAGCCTCAGCGCCAATTGTCCCACGCGGGCGTTAACAGCCGTACTGCTGATTACACCGAATGTCGGGGAGGAAAAGTTGCTATCGGGATTCCCAAACTGCGGATGATTCAGTGTATTGAAGAACTCGGCACGAAACTGAAGGCTGCATTTCTCCAAGTGCCCTGGGAGCGCCATGGTTTTCGAGGACGCCACATCCAGGTTCGCTTGCCCGGGACCGTTGACTATGCCGGTGGCGCTGTTCCCAAAGGCGGTTCCGATGCCATCCGCCCCGACAATTGGCGGAGTCGTAAAGCAGCCGGCATTGAAATAGCTGCTCAAATTCGACTCCACCGACCCTCCCTTGACCAGATGCTTTTGGGAACAGGCGCCGCTCAATTGGGCGCGGTCCTGGCTGATCCCAAAAACGTTGTTGGTGTTGGTGTCTGCAATGGTAAGAGCGCTGCCGGATTGAATGGTAACCACCCCCGCAGCGGCCCAGCCTCCCAGAACCGCGCGATTCAGTCCCGCAGACGGGCTCGGAAGATTCCATGTTCCGCTAAGAATGAATCGATGGGGGCGGTCGAAGCTGGTACGTCCCCACCGTTGCCGGGGAGAGTTTTGGTCTCCCAATGTCAGTGCATTTCCCGCCGAGGTCGAGTTCACGTCGGCACCATCGGTGTCCAGGGTCTTGGAGAAGGTGTAGGAAGCGAGGAATTGAAGGCCGTGGCTCAACCGTTTTGCGAGGCTCGCTTCCAGTCCGTTATACCAGGAGCTCCCCTCCGATTCCATTTCGCGAAGAGAGTCGGGACGTATTCCAGGAACGGGAACCCGCGATCCAATATTGGCCAACGTGTTCGAAGGCGTGCTCAGCGCCTGGTTGAGGGAGCGGAAGCGTTGCAGATGTGTCCCCCTGGTACCGACATACCCGACCTCCAGCATAAAGTCTCTGGCGAATGCCGCCTGGGCGTTCAATGAGAACTGCTGAACCAGTGCCGGGCGAAAATCGGGAGCTTGAGCGTTGACCGAGGACTTTGTCGTTTGGGAATAGGGCACAAACATGGGGAATAACGCTGGTGTAGGAAATGGCTGTGCAAAGGGTGCTTGGAAGGTCGCGGCCGCATTTGTCAGTCCGCTGTTGATTCGGGTCAGGGAAAATGGCGCCGCGAGCACCGATTGACTGGAGGACTGGCCGGTTGACCGCGAGTAATACATGCCGTACCCCCCTCGCAACACCAGCCGGGTGCTCGCGGGCAGAATCTGCCAGGAAAAGCCTATGCGGGGAGCAAAGGTATTTTGCCCTTCACCGTAATTTGCAAATGTATTGCTTGCACGTGTGACTCCAGGCGGGAGAGTCCCCGGAAAGTTGGAGGCAACGATGTAGCCGTCGAGACTTCCACTCACTGGCGGGCTGGGATCGGCCTTGTTGATGTCGAAGCTTGAGTTCCTTCCCAACTTGTCGCCGAAGTGGCCTAGGCGCTCGTAGCGTACCCCAAGATTCAAGGTCAACGACGGCCGGATGTGATAATCGTCCTGGAAAAACCCCGAGCCTTCCCACACTCTGAATTCACGATTCAAGAGCCCAAAGACGTCAGCCGATGCGAAGACATTGCTGACCTTGCCGGTGCCGTTGCTGCGTCCATCCAGGCCGAGTAGAAAATCCGGCCAACTGAGGAACTGAACGAATGAACCCAGCCCGGCGAAGTCAAGATTGTCTTCCAATCGTGTAAGTGAGCCGCCGGCTTTCACGGAGTGGGAACCCTTGAGAAAACCAAGAACATCGTTGAAGACAAAAGAATCTTGCGTGTAGGTTCGAGGGATTGTAGAAGTCATGCTCACGGACCCTGCGATGTTCAAGGCCGGAAGCTCGTTGTTCTTGTTCATCTCGCCTTCGGAGACACCCACATCGGACCACTTGAACGGGGCATTTGGCACGGTCTTCGTACTGGTGCGCACAAATCCAATCCTGGCCTGGTTGAGCAATGCATTACTTAATACGTACGTATGGGCAAGCGAGAAGACAACGAACTGGGAATCACTTGGGCTCTCGAACCCGCGAATATTACCGGTGGGATTAAAGGCGCCGCCCGGGAAAGTAACCAACTGATCAGCGTCCGCGATAAAGAATCGCGCCGCGAGCCGGCTCCTCTCAGAAATCACGTTATCGACGCTACCTAATCCCTGATCCTCAGAGAAGTTACAAGGTTGGGTGATGGCTGAGAAGCCGCTCCTGGCAAATGGCTTGGACGGGTCAAGTGTTTGAGGCGTGGGAATCAGGAAGCTGCCGTCGGGCAGTTTGAAATTCAAAAGGGCCAAGGCAACGGGGTTGATGTTCGATCCGTCAGGATGAATCGCGACTCCCCCCGAAGCGCCTCTCAATCCCGCGAATAGCGCCCCGAGCGCGGCGGGCGACCTGTCATCGGTGAGTGGAGGCTCACTGAGTGTGACGGTGCAGGCGATGCGCGCTTGACCGGCGGCAATTCCGTTCACCTGCCGGGTCCCCTGATACGATCCCACAAACAGCAACTTGTCTTTCTTGATTGGTCCTCCGAGGACAAACCCGAACTGGTTCTGCTTGAGGTTCGGCCGCGGCTGGCGGGCTTGGTTCAAAAAGAACTCGTTGGCATTGAGAACATCGTTGCGCCAATACTCGAAAACCGTCGCATGGAAGTGATTTGTCCCCGATTTCGTGATCACGCTGACGTTGGCGCCTGCAGCGCGCCCGAACGCCGCATCGTAAATTCCTGTCTGCACCTTGAACTCTTCCAGGGTGTCGGGATTCGGAATCGGGATTCCGCCGCTGATTGGTCCTGCACCATGCACATCACTGATGCTGATTCCGTCCAGTTGCCAGTTATTGTCGTATGAACGCGCTCCATGCACGAAAATGCCATCATTGGATTTTCCAATTTGTGACAGTGCAGTCGCGCCGGTCCCAAGCTCTCCGGCGTTATAGACTCCGGCAGCAACGCCGGGTGACAGCCCGGCAATCTGCGTGAAGTTTCGAGTAGCCAACGGCAAACGGCTCACTGTTTCCTGATCGACCGCTCTTCCCAGTGCGGGCGAGTCAGGTTGAACCATGAGAGGGTGGGAGAACACTTGCATGCGCTCGACATGGGTTGCGAGCTCAAGATGAACTTCCAACCGAAGTGTCTCGGTTACATGGACATGGATATCGCGTTGACTGGCGGGTTTGAAATCAGCCTTGCTTGCCTCCACCTGATATGTCCCCGGAGGCAGCAGGAAGAAGGCAAATCGGCCGTTGGTGTCAGAGCTGACGGACTTCGTTTCAGAACCGTCTTCGTTGGTGAGATGAAGAATGACGCCGGGGAGGACCGCTCCCGAGGGGTCCAGAGCCACCCCTGCTACTGCGCCGGTGGAGGCTGTTTGGCCATGGACCCAGCCGGAAAGCGCCAGGCTCAGCGCGACAAGTTTGAGCCAGCTCCAACGGCGAGGCAGTCGTATGCTTGACCGCACCTTAAAACCAATGCACATTCAGAGCCCCGGCCTCGCAAGCGAAAGCATAACCCGCAGTTCAAGCTACTGGCGCGACGGCAATCCCTGGGGTAAGCTCTCAGTCAACAGTGTGGCTGTTCTAATCCTTGTAGGTGCACCCGACAAGTGATAGTCTTCCGTTGGACAGAGTGTAGCATGTCTTTTGATTTCTGTGAGTTGGAAGATCGAAATCGTCGGGTTGTGCAAAGTCCTGTCGGAGGCGTCACCCGCGAGGCAGGTAGAGTCCGGCCCTACGCTCTTTCCGTTTTCCCTGTTGTTTTATTCTTTGTCCTGTTTCAGGGCGTTGGTACCGCGCAAGTCGGACCCACTAGACGTATCCTGATTTTCAACGAAGTAAACCCTTCCTATCCCGCGGACACCATCATCAATCAGGGAATCGAAACTGCGCTTTCCGATTCGCCATATCGCTTTGAGTTCTATTCCGAATACTTGGATTCCGTGTTGTTTCCGGATCCGGCCGTCCAGCAGAAGTTCCGGGATTTCTACCTTCAAAAATATCGGAATCGCCAACCGGATGTGATTATCACGGTCGGGACATCCCCGCTCAGATTCATGCAGGAGGTGCACCAAAAAGCATTTCCCGGTGTTCCAATTGTTTTCTGCCTGCCGGTTGGAAATGTGCCCAGTGCGCGCGAATTGGGTTCCGACTTTACCGGAGTCGAAAGTGATATGGCGCCGGCCGAGACTGCGGGGATCGCGTTGCGGCTTCAACCCGGCACAGAGCACGTTGTGGTGGTCGGAGGCATAGCGGATTGGGACAAGAATCAGGTGGCCCTCCTCAAGCAGCAATTCAAAGGACTCACAGGCCATCTCGACATCACTTACATGACCAACCTGGCGGTACCTGAGCTGCTAAAACGTTTGAAGCGCCTGCCATCGCACACTGTCGTCCTCCTCCTCTCCTATGCCCAGGATGCGAATGGAACCCAGTTCAGGTCAAACGAAATTGCGCCGCTGGTCGCTGGTGCGGCCAATGCGCCGGTTTTCAGTTTTTACGATGTTTTTCTAGGTCACGGAGAAGTGGGGGGCTATCTTTCCAATCTCAACCAGCAAGGCAAGCTGGCAGGAGGCATGGCGCTGAAGATCCTCCAGGG
>Ga0070717_10003415_pt1 | contig 11357 bp, 7 predicted proteins | sample LARL113metaG_FD_71366 | JGI IMG/M metagenome (GOLD analysis project Ga0070717, IMG submission 71366) | Corn, switchgrass and miscanthus rhizosphere microbial communities from Kellogg Biological Station, Michigan, USA - LAR L11-3 metaG | ecosystem: Host-associated > Plants > Roots > Rhizosphere ...
AGCCCCGCGGGAGCACGAAGTCGAACTCCGTGCGCAGGCCCTCGCGGGTGGGTGCCGCCATCACTTGACCCGCTGCAGCTCCTCGCAGACGATGGTGCACTCCTCCATCAGGATCTCGTTGCCGCTCGACTTGAGCGTGCTCATCGAGAGCTTGGAGGGCCACGCGTTGAGGAAGTTGTAGCGGCCGACCTCGGTGTGGTCGTAGCTGTAGAGCACGACCGACCCGTTCTTGCGGGCGCCGGAGACGTTGCCCTGGTAGATCGACTGGTGCCAGTTGTACAGCTCCATGGAGGAGCTCTTGGCGCGCTTCAGGGTGATCGTCGGCGGCTTCCGGTTGCCCGGGAGCTTGTGGATGACGTACTTGCCGGCCTTGGTGTTCTCCTTGAGCTCGATGACGTCGATCTCGGAGGTGAGGCCGCTGACCTCCTGGAACTGCGCGACCTCGACGCCGTCGATCTCGATCGAATAGTGGTAAGACGCCAGCGCGTCGGTCGGCAGGCCGGGCAGCTGAGCACCCATCGGTTATCTCCTTGAACTACTCGGTGAGCGAGGCGCCGCCCGAGAACTGGGCGATGCGGAAGATCACGAACTCGGCCGGCTTCACCGGCGCGATGCCGATCTCGACGACGAGCTGGCCGGCGTCGATGATCTCGGAGGGGTTCGTCTCCGAGTCGCACTTGCAGTAGAACGCCTCCTGCGGCGTCGCCCCGAACAGCGCGCCGTCGCGCCACACCCGGACGAGGAAGGCGTTGATGGTCCGCTTGACCCGCTCCCAGAGCGCCATGTCGTTGGGCTCGAACACGACCCACTGCGTGCCCTCGAGCACCGACTCCTCGATGTAGTTGAACAGCCGGCGGACGTTCAGGTACCGCCAGGCCGGGTCGCTCGACAGGGTGCGCGCGCCCCAGACCCGGATGCCGCGGCCGGGGAAGGCGCGGATGCAGTTGATGCCGACCGGGTTGAGCTGGTCGTGCTCGCCCTTGGTGATGTTCAGGCCGAGGTCGATCGCGCCGCGGACGGTCTCGTTCGCGGGCGCCTTGTGGACGCCGCGGGTGTCGTCGCTGCGCGCCCAGATGCCGGCCATGTGGCCCGAAGGCGGCACGAACACGCCCTGCCCGACCATCGGGTCGAACACCTTGACCCACGGCCAGTACAGCGTCGCGTACTTGGAGTCGTACCCGGCCTTGTCCACGCGCCACTCGCGGATCTGCTGCGCGTTGTAGTCCGGCGGCGGGTCCAGGATCGCGACGCGGTCGCCCATCAGCTCGCAGTGCGCGACCATCGCCAGCTGGACGGCCTTCACGGTCTCCAGGTCGATGGCGCCCTGCTGGTACGCGGCCATCAGGTCGGGCACCGCCAGCATGGTCACGGTGTCCACCGCCTCCAGGCCGGCGAAGCCGGTCCGGTCGGCGGCGCTGCCGACGTAGTCCTCGGCGCCGACGCGCACCGGGACGGTCGTGCTGCCGCCCGCCAGCGTCACCCGGGCCTGGGCCACCGGCTCCAGGGCCGTGCTGCCGCTGACCTCCTCCAGCTGGATCAGGCGGGACTGGTTCTTCACCACCGTGGCGACGTTCTGGCGGCCGCGCTTGATGGTGACGTTGTCGAAGACCTCCTCGACCTTGCCGCCCTTGCTGACGACCACCTTGAAGTTGTCGTCGCCGGGCTCGGAGGCGTCCTGCACCTCGACGGTGATCTCGTTGCCGGCGGGGCCGGCCTCGAGCGCGCTGACCCGGTACGGCAGCGCCTTCTCGCCGCGGCCGAGCGGGAGGTCGCCGCGCGCGCTGGGCGCGGGCCCGTTGCCGCCGATGCGGACCACGTAGCAGACGCCGCCGCCGTTCAGGAAGTAGCCGTACACGGCGTGCGCCAGGTACGAGCCTTCCTGGAACTCGCCGAAGGTCTGGACGAACTGGCTCCAGTTCGTGACCAGGGTCGGCTCGTTGAAGGGCCCTCTGCCCGCCAGGCCCACGAAGGCGGCCACCGCAGTCCCCACGCCCTCGATCGGGCGGGATCCGGCCTCGACCTCCTCCACGTACACACCGGGTGACAGGTACTGCGGCATTCGTGAGCCTCCAGGTTGGTTTCCAGCGGGACAGATCGCAGATGCGCAGGCTCGCAGGCGTCCGGCTGGTGCGACAAGGGACGGGCGGACGGACCTCCGGGCAGGTCCGGCGGCACTTCCGGGCAGCCGGTGCAAGCGGCCGGCCGGCGTCCCGAATAGGGCGATGCCCCGATGGCCCGCGTCGACTGCCCGGAAGGGCAGCCGGCGCCACCCCAAGAACTGCCCGCCCGCGGGTTGTTCCGACGCCCGCGGGCACGGGACGCTCGGCGGCGATGATCCAGGACGTCGACGAGGCGCTGCGCACGCTGGTGCGCCGCGAGGCACTGCCGGGCGCCGACGTCGACGTGGCGTTCGACGCCCCGACCAAGGACTGGTCGAGCCGGCGGAACGCGCCGACCGTCGACCTCTATCTCTACGACATCCGCGAGGACCTGCAGCGGCGGGAGGTCATGTGGCAGGCGTTCCGGAACACGGAGGGCTTCCAGACCAGCCGCCAGCCGCCGCCGCGCCACTACAAGCTGTCCTACCTGGTCACCGCTTGGACGCAGCGGCCCGAGGACGAGCACCGGCTGCTCTCGGCGGTGCTCACGTGCTTCGTCCGCCACGAGCGGCTGCCCGAGGACATGCTGCCCGGCTCGCTCGCGGGCGGGATGCCGGTCTACGCCACGATCGCCCTGCCGCCGCCGCAGGACCGGCCGCTGTCCGACGTCTGGTCGGCGCTGGGCGGCGAGCTCAAGCCGTCGCTCGACCTGGTGGTCATCGCGCCGCTCGTCGTGGGCCGCATCGAGATCCCGGCGCCGCCGGTCATGGAGCTGCCGCGGTTCGACTTCACCGCCCCGCGGACCACGGACCTGGTCACGTCCGAGCAGGCTCAGCTCCAGCGGCGGGCCGCCGCCGCGAGCGAGGCGTGGGAGGACGAGCTGGTCGAGGCCGAGGCGCGGGCCGAGGTCGGGCCGGGGGCGAGCGCCCAGGCGCTGGCTCGCGCGCGGGAGCGGATCCGGGCCCGGCTGCGGGCCGAGATCGAGGCCGAGGCGGTCGCCATGGCCGGGCCGAACGCGACCCCGCAGTCGCTGGAGGTGGCTCGGCAGCGGGCCGGAGCCCGGGCTCGCGAGCGGGCCCTGGCGGCGGCAGCCGAGCGGCTGCGGCCCGAGGAGACGATCCGTTCCGGCCAGCCCAACCAGCCCGGCCGCACGATCCGGCTCCGCGTCAAGCGAGACCGCGAGCAGAACCGGTGAGCGACGTACCCGGCACTGCGTCGCTGACGCACGTGCTGGGCCGCCTGGAGGTGGTCGGCCGGCGGGTGGGCGCGGCGGTCGAGTGGCGGCGGTCCTCCGACCCCGACCCGGCCGACCGGTTCCGCGGCCTGCACATCTCGCCCGCCCAGGTCGAGGCCCTGCTGGCCGGCGGGCCGCCGCCGGCGCCACCGAGCCCCGAGGCGGCCGCGCTGCTGGAGCAGATCGAGGCCGGGGCCGACGCCGCGGAGGCGGACGGCGCCGACCTCCGGCTGCGCCGCATGGCGCGGACGTTCGACCTGGGCGATCTCGAGGTGGAGCTGCTGCTGATCGCGCTGGCGCCGGACCTGGACAGCCGGTTCGAGCGCCTGTACGGCTACCTCCACGACGACGTGTCCCGGCGCCGGGCCAGCATCGGGCTCTGGCTGGAGCTGTGCGGCGTCGAGCCGGCCAGCGCCGCCGCCTGGCGCGCCCTGGCCGCCGGCGCGCCGCTGGTCGAGGGCCGGCTGGTCGTGGTCGAGGAGCCGGACCGGCCGTTCCTGACCCGGGCGCTCCGCGTGCCCGACCGGGTGAGCGCGTTCCTGCTCGGCGCCGACGCGCCCGACGGCGCCGTCCGCGAGCTCGTGTACGACTGCCCGAGCGGGCCCGACCTCGCGGGCCTGGCGGAGCGCCTGGCCCGCGCCATCGACGGCGGCGCCCGGCTCGCGTACGTCCGCGAGCGCGCGGGCACGGCGGCGGGCCCGCTGGCGGCGGCCGCGCTCCGGATGGCCGGGCTCGAGGTGCTGCCGCTGGACCTGCGCCGCGTCCGCCAGGACGAGGACCTGACGGCCCTGGCCGCGCTGTGCGCCCGCGAGGCGCGCCTGCTCGGCGCCGGCGTCCTGGCCGGCCCGCTGGACGCGCTCGGCACCCGGGACGCGTCGGCGATCCGGACGATCGCCGAGCTCCCCACGCCGGTCGTCCTGTACGGCTCGGCCAACTGGGACCCGCTCTGGTCGCGGCAGGTGCCGTACCGCTGCGACGCCGAGGCGCCGGCGCCGGAGGAGCGCGAGCGGCTCTGGGCGGCCGAGCTGGACGGCCAGGTGGCGTCGCTCGTCGATCCGGCCGCGGTCACCCGCCCGTTCCGGCTGACCGGCGACCAGGTGCGCCGGGCCGCGCGGGCGGCGCGGCTGCAGGCCGCGGCGGCGGACCGGGCGGTGAGCGCCGAGGACCTGCGGGCCGGGGCCCGGGCGCAGAACGCGGCCGGCCTGGAGCGCCTGGCCGTGCGCATCCAGCCCGGCGTCGGGTTCGCCGACCTGATCCTGCCCGAGGACGTGCTGGAGAGCCTCACCGAGCTGATCGTCCGGGCCCGCCACCGCGAGCTGGTGCTGGGCCGGTGGGCGATGGCCGGCGCCTCGTCGCGCCGGCGCGGGCTGACCTCGCTGTTCGCCGGCGCGTCGGGCACGGGCAAGACGATGGCGGCCGAGGTGCTGGCCGGCGAGATGGGCCTGGACCTGTACGTGGTGGACCTGGCCAGCGTCGTGGACAAGTACGTCGGCGAGACCGAGAAGAACCTGGACCGCATCTTCGCGGAGGCGGAGAGCGTGAACGGCGTGCTGCTGTTCGACGAGGCGGACGCGCTGTTCGGGAAGCGCTCGGACGTCAGCGACGCGCACGACCGGTACGCGAACGTGGAGGTCGCGTACCTGCTGCAGCGGATGGAGCTGTTCGAGGGCATCGCGATCCTGGCCACGAACCTGCGCTCCAACCTGGACGAGGCGTTCGCCCGCCGGCTCGACCTCCTGATCGACTTCCCGGAGCCCGAGGAGGAGGACCGCCTGCGCCTGTGGGAGCGCTGCCTGGGCACGGCGGCCCCGCGCGACGAAGACCTGGACCTGGAGTTCCTGGCCCGCGCGTTCAAGGTCTCGGGCGGGAACATCCGCAACATCGTGGTGGCGGCCGCGTACGCGGCGGCGGAGGAAGGCGCCCCGATCTCGATGGGGCACCTGGTGCGGGCGACGATGCGGGAGTACCGCAAGCTCGGCCGCATGGTGGTGGAGTCCGAGTTCGGCCGGTACTACACGCTGGTCCGATAACGCCCGCCGGCGGCTGGGACACCTCTCCCATCGCGAGCGGGGACAACGCGTCTATTCTTCCCGCGACCCCCGATGAACGCCCATAGAATCCGACTGGAGCCTGCCGCGCTCACCGTGGAGCCCGGTCAGGAGGCAACCTGCACGGTCCGCATCTGGAACACCGGCGACGTGGTCGATGCGTACGCGGTCCAGGTGCTCGGCGCGGCGGCCGCGTGGACGGCGGTCGAGCCGGCCACGGTCTCCCTCTTCCCGGGCGCGAACGGCGTCGCCACGCTCACGTTCCGCCCGCCCCGCACCGCGGAGGTGCCGGCCGGATCGCTGCCGTTCGCGGCCCGCGTGCAGTCGCGCGACGCCGGGATGGCGACGTCGGTCGTCGAGGAGGGCATGCTGGAGGTCGCCCCGTTCACCGAGGTGACGGGTGAGCTGCTGCCGCGGACGTCGCACGCGCGCTTCACGGGCCGGCACCGGGTCCGGCTGACGAATGCGGGCAACGCGCCGACCCCGGTGCACCTGTCGGGCTCGGATCCGGAGCAGGCGGTCGCGCTGCGGTTCTCGCCGCCGGCGCTGTCGGTGCCGCCCGGCGCCGTCGCCAGCGTCGGGGTGCGCGCCGCCGCCACCCACGTCTCGTGGTTCGCGGCGCCGAAGCAGTGGTCGTTCCAGGTGACCGCGCAGCCGCCGGACGGTACGCCGGTCCAGATGCAGGGCGCGATGGAGCAGCTGCCGCTGATCGGCCGCTGGACGCGCCGCGCGATCGCGCTGGCCGCCCTGGCGGCGGTCGCCCTCGGCATCCTGCACTACCGGGGCGCCGAGATCCAGACGGCGGCCACGAACCTGATGTCCGGGAACAGGACGTCGCAAGCGGCGGGCCCGCTGCCGCCCGGCGGCGCCTCGCCGGTCGCGCAGACGTCGCCCTCCACGGCTCCGTCGCCCACGCCGTCGAAGGGCGGGACGGGCGGCGGCACCACCGGCGGGGGCACCACTGGCACGGGCACCGGCGGGGCGTCGAGCCGGCCGGCGATCGTCGCGGCCTCCGCGTGCGCCGGCAACGCGATCTCGTACAGCGCGCCGAACGCCGCCCAGCCGATCCCCGGCCTCGCGGTGACGTTCGACAACGGCCCGGTGGGGCGCACCGCGCTGGTCGATCTGAGCGCCAACCTGGGCGTGGACGTCGACGCCGAGGTCCGCGTCGCGTACTCGGTGGACGGCGGCCCGGCCCAGGAGAACGCGTACGGGCCGGCGAACCTGGCGAACGTGCAGCAGTACTACGAGGCCCGGGCCGTCACGGCGGCGATCGGGCTGAGCCCCGGCCAGCACACGGTCGCCGCCCTCTGGCGGATCAGCGGGGCGTCGGGCAAGACCGCGCACATGGACGAGCGCTGCCTGACGGTCAGGAGCGTGGACACCGGGGCGCCGGCGGACGCCAGCCCGGTCGTCGCCAACGCCAACTGCGCCGGCAACGCGATCTCGTACAGCGCCCCGAACGCCGCCCAGGCCATCCCGGGCCTGGCCACGACGATCAACAACGGCACCTCGTCGCGGCGGGCGGTGGTCAAGGTCAGCGCCAACCTGGGCGTGGACCTGGACGCGGAGGTGCGGGTGGCGTACTCGATCGACGGCACCGCCCCCCAGGAGAACGCGTACGGGCCGGCCAACCTGGCCAACCATCAGGAGTACTACGAGGCCCGCGAGGTGACGGCGGTGATCCCGCTGGGGCCGGGCTCGCACACGATCACCCCGTACTGGCGGATCAGCGGCGCGTCCGGCAAGAACGCGTACATGGACAAGCGCTGCCTGACGGTCGAGAGCGCGACGACCAGCGCCCCGGTCGCGGCCACGTGCACGGGCGGCACCGTGACGACCAGCGCGGCCGGCACGGGCCAGCCCATGCCGGGCCTGTCGGTGACGGTGAACAACGGCTCGGCGCCGCACCCGGCCCTGGTGAACGTGAGCGCCAACCTGGGCGTGGACGTCGACGCGGAGACGCGGGTCGCGTACTCGGTGGACGGCGGCCCGGCCCAGGAGAACGCGTTCGGGCCGGCCAACCTCGCCAACCATCAGGAGTACTACGAGGGCCGGGCGGCGACGGCGGTGATCCAGCTGGGCGCCGGCAGCCACACGATCACGGCGTACTGGCGGGTCAGCGGCGCCGCGGGCAAGACCGCGGTGATGGACCAGCGCTGCATGACGGCGGAGAGCGCCGCCTGACGGCGGCGACGCTCTCCGGGCCGGCGCCCGTCAGGCGCCGGCCATCTTCTCGGGGTCCTGCTCCTCCTCGTCCTCGCGCTGAGCGAGGAGGGGCTGGACGTCCTCCTCGTCGTCATCGGCGCGCTGGGCGGTGACCCCGGCGCCGGCCCCAGCGGTGGCCGTCTGCGCCGTCGGACCGCCGGCCATGACCTGGGAGGCCGTCACCTCCGCCGCCTGCTCGAACGAGTCGGACGGGTGGCTGATGCTGATCCCGCCCGGCGCCGGGGTGCCGGAGACCGGCCCGGCCTTCTGCTGCATCACGTGCGCCAGCTCGTGGGCGAGCACGTGGCGGCCGCCGGGGCTGTCGGGCTGGTAGGCGCCTTCGCGGAACACCACGTCGGTGCCGACCGTGTAGGCCTGCGCGTTGATCGAGCGCGCGGACGCGTCCGCCGGGCCGCCGGTGTGCACGCGCACGTCCGAGAAATCGGCTCCCATCCGGTCCTCGAGGAAGGACCGGGCGCCTGGCTCCAGCGGGCTGCCGCCGCCCGACCCGACGACGTCGTGCACGGGCGACCGCGGCTCCTCGTCCTCCTGCTGGCCGAGCAGCGCGCTGACGCTCTCGTTCCCCGCCATCCGCTGCAGATTGAGCACCGCCGCCGGCATCGTGTCGGTTCGCGGCGCGGGCGCCGCCTCGGGCCCGCTCGATCGCTCGGACGCCCGACGCGTCACTGCGACCATCCGCTCGTACTCGTGGGCATCCATCGTGAACAAATAACAGCTCACACGCGCGCGCGAGTCAAGCGCTCCCCGCGCACATTCTGTGCCCTTTCGGGCAGCCCACGGTCCCTTTGGCGATCCTTCAGCGAGCGGCGCCAGGCTGGCGCGCGGATGACGTCGTCAGATCAGGCCCTGGCGCAGGGCGTAGGCGACGGCGTGGGTCCGGTTGCGCAGGTTCAGCCGGCTGGTGATGTCGTGCACGACGTTCTTCACGGTCCGCTCGGACAGGAACAGCTGGCGGCCCACCTGGGCCGTGTCGAACCCCTCGGCGAGCAGGCGCAGGACGCGGACCTCGCGGTCGGTCAGGCCGGAGAACGTGAGCCCGCGGGGCGCCAGCACCTGGCGCTGGAGGCGGCCGACCTGGCCCAGGAGGCGGCCCAGCAGGTCCGGGGGCAGCGAGCCCTCGCCGGCGGCGGCGGAGCGGATGCTGGCGAGGAGGCTGTTGGGGTTGGCCTGGGCGCGCCGCAGCACGCCGCACGCGCCCGCCTCGGCCGCGGCGAGCAGGCCGGCGTCGTCCAGCCGGGTCGCCACCGCCACCACGTGGTCCACGCCGCGCCGGCGCAGCGAGCGGATCTCGCCCACCGCCTGGTCGTCCATCTCGTCCACCACCACCACGGCGACGACGTCGGGGGTCAGCCCGCGCTCGTCGACGAGCTCGACGCCGTGGCCGCGCAGCTGGCTGGCGACGCCGTCCCGCGACAGGGGGTCGCAGGCGGAGACGTAGATGGGGATCCGCTCTCGAGCCGGCTCCTGGCTGCCGAGCAGCGCCATGCGGAGCACACCTTTGTCCATTGCCCGCACAGTCTGATGTCAGGGACTTTTCGGGCAGTCAACGGGGACTCAACGTGCGGACGCGGACGGCGTGTTTAGACTATCGACGCTCGTTTTTCGCGCCAACAGAGGGGAACTGAGATGAGGGGCCTGGCTCTGAACCGATCGACCGCGCTCGCCGCGGCCGGCGGGATCCTGCTCGCGCTGGGCGGCGCCGGCGGGGTCGGGTACGTGCTGCACATGCGGCCGGTACTCCACGTCGCCTCGACCGCGCAGGAGTGCGTGAACGCGCCGGACCACCTGGCCACCCTGTTCAGCGACGACCAGAACACGCTCATCCGGCTCTCCAAACTGGACTACTCGGACCTGCGGGTCCTGCGCACCGAGCCGGCCGCGACGCTCCCGGGCATGTTCAACTCGCTGCTCGCGCTCTCCAGCGACTCGCGGCGCCTGGCCTACGTGACGGCCGACAACGAGCTGATGGACGGCGCGCGCATCCAGTACGTGGACGTGGCCAGCCCGGGCACGGTGCACCCGCTGGTCCAGCTCGGCAGCGGGCTGGCTCCGGTCCGGCCGGCCTGGTCGCCGAACGCGGACACGCTCGCGTACGTGGTCGGCCGGCCGCTGTCCGCGTTCCGGCCGGCGGGGTTCGAGGTGTGGACGGTGCGCAGCGACGGCTCGGCGCCGCCGCAGCAGGTGACCGACCTGCCGCTCGACGTGTTCGCCCACGGGCACTCGGCCTCGCTCTGCTTCACGGCCGCGGGCCAGATCGGGCTGCTGCAGGGCGTCGAGTCGGCGCAGGGGCCGCCCGGCCCCTCGCCGCTGACGGGCGCGGCCAGCGCGGCGCGCGCGGCGACGCCGGCGCCCACCCCGCCGACGCCGTGTGGCGTCCCCGTCTTCAGCCAGAACGACCCGTCGTGGCAGAGCACGATCATGCAGCTGGGCGGGGACCCGATCGGCGGCTACGGCTGCGCGCTGACGTCCACGACGATGCTGCTGAACTACTACGGGGCCTTCCTGTCGCCGACGGACCTCAATGCCTGCCTGGGCTCGGCGGCAGATCCCCTCGTGTGGCAGGCGGCCACGGGCTGCACGAGCGGCAAGGTCCAGGGCGGCGTGCGGGCCGACTTCAGCTGGGACCAGCTGGACGCGGACCTGAAGACGGGCAGCCCGGCGATCGTGGGGATGCTCCGCGGCCAGACCGGCACGCACTTCGTGGTGGTCACGCGGGGCGGGGGCGGCGAGGCCGACGGCTACACGATCACCGACCCCTGGGACGGCAGCACGACGAAGACGCTGGGCTCGTACACGAACGTCGGGTACAACCCGCTGTGGATCGTCACGTACAACGGCGCGGGCAAGAACTGCGCGCGGCTGGTGCCGGGCACGCCGTCGGTGCAGGGCGTGACGGATGGCAGCGTGCACCAGGGCGGCGTGACGGTGTCGGTGCCGCCGAGCAGCACCGGGGACACGACGGTGCAGCAGGTGGGCGGCGGGAGCGGCGGGGGCGGGACGCCGAGCCCTGCGGCGCCCACGCCGACTCCGACTCCGACCGAGACCCCCACGGCCACGCCGACGGCGACCCCGAGCGGCACGCCGTCGGGCACGGCCACCGCCACCCCGACGGCGGCGCCCACGGCGACGGCGGCGCCCACGCCGGCCCGCGGGCCGGTCCTGATCCACCTGCACCCGGGCGCCAAGTACACCGTGAGCGCCGACGGGATCTACCTGGTCATCTCGTGCGCCGGCTCGCCGCCGCGCTGCCGGATCGTGAAGTTCACGATCGATCACACGGCGCCGGTGCTGGGCCTGCGCCCGCTGAACCTGCACGTGGGCCCGATCCACACGATGGCGTTCCGGCCCGCGGCGGACCCGGCGGACGTCGTGCTGGACCGCCCGGGCAGGCTGAGCCTGGCCGCGGCGGACACGCTGAGCGGGGTGGCGAGCGTGGAGTACCGGCTGGACGGCTCGGACTGGACCCCGTACTCGGACGACGTGAGCTTCGGCCGGCCGCTGGTGGTCGGGACGGTGGGGACGCACACCGCGTCGATCAGGGCGACGGACCTGGCGGGCAACGTGGCCGAGCTGGACGACCAGCCGTTCGAGGTGGTGGACAGCACGCCGTCGCCGAGCCCCAGCCCGACCCCCACACCGACGCCGACGCCGACGCGGCGGCCCACGGCGCCGCCGACGACGGCCGCTCCGACCCCGACCCAGACGCCCGCCACCCCCGCGCCGACGCCGACTCCGATCCCGTTCAAC